>Ga0184616_10000034_pt1 | contig 25748 bp, 22 predicted proteins | sample PLM4_90_coex_FD_133145 | JGI IMG/M metagenome (GOLD analysis project Ga0184616, IMG submission 133145) | Groundwater sediment microbial communities from an aquifer in East River, Colorado, USA - PLM4_90_coex | ecosystem: Environmental > Terrestrial > Soil > Riparian zone | place: USA: East...
AGTTGGCCAGGTCAAAGGTGTCGAAGTCAGCGATGTGAAAGGCGCCTATCCCCAAACGGGTCAGGGTCAATAGATGGCTTCCCCCGACTCCGTCCAAGTCCGCAATGGCGATGCGTTTGGAACGCAGAACCGCCTGTTCGTGGGGGAGGTGACCCGCCCGAGGTTGCGCGAAAATGCCTGATTGTAGGAAAACTGTCGAGTCTAGAGGCGGGCGGCCGTGAATAACAGCGATGAATTATCGGTCAGCTTGAAAGTTCTAACCTGTGGCTGATGCCTTCTTCCTCCGCCGGGGAGAAAAAATAGGGGTAAAGTGATTTTTCAGATCTGCTGAGGCTCAATCTCCCGCCAAATTTTTGTATTTGTTGATGAGCATAATTAAGATTAAGCCATAACAATACGGCGGGTGCGTTTACTCGATGATTGTGCTTTTCTGGGCCATATTGCTTAAATCCCAGCATTTTTTCGTAAAATTTTGCGTGGCGCGGGTTGACCTCAATAAATAAGTCGGTACTGTTATGCAGATTGTATGCGTAGATGTAGGCTATATGGAACAGCGAGGCCAGGACCCGTTTTGATCTGATACCACCGTCTACCGCGAGTTTAGTGAATTCGCAAAGTTTACGTCTTTGTTTGCGGATAGGGTCGATCTCTTGCTTATAAAGCTCGTCAACCAAAAGACCAATGGAAGAATCAAACCCCAAGGTAATCGTGCCGATAATGTGATCATCCTTGTGGGCCACCAGTGTAATTCTGTTTGGAATCTCCCGGATAGGGGGTGAGGGGGTATAGCCTCTCCAAGAATACATTTTATCGATGAGCATGTTGGCAGAGCTACGCTGGCCTTGCGTATCGGCAAGCCGGATTCTGAACGAGCCTCCTTTTGTAGTAGGGTCGCTAGTATCTGTGGGATCCCACTTATCAAGTGGTAACGCATTAATCTCATACGGAGATTCAAAGGGCACTTCAACGATAGTGGTGGGTTTCATGCCGCGGCCCTCCCGTTTCCATAACGGCCAAGTTACTAGATGCATGTTTTGCACACCGTCACTAAACTTCAGCTCGCCCGGCGAGTCGTTAGATAAGCTGGTCAAGCGTTTAAGCATAGTTTATTTTGCTACCCCTTGGCCAGAAAGCGGTGTCTGGTATACACACGCAGGATTTGTGCCAAATTTTCAATCTCATACAATTAAATAGTAAATTCATTTACTTCCAGAGAGATTCAGATATAGAATCTAGATTCTTTGGGTATGGTGAAGTGGCATTTACTGCCCTTTTAAAGAGGGACAGTTCAGGAAAGTCAAAGTTAAAGTCCATCTATTCGATAAGCTAGGAATAGCGGGCAAACAGTACCATAGCACAATATCTGCCTCAAGGGATGGCTTGATATTTGCTAGTCATATTGGCATTTCTAGAGAGGGGTGAAGACAAGTGAAAATACAAAATTATTCTATACGCCGGCTCCAAGCCTTGGGTCTCATGACTGCGCTTTTCTTATCTCTGGGAGGTTGCGGGACCTATCCGTCCGGCCCCTCTTCTAGCGCCAGCGTACCCGCGCATGATTATTTGATTGGTCCGGGCGATAACGTGAATATCATCGTCTGGCGCAATCCTGAAGTTTCTATGTCTGTTCCGGTCCGCCCCGACGGCAAGATTACGACGCCGCTTGTGGAAGACCTGCCGGCCACCGGAAGGACTTCCACGCAGTTGGCGCGCGAGATCGAAAAGGCCCTGTCAAAATATATTCAGGACCCCGTGGTTACGGTCATCGTGACCAATTTCGTAGGCCCCTACAGCGAGCAGATCCGCGTCATCGGTCAGACCACCAAGCCACAGTCACTGCCCTATCGGGAGAATATGACGCTGCTGGATGTGATGATCACTGTGGGCGGGTTGACCGACTTCGCGGCGGGCAACAGCGCGACCATCCTGCGTACGGTCGGTGGGAGGGAGCAGTTCGGCGTTCGTTTGGACGATCTTATCAACGGCGGGGATATCTCGGCCAATGTTGAAGTCCGTCCGGGCGATGTGCTTATTATACCGGAGAGCTTCTTTTAAGCCCGGCGGGGCAGCGGGAGTGTTGCCCGGCGCTGAGATTGCCGTTGGCCGAGTGGGCCCCCGATTTCACGCTTAAAGGTTCAGAATGCCAAGGAGAGTTTTCAGATGCATGAGTTGATGTCCCAACTGCTGTCTTACCTGAAGGGGATATGGCAGCATCGCTGGTATATAGTCATTGTCGCCTGGGTAGTGTCAGTCGCCGGCTGGGCGGTGGTATACACCCTGCCCGACCGCTACGACGCAACGGCGCGAGTCTACGTGGACACCCAAACCATACTCAAGCCGCTGCTGTCAGGCATGGTGGTACAGCTCAATGTGGATCAGCAGGTGGCCATGATGAGCCGGACCTTGTTGAGCCGTCCCAATCTGGAGAAGTTGGTCAGCATGGCGGATCTCGACATCACCGCGAAGACCACGACAGACAAGGAGTCGCTCATTGATGGGCTGGCCAGGCAGATCGAGATTGGGAGTGCCGGCAAGGATAACCTCTATGTAATCAACTACGGTCATCGAAAGCCGGAAGTCGCCAAGCGGGTCGTGCAGGCGTTATTGACGATCTTTGTCGAAGGCAGCCTGGGGGATAAAAGAAAGGATGCGGATTCCGCCCGGCGTTTCATTGATGAGCAGATCAAGGCCTACGAGCAAAAGCTGATCGTGGCGGAAAACGCCCTGAGGGATTTCAAACGTCAGAATATGGGTGTGATGCCGGGGGAGGGAGGGGGGTATTTTGCCAAGTTGGCTGGGGCCAGCACTGATGTGAATCAGGCCAAGCTCGACTTGCGCGAGGCCGAAAGTGCGCGCGATGCTATTAAAAATCAACTATCCGATACAGCGTCCAGCGCAATCGTTGATGAGCCATCTCCGGTCCCGGCAAATCCGGAGCTTGACGCGCGCATTCAAGATCTGACCAAAAATTTAGATGCCCTGCGTCTCCGCTATACGGAGCAGCATCCTGATGTCATCACTACCAAACGCATCATTGAGCAACTGGAGGCGCAGAAGAAGGAAGAGGCCAAACTAAATCCCTCCTCTTCCGGAACACCAAACCAAGGCCAGAATACGAATCCTTTGTACCAACAACTGTCCATCGCTTTGTCCGAGGCTGAGGCAAACGTGGCCTCGATGCAGGCCAGGGTGAAAGAGTATGAGAACCGTTACGAACAGCTTAAGGCTGCTGCGGATAGGGTGCCTCAAGTCGAGGCTGATCTCACTCAGCTCAACCGCGACTACTCGGTGCATAAGGAAAATTACGAAAAGCTGCTGGCGCGGCGCGAATCGGCGCAGATTTCAGGAGAGCTCGATGCGACCAAGGGTACGGTTGATTTCAGAATCGTTGATCCGCCTCGCGTGCCGATTACTCCCAGCGGGCCCAACCGTCCGCAGTTAATGTCGCTGGTCCTTCTGGGAGGCTTGATAGGGGGTCTCGGCCTGGCATTTTTTGTCAGTCAGATCCGGCCTACTTTTAACGATCCCCGCACCTTGCGTGAAGTCACCGGTTTGCCCCTCCTGGGGATGGTCTCCATGACCTGGACCCACCAGCAGAGCAGGAAATACAAGAACCGGCTCATTGCCTTTGTTTTATCCTTTTTAAGTTTGATGGGCGCCTATGCGGCAATTATGGCGATGTTGTTTTTGACAGCCAAGGTTGCCTAGCGGCGTGGCAGGGGGCTTCTATGAGCATTATTGAAAAGGCGGCGGGCAAACTTGGGGAAACTGTAAAGCCGATTCAGCCGGCTTCGGACGGCGAAAAAGTCGCGCGTGATCGTGACGAAAAAATAATCGAGGCCGCAGTCAACAGGGAGAAGCTGGGTGATAGGGTGAAATCCCCGGTGTCCAGCCAACCGTCGGCCGAGCCGCAAAGCGGGTCTACCCCTCGCCTGCTGGAACAGGCCTCTCGTCATGAGAATATCAATCTCGCCAAGTTACGGCAGGCAGGGATGATTACCCCTGACGGTGAGAGATCGCAGATCGCCGAGCAGTTCAGGCTGATTAAGCGCCCCTTGATTATGAACGCCTTTAACCAGGGCGCCGCGCCGGTCAAAAATGGTAACCTGATTATGGTGACCAGTTCTTTTCCCGGAGAAGGGAAAAGTTTTTGCTCGATCAACCTTGCGATGAGCATCGCCATGGAAATGGATCACAGGGTGCTCTTGGTGGATGCCGACGTCGCCAAGCCGTCCATTCCAAAGTTTTTCGGCTTTAAAGCGGATAAAGGACTCATGGATGTCCTGCTCGACGAGCACGTTCAACTCTCCGATGTGCTGATCAGAACTAACGTCGAGAAGCTCTCCATCCTGCCTGCCGGACGGGGGCATCGCTACGCCACGGAGTTGTTGGCCAGTGAGGCCATGAGCCGTTTGCTGCGGGATATGGCGCAGCGTTACCAGGACCGTATCATTATCTTTGACTCTCCGCCGTTACTGTCAACCACGGAATCTCGGGTACTGGCCACTCACATGGGACAGATCGTGATGATCGTCGAAGCGCAAAGGACGACCCACGAGGCTCTTAAGGAGGCGCTGCGTCAGATCGAATCCTGCGATGTCGTCAGTCTGTTGCTCAATAAGGGCAATGCGCTCACGGGTGCAGACTATTACGGCTACGGGCAGTATGGCGGTTATGGCAAATAACCACGACCGCCGCGGGATGCGAGCAGTTTCAGCTCACAAACACACTGCGAGGCCCGGCCGGCTGACCCTGGCTTTTTCCTTTTGCTACACGGCGCTGTGGTTGATGTCGTCTGATGCAGGTGCTGCAGATTGGCGCGTGACTCCACACCTCAATCTGCGGGAAACCTATACCGACAATGTGACGCTGGCGCCCAAGGGCCAAGAGCAGAGTGAGCTTGTCACTCAGATCAATCCCGGTGTTTCAGTGAGCAAAACGGGTAACCGGTTAAAGGTCAATGCGACCTATACCCTGCAAACTCTGACCTATCTGCGCGACAGCCGCCGCAACAACACCAACCACCAGTTGAGCGCAAACGCAAATGCCGAGTGGGTGAAAGACTTCTTTTATACTGACGCGAGCGCATCGATTTCCCAGCAAAACATCTCGTTGCTGGGGGTACAGAGTTCCGATAATGTCAATGTTACGGGTAATCGTGCGGATGTAAGGACTTACCGGATCAGCCCCTACATCCGCAGCAGATTGGGAAACTTTGCAGATTATCTGGTGCGATACACGCATAGTGCAGCCAGCACCAGTGCAGCCGGCGTATCGGATAGCCAGTCTGACCGTATCAATGCCGAGCTAAGCAGCGCCAGGGCCTTCTACAAGCTGGGCTGGACGCTGGCTTATAGTAAACAATATATAAACAACCCAGATTTTCAGGACTATCAGTTCGAGAAATTCTCGGGTGAACTGCGCTATTTGTTGAGCCGTAAGTTGAGTCTGGTGGGGTCTTATGGTTATGAGAATAACAGCTACTTGAGCATCGGACCCAACAAACCAGAGGGATCCTTCTGGAACGCCGGTTTTGCCTGGACGCCGAGCATACGGACCAAGCTTGAAGCTCGTTTCGGCAGGCGCTATTTTGGGGATACCTATCTTCTCGATTATAGCCAGCGGAGCCGCCGCACGGCCTGGAACGTCAGTTACAACGAAGACATTACGACTACTCAATCGCAGTTCTTTATCCCGGTTGCTATTGATACCGCCAGCCTGTTGGACAGCCAATTCAGCTCGGCCATCCCGGACCCTCTTATTCGTGCGCAGTTTATTGAAGATTTTATCGTTCAGAACGGATTGCCCCGCACCGTGGCGGGGTCGCTCAACTTTCTCACCAATCAGGCGTTTTTGCAAAAACGCCTGCAGGCCGCGGTAAGCCTGAACGGCGTGAGGAACACCATGGTCTTCAGCCTTTTCAATGTAACCCGCACTTCACAGACGGCCGGAGTTCCAAGCGGCACTCCGGGCAGCGATGATTTTTTACTGAGCAACGAGGTCAAGCAGTACGGCGCCAGCGCCTTTTGGAATTTGCGCCTGACGCCGCTCACCAGCTCAAACCTCGGCGTGTCATACTCTCGCAGCGAGTTCGGGAATACGGGGCGGCAGGACGATCTGACATCGGTCAGGCTCGGTGTGCACAAACAGCTGGCAAAAAAAATGAACGGTTCTGCGGATCTGCGGCACATTGAGAGCACCTCTAATCAGGCCGGTAATGAATATAAAGAGAATGCCGTCACAGTATCACTGGATATGAGGTTCTAAGGGCAGACACGCTTTTATGTATGAGGCATTCTATAATTTACATGCCAAGCCCTTCCAGCTAAACCCAGACCCTCGATTCTTTTACGGCAGCCGCGGGCACATGCGCGTAATGTCGTACCTGGAATACGGTTTGCACCAGGGCGAGGGATTCATCGTCATCACCGGTGAGATCGGCGCCGGAAAAACCACCCTCGTGCGCAATCTGTTTCGCAAACTGGATACGGAACATGTGGTGGCGGCCAATCTGGTCAGCACCCAACTCGATGCGGATGACACGCTGCGCATGGTGGTGGCCGCATTCGGCCTTCCGCATGAAGATACCAGCAAGGCGATCCTGCTGAAAAAGCTGGAGGCGTTTTTGCTGTCGCTGCACAATCAGGGGAAGCGGGCGTTGCTGGTGGTGGACGAGGCGCAAAACCTGACCCCCCGCGCCGTGGAAGAATTGCGCATGCTGTCCAACTTTCAATGCGGCGAAAAATCCCTGCTGCAAAGTTTCCTGCTCGGCCAACCGGAGTTCCGCAATACCCTGCAGGGCGAAGACATGCAGCAACTGCGGCAGCGGGTTATCGCCTCTTACCACCTTGGGCCGATGGATGAGCCGGAAACCAGGGCCTATATCGAACACCGGTTACAGACCGCGGGATGGAAGGGTGATCCCTCCTTCAGTGCGGACGCGTTCAGTGCGATTTATAACTATACCGGCGGCATCCCCCGCAAGATTAATACCCTGTGCGACCGGCTGATGCTGCTGGGTTATCTGGAGGATATGCACGCCCTTGACCAGGCTGCGGTTAAAGAAGTCATCGCGGATCTCGTTGGGGAAATAGGCGGCGCCAGCGAACCTCGAAGCTATGGTTCGGATATCGAGGCAAGCATTCTTAGTGAGGAAAAGGAACTGGAGATACAGTCGAGTTTGGCCAGACTCGAAGACAGGATGTCCCAAATGGAGAAATCCGTCATCAAGGTGCTGAAGCTGTTGCGGGAAATTCTGGCTCTACCCAGTGTGGAGCGGCTCCGCAGAGAGGACCGGTGATGGGTCATTCGATTTCTCGCGGTGGTCCTGTCTCCAAGATTTTATGTGTGGTGGGTGCGCGCCCCAACTTTATGAAGATTGCGCCCGTCATGGCCGCAATGAAAAAAAGCCAGTCCTTCGATCTGCATCTTGTACACACCGGCCAGCACTATGATGCTGCGATGAATCATCAGTATTTTGAGGCACTGGATATCCCGCGGCCCGACACGAATCTGGAGGTGGGATCGGCCAGCCACGCGGTGCAGACCGCCGAGATTATGCGCCGCTTTGAGCCGGTGCTGGATCAGGAGAGGCCCGCCGCGGTGTTGGTGGTCGGCGACGTAAATTCCACCCTGGCCTGTACGCTGGTCGCGGCTAAAAAGGGCGTGCCAGTGGTGCACGTCGAGGCGGGTCTGCGCAGCTACGATCGCACCATGCCTGAGGAGATCAATCGGGTGCTGACCGATCAGATCTCCGATCTCTTGTTCACCACCGAACGGGGCGCGCGCGACAATCTGTTGCGCGAGGGTGTTGAAGCGTCACGCATCCACTTCGTCGGCAATGTGATGATAGATACGTTGCACCACAATCTGAAACAAGCCGTTCCGCCCTTGCAAATTCTACAGCTTGCCGGAAAGGGAGATTTTCTGAACGGCCGTGCGGAGTATGCGGTGCTGACGCTGCATCGCCCCTCCAATGTAGACGATGCCGCGATCTTGAAAAATCTGCTGTTGGCCGTCCGCGAGATCAGTCTACAGGTGCCCGTGATCTTCCCCATGCATCCGCGTACCCGGGCGATGATAGAGCAATTCTCGTTAACATCCGTTCTGGACGTTCCCTCTATATTAGCGTTGCCGCCGATAGGCTATTTGGAAATGCTGGGTCTGATGAAAGATGCCCATTTGGTGCTCACCGATTCCGGGGGTATCCAAGAAGAGACCACTGCCTTGGGTGTGCCCTGCATCACCTTAAGAAATAATACGGAGCGGCCGATAACAGTGGATGAAGGCACCAACACCGTCGTGGGGCAGGACCCAAAACGCATCCTGGCGGCATTCGACGATATTATTCGGCAGGGCGGCAAGGCGGGCAGAATTCCGGAATTGTGGGACGGTCAGGCGTCGCTGCGTATCGCCACGGTGATGCGCGAGTGGTTGCGCGGTGAGTCCGGCAAACTGAGCGTGGCTAATTCAAATTGAGGTGCCCTTGATCTTCCCGAGATGGTAACAACACATGACCAACACCGTAACCTCGACGCCGATTCGAAACGCGATGACGATAGACGTCGAGGATTGGTTCCAGGTTTCGGCCTTCGCTCCTTACATTCCCCGTGAAACATGGGACAACCAGCCCTGCAGGGTGGAGCGCAATGTGGACGCGATACTCGCCATGCTGGACGATCACGGGGTGCATGCCACGTTCTTCACGCTCGGCTGGCTTGCACAACGTTACCCCGATTTGATACGCAGGATAGTCGCCCAGGGCCATGAGCTGGCCAGTCATGGTTACGACCATTACCGCGCAACGGAACAGAACCACGCCGAGTTCCTGGAAGACGTTACCCGCACCAAGCATCTCTTGGAGGATATCGGTGGCGTAGAAGTCAAAGGCTATCGCGCACCCAGTTTTTCCATCGGCGAAAACAATCTGTGGGCGTTACAATGCCTGCGGGAGGCGGGATACCGCTATAGCTCAAGCATTTATCCTATCCGGCATGATCACTACGGTATGCCGGATGCGCCGCGTTTCGCATTTCATCCCAACGAAGGTCAAGGGTTGTTGGAGGTGCCGGTCACGACGATCAGGCTGTTCAATCGCAAGCTGCCTATCGGCGGAGGGGGGTACTTCCGTTTGCTGCCTTACCCTCTTTCGCGCTGGTGCATGCGGCAGGTCAATCGGCGCGACGGCCAGGCCTGCATCTTCTATTTTCACCCCTGGGAGATAGATCCCGACCAGCCGCGCCTACCGGGCATCAGCCTCAAGACCCGCTTTCGTCACTATTTGAATCTAAGGCGGATGGAGCCGCGGCTGAGATCGCTGCTCAAGGACTTCCGGTGGGACAGGATGGACAGGATATTTCTGGCATCATGAGGCCTTTGCAAAACGTTGCCCGTTCAGGAGGCGGTCATGACTGTCCTAGCCCAAGATGAGCGTGGGGCCGTGCGTCATTCGCCTGTTACGCAAGTGGTAACCAAGGAACTGCAACCCGCCGATGTCGCCCGCTGGGAGGGGTTTGTCGAGGCTGCCTCCGGCGCCACGTTCTTTCATCGCGCCGGTTGGAAGACGGTTATCGAACGCGCCTTTGGGCATCGCACTCATTTTCTCTACGCCGAGTCGGGCGGCCGTATTGTAGGCATACTGCCGCTGGCCGAGGTGAAGAGCCGGTTGTTCGGTCACAGCCTGGTGAGTCTGCCGTTCTGCGTCTATGGCGGAATTGTGGCCGAGACGCAGGCCGCCCGGCAGTCGCTTGACCAGGCGGCCCAAGCATTGGCCGCGCGTTTGGATGTAGACCATCTGGAATACCGCAATCTCGCGCCGCAACACCCTGATTGGGTGTGCAAGGATTTGTATGTCACCTTCAGAAAGCCGATAGATTCCGACGAGGAAAAGAACATGCTCGCCATTCCGCGTAAGCAGCGCGCGATGGTGCGTAAGGGAATCAAGGCCGGCCTCACGAGCGAGATTGATGAGGATGTAGGCCGCTTTTTTAGCGCCTATTCGCAGAGCGTACACCGGCTCGGCACGCCGGTATTCGCCAAAAATTACTTCGCTATCCTTAAGGAAGTATTCGGAACCGGCTGTGAGATCTTGACGGTGACCTTGGACGGACGCGTGATCAGCAGCGTGCTTAATTTTTATTTTCGCGACGAGGTGCTGCCGTACTACGGCGGCGGCACGGACCAGGCGCGCGACGTCGCCGGCAACGATTTCATGTATTGGGAGGTCATGCGCCGCGCCGCTGCGCGGGGCTGCAAAATATTCGATTACGGCCGCAGCAAACGCGGTACGGGCTCTTACGATTTCAAGATAAACTGGGGTTTCGAGCCGCAGCCGCTGCATTACGAGTACAAACTCTATTGCGCCAAGGTAGTGCCGGATCACAACCCGCTCAATCCGAAATATCAATTGTTCATAAAATTATGGCAGCGATTACCGTTGCCGATGGCCAATCTGATCGGCCCCTACGTTGTAAAAAATCTGGGTTAGGGCGATGCAGGACGTGCTCTACCTCCCCCATCGCATCCCTTATCCGCCCAACAAGGGGGACAAGGTGCGTTCGTATCATTTTCTGAAATATTTATCCGTCCGTTACCGGGTGCACCTCGCCACCTTCGTGGACGATGCCGATGACTGGCAACACGTCGAGACGGTGCGCAAACTCTGCGGCGAATCTCATTTCGTCCGGCTCAATCCCGTCCTCGCCAGAATCAGCAGCCTCACGGGTTTGATCCGGCGCGCGCCGTTGAGTCTTTTTTATTATCGGGACGAGCGACTACAGCGTTGGGTGAGTGAGCTGTTGAACAGGCTGCCCGTGAAGTACATCGTGGTGTTTTCCTCGGTCATGGCGCAGTATGTGATGCGCGCCGGGGAAGCCCGCCGTATTGTGGATTTTGTTGACGTGGACTCGGACAAGTGGAAGCAGTACGCGCTGACCAAACCCTGGCCACTCAGTTTGATATACAAGCGCGAAGCCGAGCAGTTGTTGCGTTATGAGCGCGAGGTGGCGCAAGCCTTCGACGCCTCGGTATTTGTGTCGGACGCCGAAGCGAAATTGTTCAGACAACTTGCCCCGGAGAGCGCTGCCAAGACCTATGCCATTCACAACGGAGTGGACGCGGAGTATTTCTCGCCGCAGAGAGACTATGTAAATCCTTATGGCGTCGCGGAGCGTGTGTTAGTCTTTACCGGCGCGATGGACTATTGGCCCAACGTGGATGCCGCAGAATGGTTTGCGCGCAAGATATTCCCGGCGGTACATGCGAGGCGGCCGGACAGCCGGTTTTACATTGTCGGCGCGCGGCCGGCTCCTGCCGTAATGAAGTTGGCGGAACTGGCGGGTGTCGTTGTCACCGGCACGGTAGCCGATATACGGCCCTATCTTGCCCATGCAGAGATCGCCGTCGCGCCGCTGCGCATCGCTCGGGGCATACAAAACAAGGTGCTGGAGGCGATGGCGATGGCCAAGCCTGTGATCGCCTCGGCCGAGGCAGCCGAGGGTATTTCCGCGAGTGTGGGCGAGGAATTGCTGGTCGCGGTGGGAGAGGATCAGTTCATTTCCAAAATCAACTCATTGCTTGAAGACGACAACGGAGTCGCCATGGGCCGGGCCGGGCGTGAGCGAGTGCTCGCCGATTATTCTTGGGATACCAATATAGGCGAGATCGAAAGCTTGGTTAAGGCCTAATTCCATGGTGAAGCTTTTTTCACCGCAGAGGGCGCAGGGGGAGTATCAAATAAATACACAACCGCAGAGGACGCAGAGGATCACAAAGAAAAATACACAAACCATCAAGGATGTAGAGGGGTAACATCAAAAGGGTTTGTTTCTCCTCCACGTCCTCCGTGGTGAATTGTTTTTTGTTGTTTTGAATGAAAATTGGAATAACACCATGAAGATTGAATCAGGGCTGGTTACATCGGCGCCGCTGAACCCTCCCGCACAGAGCAGGGCTTGGCTGCTTGCGGCGGTCGTGATGATCTTCGCAATGGTGTGGCTGGTCATGTGGTATGCAGAAACGCTGCTCTCCATCGTGGCCATCTGGAAGCGTTCCGAGACCTTCGCGCACGGCTTCTTGATTTTTCCCATCAGCGCCTATCTGGTGTGGACACGGCGCACGCTGCTGGCCAAAATAACGCCCCGCCCGGATTATCTGGGGTTGCTGATCATGGGCGGACTGGGCTTCGGCTGGCTATTTGCCGATCTCGGCGGGGTGCTGGTCGTTGCCCAATACTGTCTGGTGGCCATGATCCCGGCCATGGTATGGGCCCTGCTCGGGCTGCAAGTGGTGCGTGCCATCGCCTTTCCCCTTGGTTTCCTGTTCTTCGCCGTCCCCGCCGGAGAATTTCTGATTCCGCACATGATGAACTTCACTGCCGATTTCGTCGTGGCCGCATTGCAACTGTCCGGCATACCGGTATACCGGGAAGGCTTGTTTTTCACCATACCCAGCGGCCAGTGGTCCGTGGTGGAAGGCTGCAGCGGCCTGCGCTATCTGATCGCTTCGTTTACCCTGGGTTGCCTGTATGCCTATCTGACCTACCGCAGCACCAGACGCAGGTTGATTTTTGCCTTAATGTCTCTGATCGTTCCCATTGTTGCCAACTGGTTGCGCGCGTACATGATCGTGATGATCGCCCATTTGAGCGACATGCGGCTGGCGTTGGGGATTGATCATTACATTTATGGCTGGGTTTTCTTCGGCATCGTTATGATGTTGCTGTTCTGGGTTGGCTCTTTCTGGCGCGAGGACCTGCGAGAACCTCTGACCAAGGTAGGTAGATCCGTCGTTCTCCCGGTTCACAAACCCGCACGGCCGGGCAGATTTTTCATCGCGGGGATCACGGCGCTGGCCGTTGCCGCCCTATGGCCCGCCTACGCAATGTATTTGGAGAGCCTCCCGGTCAAGGCCCAGGGGTTGGTGATTGAGTTGCCGGATACCGCCGGGGGATGGAGTCGGCAGGCTACTCCCATTGCCGACTGGCAGCCGCACTATATAGGCACCGACGCGCAGGTCATGCAGACCTACGGCAAGGACGGAAAAACCGTCAGCGTGTATCTGGGCTATTACCGGACCCAGCGTCAAAATGCGGAACTTATCAATTCCCAGAATTACATGATCAAGCAAAAGCATCCTGTATGGAGCAATGTAGGGGAGAGGACTCGCGAAATTTCCCTATCCGGCGGGAAGGCAACGATCCAGCAAACCTTGTTGCGTGCGCCGGCTCAGCGGCTGTTGATCTGGAGCTGGAATAGCCTGGCGGGCACTAATACCGTCAATCCCTATCTGGCGAAACTGTTGCTCGCAAAATCGAAACTGCTTGGGCAACATGATGATGGCGCAGCGATCGTCATTGCAGCGCCGTATGCGGTTGAGGAATCTCCGGAAAAGGCTGCATCGGTGCTGCAGGCGTTCGTTCAGGATATGCTGCCGACAATTCAGAAAAGTCTCGGCAATGTGTCACAACAATAAGCCACAGAGGCAGTGCCTCAAGCAGGACATGGCAGGATAGCAATGCTCGAAAAGGCTCCGGTTATCGTGCTCGGAACTGATGGCAAAGGTGCGCGATCTAGTCAAAGGGGTGACCCAGGAGAAAGCAGCGCACACGCTGGGTATTACCCAGCCCCACCTTAATCTGCTGCTCAAGGGAAAGATCGACAAGTTCAGTTTGGACGCTTTGGTTAATATACTCGCCAAGGCTGGAATGCGCGTCAAGCTAACTGTCAAAAAAGCCGCTTAGCGTTTTTTGCCAAACCCAGCTCGACGGGGCGAAAACCGGGGAACCTTACCGATTGGCTTGGCATCTTACAGGGCAAGAGTCGCAAATACAATTTGCTGCGGCGGGTAATCCGGCCGCTGGATGATTTAAAAAAGGATTAAAACGCTTGTTCGACTACAACCCCAATCTAAAGCCCCTCGCACGACGCTTGCGAACCGGCATGACGGAAGCCGAACAAAAATTGTGGGGGCGTCTACGCGGCAAGCAACTACAGGGTGTGCAGTTTTATCGACAAAAACCGCTTGGCCCCTACATCGTGGATTTTTTCGGGCCGAAAGCAAAATTAGTAATCGAGCTCGACGGCGGGCAGCATTTTGAAGATCGCCATCGCATGCGCGATGCGGTGCGCGATGAATGGTTGAAGCAGCAAGGGTTGATGGTGTTGCGCTTTGATAACTTGCAAGTATTACAGGAAACTGAAACAGTGTTGGAACATATCTGGCGCGTGATGGCGGAGCGATTGGGGGGTGGATGAGTGAGGAAATCCCCCCTAACCCCCCTTTTACAAAGGGGGGAACCCACTTTTCGGCGAGCAACCCTCCCCCCTTTGTAAAAGGGGGGCCGGGGGGGATTTCAACCCCTCAATAGCAAACAAACAATGAAAACGAAAATTCAACCATGTGCGGCATAGTCGGTCTATTTGATATACATGCGCAGCGCGAGATGAATCGTCCGTTGCTGGAGCGGATGAACCAGTCTCAGTTTCATCGCGGGCCGGACGAAGGCGGCGTGTACTTTGAACCCGGCTTAGGGTTGGGACACCGGCGGCTCTCGATCATTGATCTCTCCAGCGGGCAGCAACCGCTGTTCAATGAAGACAGCAGCGTGGTGGTGGTATTCAACGGGGAGATCTATAACTTCCCGGACTTGATGGAGGAATTAAAGAAACTCGGTCACACCTTTCACACTCACTGTGATACCGAAGTTATCGTCCATGCCTGGGAAGAGTGGGGCGAGGCCTGTGTGCAGCGCTTCCGCGGAATGTTCGCCTTCGGTCTATGGGATCGCAACCGGCATACCCTTTTTCTTTCGCGCGACCGCCTGGGCGTGAAGCCGCTGTACTATGCGGCGCTTCCCGACGGTACCTTCCTGTTTGGGTCGGAACTCAAATCCCTGCTGGTTCATCCCGGCTTGCAGCGTGAGCTGGATCTCTTTGCCATTGAGGACTATTTCGCATACGGCTACGTCCCTGAGCCGCGCACGATATTTAAACACGCACTGAAGCTCTCACCGGGTCACACTCTCACGTTGCGGCGCGGCCAGCCTTTGCCTCAACCCAAGCAGTATTGGGATATATCCTTCAAACCCGGGCCACCCATCTCGGAACACGAGGCGCGCGAAGAGCTGATAGTCAGATTGCGCGAAGCCGTTAAAATCCGCTTGATCTCGGAAGTCCCGTTGGGCGCCTTTCTTTCCGGGGGTGTGGATTCGAGCGCAGTAGTGGCGATGATGGCGGGCCTCTCGACGGAACCGGTCAACACCTGCTCGATCTCCTTTGGCGACCCGGTGTTCAATGAGTCGGCCTATGCGCAACAGGTGGCGGATCGTTACCGCACCCGCCATCGTGTCGAACAGGTGGATAAAGATGACTTCGATCTGGTGGATCGGCTCGCCACACTGTATGACGAACCCTACGCAGACAGTTCCGCCATCCCTACCTACCGCGTCTGCGAACTGGCGCGCAAAACGGTGACGGTGGCGCTGTCGGGCGACGGCGGCGATGAAAATTTTGCCGGTTACCGGCGCTACCGCTATCATCTTTATGAAGAACGGCTGCGGAGTTTGCTGCCGCTGGCCTTGCGCCGGCCGCTATTCGGCGCGATGGGCAGGCTGTATCCAAAGGCGGACTGGGCGCCGAAGGTGTTCCGCGCCAAGTCAACCCTTGAGGCGTTGGCGCGAGATTCGGTGGGGGGGTATTTTCACAGCGTTTCCATCATGAGCGATGACATGCGGCGCAAATTATTCAGCGATACGTTTCGCGCCGACCTGCAAAATTACACCGCCCTTGAAGTTTTGCGCAGCCACGCCGCGCGTGCGCCCACGGATGAGCCGTTATCTTTCGTACAATACCTGGATATGAAGACCTACCTGGTCGGCGATATTCTGACCAAGGTGGACCGCGCCAGCATGGCGCACGCCCTCGAGGTGCGCGAGCCCTTGCTAGATCACCCGTTGATGGAATGGCTGTCAAGCTTATCTCCCGCACTCAAGCTGCGCGGCAGGGAGGGAAAATATCTGCTCAAAAAATCGCTGGAGCCCTATTTGCCAAACGAGATTCTGTACCGGCAAAAAATGGGCTTTTCAGTACCTTTGGCAAGCTGGTTTCGAGGTCCTCTGAGGCAAAAGGTGCGCGACAGTATACTCGGCGCGGCGCTGGCGGACACGGGACTGTTTAATCCGAACTTTCTGCGCCAGATGGTTGAACAGCACCAGTCGGGGTTGCGTGATTACAGTGCGCCGCTTTGGTCGTTGTTGATGTTTGAATCATTCCTGCGCAACGTCATGGGCGTGCAGGCCGCTCCCGCGTTGAAGACCGCCGTCTGAACTATGCGCATCCTGCACATCCTCGATCACTCGATTCCGCTGCACAGCGGTTACACCTTCCGCACGCTTTCGATTCTCGAGCAGCAGCGGGCGCTGGGATGGGAGACGTTTCACCTCACCGGCCCCAAGCAAGAAGGCTGTAACGTGCTGGAAGAAGAGGTGGACGGCTGGCACTTTTACCGTACCTCCCCGCCGGCCAACGGGATATTTACCGGCCTACCCGGCTTGAAGGAAATTGCACTGATGGGTGAGACCACGCAGCGGCTGGAACAGGTGGCGCGCCGCGTCAAGCCGCATGTGCTGCACGCCCATTCGCCGGTGTTGAACGCCATTCCTGCGCTCAGGGTGGCACGACGCTTGAATATACCCGTGGTGTATGAAGTCAGGGCCTTCTGGGAGGACGCCGCTGTGGATCACGGCACCGGCCGTGAGGGTGGGCTGCGCTACCGGCTGACCCGCGCGATGGAGACCTATGCGCTCAAACGGGCGGACGCCGTGACTACCATCTGCGAGGGCCTCCGCGGCGATATCGTCACGCGCGGCATAGCGGAACACAAGGTGACGGTGATTCCCAATGCCGTGGACATCATAAAATTTTCCAGAGATACGACTGTTGACCTTGCCCTCAAGCGTACGCTCGGTTTGGAAGATTGTCTGGTTTTGGGATTCATAGGTTCCTTCTACGCCTACGAAGGGCTTGCGATATTACTACGGGCCTTGCCGCAAATGCTAAGGCACAGGGCGGATGTACGTATCTTGCTGGTAGGCGGTGGGCCGCAAGAAGCGGCGCTAAAACAGCTTGCCACGGAATTGGGCGTGCAAGATAAAGTTGTCTTTACCGGGCGTGTGCCGCATAACGATGTGCAGCGCTACTATGATCTGATAGATGTGCTGGTTTATCCGCGCCTCTCCATGCGTCTTACCGATCTTGTCACCCCGCTCAAACCCCTGGAGGCGATGGCGCAAGGACGCTTGATCGCCGCCTCCGACGTGGGCGGTCACCGCGAACTCATTCGTGACGGAGAAACCGGCGTCCTGTTCAAGGCCGATGATCCCGATGCTCTCGCGGCGAAGGTGCTCGACCTGATCAAACACCCCGAACGCTGGCCCGCTCTCAAATCCACCGCGCGCCAATTTGTAGAGACCGAACGCAACTGGAAGGCCTCCGTCGCCCGTTACCAAGGCATCTACGAACGCCTTACGGCACAGGCGCGCGATGGTTGAACCGCCCCGCTTGGTGGTATTCACCACTCTGTTCCCCCATCCCGGGCAACCTAGCGCCGGCCTCTTCATCCGCGAGCGCATGTTCCGCGTGGGTAAGGTATTGCCCCTTACCGTGGTGGCGCCCGTGCCATGGTTTCCGCTGCAAAGACTGATCCGCAGATGGCGCCCTCACTTTCGTCCCGACGCCCCCCGGCATGAAATTCAGGACGGCATCGAAGTCCTGCACCCGCGCTTTTTTTCCGTGCCGGGGCTGTTCAAATCCCTGGATGGCCTATTCATGGCAGTGGGGAGCCTGACGACGTTGCTGCGCCTGAAGCGGCGTTTTGCATTTGACTTGATTGACGCGCATTTTGCCTACCCCGACGGTTATGCCGCCACGCTGCTCGGTAAATGGCTCAAAGTGCCTGTAACGATTACCCTGCGTGGCACCGAAGTCCCCCTGTCGAGGGAACCGGGCCGGCGCAGGGGTATCGTCGCCGCGCTTTCCGGAGCGGCGCGGGTGTTCTCGGTGTCTGAATCGCTCAAGCGTCACGTAGTAAGTTTAGGTGCCGATGCCGACAAAATTCGCGTGGTGGGCAACGGGGTAGATACCGTCAAGTTCAGCCCGATCGACCGGGGCGAGGCACGACGCAGCCTCAATCTAGCACCGGATGCCCCGATACTGGTTTCGGTGGGCGCGCTGGCGGAACGCAAAGGATTTCACCGGGTCATCGAGCGGCTGCCGGTACTGGTGAAAAAATTCCCCAATCTGATTTACCTGATTGTAGGAGGCGCCAGCCCGGAAGGGGACTGGGGCGAAAAGCTGCGGGCGCAGGTCGCACAATTAGGTCTTGCGGACCATGTCATCTTTCTTGGGGCATTACCCCCCGACGAATTGAAGCTCCCCCTGTCCGCAGCGGATGTCTTTGTGCTGGCCACGCGCAACGAAGGGTGGGCCAACGTGTTTCTCGAAGCCATGGCCTGCGGGCTACCCGTGGTCACCACCGATGTGGGCGGTAACCGCGAAGTAGTGACAACTCCCGATTTAGGCACGATAGTCGAATTTGGCGATGGCCCGGCGCTGGAGCGCGCCCTTGCCGGTGCCTTGCGCAAGAGTTGGAATCGCAGCGCCATCGTGGACTATGCCAGGGCCAATTCCTGGGACAGTCGGGTCAACGTGCTGGTGGAAGAATTTTTCGCGCTTACCGGAAACGCACCAAAGGACAAGAAACAAGCAACTGGCGCCACGGGCCGATTTGCGTGATGCAAACAACCATGGTTAGTTCCTTGCTCGCCCGCCGCGTTATTTACCCCCTGCACGAGAGGTTGCTCAAACGGCCCACGTTTCGCTACCTCGCCGAACTGGAGCAAACCCAATGGTGGTCCCGTGTAGCCATCGAAGAACTGCAACTTAAAAAGCTGAAAATATTGCTACAGACTGCGTTGGCGCACAGCCCCTGGCACGCAGAACGGATCCGCGCCGCCGGATTGGATGTGTCGCCCGATTCGGCGCCGTTGAGCCTGGCCGATTTGCGCCGCCTGCCCATCATGACCAAACAGGACGCCCAAGAACATGGCGAGGCTATCCGCTGGGCTGGCGTACCCGGCGGCGCGTTCAAATACAACACCGGCGGCTCCAGCGGACAACCGCTGATTTTTTACTACGGCCGGAGCCGCCAGGCCTCCGACGCCGCGGGCCGCATCCGTGCGCGGCGCTGGTGGGGCGTGGACGTAGGCGACCGGGAAGTGTATCTGTGGGGCGCGCCGGTGGAGCTTAACAAAACCGACCGCATCAAAACTCTGCGCGATCGGTTGCTGAACCAGTTGGTGCTGAATGCCTTCGAGATGTCTCCTGCCAGCATGGACGCTTATATACAGGCCATACAAGCCTATCAGCCCAAGTGCATCTACGGTTACGCGAGCAGCATCGCCCTGCTGGCGGCGCGCGCCCGCGATCGCGGCGTGCGACTCAAGCTGCCCGGCTTGAAGGTGGTATGCACCACCGGCGAACCGCTCTATCCCTATCAACGTGAACTTATCCGGGAAGTATTCGGTGTGCCCGCCGCCAACGAATTCGGCAGCCGCGATATCGGTTTCACCGCCCACGAAGCCCCTGGGGGCCAACTACTGCTCATGAGTGAAAGCATCCTTTTGGAGGTACTGGATGCAAGCGGAAGCCCGGTCCGCCCGGGTGAGATGGGCGAAGCCGTCATCACCGGCTTGTGCTCGGAGGCCCAGCCTTTCATCCGCTACCGCACCGGCGACATGGTACGAATGGCGGACGGTGCCTGCACCGGCGAACGCGGGCTGCACGTGATCGCCGAAGTGGCCGGGCGCAGCACGGATTTCGTGGTGCGCGCGGACGGCACCATCATGCACGCGCTTGCCCTCATCTACGTGCTGCGCGCGGTGGAAGGGGTGGCGGAATTCAAACTGATCCAGCATACGCCTGAGGACATGGAAGTTCTGGTGGTGCCGGGCCGGGGCTTCGGCCCGGATCGGCAGGGCCAAATTGAAAGCGGAATCAGGGCGCGCATGGGAGACTCTGTGCGTGTGACCATACGGCTCATGGAACGCATCCCCGTGGAGGTGTCCGGAAAATACCGTTATGTGGTGAGCCATGTCCCCTTGCCGGCCGGCCTGGAATCCGCGCAGGCGGCTTTCGGATACAATTAAATCGGACAAGCATCTCGCCTATGGATATCGTAAAAATTGCCGCATTACCCTTCCGCTATAAACCGTGGCGCCCGCGTCATCTCCGCCTGATCATGCAGGACCTGATGGCGCCGGGTAATCAGCCGGAACAAGATCACCTGGAACATCTCCGGGCTGCTATAGATTGGCTGTGCCGCGCGCAGGATGTGCGGGCGGACAAGGCGGATGCAGGCGGCGTATCCGCCGGCTGGAGCTTTGAGGACGGCTGGCTGCCCAGTTATCCGGAAACCAGCGGCTATATCATCGAAACATTTCTGGCAGCCGCCAAACTGTTGGATCGGCCTGATCTGATCGGGCGCGCCCACCGAATCATCGATTGGGAGTTGTCGCTTCAGCAGGAAGACGGCGCCTTTCCCGGACATTTCGGCGAGTCTGATAGTCATCCGGTGATTTTCAATACCGGCCAAATCATGCATGGCATGATCGCCGGGTACACGCAATTGGGCCGGCAGGAATGTCTCGACGCTGCAGTCAAGGCCGGTCACTGGCTGGCCCGGCAGCAGGATGAAGACGGCTGCTGGCGGCGCTTCGAGCATAATGGCGTACCCCACACCTACAATACCCGTGGCACCTGGGCGCTGCTCGCCACCGCCCTGATCGCAGGTGAGGCAAGGCTCAAAGCCGCCGCAATACATAATCTCGATTGGGCGTTGGCGCAACAAACGGCCACCGGCTGGTTCGCCAACAACGCCTTCACCCCGGGGCGGCTGCCGTTCACTCATACTATCGCTTATGCCGTCCGCGGTTTCCTGGAAAGCGGGGTACTGCTTGGCGAAGAGCGCTATCTTGCGGCGGCGGAGAAAGCGGCTCGCGCCGTGGCAAAGACACAGCGGCAAGACGGCTGGCTGGCCGGCACCTATGACGAGAATTGGCAGGCCGGTGCAAGCTACTGTTGTTTGACCGGTGTGGCTCAAATGGGATTGAACTGGCTACGGCTCGCCCGCGAGTGCGGGGCGGAAGACTTGCGCGCGCACGCTCGCAACGGATTGAGCTATCTCAAGCGCAACCACAGACTGACCGACTCGGATCCTACATTTCACGGTGCTGTGGCCGGTTCCGCGCCAATCTGGGGACGGTACTCCATGTTTGAATTCCCCAATTGGGCGGCGAAATTTTTTGCCGATGCCCTGATGATGGATATGGCCGACATGGCCGTGCCGCCGGTTGCCAAGGTCGGCCACGCCGCGCCGGAGGTGATGTCACATGTCTGACTTATCGGTACTGATACTGTGCGGCCGCTCCCCCCGGCATCTCTATGTCGCCAACATGCTCTGCGAAAGCGCCCGCCCGGTTGCGATCGTGCAGGAAACCGGTAGTCAGTGGAACGGTAAAAAATTACGGCGCCTGCTCAATCCGGTCAAGCTCTGGCGCAAAGGCTGGCGCTGGTTGAGAGATCGCAGGCGCTATACAGGAGGCGGCGAAGCCAAATTCTTCTTCGGCAGCCGGGCTCCGTTTCTTGCCCGGCCGGACTTGCTGGTGGAGGTGCCGCATATCAATCACCCCGATGTAGTCAGGCTGGCACAGAACCTGCAACCGGATGTGATTGCGGTGTTTGGCACCTCCCTCATCCGCGGGGACTTGCTTACTAAGGGACGGCTCGGGATCGTCAATCTGCATGGAGGGCTCTCCCCAGAGTACCGCGGGGCGGATTGTACGTTCTGGGCGCTTCACAATGGCGAGCCGGAGAAGGTTGGCTGCACCCTGCATTTTATCGACCGAGGCATCGACTCGGGTGACCTGATTGCGCACATATGTCCGGAGGTTCGGGAGGGCGACGAGGAGCTTACCTTGTTCTGGCGCGCCGTAAGGGATAGCGCGGTGGGATACGCCGAACTGATGGAGCGCCTCGCGCGTGGTGAGCGCTTTGGTCAGAAGCAGCTGGGCAAAGGACGTCTTTATCAAGTCAAGGACCGAGGCTGGAGACATGAGCGGCGACTTGCGTGGCGGATCAGAAATGGCCTGCTATGCGGTCTTCGCTTGCCGCATCGCATTCAATGGTTTCCGAGACCGGAGTCCGTTGGGGCGAATCCGGAGCGGGTCGGCGGTACTGAGACTCGCGTATGAGTCATATCGGGTGGTAAGCGGAGGTTCTGAGTTTGCGTGATATCTTCGTCACAGGCGTCGTGTTTGCAAGCCTGTTCTTTATTCTTCGGGAACCCTACATCGGGGTACTGGTGTGGTCTTGGCTGGGGTACATGAACCCGCACCGGCTGGCATGGGGCTTCGCCTACGATTTCCCCTTCGCCGAAATCGTGGCAGTCACCACCTTGGTGGCGCTGTTTGCGTCCAAGGAATCAAAGCGCATCCCATGGACACGCGAGAGCGTTCTGCTGCTGATTTTCGTCATGTGGATGTTCTTTACGACATTCTTTGCAGTGATTCCGGAGGCGGCCTGGTTCAAGTGGGACAAGGTCTGGAAGGTGCAACTGTTCATCTTTATCACGTTGGTGCTTATCAATGATCCCAAACGTCTGGACCTCCTCATTTGGGTTATTGCCCTGTCGCTCGGTTTTTATGGCGTCAAAGGTGGGATTTTTACGATTACTACCGGCGGGGCCCATAATGTGCTTGGGCCCCAGGGCACGCTCATCGGGACGAACGGGGAGATAGGCACTGCCCTGAACATGACCATTCCCCTCATGCGCTACTTGCAGCTCAAGACGGAGAAGTGGTGGATCCGCCACGGCCTGATGGCGGCTATGATCCTTACCCCGTTTGCGGTGGTGGGCACGCACTCGCGGGGGGCGTTTCTCGGTCTCGCGGCCGTGCTTCTCATGCTCTTCCTCAAGACCCGGAAAAAGGTGATGCTCTCGATTGTTCTCGGACTGACCGTTTACTCTGCCCTCAGCTTCATGCCGGAGGAGTGGAAGGCGCGCATGCACACCATCGAGACCTACGAGGAGGATGCCTCCGCGATGGGTCGCATAGAGGCTTGGAAGTTCGCGATAGAGGTCGCCAATGAGCGCCCCATCGTAGGCGGCGGGTTTGAGATCACCGCCGGCCGCCACAGGGCGGCGCACAGCATCTATTTCCAGATGCTTGGCGAGCACGGTTACGTGGGCCTGGGCTTGTTCCTGCTGCTTGGAATAACCACCTGGATGAGTGCCTCGTGGATACGCCGAAAGGTCAATAAGGACCCAGATGCCAGGTGGATGGGGGACCTTGCCGCCATGATCCAAGTGGCCCTCGTGGGCTATGCCGTGGGCGGGGCATTTATCAGCCAGGCCTACTTCGATCTGTTCTACCACCTGATTGCAGTTGTGGTGATCCTCAAGGTGCTAGTGCTTCAACGGCTCGCCGGAAAAGAGCAGGAGAAGCCAGTGGAGTGGGGGGGCGCGCTCACGCGCACATCAAGATTAGGGAAGGGCGTCTGATGGCCGGTTGCATGCGCAGCACCGACGCGCCCGCGCCGAATGTCTTCTGAACCTTCCCAGCGGAATGCAGGTATGAACGATTTCTGGACAAAGGTGGAAAAGACGTTACGCCACCACGGGCTGACTACGCTCAGGGCTTTCCGGGGCGCGTATTGGGATCTGCGCCCCATCCCTGCGTTGAAACCGATATTTGTCGTAGGGTGCAGCCGCGCCGGCACTACCCTGGTGTACAAGACCTTTTCCGAATCACCGGAGTTGGGCACCATCCAGCGCGAGACCCATGACTTCTGGGCTGGGCTGCATCCCCTTGCGGAGAAAGGCTGGAGCAGCCACGCGCTCTCCGCGGCAGATGCGAGCGAGCGCGACAGGGACTTTGTGGCCCGCTACTTCTACGTCTGGAGCGGCCGTACCAGATTCGTGGACAAGAATAACCAGAACGGCCTGTGCGTGCGCTACTTGCAGGCATTGTTCCCGGATGCCTACTTCGTATACGTGAAGCGCAGCCCCGGCGACAACATCAATTCGCTTATCGAGGGTTGGGATAGACCGGACCAGTTCGCCACTTGGTCGGCGGAACTTCCGGCAGAGGTGGCCATTGACGGTGGGAAATACCGGCGCTGGTGCTTCTTCCTGGCAGAGGGATGGCGCCAATACCTGAACGCGTCCATCGAGGAGGTTTGTGCGTTCCAGTATACCGCGATGAATCGGGCGATTCTTGATGCCCGCAAGGCGGTTCCTGCGCGCCAGTGGATCGAGATCGTATACGAGGACCTGGTGCGCGACCCGGTGGCCGGATTCCGCCGAGCGTTCGACGCCTGCGGGCTGTCGTTTACCCCGGAGCTCGAACGGCACTGCGCGACGGTCATCTCGCGTCCCTACAATGCATTCTCCGAGATCCGCCTTGATAAGTGGAAGGCTGGGCGAAACCGGGAGCGCATCGAACGGGTGCTGCCGTCGGTCCTGGATGCGGCCCGCGACATGGGGTATGCTTTCTAGGGTGGCGATGGGCTTGGCATTGCTCGCCGTGTTGTGGTTGGCCGGGTGGGCGGCGATCGTCTGGCGGTACCGGGGGCAGGCGCATGCCGCCTGGGCAGAGCCCGTGCTCAATCGGCCGGTGCTGGTCCTGGAGAGCGATGATTGGGGCCCGGGGCCGGAACTTCACGCCGATCGCCTGCGGGCGCTTGCGGGGGTGCTCAGGCCGTTCCGGGACAGCCGGGGACGGCCGCCTGTCATGACACTCGGCATGGTTCTCGCCGTCGCCGACACACAGGGCATGGCGCGAGAGCAATCGTTCAGTTATCGGCGCGTCACACTCGCGGACAGGAGGTTCGCCGCGCTGCTACAGGCCATAGAGGAAGGGCGACGAACAGGCGTGTTTGTCCCCCAGTTGCACGGCATGGAGCACTATTGGCCGCCGACGCTGATGTCGGTAGCAGCGTCGGATGCGACGATTAGGGCTTGGTTCCTCTCGGAGGGGATTGCGGATACTGCGTGTCTGCCGTCCCATTTGCAGAGCCGCTGGACCGATGCCAGCATGCTGCCCTCACAGCCCCTGTCCGAAGTGGAGGTCGAGAAAGCAGTCCAGGAGGAAACGGAGGCCTTCAAGGCTATCCTGGGTGTTCCTCCGAGCGTAGCTGTCCCGCCGACTTTTGTGTGGACTGCCGCGGTGGAAGAGGCATGGGCCCGCGCCGGCGTGACCGTGATCGTGACGCCGGGGCGACGCTACGAGGGCCGAGGGCTTAACGGCGCGCCGGATCGTGCGGGCCCGCCGATTTACAACGGACAGACGGGTGGCGGGGGTATCGTGTACGTGGTGCGGGATGCCTACTTCGAGCCCACCTGGGGCCACACTGCGGAGCAGGCTCTCGCTGCCCTCGCGGCCAAGAGCCGGCTGGGCCGTCCGGTGCTGTTGGAGACGCACCGCTTCAATTTTGTCGGCGACGCAGCTTCCTACGAAGCTGCCCTCAAGGAACTGGCGCGGCTCCTGGAAGGCGCGTTGGCACGCTTCCCAGGCCTTGCATTCATGTCGACAGAGGAGTTGGCAGAGGCCATGCATCGGCGCGTGCCGGACTTGATCGCATCGGCCTGGCCCGTCCGGTTGCATTTCTGGCTGGCGCGTTTGGCGGAGATCCCGC
>Ga0184616_10000035_pt1 | contig 25644 bp, 27 predicted proteins | sample PLM4_90_coex_FD_133145 | JGI IMG/M metagenome (GOLD analysis project Ga0184616, IMG submission 133145) | Groundwater sediment microbial communities from an aquifer in East River, Colorado, USA - PLM4_90_coex | ecosystem: Environmental > Terrestrial > Soil > Riparian zone | place: USA: East...
CTGCCGGTCGGCGTCCGGTATACGGGCGGTGAAGTCCGCGCCCGATTGCGGCGTCTCATCAAAGGTGTAGCCGGCGCGCAACTGGAGATCGGGATAGAGTTGATAGGTGGCGCCCAGCCGATAGGCTGTGGAGTCGCTCCAGTCGTTGACGTTCACCACCGGATTGGTGATGCCGGGGCTGGCGTGGGCGATGACCAGCCTATCGAAGCTGCTCCAGCCCATGCGCTCTATATCGAACTCAACGGCGAGTTGTTCGTTTGCCCGGTAGCGTGCGCCGACCTGCCATAGTTCAGGAAATTCGATGCTGGTCCTGGCGTTGCTGGCGATCGAACCGACCGCGGTGGCGTTCAGCGTGCCCTCGATGTCTACCTTGACGCTGGAGCGATAGCTCGCACCGAAACTCCACGGCCCGGCCCGGTGCAGCAGGCTGATATTCCAGCCCCAATCCTCGCCGTCGCCGCGGATGCCGATGGACTTGGTGTTGAGCAGCGCCTCGTTGACCCGGTAATGGTCTACACCCAGCGCGACGCTGGTGTCGGCGCCGATCCGGTAGGCGATGTTGGGGTTGATATTGACCAGCTCGAGTTTGCTGTGGGTCGGCTCCAGCGGATCGAGCGGGCCGGCGAAGACCGGGAAGGTCTCCGGCGACCAGTTGGTCTCCAGACCGAAGGGCGCGCCCACGTTCAGCCCCACGCTCCATTGGGGAGTCAGACGGTCCATCAAATAGAATTGGGGAATAATGATCGGGCTGTCTACATTGCTGCTGTGATTTCCGGTTGCGTTGTTGACCTCGGTATTGGGATCTGCGAACAACAGCCCGGCGTTCAGGTTAATGCCTTCGTGAAACGACATCGCCGCCGGATTGTAGGGCAGTGCCCCGAGCTCCTCGGGGTTGGCGACCACCGCATTGGATAGACCCAAGCCCAAGGTAGAAGCCTCGGGTAAACGAAAGCCGGAGGCGTGCGCATTGAATAAAGCGAGTGTAAAGCCAGCGGTCAGGACTAGAGCCAAGGCTTTGTGCAGGGAGTGAGAGTACACGGAGACTCCTCGTAATTCTTGGTTGTAGCTATGCGCTGCTATAAGGGTGCGCACATTCTTGGTGTTTTTACGCATCCAATACTAGCATGAGGGCCGTTATTAGGCGACGGCGAATGATTATGAAAGCACTTAGGGTTTTTGCTGTAATTCAATCAGATTGCCGTCCGGGTCACGCACAAACAGTTGCGGCAGGCCGTGGCGACCTTCGCGGTAGGGAATACCGAGCCGGTCAAGATGCTGTTTGGCGGCCTGATAGTCGTTGATCCTGAGGGCGACATGGAAATCTCTGCGTGGCCGTTGTTCGGCAGGCGGTAGCGGATCGGTCACCACCATCAGGTGCAGCTCGCAGTCACCCAAGTCGTACCAGATGCCGTTGAAATCAAAGTCGTGACGTTGTTTTTCCGTAAGGCCGAGCACATTTTCGTAAAAATTTTTGGCACGCTCTAAATCATTCACCAGGATAGCGGCATGTAATAACCGAGAGACTTTCATGCCGTAAAAGTGTTGGAGTTCAAAGGACACCCAAATCTTCCAAGACCGATACTGACCGCCGTAACCTCGCCCGCTCTCCGTCCAGGTCACGAATTTCATTGCGTAACTGCTTGCGTTGCTGGTCAGACAAATCTTCTTTGTCCAGGCGCTTCTCTTTTTTCTCGATCTCGCGTTCGACATTGCGGATCTGCTGGGTTAATTCGTAAATTTCGTGCCCAAGCTTATGGTTCTTTAGAAACACCGTCTCAAGCTCCGCCGGGCAGACATGATTATACGTCGCTCCGGTTTTTCCTTGCTCCAATCCGTTTTCGGCCGTGCAATAAATTTCTAATCCGGCCCTTCGTCCCTCGTGATAGGCATTGGGATCAGGCATGACACCGTATTCTGCACATGCCGTTTTGTGCTCGTCCAGTCTGTCGCGCGCATACCCCTGTGACCCGTCGCGTTGACCAATGTCATGCCAATCGGCTTGCAGGCATTCGGATTGGGAAAGCGTGGCGCAGGCGGTCGTCAGGCTGAGTAGAAAAGACAATCCCACATAACGTAGCGACTTCATCGCTTTTCAGCCGCCGTGCAATGTCGCATCATTACACTTCTCCTAAGACAATATTATTTTGCCGCCAGATTTATGATTTCCGTCTTTACAATAATCACCGGCGTTTGCGGTACGTCCTGGAAAATGCCTTCGCTGCCTGTCGGTACCATGCGTATTTTATCCACGACGTCCATGCCTTCCACGACCTTGCCAAAAACGGCATAACCCCAGCCCTGCCTGGTTTTGGACTTGAAGTCGAGCATGGGATTATCCGCCACGTTGATGAAGAATTGCGCGGTGGCGGAATGCGGGTCGTTGGTGCGCGCCATGGCGAGAGTGCCACGCAGATTTACCAAGCCGTTGTCCGCTTCGTTTTCGATAGGCGCAGCGGTGGGCTTTTCTTCCATATTTTTATTGAAGCCGCCGCCTTGAATCATGAAGCCGCTGATAACGCGGTGGAAGATGAGGCCGTTGTAATGGCCTTTTTTGACATAGCCGAGAAAGTTGGCCACGGTGTTCGGCGCCTTTTTCTCATCCAGTTCCAGGACGATCTTGCCCATGCTGGTGGTTAGCGCGATTTGTACCGACTTTGCGTTTTTAGAGGGCGCAGCGGCCAAGGTCGGCATTGCCAGGGCGCATAACATAAAGAGCACAAGCGGGGTTTTCCAGTTCATCGTCATTCCTTATTGGTTTGTAAATAAAAATACGGCAAGGGTGCCTCTAAAAATAGTGGATTTTGTCTTTAGGCAAGGCGGAATTCTGCGAGGAAACGGTCGCTCCCGGCGTCCTGCCTCCCGCGACATTCGGGCTTCCTGCCCAGCAGAGTGTACACATAGTCTGCCGCTTCGCGGCCCCGTATTCCGACGTACATGGACGTACTAGTGTCGCGGGAGGCAGGACGCCGGGAGCGACCGAGCAGAATTCCAACGCCGCATAAAGACAAAAGACGCGTTTTTAGAGGTGCCCGTACTTATACCTCGCCATATTGTACGCTTTCCCCCAGCCAGCGGCGTATCAATGGATAAATGCGCTCGGGATATTCGCTTAATAAAAGTGTAGCGGCCTTTTCCACGTCAGGTAATAAATGCTGATCGCGGGCGAGATCGGCGATATGCAGTTGCAGCATGCCGGTTTGTCGTGTGCCTAGGACTTCACCGGGCCCGCGCAGTTCCAAGTCCTTGCGCGCGATCTCAAAGCCGTCATTAGTGTTGCGCAGCGCGGTCAAGCGCGTCCTGGCATGTTCGGAAAGCGGATTGCGATACATCAACACGCAATGGCTTGCGGTGGCGCCGCGCCCGACGCGGCCACGCAGTTGATGCAGTTGGGCAAGGCCCAGGCGCTCAGCATTTTCGATAATCATCAGGCTCGCGTTGGGCACGTCCACGCCGACCTCAATCACCGTGGTCGCAACCAGCACATCAACATGGCGCGCCTTGAACTCGCGCATCACCTGTTCCTTTTCCTGCGACTTCATGCGCCCATGCACTAGACCGATGCGCAAGGAGGGCAGTGCCGCCGCCAGTTGCGCAGCCGTGTCCACCGCTGCTTGGTATTGCAGCAGATCAGATTCGTCTATCAACGTGCATACCCAGTAAGCCTGTCGTCCGCTGCCACACGCGCGCTCGATACGCTCGACCACCTCGGCGCGGCGTGTGTCGGCGACCACCACCGTTTCCACAGGCGTGCGCCCGGGCGGCAGTTCGTCGAGGACGGAGCTGTCGAGATCCGCATAACCGATCATGGCGAGGGTGCGGGGTATGGGTGTGGCGGTCATGATGAGCTGGTGCGGCGTGTGGTCCTGAGTGACTCCCTTCTCGCGCAGCGCCAGGCGCTGATCCACGCCGAAGCGGTGCTGCTCGTCAACAATCATGAGACCTAATTTAGGAATGCTTACACCTTCCTGAAACAGCGCGTGAGTGCCGACGATGAGCTGCGGCTGTCCAGAGTCTATGTTGGCCAGTGTCGCGCTGCGCTGCTTGCCCTTGAGTCTGCCGAGCAGGCCGATGACCTCAATCCCCAGCGGATCGAACCAATTCTTGAAGGTGGCAATATGTTGCTCGGCGAGTAATTCGGTAGGCGCCATCAGCGCCACTTGATAGCCCGCCTCGATAGCGTGCAACGCGGCGCAGGCGGCGACCAGGGTCTTGCCGGAGCCTACGTCGCCCTGTAGCAAACGCTGCATGGGATGACCGCGGCGCAAATCCTTCACGATCTCGTCAATTACGCGCCGCTGCGCGGCGGTAAGCTGAAATGGCAGATTTTGCAAAAGCCTTTCGACCAGACTGCCGGTCGCTCCCGGCGTCCTGCCTCTCGCGACATTAGTACATCCCTGTACGTCAGAGGTGAGCATGGGGTGCGCCGGTTTTTGTTGCACCCGGTTGCGTAATTGCCGCAGGCTGAGATGATGAGCGAGCAATTCTTCAAAGGCCAGGCGACGTTGCGCGGGGTGATCGCCCGCCTCCAGCAGGGCGAGCGGCGCATCGGGCGGCGGATAATGCACGTAGGCGACGGCCTCCGAGAGGGAAGGCAGGTTAAGCGGCGCGAGTACGGTCTTGGGCAGCCACTCCTCGAGCGTGATTTCGCCCGTTGCAAGCAACCGTAAGGCCTGTTGGGTCAGCGTGCGCAGACTGAGTTGGTGCAGGCCCTCGGTGCTAGGGTAAATCGGCGTGAAGGATTCTTCTACCGCTGTGAGGGTTTGGTCGTCAATGCGGCGGTACTCAGGGTGAATCATCTCCAGCGTAGCCGCGCCGAAGCGCACCTCGCCATAACAGCGCAGCCTCACCCCGCGCGTGAGAGCGGCGGTTTGCGCCGCGTTGAAATGAAAAAACCGCAGCGTGATGGCTCCGGTGCCGTCACTCAACCTGCACAACAGCATACGCCGCCTACCGAACTTGATGTCGCTAATCTGTATCTCGCCCTCAATCACCGCCTGATCGCCGACGCGCAGTGCGCCGATGGGCACAACACGGGTACGGTCTTGGTAACGCAGCGGGATGTGGAACAGTATGTCTTGAACCGTATGGATGCCGAGGCGGGCGAGACGCTCGGCGTTGCGCGGCCCAACGCCCTTGAGACGGGTAATAGGAATGCCGACCGGGTTGCCGGTGCCCCTTTGCCTGGCAGGTGAATTAACGGTAACTCGGGTATGACCAGTGCTCAGCGGGCCAGCTCCATGATCGCATCCATCTCCACTTGTGCGCCCTTGGGAAGCGCCGCGACACCGACTGCCGCTCGAGCGGGGTAAGGTTCCGAGATATAGATTGCCATCACTTCGTTTACCAGGGGGAAGTGGGAGAGGTCGGTGAGATAGACGTTGAGCTTGACGAGATCCGCGAGCGTACCTCCTGCGGCCTCCGCCACCGCTTTCAGATTATCGAACACCTGCCGGATTTGCGCGCGCATGTCGCCGGAGACCAGTTCCATGGTATCCGGCTTAAGCGGGATTTGACCGGAGAAATACACAGTGTTGCCGACTTTGATGGCCTGCGAATAGGTGCCGATGGCTTTAGGAGCTTTGTCTGTGCTGATAATAGTTTTTGAATTCATGTTTTCTCTGCGTCCTCTGCGGTGACTATTTAATCAGTTTTAACCTATCCCTTCACCCGGCTGATGCGCACCACCACCGGCAAGGCACGCAGCCGCCGCATGATGCGGGCGAGGTGCAGGCGGTCATGCACCGCGAGGGTAAAGGTAATCGCCGTATACATTCCGTCGTGTTCCTCGATGCTGACATTTTCGATGTTGGCGCCCAATTTCGCAATGGAGGCCGCGACCGTCGCCAGCACACCACGCTGGTTGGCGACCTCCACGCGAATCTCGACAAGATATTCGCCCTCGATCTTCTCCGCCCACTGCACGTCCAGCCACTTCTCGGGATGCTTACGGTATTCGGAGACGTTCTTGCAGGATTTGGTGTGGATCACGATGCCGCGTCCGGCGCTGACAAAGCCCAGGATCGGGTCGCCGGGGATCGGCCAGCAGCACTTGGCGAAAGTGACCACCATCCCCTCCGTGCCTTTAATCACCAGCGGCCGCGCGGAGGGCCGCCGGGCCTTCTTGTCCGCTTTGCCGGGCAGCTCCACTTCAGGCGACAGCGAGCGCGCCACCAGTTGCGCCATGCGGTTGCCGAGCCCGATTTCCTCCAGCAGGTCGTCCAGCGTCTTGAGCTTATATTGTTTGAGTACTTCTTTGATGCGCGCCGGGGTGAGCTTGTCGAGCGAGAGTTCGTAGATATCGAGTTCCATGTCTAACAACCGTCGGCCGAGTTCGACGGACTCGTCGCGCTTCAGGTTCTTGAGGAAATGCCGGATGGTGGCGCGCGCCTTGGCGGTGGCGACGAAGTTGAGCCAGGCCGGGTTGGGCCGTGTGGTTTTTGAAGTGATGACCTCCACCGACTGGCCGTTGGCGAGCGTTGTGCTCAAGGGCGCGGGTCGCCGGTCTATCTTGGCGGCCACACAGGTATTGCCGACGTCGGTGTGCACCGCGTAGGCGAAATCCACCACCGTCGCGCCGCGCGGCAACTGCATGATCTCGCCCTTGGGCGTGAACACGTATACTTCGTCGGGAAACAGATCTATCTTGACGTTTTCCAGAAACTCCAGCGAGTTGCCCGCGTTCATCTGCATCTCCAGCAGACCACGCAGCCATTCGTGTGCGCGTTGCTGCGCGCTACTGCTGGCCTCGCCCGCCTTGTACAGCCAGTGCGCGGCTATCCCCGCTTCGGAAATGCGATCCATGTCGCGGGTGCGGATCTGCACCTCGATCGGCACCCCGTAGGGCCCGAACAGGGCGGTGTGCAGCGATTGATAGCCGTTGGCCTTGGGGATGGCGATGTAGTCCTTGAACTTGCCCGGCACCGGCTTATAAAGATTGTGCACCGCGCCGAGCACGCGGTAACAGGTGTCCACCGTATCCACGATGATGCGGAAGCCATAGACATCGGTGACATCGGCGAAGGACAATTTTTTATCGAGCATCTTGCGATAGATGCTGTACAAATGTTTTTCGCGCCCCGATACTTCACCGTCCAGCTTCTCTTCTCGCAGCCGGCGCTTGATTGCGTTTTCAATCTTGCGCACCACCTCTTTACGGTTGCCGCGCGCCTTCTTCACCGCCTCGGTGAGGATGCGATAGCGCATCGGATAAAGCGAGGCGTAGCCCAGATCCTCCAGCTCCAGACGCAGGGTGTTCATGCCCAGACGGCTGGCGATGGGCGCGTAGATCTCCAGGGTTTCTCGGGCGATGCGGCGGCGCTTGTCGAGCGGCATCGCGCCCAAGGTGCGCATGTTGTGCAGGCGGTCGGCGAGCTTGACCAGGATGACGCGGATGTCGCGCACCATGGCAAGCAGCATCTTGCGGAAGTTTTCGGCCTGCGCCTCGGCGTGCGTCTCGAAATGGATATGCGTGAGTTTGCTCACCCCATCCACCAGTTCGGCCACATCGGCGCCAAACTCCTTGGCCAGTTGTTCCTTGGCCGTGGGGGTGTCTTCGATGACGTCGTGCAGCAGAGCAGCCAGGATGCTTTGGTGATCCATGTGCATCTCGGCCAGAATGCGCGCCACCGCGAGCGGGTGGTAGATGTACGGTTCGCCGGATAGCCGCTGCTGGCCTTCGTGGGCGCGCGCGCCGAACTGGTAGGCGCGCTGGATCTCTGCTATCTGAGCCGGGTCAAGATAGGTCTCGAGGAGGGCGGTGAGATCCTTGATAAGAAACATGTACGCCTCCCGGCAGCGTAACGAAATCCAGGGGCTCCTGTTGACTCCCGGATTTCATTTTAGCGCATGAGGACTATGCGCTAGATTTCTTCGTCGGCCTGCTGCGCGACGTGCGGGGCGGGCGGCGGCGGGGGCTCAGGCAACGGCTCGTCCAGTATGGTGCGGTCTATGTTGCCCAGGGCGATCTCGCGCAGGGCGACCACAGTGGCCTTGTCGTTATCCCAGGGTACCGTCGGCTGTACACCCATTGAAAGCGCGCGCGCCCGCTTGGCGGCGACCAGGACGAGCTGGAAACGGTTATCTACATTTGCAAGACAATCTTCTACAGTGACACGTGCCATAATTGACTCCAAAGTTACAACGTAAAGCCTATAAAGCCCACTAGTATACTAATAATTCAGCCAAGAGTCGCCGTAAGCGTGCGCCTTGCGGCTCCCTTCTTAAACGCCGGGCGCGGAAGATGGCCTGCATGTCGGCGACGGCGGTCTGAAAATCGTCGTTGAGCACCAGGTAATCGAACTCATTCCAGTGGGAGATTTCGTTAGTCGCCGCCTGCATGCGCCGGGCGATCACCTCGTCGTCGTCCTGGCCGCGGGCTCGCAGGCGCTGTTCGAGCACGGCGCGTGAGGGCGGCAGGACGAAGATGCTCACCGCCTCAGGGAATGACTGTGCGATCTGGCGTTTGCCCTGCCAGTCTATCTCCAGGATGATGTCTATGCCCTGTAGCAGGCGCTCCGTGACCCAGGCGCGCGAGGTGCCGTAGCAGTGTCCGAACACCTCGGCGTGCTCCAGAAACACGCCGGAGTCGCGCAGCGTATCGAACCGCGCCTGATCCACGAAGTGATAGTCCACGCCCTGCTGTTCGCGCGGGCGCATGGGACGGGTCGTATAAGAGACCGAAACCTGCAAATTGGGCGTTGATTCGAGCAGCGCCTTGACCAGGCTCGACTTGCCGCCACCGGAGGGCGCGGCGATGATATAAAGCGTGCCTTGCATACCCATTACTCGATATTCTGTATTTGTTCGCGCATCTGCTCGATGAGCACCTTAAGCTCGATGACGGCGCGCGCAATGTCATGATCCGTGGATTTCGCACCCAGGGTATTGGCCTCGCGGTTCAGCTCCTGCATGAGAAAATCCAGCCGCCGCCCCACTCCGGCGTCTTCACTGGCGATCCGGCTCACCTCCTGGATATGCATAGCAAGACGCTCCAGCTCCTCGTCCACATCCATCTTTTGCGCGAGATTCACCAGTTCTTGCTCCAGCCGCGCGGGATCAAGCTCGGCCCGCAACTCGCCTAAGCGTTCCAGCAGCCGGGCGCGCTGTTGCGCCATGATCTGCGGCAGGCGTCCGCGCACCAGTTGTACCAGCTCGAGCATTGCGGCGCAGCGTTGCTCAATCATTGCGCGCAGCTTGACGCCTTCGCGCGCGCGCATCGTCAGCAATTCCTTGAGGGTGTCGTCGAGCAGCGCCAGGGCATCGCTGCTCAAGCGTTCCGAAGATGCTTCGGTCGGGTACACCACCCCCGGCCAGCGCAACACATCCAGCGGGCTGACGGCGGCGGGGCTGTCGAGCTCAGCGCCGATCTGCCGGGCCGCCGCGACCAGTTGCCGTACCAAACCTTCGTTGATCCGCAGCGGCGCCGCGACCCCCGCCGCGCCCGGCCCCGTTCGCAAGCGGAGCTGGCAATCCAGCTTGCCGCGCTTGACGGTCGCCGCAATTTTTTCACGAACAGCCACTTCCAGCGCGCGCAAATCCTCGGGTAAGTGCAGGGTGACTTCAAGATAACGGTGATTGAGCGAGCGCACCTCCCAACACAGGATGCCCTCCTCCACCTGGCGCTGCTGCCGCGCAAAGGCGGTCATGCTGTGCAACATGGCGATAAGCCCCGGCTGATAACTGCGCATACTATATAGGGGCTGGAGGCTAAAAGTAAGGCGTAAGGGGTGAGGAGTGAGGCGTGAGGGGAAGCAGCTATTGCGCCTCACCCCTAACGCCTCACCCCTCACCGATGTTAAGCTACGCCCCCTCAACAAAGGAAATCGTATGCGCCCCAGCGGTCGCCCCCCCAATCAATTGCGCGACATCAAACTGACGCGCAACTACACCAAACACGCCGAGGGTTCGGTACTGGTCGAGTTCGGCGACACCAAAGTCCTCTGCAATGCCACCGTGGAGGAAAAGGTGCCCTCCTTTCTCAAGGGCAAGGGCAAAGGTTGGGTGACCGCCGAATACGGCATGTTGCCGCGCTCCACCGGCAAACGGATGGATCGCGAGGCGAGCCGTGGCAAGCAGGGCGGCCGTACCCTGGAGATCCAGCGCCTCATCGGTCGCTCCCTCAGGGCCGTGGTGGATCTGTGCGCTCTGGGTGAGCGCAGCCTCACCGTAGACTGCGACGTCATCCAGGCCGACGGCGGCACGCGCACCGCCTCCATCACCGGCGGCTACGTCGCACTGGTAGATGCCGTTAACCACCTGCGCACTCAGCGCCTCCTGACACGTGATCCGATTCACGGCTTTGTGGCCTCGGTTTCGGTCGGCATTTTCAAGGGAGTCCCGGTGCTGGACCTCGATTACATCGAGGACAGCGAGGCCGAGACCGACATGAACGTGGTGATGAACGAGGCCGGCCATTTCATCGAAGTGCAAGGCACCGCCGAAGGCCACGCCTTCCGTATGGACGAACTGAACGCCATGCTGGAGCTCGCCAAGCATGGGATCACCGAGTTGATAAAAAGGCAGCGGGCGGTATTGGGCGTATGAGTCCGGGTGTAGGTGTGAATTCACTCGCACAGGTTTTTGCATCATGAAACGCATCGTTCTTGCCAGCAATAATCCCGGCAAACTGCGCGAGATCCAGGCGCTCGCCGCCGGCAAGCTGGAGTTACTGCTGCAATCCGATTTTGCCGTCCCGGAGGTCGAGGAGACGGGCCTGAGCTTCGTCGAAAACGCCATCCTCAAGGCGCGTCACGCCGCACGCCACACCGGCCTGCCCGCCCTCGCCGACGACTCCGGCCTCGAAGTGGACGCCCTCCACGGCGCCCCCGGTACCCGCTCCGCACGTTACGCAGGCCCCGGTGCGAGCGATACAGGAAATCTGCAAAAACTATTGCAGGATCTCGCCGATATTCCCGAACACCAACGCCGCGCCCGCTTTCAATGCGTGGTTGTCTACATGAAGCATGCCGAGGACGCTACACCCATCATTTGTCAGGGTACTTGGGAAGGCCGCATCCTCACCACCCCGCGCGGCGAAAATGGCTTCGGCTACGACCCGGTATTCTACGTTCCTACCCACCACTGTTCCTCCGCCGAGCTGCCGCCCGCCGTCAAAAACACCCTCAGCCACCGCGGGAAGGCGCTGCGCCAGTTTTTCACCGCGCTCGATTGCTGATTCGCCGACACCGGCGGTTGTGACAGATGTTCAACTTCACCACCCTACCCCCACTAAGCCTCTATGTGCATCTCCCGTGGTGTGCGCGCAAATGCCCGTATTGCGACTTCAATTCGCACGAACAAGGCGTTGAACTTCCCGAGCAGAAATACGTAGATGCCCTGATCGCCGATCTGGAACACGACCTGCCGCGCATCTGGGGACGCAGCGTGAGCACCATCTTCATCGGCGGCGGCACACCCAGCCTGTTTTCGCCAGAGGCGCTCGACAGCCTGCTGGTGGCATTACGCACGCGGCTCAAATTCAGTCCTACGGCCGAGATCACCCTGGAGGCCAACCCCGGCAGCAGCGAATACGCGAAGTTTAAAGAATTCCGTGCGCTCGGCATCAATCGTTTATCCATCGGCGTGCAAAGCTTTAACGAAGACCGACTCCAGGCCCTAGGCCGTATCCATGGGAGACGCGAGGCCATCGCCGCCGCGGAGGCCGCCCATGCCGCGGGGTTCGACAATTTCAACCTCGACCTCATGTACGGTCTGCCGGATCAAACCCTGGACCAGGCGCTTACCGATCTCAACACCGCGTTTGCCCTGGAGCCCACGCATGTCTCGCACTATCAACTCACCCTTGAGCCCAATACCTGGTTTCATCGGCATCCGCCGCAGTTACCGGACGATGATCTGATTGGGGACATGCAAGCCCAATCACAGGAGCAGATTAAAGAACACGGTTATGAACACTACGAAGTCTCAGCCTATGCCAAGCCCGGCCGCGCCTGCCGCCACAACGTGAACTATTGGGAGTTCGGCGATTACTTGGGAATAGGCGCGGGCGCGCACAGCAAGATAACCGATGCCTCCCAGCAGTGCATCACGCGCTTTTGGAAACAGAAACAACCGAAGGCCTACCAGGACAGCACAGGAAGCCCCGCCTGTATCGGTGAAGAGACCACGCTCAACCCAAGCGACGCGGCCTTTGAATTCATGTTGAATGCCTTGCGCCTGAACAGCGGATTTGCCACGCGCCTGTTCACCGAACACACTGGTTTGCCTCTTTCTCTCGTCGAACAGCCACTCAAACAGGCCGAGCAACACGGTTTAATCGAATGGGATGTTCAGGGTGTACGGCCGACAGAGCGAGGGCAGCGCTATCTCAACGACTTAACCGAACTGTTTTTGCCGCCCAGCACACCTATAACCGGCGCTGCACGACGATAATCTCGACCCGCCCGCGAGGGCCGATGAAGTATGACGCGAGCCACCCGGTCACGCTCACGACAATCGACCCGAACAACGCCGGCCAGAAGCCCGCGATGGTGAAGTTGTCGAACATCCACGCCACCAGCCCCAGCATCGCCGCGTTGATTACCAGCAGAAACAGCCCGAGCGTGAAGATGGTGGCAGGCAACGTGAGGATAATCAGCACCGGCCGCACCACGGCGTTGACAATGCCAAGCAGCAACGCCGCCCCAAGTAATGTCCCCGCGCCTCTCACCTCAATGCCCGGCACCAACTCAGACGCCAGCCACAACCCAAGCGCAACAATCAGCAGACGTAATATGAATCCGGCCATGGGTTTATATTCTCACTTTGAGTACGGGCCCAAGAAACGGCTGCCATTGAAGTGGATAAGATGCGTTGGTGCATCCGCACTCCACACCTCTGTTTCCCACGCAATCACGGATAGATATTTTCGCATGACTTCGCCCCGGCTTGGGAAGGCCGTGACATAAACGAGCCCCGCAGCCGAGTTCCTGAACAACTCGGATAACTCGGCATGTCTGCGCCCGTCTACCGGACCACTGCTTGTTACCGCCTCGGCTAGAATTAACCAATTCTTCTCGCGGAAATAAATCACCACGTCGGGCATTTTTCCGTGCTGGCCGACATCGATACGTAGTGTCTTGAGGAGGTCCCGATCAAAGTATCCCCATTTGCTGCCTGTGTCACCCACGTATATGAGTTCGCCATTCGGAACAAAGCGCGGCGAGAACTCTTCGAGAATCGCGCGAATGAGTTCGGAATGCTCGCCTGCGCTTAGGGTGATGGTCTCTCCGTCTTTGATCCGGACGGGGATTCTGGCCATGTCGCGATGGCGTGCATATTTATCGACCAGCGTCTGACGCCCGGAGAGATATGCAGATAGCGTTCCGCGCCATGTTCTCTTCCCGAAGGTGCGAAAAAGCGCGAGCGCGGCCGGCTCAACCTGGTAGCAGTTCTTGGGGCTGTTTACGGCGCGGGACGTGTCGTCCGGGTTGTGCATGACGACACCGGCCGATACCAATGGCTTGATGCTTTCATCGCGGATGGTTTCGCGGGTGTTTTCCGCGTAGAGGCGCTTGTATTTGGTGCGCGCGAAGTCGAGGATGGCGCGGATACCGAGTTTCGGGTCTTGGGCATCAGTCCAAGCCTTGTCCTTGGTTAAATCCAGCAACGCCAGCAGGCAGATGGCGGTGCGTTCGTTTAGTTGTTCATTGGGCATGCCCAACTCGCTCAGAACGGTTAACGCCTCCTGAATATGTTTTACTTTGACTGCCATCTTGTTTCGACTTCTTTTATCAATTGGTCAATAGCGGCCTGATCCTGCGCTTCCGCTGTGGCCAACCGGCCAAGCTCCAACAACTGCTCGTGGCTCGGGTAGCGCATCTGCCGCAGGTCTGTCGCGTTCACCTGCGTGTGGCCCGAGAATATCCGGAAATGGGAATCCACGACCGTTGAATTCAGGAACAGCGCCAGACCGTGCGCGGTTTCCTTGTCCATGCCGCGCTTGGCGATATGAAAAACATTCAGATGATTCTCAAAGCCATAGAACGGCGCAGGCAGTTCATGCGGGTCGATCACGAACGCGACAACCCGGCGACGCTCTTCCTTGCTGGAGAATCGCTTGGTCAGGACATAGAAGCCGTTTGGCATTAGCCATTTCCGGATTTCATCCGCCAACAAGATCGCATTCGGTTTCTTGTGTGTCTTGGGATAAACAAGCTTCCCGTCAGAAAAATGATGGGCATAAATCAGGGGGACCGTGCCGGATTCCGGTTCCGCGCGGCAATGCTCCCGCAGCCTGAAATCGACCACCGGCCCGGTGCAAACCTCGATGCCGAGTTCTTTCAGGCTATGACTGAACAACCCGTGTGTGCCACCACCGGCATTGGCAAGTACGGGGATGTGAATGAAATGCTCCGCATCGCCGTCCTTGACGATCTGCCCGAATGGCAATGCCCGCTCGTGGTAATCGCCAAACGTAGCGTCGTGACTCTCGCTCACTTTTACAGCACCTTGTGTTCCGGCCTTTTTGAGCTTGACGATGATGTTCTCCTGAAGTACATCATCGTCGCTGAATGCCTTGTTGCGGGCCTCGAAGACATGGATATGTTCGATGGCGCAGCTTTGCAGTAACTGCTCCCGAAACGGGCGGTAATAGGTTCCGTTGCAAAAAGATCTTGGAACAATGACCACTATCTCGCCATCTTCCTCCATGAGAAGGATAGCCAACGCGAGAAACGCGGTATAGAGATTGACCGTCTCGATACCCACATCCCGCAACAAGTAGCGGTGCTTGCTGGCGCTCTTTATTTTTCGATAGGGCGGGTTAAGGATGGCGTGGGTGAATCGTTGGCCTCCCTCCATCGAGATATTCCAAACCGCATCCTCGATAAAGTCGGAATTATGGATCGTGCTCGCCAACCCCGCGTGGGCATACGAAGCCAGCGTATCGGCCAGATGCATCTTCAATAATGGATCGATCTCCCACACCTCGATCGAAGTTGTCGAACTTTGGAAACGATCGAGGAAGGCGCTTGTAAGCGAGCCTATCCCTGCCCCGGCGTCCAGCAGGTGGATTGTCTTGGTTGTGGCGGAAAAGAGGGACACCATGAACGTGGCGATTGCCGCAGGCGTCATGAACTGGCCGAGCTCGGATTTTCGGTTCGCTTCGAGCGAACTGCCGACATCAAGTCTTACGGCATCAATAGAATTTTGGATGGCTATCTCGCCCATGCGGATGATTATGGCAAACCTTGATGATGGATACTACCAAACAGCCTTATGCTGTGAGAGGTTGGGCAGTTATCCATCGAAAATGGCCCATCCCAAAATATATCAAGTCCAGGAAAAGAGCAGGTCGGAAGTTATTCCTCAATCGGAAGATGATACTGATCTCTCCGCCTGCACACACCTTAACACTTCATACGAATACCGCCCACCCAACGCCTCAAACACCGGCTTGAGCGCCGCCCCGTCGTTGGTGCGCAGGGCTGCGCGGATGTGGGTTAGTTCTTCCTCATCCAGCGGCACGACATCGCGCAGTTTGACTTCGCCGCTCGCAATGGCTAGCGCGAGGTGGCTGTAGAGGGTGGTCTCTTTCAGCCCCCGGCGGGCGGCGATGGCGGCGATGTCCAGGCCGAGGTGGAACAGTCGCAGGGTTTCGGCGGCGGTGTCGGTGACGTGTTCGTCTGTGTCGTCTTCGCGCGCGTGCGCGAGGATGACTTCGAGAAAATCCTCACCGTAGGCGGCGAGTTTATGTTCGCCGATGCCGGAGATGTGGGCGAACTCCTCAAGCGTCTGCGGGCGGCGTTCGACCATCTCCGAGAGGGTGGCGTCGTGGAATACGACGTAGGGCGGTACGCCTTGCGTCTTGGCGATTTCCAGGCGGCGGGCGCGTAGGGCTTCCCACAGACGTTGGTCGGTTTCTTGGCTGAAGGGGCCGCGCGCTGCGCGCGTGGTTTTGGTTTTCTTGGTCTTTTCGGGCTTGGTTTCGCGGCGCAGCATGACGCGCTTTTCGCCACGCAACACGGGGCGGCAGGCGTCGCCGAGTTTAAGTGCGCCGTGGCCTTCGAGATCCACGGCGAGCAGACCGCGCGCGATGAGCTGGCGGAACACGCCGCGCCATTCTTGCTGACCCAAATCCTTGCCGATGCCGAAAGTGCTGATTTGGTCATGGCCGAAGCGCAGGATGCGCTCATCTGCTTTGCCCAGCAGCACATCTACAAGATAGTTCACGCCGAATCTTTGTCCGGTGCGGTGGATGCAGGAGAGCGCCTTCTGCGCGGGCACGCTGGCATCCCAGGTTTCGGGCGGGTTGATACAGGTGTCGCAGTTGCCGCAGGGTTCGGGCAGTGCATCATCGAAATACGCGAGCAGCGCCTGGCGGCGGCAGGTGGTGAGTTCGCATAATCCAAGCATGGCGTCGAGCTTGTGACGCTCGACGCGCTTGTGCGCGTCGTCGGTCTGCGAGCTTTCCAGCATCTGACGCAAGGTAATCACATCTTGCAGGCCGTAGATCATCCACGCATCGGCGGGCAGGCCGTCGCGCCCGGCGCGGCCGGTTTCCTGGTAATAGGCCTCGATGCTCTTCGGCAGGTTGAGGTGCGCGACGAGGCGCACGTTGGGTTTGTCGATGCCCATACCGAAGGCGATGGTGGCGACGATGATGACGCCTTCCTCGTTGATGAAGCGCGACTGGTTGCGCTCGCGCACCTCGGCGGAAAGCCCGGCGTGGTAGGGCAGCGCGTCGAGGCCTTGAGCTTTGAGCCAGGCGGCAATCTCCTCCACGCGCTTGCGCGAGAGGCAGTAGACGATGCCGGCGTCGCCCGGGTGTTCGGTGCGGATGAAGCGCAGCAGTTGTTCGCGCGCACTGTTGCCGCGTCCATTATCAGCTTGTGCGATGCGGTAGCGGATGTTGGGGCGGTCGAAGCCGCTGATGAAGATGCGCGCATTTTCAAGGCCAAGGCGGGCGATGATCTCGCGTCGCGTGGGTTCGTCGGCCGTGGCGGTGAGCGCGATGCGCGGGATGCTGGGGAAGCGCTCGTGCAGCACGGAAAGCTGGATGTACTCGGGGCGAAAATCGTGGCCCCACTGCGAGACGCAGTGCGCCTCGTCGATGGCGAACAGCGCAATTTTCGACCGCGCCAGCAGATCGAGCGTGCGCTCGGTCATCAGGCGTTCGGGCGCGACGTAAAGCAGGTCGAGTTCGCCGCGCAGGAGTTGCTGTTCGACCGCGCGCGCCGTGGCGGCATCGAGCGTGGAGTTGAGGAAGGCCGCACGCACGCCGGCCTGCTTGAGCGCCGCTACCTGGTCTTGCATGAGCGCGATCAGCGGCGAGACCACGACGCCCGTACCCGGGCGGACGATGGACGGAATCTGGAAGCAGAGCGACTTGCCGCCGCCGGTGGGCATGAGCACCAGTGCATCGCTGCCCGCCATGAGGGCGCGGATGACTTCGTCCTGCGGCGCGCGGAAGTGTTCGTAGCCGAACACGGTGCGGAGGATGTGGAGGGGTTGGTCTTCCATTTTGCAACCCGCCCGCTCGACAGGAAAGTTTACCAATGCAGCCAGATGTATAAACCCGCCGCCACGCCTGCGCCCGCGAGCAAGGCCTTCCAGCGGCCTTTTATAAAGGTTTTGGCGACAAAATAGGCATTGGGCTCGACCTTGACCTTACACTCCGGCCAGGAATAGACCCGCGTTTCCTCACCGCTCGGGATCTTGAGCCGTAAAGTGAGGTCAAGATCGAGACTCCTATCGCCGGCCTTAAGCGGTAGCACGTTCCACGCCCATTGCAGCGTGGGCTGAACGCCGAGCCCCTGCTCCTCGTGGGTGACCGGGGTGACCCGAAAGCCGTCGCCGCGCAGCCCGGCAATCAGGTGCGCGCCGATCTTCAGGGTGGTGAGTTTGGCGGGAGAGGCGTGATTGATCGCCCGGGTGATCGGCTCGACGATATTCTGGGTAAGCTCAAGTTCCAGACGCGCGGGTTCACCCACCATCAGGTCGTGCGGCGGGACAAAGCGAAAGTTCTGTACGCTGAGGTACGTCAACTCCTGACGCATCACCTCGCCTAAATCCTGCACGGTTTCAGCCGCGCGCACCTGGCTGCCTACCGAGAACAGGCTGATGGGCCTTTCCGGTCGCGCGGGCATCGCATGGCGCAGCTCGACCGTATAGGCCGGGCCCTCCTGGCGGGGATTGTCGCGCCGCTCCTCGGCCGGAGACTTGCTGACAATGCTTTTTACCATCAAACCCTTCATCACCACGACATAAAAAATGATGTCGGCAAAGATGAACAGGATGATGACGACGACGAAATCTCTGATATCCATCTGAATAGCTATTGACCGTGAGGGCTTAGGGTACCTCTAAAAATAGTGGATTTTGTCTTTAGGCTAGGCGTTGTCTGCGAGGAAGCGGAGTGTACACGACAGTACATGAGAATTCCGAGCAGACAACGCCTAGCCTAAAGACAAAAGACGCATTTTTAGAGGTGCCCGTTACTTTCCAGATAGCCACTGTGATGATTAGGCAATGGGTAAGTCGGCTTAGCCGAATCTAAGGCTAAATAATACTCTATTCCTGCCCGATTACGCAGACATACGGATTCTTGTCTGCGGGCTTCTTGCATGTCGCCAAAATCTCATGGCATAATGCCACGTTATAGACTCTGAATTACCAGCCATGGCACGCCCGATGGGGCACATAGAGGGAGGTGTAGTTTGTTCGACTTATCTGTTGATTTGGCCAAAGACTCCGTGGAATACAGCACGGGTGACGTGCTGAGCTTGTACGGCATTATCATAACAGTCGTACTCGTCGTGCTCTTCACTGCATACAAGACGGCCAAGAAAAACTCCTCTAAGTAACCTTGGCGCTGCCGAGGGGCTAAGGCCCGGTAAGCGATGCGGCAGGTCTCTGCGGAGAAGCTTTTATAATAATCGTGATATGGAGGAAGGTTTCATTATGCGTCGGTTAATTAAGACATCGCTTGCGGCCTTGGCCTTGGTCGCGGCAAATCAGGCTTGGTCAGAAGATCCGGGCACCGCGCCTGCCCCGGCGGCTGAGCAGGCGCCAGCAGTAGAGGCCCCCGCAGCTCCGCCGGCTGAGGCCGCTCCTGCAGCTTCTGCCCCTGCTACTGAACAAGCCCCCGCAGCAGAGGCCCCCGCAGCTCCGGCTGCAGAGACTTCCCCAGCACACGTAGAGACAGCAGAAAAGGCTAAAGCAGAGGCTGCCGCAGGGGTCCCTACCCCTGCCCCCATGGCCATGCCGAGCGAGCCGCTCAAGCTGGTCGGCAATCCCGAGGCCGGTAAAAAGATCTTCGCAGAAGGGAAAGGCGAGGCTCCGCCGTGCCTGTCCTGCCACGGCGAACAAGGTTTGGGCGATGACAACATGGGTACCCCCCGGTTGGCCGGCCAAGGCTTTACCTACCTCAGAAAGCAGCTCTATGAGTTCGCAGCAGACCGGCGCACCGACACCACCATGGGCGTCATGAACGGCGTCGCCAAAGCCCTCTCCGATCAGGATAAAGTCGACATCGCAGCCTATGAGTCCAGCGTGCATCACGATGCGCTCGCCTCGGCCTCTAATCTGGACGAGATCAAGACGGCCGGCACCGTACCGGTGGGTGAGCGGCACCTCGGCAAGGGTATCGTGCTCTATGGGATCCCGGCCCAAGGCGTGCCGGCCTGCAGCAGCTGCCACCAGTTCAACGGCCGCGGGGCCCTCCCGGTCTACCCCGTCATCGGCGGACAGCGTTACGTCTATCTGGTGAATCAGCTGAAGAAATGGAAAGATGGCAGCCGTGCCAACGACCCGCTGGCGCAGATGCGCGCCGTGGCAAGCAAGCTGAGCGACGAAGACATCTATAATGTCGCCGCCTACTTGACCAGCGCGCCGCCTATCTCCATGGGCAATTCGCGTCAGCCCCATCAGATACCGCCGAATGCCGCCGGCGCCGCGCACGAATAGCCGCTGAAAGCGCGTTCGCCTTACAGTTGAGTTTTGAACTTGTTGTCGGGACGCAAGTCCCATTAAGGGCGGGGGAAACATCCCCGCCCTTTTGTTTTTCCTACCTGCCGATGCGCAAGGCTGACCGTGACACTGCCTACGACGAAACCTAAACAATCCCTCAAACCTGGCGAACGTGTGCTGTTTGCCGTATTTGGCGCGTTTTTGGTGCTGGCCGTGATCGGCTACATCGTGCTCGAGACCGTGCGCAGCCACATGAAGGAGCCGATGTTCACCTCGCGCAGCTCCTTTGATTCCACCGCGGAAGGTCTGCGCGGCTCAGAATTATTCCGCGAAGCCAATTGCACCGCCTGCCACCGCGCGATGCGTAACGGCACCAACCACGGCATCGTGCTGGACGGGATCGGTTCGCGGCGCAGCGTGGAGTGGATAGAGAATTTTCTGAGGCGGCCGGAGTTGACGTATGGAGCGCCGACCAGGGATCACGCACTCGGCAGAGAAGCGGGCTACACCACCGCCCTCCCGTCCGTGGACATTCATGACATCGCCGTGTTTCTCTCCGAACTCAAGGCGGAACAGGGTTCGTCCATGGCGCGACAGCCGCCGCCGGAAAGCTCCGGATTCATAGACAGCATGGTCAATATGTGGGCCCCGAAAGACTGGAAGGATAAATACCAGGATATCCGCACTAAACCCCCGGAACAGGAGGGGCGGTCAACAGAAAAGGCGTCCTCCCCATGAATGAGAATTTCGGCGAGGACACACAGTACCGCCGCTACATCTTGTGGTTCATAACGGCCTGCGTGATATACAGCATCATCGGTTTCTCCTGGGGCGTTGTGGTCGGCATGCTCCCCAAGCTGCGCGAGTTCATCAACCACAGGCCGCACGCCCATCTCATCATGCTCGGCCACGGCCACCTCAATCTGCTGGGCTGGGTCGAGATGGCCATCTTCGCGGCGGTGTATTACATCGTCCCGCGCATAGTCCGGCGCAACATCTACAGCATGCGCCTGGTCAACATTCATTTTTGGATTCACAACCTCGGCCTGCTCGGCATGGTCCTGTCCTTTGTCATGGCGGGGAGCTTGGGCGGTCTGGCCAGCGAAACCATGGACATTGACGAGGTCAATAAAATCGTGCGGCCGTTCATGATCTCGGTGGGGATGTTCGGCAGTCTGGTGCTGCTCTCCAACCTCATCTGGGCATACAACCTGTTTCGCACCGTGCGCGGCTGGAGCGAACCACAGAGCGTAAAGCCATGATGCGCGCGCGCTACAGATTCTTACCGCTCTATTTCGTAGTTCTTTTGACGGCCTGCGGCTTTGGGCCACGGGTGGACGTCGGCATGCAGGCCCCGCCGATCGCCACCAAGACCCTGGCCGATGTGGGCGGCGACTTCGGCAAGATCACCACTTACCGCTATCCCGATGCGCGCATGTACCAGTACTCGCTCGACCAGGCGCTCAAGACCGGCAAGCCTATCGTGCTGGCCTTCGCCACCCCCGGACACTGCACGCCCTGTGATCAGCAGCTCCAGATGCTCAAAGCCATGATGAACAAATACGAGCCGCGGGTGCTGTTTATGCACATAGACCAGTACCAAAACCCGCAGGCCTTCAAGGCCTTCGGCATCATGGGCGACCCCTGGACCTACGTGATAGATCAGAAACAGACGGTGCGTTATGTACAGTCCGGACGGGTCATGTACGGCGAACTCGAGGCGCAGCTCAGCCGCGTGCTGCCTGCGGTAACCGCCAAGCAATGAGCGGCGTCACGCGCTACGTCCTTCAGCGGGACCGGCAGGGCGTGCTGTGGGATTTGCTGTTATATGTGCCCACCGTCGTCGTGCTCGGGCTGCTCGGTCTTAAGATGGGGTATGGCGAGAACCCGTCCGTGGCCTATATCCTTTATTTTATGGCCTCGTTTTTCTTCATCGCGGGCGCCAACCGTATTCTTAAAACCCGCCTGATGTGGCTGCCCACCTCCCCAGTTGCCATCGAAACCAGCCACGAGCAGGTGCGCCTGGAGTTGCGCAACGGCGAGAGGGTGCAACTGGTCAAAGACGTCCGTTATTACAGCGACACCCAGGGCAAGTCCATCGGGCTTTCCGGCAAGGATGTCATGGGCCAACCGCGGCAATTCATCTTCCACCGCGGACAGTTTCAAGATGCCGCGACCTTCAAAGAGGTGCGGGAGGCCTTGGCGGTTTATAAGTAACAGGGGCTAGGGGCGAGCGGTGGGCTTAGGAACCGCGAGCGATCGCACAGGGATGTGCGGGCTGGGGGTTTTCAGCAGGTGAAGTCGCGCCAGGGATAGCGGAGATAGGGGTAAGGCGTGACCCTAACCCCTTCTTCTAATCACATCCCAGGCGAGGAATCCCAGCACCGCTACGCCAACTAAAACGGCGAGCGCAATCACAGTGTACTCCGTGGTTCTGCTGACCAGCCCGCCTATCAGCATATGCACCGAATACCCCAGTATGGTCAGCCCGGCAACGGCTGCAATCAAATAAACGATAATTTCTTTCATATCAGGTGTTGAAATTATAGCGCGACCTGATGTAAATTATGATAATTAATCAGGCGGACGCTTGCGTGCAGGCGCCTTGCAAACACTTAAACAAGTCCACAGAGCGGAGAGAGACATGGCGAAGTCGGTCAGCATGGTGAGAAAGTCCCTGATACTTAGCCTGGTGGTAGGCATGGTGGTGGGGATGGGTAACGGCAGCGTGTTCGGCATTTATCTCATGGCCAATCTGGGCCGTGGCGCCTTTGGTGACTGGGGCGGCTGGAACTCTTACAATCCGTTCGGTTACTTCAATGGCTTTATGACCTGGACCATGCTGGTGTTCGGCTTCGCCTTTATCTGGATCTTATTGTCCGCCATATATGGTCATGATAAGATGTCCAAAATGAGCCAGGGCGGCGGTCATCACTAAGGCTGTCCTGCAACTTATTACTAAAATAAGCAGTCGAAACTAATCGCGCACGGAGTTAATAAATGGGTCTTTTAGCAATAATCGCCGCAGTTTTCAGCATGGTCGCCGCGTTCTCCAGCATGTGGCTGGCATGGTATCTGATGATTCCCTGCAAGGTGTGCGGCAAAGTCGGTAACCGCGGGCTGATCAAGCCGTGCTGCGTGACGCCGGCCAAAAAGTAAGCGCCGGTCTCAATCAGGCCTAAAAAGAAAAATTATTTTACGGGGCGTGCGCGCAGCGCACGCTACAGATTTCGAGTTTGATGAGGTATTAGCATGTTGACCAAATATCTGTTTGCCAAGAACGAGGACATCCCACCGGGCACTGCCACGTTATTCTTCTCTTTTTCGGCCATCGTCTGGTTTATCATAGGCACGGGTTTGGGCTCCTTCAATGCCGCCAAACTGGCCTTCCCCGACTGGGTGACCGGCTATGAGTTCTTCGCCTTCGGCAAGATGCGCCAGGTGCACGTGATGGCGGTGATCTTCGGCTGGATCTCGATGGCCTTCGCCGCCGCGATGATGTACATCACCCCGGCGCTAGGCAACACCAAGTTGTGGTCGGAAAAGCTCGCACTATGGAGCTGCATGAACTGGAATATCGGCTTGGCTGTTGGCCTGATCACCATGTGGATGGGTATGACCTCCGGGCGTGAATACTCCGACTTTATCTACCCTATAGATCTCATCCTGTTGTTTGCCGTACTGATCCCGGTATCACTCAATGTATGGATGACCATCGCCAAGCGCCGCACCCAGGGTATCTACACGACTAACTGGTTCTTCGCCGGTTCGATTTTCATGCTTATGATCGTGCTGCTGGTGGGCAACGTGCCCGAATACTTCCACCTCACGGGCCTGACTGAGGCCTATCTCACTTGGTGGAACGCACATAACATTCTCGGTTTGTGGATCACCCCGGTGGCCGCGGCCATCGCCTACTACACCATCCCGAAAATCACCGGTAACCCGCTGTACTCGCACCGTATCGGGCACCTGCACTTCTGGTCCATCGTGATCTTCTACTCCACGCCCGCCGCGCATCACCTGATGTCCGCGCCGTTGCCCGAGTGGCTGAAGTCATTTGCCTCGGTGGAGGGCGTGCTGATCCTGGTGCCTGCCATCGCCTTCGTATCCAACATCCTGCTCACCATGCAGGGCAAGTGGAACATGTTCGTGGAGAACATCGAAATTCGTTTCACCGTGACCGGCGTGCTGCTCGCCATTCCGCTCAACATGCAGGGCGGCTTCCAGCAGACGCGCTCGATCAACTGGTATATTCACGGCACCGGCTGGATTGTGGCGCACGCGCACCTGGCGCTGCTCGGCTTCTCCACCTTCATCGAGGTGGCCGCCGTATACTACGGTCTGCAGATGATTATGAAGCGCAAACTGTACTCGCTGGCGCTGGCCAACTTCCATTTCTGGATGTTGCTCATCGGCTTCTCGATCTACTGGATCTCGATGACTATCGCGGGCCTGATTCAGGGCGCAGGCAAGATTTACGAAGTGCCTTATATAGACATCGTGGTCGCAGAGCACCCGTACATGATCGCGCGCTGGTTTGGCGGCACCTTGGTGTTCCTCGGTAACTGCGTGTGGCTGTATAACATGTACATGACGGCGCGTGAGGGTACCGTAGTGCCGCAAGGGCGCATGGTCCACGAGTTGGCCTACGAACGCTAATCTATTTGCATAAGGGAGTATAGACGTGGCCTTTAGAGAATACAGAATCGGCGCCGTGATGTTCGGTGCGGCGCTCAGCTTGTCCATGTTCATCACGCTGGTGATGCCGAGCTTCAACATCTTCTCGGTGGGCTCTACGGCGCTCGCGCTCGATAAGCAGTTGACCTACGGTGCCAACAGCGGCTTTAGCTTCAGCGATCCGCGTCTAAAGGGTCACGTCGCACCCACGAAGGTTTTGTTGAATAAGGACCCGGCCTCGGGCACGGACATGGACCCGGTGTACGCTTACGTATTCCGTCCCGGCGCACCCTTCCCCAGCGGCATCAAACATCCGAAGGTGCTCGGTGCTGGCAGCGCGGAGTTGAGCGTTGAACAGGGTAAAATCCATGAGGCAAGCGAGACGCAGGGCGCCGTATTCCTGGTTAAGAGTGGCGACTACGAGGGAAAATCTTATCCCTACATAGAGAACGCCAGCGCCACCCACGGCTGGACGCCTGATGCGGTGCTCACCGCGGCCGGTGACGCCAACGCCCACTATGCCGGTTCGGGCAAGGTCATCTTCGTGCGGGAGGGCTGCTGGTGGTGCCACACTTTACTGCCCGAGCAGACACAGGACTTCCAATACTTCGGCGCGCCGCCTTATCTGGGCGACTTCAACGGTGAGTCACCCACCGCGTTTGGCTCCGACCGCAAGGCGCCCGACCTGCTGCATGTCGGTTCGCGCAACTCCTCCAAGGAGTGGATGATGATGCACTTCTTCAATCCACGCCTGGTGCAGCCGCACTCCATCATGCCGCGCTTCGATTACCTGTGGGGCGAGACCGACGCCAACGGCAACAAGATTAACTATGCGGGCTGGCGCAAGGAGTTTCTGGAATATCGCCGTGGCGAGCGCGTGACGCCGCCCGAGGTGCCCGCCTATGCGAGCAACAGCGAGATTCGTTACTTGATAGACTTTGTCTTGAACTTAAAGTAGGAGGATGTGTCATGGCCTGGAGATTTGATAACCCGCTACGTACCCTCACGGATGATGAAAGCAACAAGACCGCCATGGAGATATGGGAGTCCGAAAGC
>Ga0184616_10000036_pt1 | contig 25526 bp, 23 predicted proteins | sample PLM4_90_coex_FD_133145 | JGI IMG/M metagenome (GOLD analysis project Ga0184616, IMG submission 133145) | Groundwater sediment microbial communities from an aquifer in East River, Colorado, USA - PLM4_90_coex | ecosystem: Environmental > Terrestrial > Soil > Riparian zone | place: USA: East...
ATCACCAGCCCCCCCAGAATCGGAACGAGCCCGATGATGCTCAGCGCCAACAAGGCGAGCACCAGAGTCAAAATCCGTCCGCCGCGCGTCGTCGCTATGCCCTGGCGCAACTTCGAGGCGCTACGTTCACCAATGAAATACGCAGCAGTCAAATAGCCGATTACCAAAGCGAGGGGATAAAAGAGCAACACCGTCATTCCAAGCGGAATGCCAATAACGGTCATCATGAGCAACATGGCGGCAACCGGCAGCGTCACCAGTAAGGCCAATCCCAGGGCCAGACTTTTCCCTGGATCGCTGGCTATCGTCCCTGCGGCATCTTGCGCGAACTTTGGAAACACCAAGATCAATACCATACCGAGCAGCATCAGTCCCAGCAAACAAACTAACTTGAATATGAGGAATACGACTAAAGCAACACGACCCGCTTGAGCGGCCGACTTGGACACCTCCAAGGTGAGGCGGGTTGTACCCCCTGCAATCTGCGCGGCGGGATCAATCTTGGCCTCCTCGGCACTCCGATAGATAAGCCTGCCCATGATCTTAGCGGCGGGGCCGATCTCAATGCTGCGCGCCGTCAAATCCGCATCACCCTGCACTTCGCCATTAAGCCGCAGTTTATTAGCAAAGACTTTTAGATACCGGCCGGTATTCCCGGAGATTTCGACTCGGCCACCGGCTAGCGTTGTCCTGCCGGCGATCCTTGCCTGGCGACCGATGGTAATTTGCCCGCCCGCCATGCGAACATTGCCTGCTATTTCGTTCTCCAGCCGCAAAGACCCTCCCGCCGCGTAAAGATCATGATCTATCTTGCCCCTCAATGTAATCTGGCATCCAGCCAGTGCCTCATCGCCTTTAACGTGACTCTCTATCAGCACAGGACAACCGGCCGCGAAGACATCTCCCTCCACATCGTCCGTAAGCTCAATATTTCTGCCTGCGGCGTAGTAGTCGCCTCCCATCGTGCCTTGCACAATCTCATGCTCACGCCAGTCAGAAGCGAAGGCGGTTTGCACCGAGAACAGGATCAAGAGCACAAGCTGCCAACATGGATGAACTTTTTTCATAATCTGCCTCCGCTAAGAGAAACTTCGTTTAAGTATGCGCCTCACTATTTCGCGGGCGGGAGACTGATGCCTTTTGGCAGACGCATCGCCGCATCCTCGAAAGTACCGCGCTCGGCATCCAGGTGGCATGCACCGCAGTTGCCCTTGTTGAGCACCCTGGAGTCACGCCATACCTCATCAGAAATTTCGCCGTGCTTAATGCGCCAATAACCGGTTTCCGTAACGCGCAGCGGCGTGACATCGGCAGGAATGGAAAGCTTGATCTTGTGTGCGGGTTCGGTCATCTCTGTATCCGCGGAATTGTCTTGTAGAAATTTATCAATCTCTGCCACCACGGCGGGTTCAAGCGCTAAGTCTTTACCAAAGTGCTGACGCTGTTGCTGCATGAGTACAGCCCAGGAACGTGCAGGAAGCAATGTAGGGTGATAGGCAAGGTGACAACTGCCGCATTCCTCGCGCCAGAGTTTATTGTCCGGCAAGGTTTTGCCAAGGAAGGGGATATAGGGTTTGGCCTGAGTCGCGGTAAACCTCCCCTGCATGAACCCTACACCGCCCGCGACGACCAGCGCAATCATCAAAACACCCACGAAGGGGTAGGTGCGTGTAATCCCCTCCTGTGATCCGCCCTGTTTACGTCCCGTCACCATGGCCCAGGTGAGGTTCTCATGGTGCATCCAGCTTTCCACAAACACACCTGCCAAGTGGATGACGATCAGCACCAGCATAAACGTGGCGAGTCCGTCGTGGACTTCTTTGAAAAGCTCGCCGCGTGCGAAACGGAATAATGTCCTGAACACGCCGTGCTCTTCTTCGCCACCCAACACCAGGATGCCGGTGATACAGGTGAGTAAACCCGATACGAGTATCAGATAAACCATCCAGCTCCCCGCCGGATTGTGTCCGAGGTAGCGCGGCGGGCGCTTGCGAAACAAAAGGCCGACATAATCCGCGGCCTCCCGGAAGCTGTAGCGGAAGGAACTAAAGCGCGCATACCGGCTGCCGAGTTTGCCCCACAGCAGCCTGAAGATCACCAACCCAAGGATGACAAAACCGGCGAAGACATGAATGTCGCGTAACGGATCGGGGTCACCGGTGAAATAGGCGGCGAAAAACGCCACCGCGAGCAACCAGTGAAACACGCGCGTTGGAATGTCCCACACTTGCACCCGCATGACTTACTCCTTAAATGCGTTGTTATTTTGGGATCCTGACCCTATCTTCAGAGAAATCACCCTGTTCCGCACCGGTATGACACGCGCTGCAATTGGCAGGGCTCTTTACCTTGGGACGCTTCCATACCTCAGCGCGGACTTCATTATGTTCGCGCTTGAAAAACGCGGTTTCGGTGATGCGCAGCGGCGTGACCCCCGGCGCGATGGAGCGCGCAATGCCCTGCGCGCGCCTGCTTTGCACATGGTCGGCGCTTTGGCTCACCAGAAACTCGGTGATTTCCTTGGCGCTCGCGTCATCCAGCCCAGCGTTTACGCCGAAGTGCTTGTCCAAACCCACCATCAGTTTACGCCACGAGCGTTCCGGTAACAGCATGGGCGGGTAAGCGATGTGGCAGGCGGAGCACTCAGTCTTCCATTTCGCATTGGCGGCCGCCGGCAGCAGCGTACCGTTGCCTTCGTCTTCTGCCAAGGCAGCAGAACTGAAACATACCGCCAGGAGCACGATGCAGCGATTTAACATGGCCGTTTCCTCATTTGATGGACAATAAATAAGTGATAAAGTCGCCCTTTTCCTGGGCGGTGCAGACGCGCTCCAGCACGTCCTGGCAATTGCGCTTGAACCACTTTTCGATTTTTGCAGGGTCCGTGAAACGCTCCGGATTCGCGGCGGGCGCGAGCGGCTTGATTTCCTTGCCTGTAGCCTCATGCTTGCCGGTGTTTTTCGGATTATCGGTGTGACAGGTGGCGCAGCTCATTTCCTTGCCGCCCGGCTTGTGTTTGGCGTGATAAAAGGTCTCGCCCGCGCGCGCGGAAAACTCCTTGAACGCCGAGTTCTCCTGTTTCGCTTGCGTGCTGTAACTTTGCAGCGCCTCTTGCGGCGTGGCCGCGTAGGCATTAGCGCTCATGCAGAACGCCAGTATCCACACTCTCTTACGCATATCTCCTCCTCCTTAATAGAAACCCCTGACCTTATTATGCACGCATCCCTACGCGGCTTAGACCATCATGTACGCTTTAAGTCATCGCGTTTTTGTATGAATTCCTCCCGATTGATCTCCCCTCGAGCGTATCTTTCTTCCAGCACAACCAAGGCCTTGTCTTTACCCTCGCGGGATTCTCCACCGGACTGAGGTTTACCCGAAAACAAATACTTGGCCGCTGCCAGCACCAAAAGTATAGGGATCAGCCAGAATAGAAGCATCCACACCCAGCCGATGCCCCAACCCATTCCGTAGTCCATCATCATTTTTACCTCCTGTGCGGCGGATGAGATCAGGCTAAACGTTCTGCCCCCAGAGGTATTACTTCTCCTTGGTTGTTTGCCCCTGATGCTCGATCATTTGCTCCATCATCTCCTCCATCATCTCCATGCGCTTTTCCATCCTGTCATTATCCATCTGGCCACCCATCATCTCTCCACTCATCATGCCGCCCCCCATCATCCCGCCACCGCCCGCAGCACCGCCTTTCATCTCCCCACCCCTCATACCGCGCATCATCTTCATCCCCTCGCGCATACTCTGCATGTGTTCCTGCATAAGTTTCTGACGCTCTTGCGGGTCTTTAGCCTCGTGAATCTTTTGCATTTGAGCCTGCATCTTCTTCATCCGCTCCTGCATCTGGTCCATTCGTTTGTCCGTGTCCGTGTTGGACTTACCCTCGGCTACCGGCGGCTTACCCTCTTTATCAGTGTCTGGATGATGCTCATCAACCGCAAAAGAGGTGGACGCGAACATCCCAACAATAATCACTGCGGCATATAATTTCAGAGTATTCATAACATTCTCCTTTCAGGTTCAGTATCAAGATATGATATCGTCTCGCACCCGCTCCAGACGAGCCTTTACCTCTTCGCCCACGACATGCAGATCAAGGTTGTCCGACAGTTGCAGTACCGCGGCCGGGTCCATAAAGGCCACTGTAATCTTTTTGTCCGCTTCTTCTCTCACGACCACATTGCATGGCAACAACAACCCGACGTCTGGATCAGCTTCCAGCGCGCGGTGTGCCAGCGGCGGGTTACAGGCGCCCAGAATCCGATAAGACCGCCGTTCGATGCCCAATTTGGCCTTGAGTGTGGCCTGCACATCAATATCGGTCAGTACTCCAAAGCCTTCGTTCTTCAAGGCTTCTGTAACTTTGCTAACCGCCGCATCAAACGGCATGTCGATCTGTACGCTAAAACCATACATAAAAAATTTCTCCTCTCAGGAAACTCTGAAAGATTCCATCCATGGAATTTTCAGAGACAAAAAGCAAAAATGCGATTTTTGCTTTTCTTCATTTTTCAATCACTTTTGTGATTGAAAAATGGTGGCACATCCACGCACCACAGGAATCTCTGAAGAAATCAGAGATTCCATCACCTTAATCCATGAAATGCAGGTATATTTTGCTTTAGCCTGATTGATAAAATAAACCTCAGGTCACGTACCTTTCCTTGATCTATATCAAGCTTATACACGTTCAGTTACCCTAGAATCGCCGCCACGCATGCAATTACTGATTGTTTTATAAGCACTTTGGGAGCGCGAAATGCCCGACTTTATCCGCTGGTTTGAGAACATCGCACTGCAAGATTTGCCTCTGGTAGGAGGGAAGAATGCCTCGCTCGGGGAGATGTACGGCACGCTCGCTCCATTAGGGGTAAAGATACCCAACGGCTTCGCTATCACAGCATACGCCTATTGGCACACGCTCGATAGCGCAGGGGTGCGCGGTGAATTGCAGTCTCTGCTGGCAGGCCTTAACAAACAGGACGTGGCCGAACTCGCACGGCGGGGAGCGTTGGCGCGCGATCTCATTCGCGGTGCCGGAATACCCGACGATCTATGGTCGGAAATCCGCACCGCCTATGAAGGTCTTTGTATGCAATATGGCGCGCACACCGATGTGGCCGTGCGTTCCTCGGCCACCGCCGAAGACCTGCCCGGCGCATCCTTTGCCGGTCAACAGGAGAGCTATCTCAACATTCGGGGTTATGCCGCGTTGCGTGACGCGTGCAGCAAATGTTTCGCCAGTCTTTTTACGGATCGCGCCATCTCTTACCGTATGGACCAGGGTTTCGATCACTTTCAGGTCGCTCTTTCCATCGGGGTGCAAAAAATGGTGCGCTCCGATTTGGCCGCGAGCGGGGTGATCTTCACGCTGGATACCGAGACCGGTTTTCGCGATGTCGTATTTATCACCGGCACCTACGGCCTGGGTGAAAATATCGTCCAGGGCGCCGTGGACCCCGACGAGTTTTATGTCTTTAAGCCCACCTTCAAGACAGGGCACCGGTCTATCATCCGGCGGCGCCTGGGGGCGAAACAGTTGCGCATGGTCTATGCCGAGGGGGGTGTAGGCGCCTCTACCCGCAACCTCAACGTGCCGGAGGCCGAGCGCGCACGTTTCTGTATCTCAGACGACGAGATACTTACGCTCAGCGACTACGCGCTCAAGATTGAAGATCACTACAGCCACAAGTCGGGCAAGGACCAGCCTATGGACATCGAGTGGGCCAAGGACGGCATCACCGGCGAGCTATTTGTTGTACAGGCCAGGCCCGAGACCGTGCAGTCGCTGCGGCGTGGCGATGTCTTGGAAACCTACGTATTGGAAGAACAGGGCAAGCTGTTGTTGCAAGGCAAGAGTGTGGGGCAGAAGATTGGGGCAGGCGCGGCGCGTGTCATCACCCGTCTCGATCACCTCGCGGAGTTTCAAGCCGGTGAAGTGCTGGTCGCGGAAACCACCACGCCGGACTGGGAACCTGTGATGAAACGGGCGTCCGCCGTCATCACCAGCCGCGGGGGCCGTACCTGTCACGCCGCGATTGTCGCGCGCGAACTCGGCATCCCCGCCGTGGTAGGCGCTGAAAATGCGACCCAAACGCTAAAAAGCGGCGAACCCATTACGGTGTCGTGCGCAAACGGCGATGTTGGATATATTTATCAGGGCAATCTCAAATACCGTATCGAACGCACGGAGTTAACCGGTCTGGCACGCCCGCGTACCCGGATCATGATGAATCTCGCAGACCCCGACCAGGCGTTCGCGCTCTCCTTTATTCCCAATGACGGCGTCGGCCTCGCGCGCATTGAGTTCATCATTAACAACAGCATAAAGATACATCCGATGGCGCTGGTACACCCGGAGCGCGTAACCGAACGCCGCGAGCGTAAAGAGATCGAACGCCTCACAGCCGCCTACGAGGACAAGACAGAGTACTTCGTTGCAAGATTGGCCGAAGCGGTCGCCACGATCGCAGCGGCATTTTATCCAAAACCGGTCATCGTGCGCTTATCCGATTTCAAATCCAATGAATACGCAAGTTTGATTGGCGGCAAGGACTTCGAGCCCAGGGAAGAGAATCCCGTGCTTGGATTTCGTGGCGCGGCGCGCTACACCCATCCTGCCTATGCGGAAGGGTTCGCGTTGGAGTGCCGCGCGCTCAAGCGAGTACGCGACGAGATGGGTCTTATTAACGTCAAACTCATGATCCCCTTCTGCCGCAGGGTTGCAGAAGGCAAGCGCGTACTGGCCGAACTTGCCAGACACGGACTCAAGCGAGGAGAAAATGGGCTGGAGGTGTATGTGATGTGCGAGATACCGAATAATATCTTCCAAGTTGACGCCTTCGCTGCAATCTTCGACGGTTTCTCCATCGGCTCCAACGATCTCACCCAGCTCATCCTCGGCGTAGACCGTGATTCCGCATTGGTCGCCTTCGATTTCGATGAACGTGACGAGGGTGTGTTGGAAGCGATGCGACTTGCCGTGGAAGGCGCGCGCCGCAATAAACGTCATTCCGGCATCTGCGGCCAGGCGCCGTCGGATTATCCCGAAATCACGGAATACCTGGTGCGCTTAGGTATTGATTCCATATCGCTCAATCCTGACACGGTACTCAAGACCACACTGCGCGTACTGGATTTGGAGAAGCAGCTTGGTACAAAATAGGTTCCGCATGGGCACATGCTATGTGCTCATCTATACCTGACTTCATTTCGGCGGCGCCACCGAGCCGGCGTAGAACACTTCGCAGCGCCCGCCATCGAAGAGGTCCCTCGCCTGCTTGAGCAGCTCAAGCACCGGCCTCGCGAGGGACGTCAGGACGCTCGGCTTCTCCACCACCGGTTTCCGGAAGGGGCCGCGGATCTTCTGCTGCACCTTGGGGCACCCCTTTCCGTCGATCAGCGCCACGGTCACGTCGTCGAACCGTTCGTTGACGAAATCGAGCCTTCCCTTGAGGGCGATCCGGTTTTCGTTCGTCGCCATCGCCACGTCCTTCGCCTGCGCCACGCCCCGCTCGATCTTCCAGTCGGAGACGAGCTTCCGGATCCTGCTGCTGCCCCCCGACCCCTGAAAGATGCTCGCGAAGCTGTACCCCTTCGTGACCGCCAGGCCGAAGGGACCGGCGAAGAAGAAGGCGCCCATGTCCACGAGGTTGAAGTTCTGGCTGGACTCAAACCGAGAGAGCTCCCGGTCGAGATCGGTGCCGGTAAGCGTGAGGTTCTCGCCTCGAAGGGAGACCTCTCCATCCGCGGTGCGCTTCATCTCGTTCGCGGTCTTTCCCTGCATCGACAGATTCGCGGAGAAGTCCATCGCCCCTTCCGCGACCTTCTTCGCTGACGGGGCCTTGAGGAACTCCTCGAAACGGAACTTCGGCAGGGAGTAGCGGACGTGGAAGAGAGGAACGGACCCCGAAAAGTCCGCCCGGATGTTTCCCAATCCCTGCCCACCGAAGATTCGCATCGTGACCGGCTTGAGATCGAAGACCCCATCCTTCCCGTCGACTGAGAACTTCAAGTCGGACACCGCGAAGTCCTTTGTCCGGATCTCCCTGCAGGTGAACTCCGCCGTAAGGGAAAGGTACTTCAAGAGGTCCGAACTTTTCCCTCGCGAGAGCCGCAGGCGGCTCACGTCCAGGTTGCAGTCCCCGGCCTCGAATCCTTCCCCGGATTGTTTGTCCGCGTAGAGGAGAGTTCCATCCGAGAAAGAAACTTTCGTCAAGTCCAGGGCAGGAAACATCCCTCTGGCCTCCTCCGGTTTTTCGAAGTTGAACTTACCGTCGCGGTCTCGCTCAATGGAGATCCTGGGGCGCTTCAACGCGATCCTTCCGATCCGAACTTCCTTGTGGAGAAGAGGGAGGAGATCGATCTCAAGACTGGCTTCCTTCGCGGAGGCGACGTCTGACCCCCGGTTCCGGATATGCACGTCACCCAGCGTGATGTGGAAGGATGGGAAGAAGCCGATCCCCAACCTGTCGTCGATGTGGACTTCCATCCCCAATGCGTCGGAGGCGGCCATCTCCAACTGGGGCTTGTAGGCATTGGCATCCACGAAAAGAAGCAGTACCACCGCGACGAGGATGAGGAGCCCAACGAGCCCGCCGACGGCGAAGAGCATGATTTTCAGTGTTTTTGACATTAACCGGATCAGGTTTATCGGTAGGGTCTGAATCACCTTCTAATGGAGGCGGGCATGGCAAAGAAGACGCTCACGGTGGAGCAAATCATCCGGAACCTGCGGGCGTGAGCGGCAAGCTTTCAGACGTGGGATTAGTGTGAGGCACTAGCTGCACCAGATTCTTGGGATTTCCGGCAAAGAATGCCTCGATATTTTCCAGCGTGGTTTGCAGCAACCTCTGCAATGCCTCCTTTGAATTAAAGGCGTTGTGCGGAGTCAGAATCACATTCTCGCCGAGCTGCATTTGAAAGCTGTTCAATGCCTGCTCGAGTTGCACAGAGGCGAGACTCGGCAGCAGCGGGGCATGCGCGTTGATCCAGACTTCCTCGCCCTCGAAACAATCCAGCGCGAGCCCCCCGAAATAGCCTTCGGCCTGGAGACGCGCCAGCGCGCGGCTGTCCACGATGCCGCCGCGTGCGGTGTTCACCAACACCACGCCCGGTTTAAGCATGCGCAACCGCTCTTCATTGAGCAGATGGTGCGTGGCCTCTGTATAGGGCACATGCAGGCTGAGCGCATCCACCTTCGGCAGCAACTCATCGAGGGCAAGATACACCACCCCGCAATCCCGGCACAGGGCCAAATTTGGCACCGGGTCACAGGCCAGCACGTTCATCCCGAAGGCATGAGCCAGGTAAGCAACGCGGGCGCCTATCCGGCCGGTACCGATGAGACCCAGCGTTTTACCATGTAGATCGTAGCCGGTAAGTCCCGCCCTGGAAAAATCACCGTGCCGTGTCCGGCGCAGGGTGGCCGCCAGCCGTCGCATCAACACAAGCAGCAGTCCCAGGGTATATTCCGCAATCGTAATAAAACCGTAGTCCGGTGCACTGCACACAAGAATACTGCGCTGAGCCGCCGCCTTGAGATCAATATGATCAAAACCTGTTGAACGTGTCGCCAGCAGGCGCAGTGCCGGCAGCTTGTTTATGATCTCTGCCGTGATGCGACTGTTACCCAATACAGACACTACTTCGCTGTTTTCCGCCAATACAGCATTGTGGATATCCAGCGAGTCGCTGATGAACCGTATGTTCCACGAGGGGTGATTAACAAGCCCGCGGCGCAATAGCTGACAGGCTTCTTCTGAAACATCATAAAAGGTAGTCTTGGGCATGGCATCAACTTCAACTCAAATACGCATAGTTGAATTCTGCCACCCTTACCGGCATCCGGAATAAATAATTGAATCTTGTTTGATCTAAATCAAAGTCCCGATTTTAGCCGTCAGATATTTTTTAACCTCGAATTGAGGAAGAAAGGCAGGAGAACAAACACTTTGCGGAGCATCCATTGTTTTTTGGAAACTCTGAATTATTCAGAGATTCCTGTGGCACATGGATGTGCCACCATTTTTCAATCACGGTCGCTCCCGGCATCCTGCCTTCCGCGACATTAGCACATCCCTGTACGTCACAAGTGATTGAAAAATGAAGAAAAGAAATAATCGCATTTTTGCTTTTTGCCGTGCAGGAAGCCCCAATGCCGCGGGCGCAGGGATGCGCAGGAGTGGCCGTCTCTGAAAATTCCATGGATGGGATTTTTCAGAGTTTCCTTTACAGAGATGCCCATTGCAAGGCCGGGAGAGGACAACGTTCAAGCTAAGTTCCCAAGGATGGGGGCTCAGCGTATTTATCGTGACAAGCTGGGGGTGACTGGCGTAGCAGTAATCAGCCTAGCAATGGTTCAGCATACCCTTCAACCGGAGCAGATCATGCAACTCGACATCGCGATGATGTACGGTCATCAGCCCTTCCTGCTGAAAATGGGTGAAGGTGCGGCTGATGGTCTCCAGGGTTAGCCCGAGATAATTGCCGATCTCTTCGCGGGTCATACGCAGATAGAAATGAGTGGGCGAATAGCCGCGCGATCCAAGACGCTGCGACAGGTTCAACAAAAAGGCTGCCAAACGCTGCTCCGCCTTCATCTTGCTGAGCAGCAGCATGTGGCCTTGGTCGGCCACTATTTCACGGCTCATGATTTTATGGAAATGGTGCTGCAGCGCAGGAATCGTGCTTGTCAAATGCTCAAGGTCAGCAAAGGGGATCTCGCACACGATGCTGTCTTCCAGAGCGACGACATGATAATGGTGCCGGTCGTCGCTGATGGCATCCATCCCCAACAGTTCACCCGCCATGTAAAAACCGGTGATTTTTTCGCAACCGTCCTCGGCCAACTCAGACATCTTGAAAAAGCCGTTGCGGATGGCATAGAGAGATCGAAAACTGTCGCCCGCCCGATATAGATAATCGCCGCGCAAAAATTTGCGGCGGTTATTGATGATCTTGTCCACTAACTCCGTGTCGTCCAAGCTCAAACCCATCGGCAGGCATAGCTCGTGCAGCGTGCACGCCGAGCATGAAGCCTTCAGGTTGGCAAGGTTGACCTTGATGGGAATGGATTGAATGGTCATGCCTTGCCTCGCGCACCGTCAAGATAGTCTTGGTATTGTTCCTGAGCTGAACCTTAACCGCAAATTTGACAAGCTATAATCTATATTTCACATTAACTAACAATTATAATTAATTGTTTTATATATATATTATATAGATCACTTCATTCCCGTGTTTCAGCTCAGACAGGGCGCTGTTTTTCCGACCACAGCGACTATCTGGAGGCGCGCCGTTTGGATTTACTCTTTTTGCGCTCCTGCTCGACAAGCTCAAAGTCTATCTTCTTGTCATCGAGACCCACGCGCATGACCTTTACCCTGAGGGGGTCGCCGAGGCGGTAGACTACGCCCGTGCGCTCGCCCGAAAGCCGGTGTTTGGCATAGTCAAAGTGATAGTAGTCGTTGCCAAGGGCCGTCACATGCACCAGGCCCTCGACGTAAATATCCTTGAGCATTACAAACACGCCAAAGCCGGTCACCCCGGTTATCAGTCCGTCGAACTCCTGGCCGACCTTGTCCATCATGTACTCGCACTTAAGCCAATCCACTGCGTCTCGCGTCGCCTCATCGGCGCGGCGCTCGGTCATGGAGCAGTGCTCACCGTAGCTCAACATCATTGCCGGAGTGTAGTCGAACTCTGCGGCAGGTCTTCCGGCCAGCAGATGACGAATGGCGCGGTGCACCAGCAGATCGGGATAGCGACGTATCGGCGAAGTAAAATGGGTGTAGGCCTCATAGGCCAAACCGAAGTGGCCGATATTCTCCGGGCTGTAGACAGCCTGCCTCAGGCTGCGTAGCAACACCGTTTGAATTAAGTACAGGTCGGGGCGCTTCTGAATGGAAGCCAGCAATGTTGCGTAGTGCTTGGGCTCCGGACTATCGCCACCCCCCAGGTTCAACCCAAGCTCGGCAAGGAAGCCCCTGAGATCATCGAGCTTCTCGCCCGTGGGACCTTGGTGCACCCTGTAGAGGGCCGGCATTTTGCGCTCCAGCAGAAACTCGGCCGCAGCGACGTTGGCCGCCACCATGCACTCTTCAATGATACGGTGCGCATCATTGCGAACCACCGGTACGATCTCTTCGATCTTTTTTCCGAGTCCGAAGACGATGCGGGTTTCAATGGTCTCAAAATCAATCGCACCGCGCGCCTCGCGCCGCTCGCGCAACGCCTTATACAAGGCATAAAGCTCCTCCAGGTACGGAACGAGCGGCTGATACCGCGCCCGCAAGGTTTGGTCACCCTCTGCCAGCATGGCCGCCACCTGGTCGTACGTGAGTCGTGCGTGGGAGCGCATGAGGCCCTCGAAGAAGCGGTACTTTTTCACTCTCCCCGTCTCGTCTATGGACATCTCACAGACCATGCACAAGCGATCGGTATTGGGATTGATCGAACACAGGCCGTTCGAGAGGATTTCCGGCAACATGGGGATAACCCGCTCCGGGAAGTACACCGAATTACCACGCTCGAAGGCGGCACGATCCAGCGCCGTGCCGTGCCTGACATACGAAGACACATCGGCAATCGCCACCAGCAACCGCCAACCCTTGCCTTGCCGCTCGCAGAACACGGCGTCGTCAAAGTCTCTGGCGTCCACGCCGTCTATGGTCACCAACGGGACATCACGGATATCTTCCCGGCCGTGTTTGGCGGATTCCGGCACTTGGGTGCCCAGCGGTGCAATCTCTGCCTCGACCTCAGGCGGCCAAGCCTGTGGCAGATCGTAGACGCGCAGCGCGATGTCAATCTCCATGCCCGGCGCCATGTGGTCGCCCAAAATCTCACTCACCCTGCCGATCGGTTGGCTGTGCAGGCTCGGTTGGGTAATGATTTCGGCTATGACGATCTGGCCATGCTTGGCACTCCCCTGCTGATCGGCCGGTATGACGATGTCCTGGCTGATGCGCTTATTATTGGGAATCACGAAGCCGACCCCCTTTTCGAGATAAAAGCGCCCTACTACTTGAGTCGTGTTCCGCTCCAACACCTCCACCACCGCACCCTCGCGACGGCCGCGCCGATCCACACCGGACACGCGCACCACGGTACGGTCGCCGTCGAACAGGACGCGCATCTCTTTTGCGGACAGAAACAAATCTCCCCCACCTTCATCCGGCGTCAGAAAGCCGTAGCCATCCGGGTGGCCGATCACTCGGCCCTGAATAAGATCCATCTTGGCTGCCACCCCGTAACCCTCACGGCGGTTGCGAACCAATTGGCCATCGCGCTCCATGGCCTTGAGGCGTCGGCGCAGGGCCTCCAGATCGGTTTCGTCGGTTATCCCTAACTCACCGGCGAGACTGCTAAAGGTCAGCGGCGCTCCGTGTTCCGCTAAGTATTGCAATATAAATTCCCGGCTGACGATGGGGCGCTCGTATTTGCGCGCCTCGCGCGTTGCGTGGGGGTCTGATGGGGTTTGGCCTGACGGCCCGGTGGTTTTTTTCTTCATTGATAAAATATTCTCACTGCGGTAAAGTGCGCGCCTTATTGGCGCGGATTATGGTAAGCTTTATACAGGCTTAAATAGATTCGGGCCAGTATCAAGCCGGGGTGGCGGAATTGGTAGACGCGCTAGCTTCAGGTGTTAGTGGGGGTAACCCCGTGGAGGTTCAAGTCCTCTCCTCGGCACCATAATGTAGGTGCGAATTCATTCGCACGAATGTCGGCCGAATAAATTCGGCCCTACATCATGTCTTAGGCAACGTCACACCCTTCTGTCCCTGATACTTCCCTCCCCTATCCCTGTAAGAGGTCTCGCACACCTCGTCCGACTCAAAAAAGATCACCTGCGCCACACCCTCATTGGCGTATACCTTGGCGGGCAGCGGCGAGGTGTTGGAGAACTCCAGTGTAACATGTCCTTCCCACTCCGGCTCCAGCGGCGTGACATTGACAATAATGCCACAGCGCGCATAGGTAGATTTGCCTAAACATATCGTGAGCACATTGCGTGGGATGCGGAAATACTCCACCGTGCGCGCCAGGGCAAATGAATTGGGCGGGATGATGCAGACATCCGCTTTGAGATCCACGAAGCTGTTGGAATCGAAATTCTTGGGGTCCACAATCGCCGAGTTGATGTTGGTAAAGATCTTGAACTCATCGGCGCAGCGGATATCGTAACCATAACTGGACGTGCCGTAGGACACCACCCGCCCTGCTCCATTCTCGCGTACCTGATGGCGCTCGAAGGGCTCAATCATACCGTGCTTTTCCGCCATCTCGCGGATCCATTTGTCTGATTTAATGCTCAAAATAACTCTCCGTGATGGAGCGAGTGGCGAGTGGTCAATGTCATTCTAGCCCCTAACCCCAGCCCCTGTATTCTGTATTTAAGTATTCTGAATCACAATATTGGGAAACTTGCCGCTGTAATCCTTAGCCTGTAACGAAAGTTTGGCCGCCACCTTGCGCGCAATCTCGCGGTACATCTTGGCAATGCGTCCTTCCGGATCGGCAACCACACTGGGATGGCCGTCGTCAGCGTTTTCACGGATGCTGATGTCGAGCGGCAAGGCGCCCAGCATATCCACGTTGTATTGCTTGGCCATCCGCTCGCCGCCGCCCGCGCCGAAGATATGTTCCTCATGGCCGCATTGACTGCATATATGCGTGCTCATGTTCTCGATGATGCCGAGCACTGGTACCGCGACCTTCTCAAACATCTTGAGTGCCTTACGGGCATCCAACAAGGCAATGTCCTGCGGTGTGGTCACGATCAACGCGCCACTCACGGGTATCTTCTGTGAAAGAGTCAGTTGAATGTCGCCGGTGCCGGGCGGGAGATCAATCACCAGATAATCCAGATCCTTCCACTGCGTATCATTCAGCAGTTGCTCAAGCGCCGTAGTCACCATCGGCCCACGCCAGATCATGGGCGTTTCTTCGTCTATCAAATACCCGATGGACATGGACTGAATACCATGTCGCATCACCGGCTCCATGGTTTTACCGTCCTTCGAAACGGGCTTCTCGTGCCCACCCAACATGCGCGGCTGACTGGGGCCATAGATGTCGGCATCCAGAATACCCACGCTCCCGCCTTCGGCCACCAAGGCCAGGGCAAGGTTCACGGCGGTGGTTGACTTCCCTACCCCGCCCTTCCCGGAGGCCACGGCGATGATATTTTTGATGGCCTTATGCGGCTTTACCCCTTTCTGTACGGCATGGGGAATGACCTTGGAGGAGATGACTGCACTCACCTCAGCGACACCGCTAATCGTCCCGACGCGCCGCTTGATCTCTTCCGCCAGCTCATCCTGATAGCCCTTGGCGGGATAGCCCAGCAGCACCTCGACCTTAACCCTATCACCCTCGATAGCGATATTTTTAATGGCCGCAGCAGTGACCAGATCCTTGCCCAGATAAGGGTCTATCACCTCTCTGAGGACCGTCTCAACCTGTAACTGTGAAACATCCGCCATGTAATACTCAGCCTCCAGGCCGACTCTCGACACCGCTTGGTGTCCTTTTCGTTCTAGTAAACATATAATTATAGGATAAGTATGCCCACCCCACCATAAAATCTGCTTTCCATGGACTCCAAACGCCGAATACTCGTCACCAGCGCCCTGCCCTACGCCAACGGGCCGATCCACCTTGGCCACCTGGTCGAATACATCCAGACCGACATCTGGGTGCGTTTCCAGAAGATGCGCGGCCATGACTGCACCTACGTCTGCGCCGACGACGCCCACGGCACGCCCATCATGCTGCGCGCCGAACAGGAAGGCATTGCGCCCGAGGCGTTGATCGAACGCATGAACCGAGAACACTTGGCGGACTTCCAGGACTTCGGCGTTGAATTTGATAACTACTATTCCACGCACTCGCCGGAAAACGAGTTCTTTGTGCGCGACATCTATCAGAAGTTACGCGCCAACAGCCACATCACCCAGCGCGTCATCAAACAGGCCTACGACCCGGTCAAAAACCTGTTCCTGCCCGATCGCTTCATCAAAGGTGAGTGCCCGCGCTGCGGCGCCAAGGATCAATACGGCGACAGTTGTGAAGCGTGCGGCGCGACCTATTCGCCCACCGATTTGAAAAATCCGGTCTCGGTGCTCTCCGGCGTAAAACCCATCGAAAAACAATCCGAGCACTATTTTTTCAGGCTCGGTGATTTTGAAGATTCTTTACGCACCTGGCTGTTTCCGGATATTACGCAGCCGCGTCACGTGCAGTCCGAAGTGGCGAACAAGCTCGACGAGTGGTTCACGGCGGGCTTGCAGGACTGGGACATCTCACGTGACGCACCCTATTTCGGTTTTGAGATCCCCAACGCCCCCGGCAAATACTTCTACGTCTGGCTCGACGCGCCGGTCGGCTACATGGCCAGTTTCAAGAACCTGTGCGAGCGGAAGGGTATCAGTTTCGACGATTACTGGCGCAAAGACAACGACACCGAGCTTTACCACTTCATCGGTAAGGATATTCTCTATTTTCACGCTCTGTTCTGGCCCGCGATGCTGGAAGGCTCAGGTTATCGCAAACCCACTGCGATTTACGCCCACGGCTTTCTCACCGTGAACGGCCAAAAGATGTCCAAGTCACGCGGCACCTTCATCACCGCGCGCACTTATTTAGATCATCTGAACCCGGAATATCTGCGCTATTACTACGCCACCAAGCTCAACAGCACGATGGAGGATATTGACTTAAACTTTGATGATTTCGTGGCACGGGTGAATAGCGATCTGATCGGGAAGTACATCAACATTGCGAGCCGGACCACAGGATTCATCCATAACCGTTTTGGCGGAAAAGTAACAGACAAAATATCACCGTCCAGCCGCAAGGTGACGCAGCAGTTAGACCAAGGTGCTGATGTTATCGCCAGGTTCTACGAAGAGCGGGAATTTTCTAAAGCCATACGCGAAATCGCCCGCCTGGCGGACATCGCTAACCAGTACGTAGATGAAATGAAGCCTTGGGAACTGGCCAAGAACCCTGAGGCCGCCGACCTTCTGCATGAGGTATGCAGTGTCAGCCTTAATCTGTTCCGGCAGCTTACTTGTTACCTTAAACCTATACTGCCCGAAACGTCGAAAAAAGTTGAAGCGTTCTTGAATATCCCGCCGCTGAATTGGCAGGAAAACATCCCCCTGCTACCTGCAAACTCCATCAACAAGTACGAGCACCTAATGACCCGCGTTGACCCGAAACATGCCGAAGCCATGCTCGAAGCGAGCAATACATCCCCTTCACCCCCAGCCCCCCTCCCCAAGAGAGAAGAGGGTTTAATCAGCATAGACGACTTCGCCAAAATTGATCTGCGCATCGCGCGCATTGTCAAAGCGGAAGATGTCGAAGGCGCGGAGAAGCTTTTACAGCTGACGCTGGATATCGGTGAAGAAAATCTACGCACGGTGTTCGCCGGTATCAAATCGGCTTACAAACCGGTTGATCTGGAAGGCAAGCTCACCGTCATGGTGGCCAACCTCGCGCCGCGCAAGATGAAGTTCGGCATCTCCGAAGGCATGGTGCTGGCCGCCGGGCCGGGCGGCAAAGACTTGTGGATATTGGAGCCTCATGCTGGTGCACAACCCGGTATGAAGGTGAAGTAGGAGGGCTGTTTGTAAGCAGGTCGCCGAAGTTTAACGCAACTGCAACACTAGGAGGACTGGGCTATGGCAAAAAGTGCACTTATCGTAGGCGGAACCAGCGGCATCGGATTGGAAGTGGCAAAATTGTTACTCAACCAAGGCGCTGCCGTAACGCTGGTTGGTAAAAATCAAGACAAGATCAACAGCGCTCGCAACAGTCTCGGCGCCCTGGGCAAGGTCGTAGGCATAAAGGCGGATATCACGCAGCCTGCCGACCTGCAGCGACTTACTACTATGCTGGCGGCTGAAGAAGGGTTCGACTATCTCGTTAACGCCGCAGGTGTATTTACACCAAAGAAATTTCTTGAGCACAGCCCTGAGGATTACGACAAGTACCTGGATCTCAACAAGGGACTGTTTTTTATCACTCAGGCCGTCGCGCAAAAAATGGTAGATCGGGGCATCGCAGGTTCCATCGTCAACATCGGTTCGATGTGGGCGCATCAAGCAGTGTTGGCCACGCCGTCGTCAGCCTATTCGATGGCCAAGGCGGGGCTGCATAGTCTCACTCAACACCTGGCCATGGAGCTAGGCGCCTTTGGCATACGGGTCAACGCCGTCGCGCCGGCCGTAGTGGACACGCCTATTTATGAATCATTTATCGAGCCCAACCAGGTCAAAACGGTGCTGCATGGGTTTGATAAATTTCACCCGATAGGCCGCATCGGCAAGCCCATTGATGTGGCCGAGACCATTTGTTTCCTGTTGTCGGATAAGACCTCCTGGGTCACCGGGGCGGTGTGGGACGTAGACGGTGGTGTGATGGCCGGCCGCAACTAGCCTGTCTATATGTAAAGTATGATATTAATAAATATTCTTTATCCAGAACGTGATAGATCAGCGTATGCAGCGGCCAACGGCGGAGCCTGTCACGACCTTGGCGCAGTCACCAGCCTGATGGCACACGTTTGTAGGGCCGAATTCATTCGGCCGTCCTTCTCATGAATCCACAAAAGCGGCACGAGATTTTTACGCGCCTCAAGGCCGCTAATCCCAAGCCCACTACGGAATTACGCTACACCTCGTCATTTGAATTGCTCGTCTCCATTATTCTCTCCGCACAAGCGACTGATGTGAGCGTGAATAAGGCCACTGCCAAGCTCTTCCAGATCGCCAGTACACCGCAGGCCATACTTAAACTGGGTGAGAGGGGTCTCAAGAAATATATCAAGACCATAGGCCTCTATAACAGCAAAGCGGCCAACATCATCAAGACCTGCAAACTGTTGATTGAGCGTCATCAGGGGCAAGTGCCGAGCACTCGCGGAGAACTCGAAGCCCTGCCCGGCGTAGGCCGCAAAACGGCCAACGTGGTTCTCAACACCGCCTTTGGTGAACCTACCATCGCGGTGGATACCCACATCTTCCGGGTCGCCAACCGTACGGGTCTCGCCCAAGGGAAAACAGTGCGCCAGGTGGAAGACAAACTCAATAAATTTGTACCTGCCGAATTTCGCCACGATGCGCATCACTGGTTGATACTGCACGGCCGTTACGTGTGTACCGCTCGCAAGCCGCGTTGTCCTCAGTGCGTGATTGCCGATCTTTGTGAATACAAAGACAAGACCCCGGAATAAACATCGTGTTTTTCGGCCAGAACCGCGAACAGCTCCGCCAGTTTTTTATTGATACCTGGCATAAATATCAGGCTCAATTGCCATTAGAATCACTGGAACAAATCGTTGCGGGCGTCATCGCCCAGCACCCCGAATATCACGTATTTTTGGAAAAAACAGGCGCCGCCCTCGGGCGCGACTATCTGCCGGAGCTGGATGAAACCAATCCCTTTTTACACATGGGTATGCATATCGCCCTGAGCGAACAACTCGCCAGCAACCGCCCAGCGGGCATTACTGAACTTTATCAAAGACTAGTGGCTAAACATCATGATAGCCACGAGGTCGAGCACCGCATGGCCGAATGCCTAGGCGAAGCGTTATGGCGCGCGCAGCGCGACGGAAAAGAACCGGATGAGCAGGTTTACCTGGAGTGTTTGCAAAGATTGTAACCGTAGATTCAACCACGAAGCGTGACGGTTATGGACCCAACTCATACCCACAGTAGAACCGAAACTGCTCTACAACTATATTGCTCAACACAGCCGTTCTTCCCCGCTGTGTATACACACCCGCGAGCCTGTAGCACGCAGCGTAGCTGCGGAAGATATGGCTAAACTAGGCGTTGCAGGATGGCCGCCTTGACCGAGTCAAGGCTCGCCTCAACACTGGCTACCGGGGCCGCGCATTGTTTGATAGCGGTGTCGGGGTCTTTAAGTCCATTGCCCGTCAGAGTACACACGATGCGGCTGCCTTCCGGTATCTTTCCTGATTTGATGTCGCGCATCGCGCCGGCCAGCGAGGCCGCCGAGGCGGGCTCGCAGAAGATGCCTTCCTTGTCGCTCAGCATTTTTTGAGCGGCGAGAATTTCTTCATCGCTGCATTCGTCGAACCAACCTTCGGATTCCTTTTGTAGCTTCCAGGCGCTGTCCCAGGACTGCGGATGGCCGATGCGAATCGCGGTCGCCACCGTTTCCGGGTTGTCCACCATCTTGCCGCGCATGAACGGTGCGGCGCCGCTCGCCTGATAGCCGACCATGTGCGGACGTTTTTTGATCGCACCGTTCGCGTAATCCTCGCTGTAACCCATCCAGTGCGCGGTGATGTTGCCGGCATTGCCGACCGGGAGGCAGTGGTAATCGGGGGCGAATCCCAGTTCTTCGACGATCTCGAAGGCTGCGGTTTTTTGCCCTTGCAAGCGATAGGGATTGATGGAGTTGACGATAGTCACCGGCGCCTCGTGCGCGACCTCTTTGACGAGTCGCATGCCGTCATCAAAATTGCCCTTGATCTGAATGATCACCGCGCCGTAGATCATCGCCTGCGCGAGCTTGCCGAGTGCGATCTTGCCGTCGGGGATCAGCACAAAGGCGGTGATCGCTGCACGCGCCGCATAGGCCGCAGCGGCGGCCGAGGTATTGCCGGTGGAGGCGCAGATGATGGCGTGACTGCCCTCTTCAACCGCCTTGGTCACCGCCATGGTCATACCGCGGTCCTTGAATGAACCGGTGGGGTTCAAGCCCTCGCACTTCACGTAGATTTCCACGTTTTTCTTGAGCAGTTGTGGAATACGGTGCAACCGCACCAGCGGCGTGGCGCCCTCGCCCAGGCTGATGATGCGCGTGTCGTCGTGCACGGGCAGGCGGTCGCGGTATTTATTGATGAGTCCGGTGTAACGGGGCATACGCTTTCCTTAAGATAAATTAGTTCGCCGCGGAGGAAATGACAAATTAAAAGTTAAGAACCCGGCGATTCATATTCAGTATTGCTCCGCGCCTTCCGCGGTAAATAAATTCCTACCGCGACAATTGCTCCAAACGAATGCGCGTCACTTCACCGCTGATGGTGTCGAGCGCTTGAATGCGCGCCACGGCCTGATTCATTTGACGTTCCAAGACGCGCTGGGTGAGGATAATCACGGAGACGCTGCTCATCCCGGTCACCGGTTCTTTTTGCAGTATCGCTTCGATACTGATGGAGTGATCGGCCAGGATGCGCGTTACATCGGCCAGCACGCCCGGCCGGTCGGTCGCCTGCATGCGCAGATAATAGGCGGTCTCGACCTCTTCCATCGGCAGAATCGGGAAGTCGGAAAGCGCATCGGGCTGGAAGGCGAGATGCGGGACCCGGTTCTCGGGGTCCGAGGTGAGTGCGCGCACCACATCAACGAGATCCGCCACCACCGCTGAGGCGGTCGGTTCGGCCCCCGCGCCTGCGCCGTAATAGAGCGTCGGCCCGACCGCATCGCCGGTCACCACGATGGCGTTCATCACCCCGTCCACGTTGGCGATTAGACGCCGATACGGAATCAGGGTGGGGTGCACGCGCAGCTCGATGCCTTTGGGCGTGCGCCGCGATAGCGCCAGGTGCTTGATGCGGTAACCGAGCTGCTCGGCGTAATTCACATCTTCGCGGGTGATGCGGGTGATGCCTTCGGTATACACCTTATCGAATTGCAACGGGATGCCGAAGGCGATGGCGGCGAGGATGGTGAGCTTGTGCGCGGCGTCTATCCCTTCGACATCGAAGGTCGGGTCGGCCTCGGCATAACCGAGCCGCTGCGCCTCGGCCAGCACGTCGGCGAAATCACGGCCTTTGTCGCGCATCTCGGTCAGGATAAAATTACCGGTGCCGTTGATGATGCCCGCCAACCATTCGATGCGGTTGCCAGCCAGACCCTCGCGGATTGCCTTGATGATGGGGATGCCGCCCGCCACCGCGGCTTCGAAGGCGACCATCACGCCCTGGTCGCGCGCGGCGGCGAAGATCTCATTACCGTAGCGCGCAATCAACGCCTTGTTGGCGGTAACCACGTGTTTACCGTTGGCGATAGCGCGATTGACGAGGTCGCGGGCGATGTCCACACCGCCGATCAGTTCGACGATGATCTCGATGTCTGGATTTTCCACCACCTCGACAGGGTGTGCGGTAAGCCGGATACCTTCATAGTTACAGATGCGGGATTTGGAGAGATCGCGCGCGGCCGCGTGCACCACTTGAATGCCACGCCCGGCGCGGCGAGTGATCTCCTCGGCGTTGCGACGCAACACATTCACTGTGCCGCCCCCGACCGTACCGAGGCCCAGCAGACCGATCTTAACGGGGTTCATAGAGGCAGTAGCAAGTAGCACGTTATAAGTGACAAGAAAATCTCCTCATTTACCAGCAACTACTTGCAACTTGCTACTTGCCACTTGTAACTTGTCTTTTCGAAACATCTCGCGGATGCCGCGGACTGCTTGGCGGGTGCGGTGTTCGTTTTCGATCAATCCGAAACGCACATGGTCGTCGCCGTATTCGCCGAAACCGATACCCGGCGACACCGCGACCTTGGCCTCCTCCAACAGACGCTTGGAAAACTCCAGCGAACCCAGATGTTTATACGCATCGGGAATGGGCGCCCACACAAACATGCTCGCCTTGGGTTTTTCCACCGGCCAGCCGAGCGCATTCAGACCCTCGCACAACACATCGCGGCGGCTGCGGTACATCTCGGAAATCTCCTTCACGCAGTCCTGCGGCCCTTCCAGCGCGGTGATCGCGGCTACTTGAATGGGTGTAAAGGTTCCATAGTCGAGATAGGATTTGATGCGTGCCAGCGCCGTGACCAGATGGTGATTGCCACACATAAAACCCACGCGCCAGCCCGGCATATTGTAGCTCTTCGACAGGGTAAAAAATTCCACCGCGACATCGGTCGCGCCTTTGACTTGCAATATCGAGGGTGCGACATAACCATCGAAGGCGATGTCGGCGTAGGCGAGATCGTGTACCACCCAGATTTCATTCTCCCGTGCAATGGCGACAACCTTTTCGAAGAAATCCAGCTCCACACATTGGGTGGTCGGGTTACCGGGGAAATTGAGCACCAGCATCTTTGGTTTGGGCCATGAATCCTTGATCGCCTTTTCCAGCTCGGCAAAAAAATCAATCCCCGGCGTAAGCCGCACGTGGCGGATATCCGCACCCGCAATTACAAAACCATAAGGATGAATGGGATAAGACGGATTGGGAACCATTATCGTGTCGCCCGCACCCATTGTGGCAAGTGCCAGATGCGCCAGACCTTCTTTGGAGCCAATAGTGACGATCGCCTCTTTATCGGGGTCGAGGTCTACATTGAAACGACGTTTGTACCAGCCGCAAATCGCCTTGCGCAGACGCGGGATACCGCGCGAAGCGGAATAACGATGCGTGTCACCGCGCCGCGCCGCCTCGATCAATTTATCCACGATGTGCGGCGGCGTGGGCTGATCGGGATTGCCCATGCCGAAGTCGATAATGTCCTCGCCGCGCGCCCGCGCCTTGGCCTTCAACTCTGTTACAATGTTAAAGACGTAAGGTGGAAGACGCTTGATTCTGGGGAAATCGGTGTTCACGGGTTCTGGTTAATATATATTTATATTCAAAGAGTTAAAGTACGCACATTACTAAGCGCGGCGATGACTGTCAACCATGAAGATCACCCTCGAAGCCAGCCAAGGCAATTATAGCATCCACTCCTACGCCGCTGGGCAGATCTGTGTCAGCGCCCATCCCTCCGTCACGAAGGAAACACTCACTCAAAGTTGCATCATCTTGCCGGATCGCATCCTGCGCGACTGGCCGCCGCAGAGCTTTACCGATCTGCGCGCCGAGCACTTTTCACTGTTACTGGAACTGAAACCTGAAATAGTGGTGCTGGGAAGTGGGGATCGTTTGCGCTTCCCCGCACCGGCGCTGACCACGAAACTGTTCGAGCAAGGGATAGGCGTTGAAGTGATGGACACCGGCGCGGCTTGCCGGACCTATAACATTCTCATTAATGAAGGCCGCAGAGTGGCTGCCGCCTTGCTGATGATCTAAATAGTCTGAAAAAATCTATTGCCTGTTTCTAGGCAGATACTGTAACGGATCCACCGGCCTGCCGTCCTTACGAATCTCGAAGTACAGTTGCACCTGCTCCGAGGCACTCTTGCCCATCTCAGCGATGGGCTGTCCCAAGGCGATCTTTTCGCCCTCTTTCACAAGCCTCTTTTTGTTGTGAGCATAAGCACTTAGAAAGGATTTATCATGTTTTACTATAACTAGCTCACCAAGCCCCTTGAGGCCGTTTCCGCTGTAGACCACCCGCCCCGCGGCGGCAGCGCGTACCGGCTGGCCTTCCCGCCCGGCGATGCTGATGCCTTTTTCAGTGCCGGGACGGTCGCGCAGCACCTGGCCGATTGCTGGCCATTTCCATAACACCCTGCCGCTAGTCGCCGTGTCGTTATCATCGGCCGGGATCGGCGCAACAGGGGGCGCAGGAGTTGCTACAGGCGGGGGGATAGAACGCGCGGGACGTGCAAGGGCCGGAGCGGCCTTCATGGGCTTGGGAATTTCCGCGGTGTCCAGTGGTGTTACGCGGAGCCGTTGGCCGGCGTAGATGCGGTAAGGCGGCAGCAGCTGGTTCCATGCGGCCACCTGTTGGTAGTCCTGGCCGTATAGCCAGGCAATCGAATACAGGGTCTCGCCCGATACGACAATATGATAAAAGCCCCGGCGTGCGGGCTCGGCATGCGTCTGTTCATCTTCAGCCTGATCCACCGGGGCAAGCACCATGGGGCCGCCGCAACCGGTGAGCCACAACAGCAGGGGCAGCGGCCACACTGCACGACGGATCATCGTGTACTCAAAATGAAGTAGGCCGCCACCGCCAACGCGACCACCGACCAGCCTATCGCGTCTACATATTTACGCAGCAATCCTTCCATGCGCGGGCCGCCCCACACCATGAATCCGGCCACCATAAAAAACCGCGCCCCGCGCCCGATCAGGGAACCGAGTACAAACGGTAACAGCGCCATCGAGATCACTCCCGAGGCGATGGTGAACATCTTGTAAGGAATAGGGGTGAACGCGGCGATAAAGATCGCCCAGAAGCCCCACTCCGCAAACCATTCCCGTGCTTGAAGATAGGCCGACCAATAACCCGCGCGTTGGATAAGCGGTGCGACCAGCTCGAAGGCGAAATGGCCGATCAAATAACCAAATAACCCGCCCAGTACCGACGTAATCATGGTGAGCGCGGCGAGCCACCAGGCCCGCCCCGGACGCGCCAGGGCCATGGGGGCGAGCATCACGTCCGGCGGGATGGGGAAAAAAGACGACTCGGCGAAGCTCAGTGCACCCAAAAACCAAGGCGCGTGGCGATGCCTGGCCCACTGCATCGTTCGGTTATAAAGGGCTGAGAACAGACGCATTACTTGCCGTCCACCAGGGGGACAAAACTAACCCGTTCCAGCACTTCTTTCTTTAAGCCGTCGGG
>Ga0184616_10000037_pt1 | contig 25051 bp, 21 predicted proteins | sample PLM4_90_coex_FD_133145 | JGI IMG/M metagenome (GOLD analysis project Ga0184616, IMG submission 133145) | Groundwater sediment microbial communities from an aquifer in East River, Colorado, USA - PLM4_90_coex | ecosystem: Environmental > Terrestrial > Soil > Riparian zone | place: USA: East...
GACCGGACCAACCCAGACACACCACCCTTGTACCCAAGCGCCTGAAACAAGTTCAAAGCATAGAGGAGGGTCTTGTTGAGGGTGAGGGTCATTGGCTCCGTTACACCAGGAACCAGCTCAGCGATTTGATCGCCGTAGCCAACGCCACGAACTGGATCAATCGTTCGAGACTCGTCGTGGCCGAACTCTGAAACTACACCCAGTTGTCGGAACTCCTTCGTTCCAACCATATACCCGAAGATCTTGTTCTTCTGAGAAATGGCCGCACGAGTGTTAGGGGCTGTCCCCATACGGTAGATATAGTTGGTGGTATCAGTAGGTCTTCCCATGACTCATTTCCTCTGGATTGGATCCGATGAATTACTTTGCGCTAGCAAAAAGGCTGTGGATCTCATTGGCTCGCGAAGCCAATTTGACGAGGTCGTCACGAACCCAAGAAGCAGTGAGGTCCGCCCTTAGGATGCCAGCGACCTTCACGGTCACTGCGTGAACATCCAACTTGGCCTTGGCCGCATTGAATGGAGGACCCGCTTCCGCAAGCACGTCAATCTTCCCTACCGTTTCCTCAGCCGTAGCGAGAATCTGGTTGGCAAGATTCAAGTTACCCTCGTAGACGTCGAACGAAAGAACCGACGTGGTAGGAGCTGGCACGGCTTTGTCGCTTGCAACCTTATCGCCAACCTCATACACATCGGGAGCACCGAGGTTGTAATAGGTCTGGTTTTTGCTCTGGTTGGGAGACTTGATCTTGTTTGCCAACTTGACGAGAAGCTGAACACCCTCGCTCAGGTTGGTAGCCTTGCGGGATGCTGCCTGGTCTAGGGCCGAAACGTGTCGCTCAATTGCCTGAAGGTCATCAGAAAGCGTATTCATGGTGGATTCTTTCCTCTGCGAGGGCTCTGCCTTATGAGAGGGCATAGAAGAACTAACGTCGGAAGACCAACGAGCCCTCTTAGGGGCTAACAGTTCCCACAACTGGCCCTCGTCAACCGAGGCCATGACCTCGCCATGCCGGTTGAATTGGTCCAAAATGCTCTTAGCTAGGCCTTTTTGAACCGTGTGTGTCACGAGATTGAGGGCTGAAACAGCGCCAAGGTTAAACCTCTGGCCATCGGGGGTGCTAACCCAATCCGTGACTCCGTCAGTCCCGATCGTTACCAATAGCCTGCTAGCCATGCTTACTAAGCATGAGAAACGAAAGCACTATCGATAAGAATTACGCTTTCAAGAGAACATTAAGTAGCGCCGAAGGTAGTACAAGGGACCCCTTCTCAGGTCCCCTCAGCCACAAACCGTCCGTTTCCCACTCCGCCGGCTCAGCCATGGCTTCCTCGGCCTGATTCAGGGCTGAGGCTACCTTCTTCAGATCGAAGGTCAAATAAAAGCTCTTACGGGCACACAGAACGCGCCAGCGGTCAAGTTCAACCTTTTGGAGAAGTGCTCCCCGTAGAAACCCTTGACGAAAAAGCTCTTCCCACCCCAGCAATAAATCCGGATGGCTGGTCGAGGCAAAAACGAATCCGTCAGTACCTCGATCGATGATTCGCGGTTCGGGAATAGCGGGCGGTAAAGCCGGCAAAGCGCCATTCAGGATGTATGCCCGAATCCAACCCACAACCGTGGCTAAAGCTTCCTGAGTATCCTTCTCGGGCGTGGCCTGTAGAAAACTTCGTATGAACCTTAGGAACCTCGAGGCGTCTCGATCGAGATGGGCTAACCCAGAAGTCCCAAGACCATCAACTAGAGTCACAGAGGCGATAAACCCTGGCGTAGCTGGGTTTATCGCCAGGTCACGGTACAAAAACAAGGTCAGAGCCGTCAAAGTCCCTAAGTTGTCTATCCCCCGAGCTACAAAGACTAGTGGGTAGGGACGACCAAGGATCAAATCTCGGAAGAATGAAGCCAGACCATCTACGCTGTATACGGCCGCAGCTTTATCCTCTGTCGTGAAGTCTCCGAAAGCTAAAACACCAGAAACCTTCGAATCGATGTTACGATCGAGGACGACCTGAAACTTTAGCTCTTCCACCTGATCAGTCTACACCACGAAAGTCGTAGGAGTATGAAGGTTCAGGCGCTGAAAGTTCGTCATCTTCAGCGTAACGGCGTTCGGGGGCCATCCTCGAGATCAAGTTGCTCGCCTGAGCCTTCGTCAATTGACCCAGAGCCTCAGAATCATAAGGCTCTTCGATACCATAATCGTAGAGAAGCCCACGAATTTCAGAAGAATGCCCCTTAGGTCCTCGCATCAGGAAGCCCAAGTACTTCAGCTGTGGGGGCGTGATAGGGGCCCCTTTCTGGGGCGCTGGACGTGGAGGTGGGGCAACCTCACGGGGTTCATCCGCTGAATCCCAAGCATCAGGTTCTTCCTGATCCTCGTAACGCTCCTGAGGAGCAATCTCCGCTGGAGCACTCCTTCCGCTACCTCGAGAATCCCAATAATCGGGTTTATCCTCGTAGGTCTCCATCATGTCTTCGATCTTGCCCTGAAGTGAGTTTTTCCAGCCTTGAGTTCTCTTAACGATAGGAGACTTATCCTTCATCAAAGGTCGACCCATCTGAGCACTCACCAACAGTATCTTAATAGAGGACTCACCCACATCAGCTCCTGACTGTGAGTGTCTCTTAATTGAACTCCACACACGAATGGCAACACTATCGCTCAGCTTAAGATCAAAGTAGTAGGTATTTCTATAGACACCTTGCTTCGGGCGTAGAGCACGGAAAGCCCTCTTCAGAAAGGTTTCCATTTCCTCCAACGAAATCTCTGTGTACTGAGCGGCCATTAAGCTGTCTCCTCGTACTCTGGATGCCACTCAAGAACTTCAGCAGTCTTGATGGGTTCCTCTTCTCCAACGGGGGCTTCTATCGGCTTTCCTGGACGTTGCACATTCTGGCCAACCGTCAACCCAGCTTCAGCTACGAAGGGGCTGATGCCGGCAGCTTTACCACCAACGGACTTAGGGCAAATCACTGTGAGTGACTTGGCCGCCCGAGTCAAAGCCACGTAGGCCAAACGACGTTCACTCTCTTCTTGATCCTGTTGGGCCTTATCGTCGATGACAGCAACTCCTGGTTGCTTAGGAGGTTCGAACGGGAACTTTCCTTTGGGCATGGACACATATGTGTTAGCCCACTGAGCTCCCTTGACGCTGTGGACCGTGCCCAAGTACACACCTGGTGGCGGAGAGCGTTTCTCAGGTGAGAGACTCTCTTGCTCCTTATCCCACTTGGAGATGTCTGTGCGAAGGTCTTTCATCTTCGCTGCATACCGCTCAATCTTGGCCTTAAACCCTACAGGAGTATTAGGGTCATCGGCAAGATCCCCAGGATCGGTAGGATCCTTTTGGATGAGTTGGTAAAGGAAAGCAATGTTACCTAGGCCCTTGGTCTCGTCATCCTCGTCCTCAACCTCATCCTCAGAGTCATCGCCCGTAGCATCACGCATCTCGATCTGAAGCGTTTCTCGCAGGGATTGCTCAACGTACTTGACACGTTGAGTGTTGGGGTCAGTGACCGTTACGACACCATTCAAGGCCAAGATGTCATCGAACATCACCTTCGTTGTATACCCGGGATCTGATGAGTTAGCTTGCATCTGAGCAAGCGACGAGTAAATCGATTGTAGTTGCTCAACAGCCTTCTCGAACTTGAAACCAGAGAAGGTGCCCGTCAACTTACCCGCAAGAATCCTCTGAAACTGCCTGTCTTGCAGAGCTGTGACAGGATTGACGTGCTTCAGGTCTGACCTGGTACTACGAGCGTAATCCACAAGAGCGCCAGAAACAGCCTCTTCACCAACCTTGGGCGATATGAAGAACCGGTTCGGACGGTTGATGATGTTACCCAAAGCCTTCTGCATCTTTTCAAAATCGGTGCCCGTGACCAATTGAATGTAGCCCAAAAAGGCATTGGTTTCGGGGGATCCTAAAAAGCTGGAAACACCCTTGCGTGCATACGGTATACCCCGAAGGATGCATGCCGTCTCGTAAGCATGAATCTCTCGGTTGGTGCGACATAAGACGGCATTATCCGTCACATTGCCGCCAATGTCCAAGTTAGCTTTGATCTCACTAGCAACCTGGATGGCGCCCTCAGCTTCATCACTGGGATTGGTCACCGCAATGCTGCCAACTCCTCGAGTCTTGTGCGGACTCGGGACGGCTTCCATTGGAATTTGCCCCTCATTGTGAGCAACCAAACGATTAGCAGCTTCAACGATCTCTGGCTCACAGCGATAGTTAGTGCGAATCATTCGGGTCTTCCAACCCTCTTTACCATTCAAATCGGAGAACAAGTCTGGTCGGGCTCCACGGAATCCGTAAATACTGTTGTGTGAGAGAATACCCCCACCAAAAAAGTTAGAGGCATCATCAACATCCAGATCGATGAACGAGCCCTTGACCTCTTCAACTGAGAGTATTTCCTCCAAACACACTGTACCTGTATCAAGAACAGCAACTTGCATACCCGGGAATAGCCCCGATGCTGTAAGCAAACGAATCACACCACTATCTGTCGACAGTCGACGAGATAGATTGGCTTCAGCAAGTTCCGAAACGTGTTCAGCAAAATCCAGAGCTTCTCGATAGCTAGCAAACCACTTTCGAATTCGACGACGTTCACCATTCTGATGGAATGCCACATGCTCTAATTTAGAGTCCAAGTCGTCGCCAGACCACTCTAAGCTCACTTGTGAGCCCTTACCACCATGTGCCGTCATCTGGACAGTACGCCGACCTCGACCGTGTTTGGTGTAAGATTGACTAAGCCAATGAGGGAGGTCAAAGCTCAAGTGTTTAGCCTCCAAAACCTGATACCCGTTAGCACCAAACTCCTTGAATAGCTGATCTATACGATCTTGGTTGAGTCCGCGATTCTCTCCACCAAACACCGCTGTTGGTACGCCGTATTTGAGAGAATAGCGAGCTTCAGCGAGAAGGGCTGTCTCACGGTCTTGACACACCTCCAAAATCCACATACGTTCAGCTTTCTCCATGAAAGCTCGACCACCAAAGGAATTCAGATACTCCTCATCATGACATTTATTAGTGATGCCTACGCGAAAGCCAAAGTCCTTGCGGAACATCAGGTAGACAGCTACTTGATTATCACTAAGTACTGGGCTTTGAGCCCAGATCTTGTGGTTTGGAGACATCGTGAGGCTTCGACCCCTAGATGTTGTGATGCAGTAACCGGACGTCCAAAAACTGGGTTTAACACAACGAACCACCTGTTTAACCAAAGATCCGTTTCGGTAGGATAGAACAGTATCCCCCTCCTTGAGGTCTTTAGCTGGGACTTGATGCTCCTCATCAATTGAGATAGGAGTGTCCTCTTGAACACATTGTTTGTCGTCGCCCACAACCCAAAGTGATCGTCCGTCAGAACCGTCACCTATGTGCTCCGAGATCATATCGATGATTTCGGCTTGAACGGCATTACGATCCTGGGCCTCATCGACCATGATGTGGTCATACATGGATTGAATAGTCTTCCTTACGGCTGGTTCCCGCTTGAGAACCGCGTGGAAGATGTTCAGCATGTCGTCAAAGTCTCCTAGACGAATGTCTCGAGGACGGTAGCGTGCCATGAAGCCTTCATAGGCTCGACCTCTACAAGGAGGATCCCACCCAGGAACGGCTCCCTTGAGCCCTTCATACATTTCGTACCAAAGGGCTGCCTCAGACTCTTTTTTAGTCTTGGCCTCTGCCCGAGCTTGAGCTGGAGGAATGTTGTTCCCTGCCCACAAGCTCTTGTAACGCATGACATCTTTGAGCTTAGGTGCTGGCTCATCTTTCCCGTAGCACTCTTCCCACATACGTTGTACCGTACGAGCTACAGAAGCACCCCCCTCAATGAACCCATTAGGACTTCGTGAGGCACCAACGGCGATCTGTTCGGCAGTGGTTCCGTAGCTACCAATGAACTTCCGGAACAACCCGTGCATGGTACCGACGCTCATTTGGGTCAGGGCATCACCACCTGATGTCCGGCCAATCTTTTCTCTCAGCTCGCTGGCTGCCTTTTTGTTGAAGGATGTGGCCAGGATACGACTCGGGAGAACTCGTCGATCCTTTACAAGATACTCGATCCTGGCTACAAGGGTCGTCGATTTACCAGCGCCAGCACCGGCCGCTACGAGAACCCTGCCATCCGTGACCGCTGCTGCCCTCTGCTCGTCGTCTAGCTTACGTAGGGGGGCTGGGACGTTCTGAGAGAGAAGCGGGTCGCTGATGGCCGCTACGGCTGCTGCCGTGGCAATACCAACAACCTCGGACTGAATAGGGGGCGTGTCCGGTTGCTGGTTGATTTCCAAGGATTTTCGGGCAGCCTCCGTGGCATCGGTCTGAACCCTCGAGAGCATGGCTGCCCGATTGTCTTGAGAATCCTTGGCGTCAGAAGCTCCAGAAGCCGCAGCCCCTTGCAAACTCGTGTTCGTGATCTCGGGAGCAGCTACTACCTCATTGGCTGCATTATCCACAGGCGCCGGAGCCGCTATGCCCGAACCAGCCTGCTTGGCTGCTATGTCGATCCAATTGCGCATCCTGGCGTTCTTTATAGGCAGGGCAGCAAAGACGTCCAAGGCAGCATCAGCATCAGAGAGCGTTGAAGCCGTGATGGCCTCACGAACCTGTCGAATATACTTCTGTGAGGTGAAGATCCCCTTGATTGTAGCTGGCCCACCCCTCGATAGAAGAGTCCTGAACTGCAAGGCTCTCCTCGAGATCCCTGCAGTCGTGGTCACCGTCATAGTCAAGGCACGACGGAGCATTGACTGTTGAGTGTTAGTCTCGAGATGCTCCTGAAGAAAAGCTTGAAGACGTTCAATCTCCGTCTCAGCCATACGTAGGATACGCATACCCTTATGAATGACTTGGTCTTCAATGTCATCAACCCCCGAGGTTTCCTCGGCGTACCGCATGTATGTATCGAGGGCAAGAATGAAAATGATGTATTCAGCGACTTGGAATTCACCAAGGGGCTCCTCAGTTTCTTCTTCCGCCGCCACGATAGCCATGGGTTGCTCTGTGAGTTGCATCAGGAGGGTCCCTTACACCAAAAGGGCTAGATAAGTAGAAAGTTAGAGGAGGTTAAATGCTAAAGGGCGCTCTTGTTTCCAGGAGCACCCTTTAGGACTCAAACCTTGAGCTTCTACAGCTTGCTACGTAGGTTGAAGGTCAGGTAGAGGTACAACAGCGGGAAGATCGGCTGATAGAAAGCCTCAAACCTGAGTACCGTTGGGTCATCGGGGTCAACTGCTGCCGTAATACCCGCAAAGGCTCCAACGATCTCAGCCTGGATGAGCTGCTTGAACAAGGAGGTCATCGAGACTTCCACCTCATTCGTGCGGCTCGCCAAGAACTTCGTACCGACGAAGGAATCGAGGGTCGAACGGCTCTGTTGCTGCACATAATCTGCAATCTGCGTGACCGTTGGCAGACGGGTCAGCACATTGGTCATGTCCGTGGTTAGGCCGTGACGAACGCGGATCGTGGTGCTGAGGTCCTCGAAGACCGTGATGCCCGACGTGGCCGTTTGATTGGCCTCAACAGGGTCAAGAATACGAGGCAATCGCGTGAAGCCCAGAATGCGACGACGAGTGTAAGGTGTTGCCACATCGACCGCAGGACTTACGGCCGAACCCGCCAAGGCCGCTGCCAAGAAGGTGCCATCGACCAGGGTTTCGTAGTTTTCCCCAAGCTCGTTTGTGATTGTAATCACAGCGGAATCTGGGTAGACAGCGATGATGCGGTTCGACAGGAGAGCCTTGGCAACCGTTTGAGCTGAAGTCGGAGAAGTCCCCGAGGCAAACCCGATGAAGCCCATACGCTCAGCCTGGTTCCGGATCCCCGACTGAACAGCACAGTGCTGCATAAGAGCCGAGTAGACGGTGGTGCTGGTCGTAAGGGGGACCAAGACATTGGGCTTGATGTTTCCCGGAAGCGGTGTTGCCAGGTCATTGATAGCCTGGATGAACGATGCGTCCGAAGCCTGGTTAGTGTTGGTGACCTTGAGAACCTGCTTGATGCCCACGAGGACCGCCCCGTTTTGGATCATCAAAGAGGCGCCCAGGGTTACCCGATTTTCGGCCGAGATTGGACCAAACTCTGCCTCGATCGTCTTGAACGTCTGGAACAGACGTGTTGAGAAGTCCTGCTTCATGTAGCGGTAAGAGACGTAGTAGAAGTCTCCAATCGCTGGTTCGAGACCACCGGGATCGAACGTCTGGAGGGTCGCAGTGTCGTTTACGCCGACGCCCACCGTGTCCGTAACGATTGTCTCGAGACCCGGGATCGACATGTAAGGAACCGCGGGGTTGACCTTCCAAGTCGGGCTGACTTCCATGGTGAACGATCCACCATTCGTGTAGCCACCCACATTGGATACGAGGATCGTGAACCGGAGTCCTGTCCTTACATCCGTGTAGGTTTGTCCCGGGTAGCCAATTCCGTAAGATCCCTGGGTATGCAGAACCGGAGACAGCGAAGAGGTTACCGTGTAGTTGTCCTCGATGTCTTCGCCATTATCACCACTGGTTCCAGGAACTATCTTGGTTCCTGTGGTCGTGTTGAAGGCACTTCCTACGCCCGTAGCAAAGGCTACGGTCGAGGTAGCAGCCCCTGTCGTAAGAGACTCGATCGTGACGTACTGTTGGCCTTCGATGGCACTAACATAGGCAACACCATCGGTGGCGAAGCCTGCTGTAGCGTTGATGGCGTTGGTAACTTCCTGGGCACCGACCAAAGTCTGGCTAGCTATGGTTCCCTCGGTGAAACCGAGAACAATGTTAGCCGAACCAGCCAAGATCCGGATGCTTGAGCTTGGGTTCGTAAGGCCACTCGTAAGGCGAACCTTGTTCAAGTTCGCCAACGTACCTACCGAGGACACACCCGCCAGACCAGGCACCAGATTGATAGCCGCAGCAACAGCTGCTGCCGTAACTGCCACACCCGCCGGCAAGGTTACCGTATAGTCGATGCCATTTAGGCGAATGTTCAACTGGTCGTTGACACCCGTCGTGATAATGAACGGACCTGCCAAAGTTCCAAGGATCGTAGCTGGCTTGTTGGTAGCCGTTGGCGTACCCGTAGCCGACTGGAACGTACTAAAACCAAGGACATTTTCGACCGTACCTTGACGGATTGAAACCGTTGAGGCGTGATCAAAACCACCAGGCAGAACCGCTGGAATGGTGTTGGTCTGAATGAGGAAGAACACCGGACCGTTGATACCACCGATCTGACGGAACGAAGCCAAGGGCGAGCCCAAAGCCGTATTGATGTCCGACACAATTTGAGCCGGTGTGCGAGCACCGGCTGTGATGGATATGTTGGACTGCGTTCCAACGCCACCTGCCATACCCGTGACGATGAAGCCAACATCAGCGACTGTCTCGGTGATAGCTTGGTTGCCAGCGGCACCCACGCCATCATTGATCAGGTTGATGACACCAGGTGTTGCCGAAGGAGCCGCTGTAATGAGCAGTGTTCCAAGCACACCATTGATGGCTGCAATCACAGAGGTTCGAACGGTAGCTATGGTGTCCAAGGCTGTGTAAGCCACCGCGACGTGACCAGGCGTTACGCCACCACCACTATCAAACTCGAAGATCGTTGCCGGATTCACACCGTCATTTAGGGTGAAGGTTTCGGTGTCCACAAGAGCCGATCCAGCTACGACCGTGATCGTACCAGTAGCGGAAGTTGCACCACCGAAAGCCACCGAAAGGACGTTGTTCGGTGCAACGGGGATTGTGATTTGGTTGGAGCCGTCTACCTCAACCCGAGACGAGACCAAATAACCGTTAGCAGGGCTAAACAGGTTGGTCACATAAGGGTTGCCGTTGACCGTCGTTCCCCACTGATCCGAAGTCGTCTGGTAGAAAGAGTACGGAGCGGCGCCCTCGTTCGTGAACACAGCGTTTTGAGCCGTGGTCTGTCCGAAAGTAACCGTAACCGTCTCCGATACTGGCGTGCCAGCACCTGTGTGGAAGGCATCCGGTACCGTCTCTACCCCACGCGGCCACTGAATCGTTTCTGGAAGTCCCGTCTTGGTGCCAAAACGAACTTGGAGAACATTCGTGCCCGTGAGCGTACTAAGGACTTCGAACTGACCCGTACCGATAGGACCCGAGACAAGGTTGGTTAGGATGAAGGTGTCATCCTGCAGACGGTTGTAGTAGAACGTGCAGAACGCTTGGTGATCCGGAGGAACCTCGTTCTTGAGGGTGATCTGCCGAGTGGCACCATCAACCTCGGTCACGACAGCAGGAGCCCTACCAAGGGCATCCAAGATATTGCGACCCGTGTAGACCGAAACCAGGTCGGGTCGGTTGGTGTTGAGACCAATACGACCGTTGGTTACCTCGCTATACAACGCCGAACCTAGGGGCGTGTCTCGACCGTTACCAGTCGTTGGGACCTCAGGTAGCGTGAACTTGTTGGTAGAAACCAACGCTGGAACTACCGTCGTGTCAATGACACGATCCGCCGCCGCCATGAACATCTTGTTGTCCACGAGGGTCGGAAGAATCTGAGTGTCATTGAAGAGCGTTGCCCCAGCAGTTCTCTGTGCAGAGGCGGCTACGTAGCTGGCACCCCAATGCAGAATCGACACATCCGGACTTGGGTTGGAAACCACGAAGTCTTGACCCTGAATGAAGTCACTACGTCCCGTGGCAAAACCACAACGAATGACGTTGGTTACCAGCGTATTCGGCAGGTAGTCAAACGTGTCTTGCCAGGTGTTGGCAAAGTACTGAATCCTGACCGTGGATCCCGCCGCCGGGGCGTAGGGAAGGGTGACAATGCCGTTGGTACCGTCCACAGACGAGGCAACCACCTGAACACTGTTGACCGTAACCACGACCTTGGTCGTATCCGTGGTGGTGATACCACCGTCCGTACCGTCCACAATAGGACGCTGAAAAACACGGAAACTAGCATTACGAGTGGTCGTTGTCCCAGCGGCAAAACCTAGAGCGCCGTTGGCGTTGCCTGTACCAATCGTCAAGCTACGAGCCGAGATGAACTTGATATGGTCGAGGCCCTGGTTGTCCGTGAAAACTGCCGTCGCCAAGCCAGTGATCAGATTGGAGTCGATGAGGGTTTTGAGGCCTGAAGCCGTGTAGCTACCCGCGGCGAAGGAAAGAGTTGTGTCGGTACCGTCGATGTTCAGAGTGAAGGTATCCGTCACACCCGTCGTAACAACGAATGGGGCATACCCAGGAGTGATCAATTCAGCCTGAGATGCGGTTACCTGCTCCGAAACATCGTCCGTAAAAGCGGTGTCCGAGCGGTGGAAGTAGTAGGTGACACGAACGTTGTCGCCCGTTTGCGGGGGCACCTGAAGAATGACGTAGCCTCCCTGGCCCTGAACCGCGCCAACAGCCACTGGACTGCCGTTGATGGTGACCGAGACGCTTCGAACGTTATTGGTCACACGGCCGAATCCCTGGCCGTCAACGATCGGGAAGTTTCTTACCCGGAAACGAGTTACGGTTCCATTGGCCGCGCCGAGGATAGGGTTGTTCGGGTTGGTGAAGTCGACAACGAATCGAGCCGAGACGTCTTCATTGACGATCTGTTGGTCGAGGTTGGCGCTGGAACCGCGGACTAACTCAAGGTCATCCTGTTCTAGCTCTTCTTGACCGACACCGATTACGACAGGGATTCTAAGCCCTGCTACCAGGTTGGCAGCATTGGCCTCGGAAAGAGTCCGAGTGTAAACACCAGGGGGTACATACGTAGTAAACGGACCAAGACCTGCGGCCATCCTGAACTCCTTGTGTGCCGGCAATAAACCGGCGTTGTCGATTTGGGTCTATATCGAGGGCTCTTTGGATCTGATCTTGGTCTGCATCTGGCCCGGGTAGAAACCCAGGTCTCACAAGGACTGTGCCCAACAAGGAATTATTGGGTGTTAAGCAGGGGGACGCTTCAGAATGTTCGACAGCTCGGTCGCTAGACCCTTACGGGTCTCAATGGTCTTTTGGCTGCCAGCTGAGTATTCGATGAAGTCCTTGCCGTTTTTTCGCACCAAAGCCCTATTACCCCCCACTTTTCGGACAGTACCCTTCACTTTTTCTCGTTCTTGATAGATCTGCCAACGTTTGTCGGCATCAGACCCTACAATTTGGTCAGCACTAGGGTAATCGTGCTTAGACACCCCACTGTTAGCTGGCGCCGAACCCCCGGGGGCGAAACTAAATCCAAAGCTCTCCCACACTCGAGGGGCTTCCTCATGGCAAGAAGGACACTCAAACGTCTTGTGATCCCCCATCTTCAAGGTGCGTGAGAAATTTAGGCCACATTTGCACTCGAATGTAAATTTAGGCATTTAGCCGATCCTCTCGTAGTCATCACTACGTTTTTCGACGGCATCATGAGTCAGGAAGAACAGGTCTCCCGCGACCTGTATGATCCCCGACTGTGAATTGGGATCAAGCTCCCCTTGGGGTCTAACTGGTGTGGCTTTACTTATCGTCAGAGGCAAAGGTACGTGGAATTCCCAATCCGCTCGAAGTTGAACGGACATAGAAGCCTGGTAGAAGAAGTTTTCTCCGGTCTCATCCGCGAGTTCTTCACCTTCACCGCCCATTGAGACATCGAGCAGTTCAATACCTTCGAACTCCAAAAGCGACTTTCGCTTCAAGAGGTACATCTGAACTAGGTCCGAGATCTCCTCCATCTGTGTAGGATCTCGAGATATCACGTCCATGTCGAAGGACACTTCGTTCTTACCGCCATAAACAAGGGCTGCGTCAACACGATCCCCATAAACCACCACAGCTACCTTTTGCCCGTCAGCGGCCCTCTTACCGAAAGCCATGACAACCCCTGGCAAAGTAGTCAGATCCGCTGTGTTCCACAAAAACTCTATAGGTCCTACGGATTCACCAGGATAGCGATAGTCAGCAGACAAGGTAGATCCAACACCGAACGTCGTGATTAGGGAAATAGCACCCGTTCCATAATCTACCGTGTAGTCAACACCTTCACGAAGAAGGTAGTTTCGATTTTCGTATAGCCTTAGGGTGTTGGGCGTCGGGGCCCGTTGTAGCTGGGCCTCACGCTCAACACCGGATTGAAACATGAGGACAGGCTCATCATTCACCGTGAGTAGAGGGTCAACCATGAAATAACCAGACTCACCAGGAAGCGTTGGGGCCGTCAAGATCTCAATGTAGTAGACTCCCGGCAGAGTAGGCATACCCTTGTTCTTGGTTATAGCCTTAAGATCTTCACGTACCCATTCAATAGGGTTCACCTCTTGACCAACATAAGCCAACATCACATGGCTTTGAAGATTGCCTACGAAGTTGTCCCCCGAAAGTACCACCTTACTGGTGCTTGACCCTTTGACGACGATGCCATACTGAGGCCGCTCTTCGAACGAGAAGCGGTTCTGAATGAAAGGTGTTATCTTCTGGTAAATCGGGTGTTTACCAAAGCTATCCTTCAACTCAAGGATGAGCCGACGTTTTAGGGCCTGGACGAGGTAATAATACACTTAGCCTTCGTGCTCCTCCAAAGCCAAGACCAAGAGCCCGTTAGCCACTGCTCTAAGGGGTTCCTTAGCTTGACGGACCTCACTGATCTTGATCGGAAAGCTACTTCGAATCTTGTCAAATTCCCCCTGGAAGACATCCATAAAGCCTCCGGCTTTGGACGTGCCACCCGAGATGATGAAGGGGATGGCTTCAGGCAGATCAATGGAGTTCTTCATCACCCTAAACTGGGCACTGATTTTCTGAAGTGTGTAGCTAATCAGAGACTTGAGATACAAGGCAATAGCTTGTTGGTCTCGTCCTTCGGGTGCCGCTAGGTTCACGCCTCGTTCCTTGATCGAGCACATCTGACTAGCTGTCTTACCCACAGCTTTAGCCGACTGCTGGTCTACGAAGTCGCCGCCACGTGCCAAGCTGAAGGACATGGCTTCCATGGCTTGGTAGGCCAGCGCCACATTGGCCATACCCGAACCAAAACTGATGCTAAGCCCAGAAAACTTGACATTCTCGCATTCACTGAAGATGATAGCCATGGCTTCATTCGTCGGATGTGGGGTGTATCCCAATGAAGCGATGATCGAGCGAAACACCTCTGTGTGATAAATCACATCCTGTGTGGGGTCATCTAACGGTGATGCAGGAACGCTGAAGAAGCAGTGCTCCCCTGCAACAGAGGGCTTACCTAGAGCTGTCTGAATCAGAATGCTCAGAATTTCTTGGGCGTCGACCTCACCCGAAGAAACGACACCCTTGGACAAGGGGCGTCTAGCCTCTCGCTTGAACAAGTTGGCCATCGTAAGAGCCTCATCGCCTACAACGACCAGAGAACCATTACGCTCGACATAGTTCACGTCAGAGAGCTTCAAGCTTCTCTTAGCATCGAGCTCTAAGTCCAAAAAGGCGTCTCGAATGTTATTGAAGGACGGCGTTCCCGTGGGCTTCCTCGCCGAAACGATGTTCATCGTACCTATATCGAGACCTACCCCAAACTTCTGGTTTTCCATTTTACATTCTCCTATGATCTGGTCGATTCTACACTTGCAGTCAGATAAACGAGTCCTCAAGTCCAGCTCCCAAAAGTGCTCGACTCGATAACCGGCCTTCTGTAAGGCATCGTCGATTTTCACGTCTTTTTGACGTATGTCTCGCTGAATCTTGGTAACAGGGATCTTCCCAGGACCATAGACTTCCGGATTGGCGTGCCAACAGTCATCGTAGATCTGAACGGCAAGCTTGATACCCTGAAACAAAAAGTCCACTGAATGGCCACGTACTGTGGCCTTAGTTCGAAACTTGTGGCTAACACCCTCCAACAATGGCCTGAAAAGGCGTTCCAAGTCAGTCTCACGACGTCGAGACTTGGTCGCCTTTTTGGGCTTGGCTGAGGACATTGTCGCTCGCGTTCTACCCACGGTCGTAGTTATAGACCTGGTCGGAGTGGCGTTGCTGCAAAAGGTAAACGAACTCTTCATGTTTATCTGCGACCCCTTCCAACATGTTCGAAAGGCCGTGTGAAAGGGTTCCCTCTAGCTCTTTGGTGTCCAGCACCTTGGCTATACAGTTCAAACAAACCATCTCAGCCTTCAGGCTGATAGCCACCATCTCATCGGGGTTGGAACCCTGACCGAAAAAAGCTAAGAGCTCGTGAATGATTTGAGCCTGATTCACGGCTATGACCGTGACAGTTTCTTTCAGGCCCAAAGCCTTTTCAGCTAATCCATCGATGAAGCCGACGGAATCGTTGTATAACCGCTCGAACAACAAGTGATCAGCGTAGTAGGCAGAACCTTTAGTGTTCCAATGGTGTGCCTGATGCAACATGGCCAAAGCTTGAAGAAGCCCTAAGAGTTGGGTCAGGTGTGTTGAACTCGAAGCTCCTGGGTCCATGATTGATGGAGCGTCATAGAAGGCGGCTTGCTTGATATGGGTCTTTATGCTCGCTCGTTGCTCAGAGCTCAGCTTGACTGCTCCCGATGGGGGCAAGTAGGGAGGCCCGTGCTTCAGGGCATCATAGTCTGTCGGGGCGTACCAAACAACCTTCTGGCTCTCACTAGAATTCGCGGACATAAATACCTCACATGAAACAAGGGGCCATCAAAAGATCAACCCTTGTTCCTTCGACGTAACTCCCGCAGTTTACTAACGGTGTCTGAAGTCGTGTCTTCCTCAGCGGTCTCTGTGTGGAAGTTGATCCGTACTTCCGCATCTTTAGGGATCAAATCATCGGGAACGAACACAGGGAGCCTCTCAGAAGGCTCTTGAGCCTGGACAGACCTTGCCTGGCCTTCTGCTACGACTATGGTCTGAACGGCCTTAGGCGCCGTCTCTATGCGCCCTACGGCGGCCAAAAGAGTGGTTAGCTGGTCCTGCAACGAGGACATACTCGTCTGAAGGGAGTCCCCCTGTTGAGTCGAGCGAGCTAGAGCCTCACGAAGCTCCTGATTTTCGTTCTGTAGGAGCTCCTCTTTTGAGAATCCAGGTTGTTGGGCCGGCTTTACAGGAACCTGAGGCATAGAATCAACCAACAGCATTAGGACACCCGAGTTGATGGCTCGGTAAAGGTCCGAAGAGTTAACGGCGTCATCCGCACAAATGTACGTACCCGTACCACCATGAGTAACACAGATCTTGATGTCCTCAATGAGAAACGAGCCCGTAGAAGATTTGGTGACTAACATACCGCCCTTCATCTTCCGCCCCGCATGGCCTTACCGAGCCTACGCTGAAGCTCTTTAGCCAAGCGTTTCTTGATTACCTCACGCGTGTGATCACGAGCCTTTTCAATGACCGTTGTCGACTGACGCCCAGGATGATACCAACGCCCACGATTCATAGAGTGCGGCGTGGCGTTTCGAAAGATCAGTTCACCGTTGTCCAAGATGATGGGTATGGGTGTCTTAGCCTTCGTAAGCCAAGTCATTTGCTGACGCTTCTGCCCGTCGAGAAGGGGTAGAAAGGCTGGATGCGTTGCAATGACAGTTAGACTGTTGGGGCCCATCTTGGTGGTCATACCCTTAGCTAAAGCCGCCTTAGCTCTGTGGGAAAAGGCTTGACCTTGAATCTCATCTTGAAGCGACTTAAGGATCTCCTTCTGCACAGCCTTCAGGACTTTCTTAGCATCAACATCACCCATACCCTCGGGGATTAGGGGCTTCAGGTTGATACGGAATCGGGGAAAGAAGACCATGTTAGTAGGTGATGTTTTCCCAAACAATGTTGCGGCCTCGTAGCTCACGCTCATCTGGGATATTGGGTTTGTCCGTAATCTGAGCTGGACTATTGAGAGGGGGCACCAAAAGTTGTGCTTGGTTTGCCAAGCTGTGTACCAAGCTATCTACTGGGACCTTGTACCGTATGTCCTTCTCATCGAGATGGCCTATATCGAAGTGCTGCTGCAGAACCATACCGCGATTGGTAGGCATTCTCACAGCACCAACACTGTAGCGCTCACCGTTGATTTTGACGAAGAAGTCCCTTTGAGTTAGCAGTGGACTAGGCCCCGTCCAAACCTCGTAAGTGTGTTCTACGGTGCCACCCATAGCCTGCGAGGCTATCTTCCGGTTGGAGTCGTCCGGAGCAATTACGATGTCGTATGGACCCTCGTAGCCGCCAATGATGCCCGTACCGTAGCAAGAAATACAATCACCCAAAGCTTGATGGTGTGTCGTCGTCGAGTAGCAAGGGCAAGTCATGCCTACACGCTTGCGGATGAAGACCTTGACTCGTTCCCCACCTTGGTCGAGAATCCAACGGTTACGTCGGACAGCTTCACGCCATATGTAGTCGATCTTCTCGATTTCATAGCTGCTGGTGAAGGCGGCTCTCTCAAGAGGCGTTTCCATCAACTGGTTCAAGTCGATGCCACCGTTAGCGTCTACAAGATAACCTACGGCCGTAACCCGGTAAAAAACCCTCTGACTGAGATCAGTACGTAGGAAGGACCGTGTGTAACGATAGCTAACGGTCACTTGGGACGTAGTTGAAGGCACTGTGCCAGGATATTTGCTTTGAGTAGCTACGTCAGGATAGGCGTTCGGATCGATCTCAATCTCGCCAGACTCTCCAAGAATTCGCACAATACGTGCAGGTTGTCCATCAATTCGGACATCTACGTCGTCGGGATTTGCCGTGGGAAGCTTCTGAGAACCAGCTTGAATGATAGGCCAATGCACCGTACGAAAAACGTATCGCGGTGCCTCCAACTCAGATCCAGACGTGTAGCCCTGAATGATCCAACGGTCTTCCGTCACCTCTTCATCGAGCACCATTACGTTGTCCGTTTGGTCTCGCCAAAAAGTCGTTCCTATTGGGAATTCATTCACACGGTCATAAGGACCGAACTCGGAATCGAACGAACGATAGAGATTCACGCCCAGGATTTGGAAGCGGGCGTTCAACCGCATATCCAAAGGATTTGTCCAAACTAGGTCAAAAATCCCAGGTACGTACCCGCTAGTCAAGAACAATGAGAGTGGTGGAGCAGGCCACGGCGTCTGCTCCACCTCTAGGATGCTAGGGTCACGATCGCGCTGAGTGGCATAGGGCATAGGCTCTGATCAAGAGTGCCCATAAGGGGAACTTCTAGCCCTCAGGTTTAGGGTCACTAGGCTCAACTGGAGGTTCAATTACCTCGGATGCAACCTCAGGCGGAGGCACGGGTTGAGCCTGTTCAGTAACTTCCTCAAGGCTTCTCTTGCGAACAAGCCGGCCTGTCTTGGAATCGATCTCAATATCGTTGGTGGGGGGAATACCCCGATCAACTAGGCATGTTTCAAATAGCCTGCGATTCTGCTCGTCAATGCGACTCACAGAACGAAGGATCTCGATCTTGTCCAACTCGAGTTGAGTCAAGACCAAAGCCAGATGTTGCTTGGTCTCCTGTAGTCGAGCAAATTGAGCCAAGGTCTCAGCGTCTACAGGATCTTCGGGCGTAAGGGAACGCTTCTCGTTTGTCATTTGGGTGTCCATCTGCCCACAAGGGGCTCACAAGGATCGATCCGATAAAAGGATTAGCCGGATCAGAAACCCACGAATTTACGGGGACTTAGGACACCCGCTCCGACATACGGGCCGAAAGAGGACCGAATACCAATGCCAAAGCGAGGCTGTTGCAAACCCTTGACGATTTTCACCGTCTGTTTGGCTCGTTCGAGCTGAGTGTCGAATTGATCCTTGATGGCTTGGTAAGCCGACTCGTATTTGCTTGATTTCTCGATGGACAAGGACACACCACCGATGGAGTAGTCGAATTCATCAGCAATCCAATTCACCATCATAGCAAATAGGGCATACATCATAGCCCCATTGAGGACCAACGTTCGCCACTCTGGGTAGTTGTTATAGAGGACCTCAAAGTTTGGGATAGGCGTCCTAGGGGGAGCCGCCGAGACCATATCCAAGCCGTTAAAGAGGAACTCTTCTAATTCGTAGTCCTCCCAAATGAACCCAAATACCTGGTTGAATTGTCGGATGGTCTCTTCGTGGGCTGGGGGTCGGAAGTGATAGTTACGATCGGGGTTGTTGTCCCGAAGCAGAATCCTTAGTCTACGGATCAGCTCTAACTCGTGCTGTGAAACACAACAACAATTTGTTGCAGCCTGAGCCTTATCGATGACGTTGAACTCTTGAACAACTGAGTGTATAGGACCCCCGACCGTCTCTCGAAAAGTCCAACGAATTCGGTAGTCCCCGATGTTGGCGTCCAAGGGGATGATGACACTAGCGTAGTAGTGCCCTACACTATCATTGGCTGGATCTCTCCTCGGGATCCCTAAAAGGACCTCTTGCCCCGTGGTCACATCATATAAGGCATAACTGATTTCAGCGGCATTAATAGGATACGATGACGAGTTCTCCAAACTGATGTCCAGATCGCTTGTCCCTAGCTGCTGCCCACGAAGGAAGGCTACAGACATTATCGCTCGCTTCTCCATCCGGGTTCCAGGCGGTCCGCGAGTGATGCGCAAAAGGCTCCCGGATCATCGACTCCTTCGGATCCCTTCAGTTTAGAGATGCACGCAGTCACCTTGTGCTTACGATCGCCCGTCAAGGACTCCCAAAAGCTTTCGAGAGATGCTTGTGTCCACCCCTTGGGGAGACTCCCCCACCCCTTAGCCATCCGACCTAGGGCAGCCGTCATCAAGCGCTCGTCCGAGAATAGCACTGAAGCTCGAACCTTGGAGATGCCCTTGGAAGCCATCTTGGTGGCACAGAAAGGACAAATCTGAGCAACATCTTCCCGTGAAAGCCACACGTCCTCGTTGGCTGACTTAAAGCGCTGCACTAGGGTCTTGGCGGACATAGCGGCTCCCTTCAAGCATTAGCATAAATCGATTCTCTACCACCCTTGAATACGACTCGAGGCTAGGGTGGATTCCGAAGTAACCGTGAACTGCTGCTGAACATACTGGGGCATAGAATGATGTGTTAGGCGGACCTCCCATCGAATCGCCCAAAGGCCGGGTTGGCCTAGCTCCCCAGCACGGCCCACAACGTAATAACCCCCTGAAGAATCACCCAGAGCCGTCTTACAAACGCCAATTCGAAGTAACGCTCCCGAAGAGGCTACTTGGTATAGGGTGTAGTGGACAGAAAAAGGTGAAACTGCCCCTTGGTCACTCTCGAGGTGGATCGCCAAGTCACCCGGACCTAAGGACTGCAGATACCCAAATGTCCTAGAAGGTATCAACCCCCGTACCGGTAGGACACAAGCCCTAGGGGCTACATTTCTACTAACCCTAATGATAAGGGTGTCGTAAATTACGAGTGTGTCGTCGTTCTCACGTGAGTACAGCATAATGACCACCCAACGCACAAGTATGCCGTGTCGACAAACGAACATCGATCACGGCATCCTCACAAGCGCCAATGCTGTGTATTTAGCCCACTGAACACTCTACACGAGACAGCTCAAGTAGGGTGTTCAGTGGCGAGGGTCATGTCACGCGAGCGCGGTAGGTGATACGAAGCTTGTCCGCGGTCGTCTTGTTCACCGCCGTGAACACCGAACGACTGAGAGCCGAGCCACCTGGAGAGGTGTTCTGGTTCAAAACCACGACTTCACGGATGTTCGTAGCCGACTTGGTGCCAGCACCTGAAGCGTAGCTAATTACCCACTGGAACGTACGTGTACCCGCAAGAAGAGTACGAGAATCAACAGTGTTGAGCGTACCAGTTACGGGACTGACAACATTGGTCTGACCAGAGTTGGCGGCCACGGCCGAAGTGCCGATCCGCATCTGATCGAAGAAACCAGCAGTAGCGTTCAAACCCGAAGCCATACGCCACAGCTGGCGCTTGCCCGTGTTCACTACCAGGTTTGGGGTAACCCGACGCTGCAAGACCTCGGGACCATTCTTACCGTCGCGAATAACCTCGACGATAAATATGCCCTTGGCCTGGAGTTCGTCAGGCATTCCCAGCGAGTTCTGAATGTCCTTGGCCTGCATTTTCGATTGCCTCCTCTATTAGGGTGACATTGGCTTGTGCCTCTTCGAACGCCGAGGGTTCAGCGTTGTCAGGAAGCAGTTCTAACACCCTAGTTGCCCAATAAAGAGATTTGTCAAGCAAACCCAATTCTCCGTAGACCATGGCCAATCTTTGTGCCGGAATCCACGAATACATGTGTAGGTCCACCCACCAAAGAGTGAAAGGTGGATCTCCCACCCGGGTTCCTGCATAGATGTACCACTGAAGGGCCTCTTCTAAACGATCCTCAATATGAGCAATATCCCCTAATCTAACCCAATGCTCAGTTCGATTCCAATCGTCCTCGACGCAGCCCATGAGGACTTCGCGAGCCTTCTTAAGATCGTTCTGTTGAGAATACAGCTTCGAGAGTATGAGCCGCGTATGGTAACGCATAGGCCCGTTTTTCTTAGGTAAATTGAGATACTCCTCGAGACGCTCAATCGCCTTAGTAGGGTTGTGCTCTCGCCATTCAGCCCCAAGATAGTGCAATGAGTTCTCATTGCCGTGGGTGACCCAATCATCTAAAAGAGTCACACGGTTTTGAACCTTACGCTGCTTATGCCGCTGGATTTCGCGGTCCTTAGTCCTCTCATGCAAGGTCCTAACCTGCGGAAGTTGAATCACGTAGGTACCGGCAGGGTAATCTAAAGTGTTGTGGGTCTGGCGAATGTAGCGAATCTTGGGATCCTGCTTACATAACCACGGAAAAGCCCATTGTTGGTCACTACCCGTGCGTAGGACGAAACCAATCCGTGCATGCTTAGGAAGCTGGTCTAAGTTGAGTAAAGCATCCCAGCCAGAAACTAGGCGTTCATGGGCCTCCGTCATGAAGATCCAGTCGCTCTTACAACGATCCATGCACTGGTTGCGGATCCATGAAAAGTGGACACCCCCAGAAGGGACTTGGTCACCCTCAGGGCCTTCAGGATCCACCAAATCAAAGACTACTTCTGCATACTTACGGGCAATCTCTCGAGTGTTGTCCGAGGTCCTAGGATCAACCCCAATGACGATCTCATCCGCCACCCCACGTAAGCTTGCGAGGGTTGCCTCGATGTCATCGGCCTCGTCGCGGCACGGAAAGGTAACCGATAGGGTGAAGGCTTTCTTCCAACCACAGACCCCTAACAAGTAAGGACCTAAGGCCTCAACACGGACGTGCTCGAAATGCTTTTTTAGGTCCTCTAGAAACTCGAGGGCTGTGTACTTGATCGTGTGCTGAGGCTCTTCATCAGGACCCAAACGGTCATTCGGCACAGAGATAAAGGCGTGACCCGCCTGGGCTGCCTTCTGGAAGAGCGTCTGCCTGGCCTCGTGGCTCAAGTGCTCGGCTACTTCAGTGGCCACTAGAATTGGCGTAGTACCCTCAAACAGATCAATCGAGTAGTCCCCCTCCAAGTCTAGTTCGACCGTCTTTAAACCCGCTTCACAAGCGATCTGAAGGGCATCAGGACTATGATCCGCGACTACTACGTTCGCCTTCTTCTCCCCTTGAAGACGCTTGCCTAGGATACCCAACCCACCACCCAAATCAACGACCGACGCCTCTCGAGGCATCAGGTGAACGATTCTCGAGTAAACCTGCGTCAAAGCCTGTTTTCGCCAAGTATCTTGACCCTCAGACTTCCACAGAACGTTCCAAAGGTCAGGACTGTTGGCTAGTCTTGCAGCTCGTTCGACGGCAGAGGTATCCTTAGAGTCACTTACATCTGTGTTCATTTACATATCCCTTGGAAGGGGTTAGAACGAAGCTTTCAATTCATTCTCAATGGAGAGTGGATTGAAAACGTCGTAGGTCACGGTCACCCTCTGATTGGGTGACCCTGCGGAATAGGCAATCTCGATGGACCAGGTACCGAGGGCATTTGGGAAGAATCGAAGCCCGTACGCCCCCGAGGGTAGTTGATCCCAATACACGTTGCCCGCAACGATCAGAGAGTCAATAACGCTGACACCAGAGACCAAAGGCCAACTCACAACATCATTGTTGTAAGTCAACGCTAGAGTCACGTTTGCCACAGTCAACCCCAAAACCCGGGTGAATAGATCCGCTTGCAGGATCTCAACCTGGTCGAAGATGACTTGGTTTACTTGAACGGCGCGTGTGCGATTGGTAGTTGCCATGACCCACTAGAACAATACGAACAAAGGACTCGTATAACGAGCCATTAGAAACACAGGCCGACTTCCCTTGCGAGAATTGCACGACTTGCAACAAGGAATGATGTTAGCCTGAGTGTTGGAGCCACCCTTCACAATGGGTGTGATATGGTCTAAAGTTCGTTGTGATTCGGATAGGGTACGTAAGTCAACAAGACAATAGCCACACCTGTAACCAAAGTACTCAAGGGTCTCTTCGATCTGAGCTGGTGTTAACGTGTTTTCTACGGCTGAGCGGCGCATACGATACTTCGTCGAGCCTAAGGTAGCCGCGTGAGGGTGTCGCTTAAACCAATCCCTTACACCAGCTCGTATCTGCTCACGATGGGTCTCACGGTACGCCGCAGCTCTTTGACGTACCTTTTCAGGATTCTGGTTAGCTGTGTAACTAGTCCACTGCTCTTTATGCTCAAGGTAATAAGCTTGGGCATAAGCCTTAGCTTGATCTACATGTTGTTTGCGATATTCTTTCAAAGCCTTCCGATGAGGCTCAGGATTCTCCGCGTATTTAGCCTTGGCTCGATCCCTGATCTGTTTACGATTCGCAGCATATTGAGCCTTAATCAAAGGACTGCGGCAGAGCTTGCAAATCGGGTAGAAGCCATCCTTCTTACTGGCATCCTTAGGGAATTCTGAAGTTTTCTTAGGATGCCCACACCTTGTGCATGTCTTCATATGTGGGTGTATGTCAGGGCATGTGGCATACAGATTTGAGGGTCTTAATGGCGTTTGCATAGGGAAGAGCTGGAACCTTACCCGTTTGCCCAAACCAAGCGTTCTTCAGCTCCTCCGTGTTTGACACGGACGAGTCGAAGATGAAGGACACCTTCCCGCTTCCGTTTTTTTCCGTCCGAACCATCGCAACACCAGCTACTTGCAGATACGCTGCAAAATAGAGATCCGACGTCCGGAACTCGTTTTCATTCTTCATATCGCATCCCAATCTCGACCCCCGAAGGGGCCGTAAAGTTCTGAGTCTGATCTGTAGATCTGGGTTTTGATGTTCATCTGGGGGCCCACAACAGGGCCCCCTAACGTGACCTAAGCTTAGGTCAAGGCAACAGCGCTAGAGACACGCTGTCGAACCTTGACTCTGGCTGTAGAGGTCGTCAGTGTTGCCCCAGTGAGCAACGAAGCTGGTATCACAATTGTGGTATCAGCAATGGTACCGCCAGCGGCTTCGATGATACTTTGAGCCAAGGTCTTGTTGATCGTAGGTCCAATAACCTTGACCACAGTGTCCTTGCTCTCATATGTGCCCAAGCCAGTACCTGTTATGGTCATGGCTCCTGGCACAGGGGTATTGAAGTCGGCCGTTGTCAACACTGGCAATGTTGGGGCATAAGGCGTCACACCATCATCCTGAACCACGGAGATAGCGGCCCCGTTGGTCAAGCCACGGCGGGAATCCGGATTGTAACTTGCACTACGGTATTCCGAGATCATGCCGACCAAGAAACTGTCGATAGCCGTATAGGTCTCGACAATCCTTGGAGCGATGGCTTCGGCTATGGCCGTAGTCGTGCCACGAGCCGCTGGAATGAGCCCGATGGCGTTGGCGTTGGTTGTAGCTCCAACACCATTGATGGTCGCCGTCGAGACGTCAAGAACGCCGGCAACAGGGTTCAATGCCAAAATGAAAGCGGCTGCTGACGGCATAGTCCTGACCAAAGCCAGAGCCCCAAAACCCGCGGGGGTATTGAAGGTGGAAGTGGCTGCCGCAGCGACACCAAGATACGAACCAACACCTCGGGTCAAAGACTCGAGGGCGAGCCTCGTCCCCGAACCAGTTCCCTGACGGGCAACAACTCCCGTACCATTCAAGGCCGCATTGACAGCTACCAAGAATGTTGCGAAGCTTGCATAAACAGCCGCCGCAATAACGACGGTAGTGTACGAAGCCGTGGC
>Ga0184616_10000038_pt1 | contig 24948 bp, 23 predicted proteins | sample PLM4_90_coex_FD_133145 | JGI IMG/M metagenome (GOLD analysis project Ga0184616, IMG submission 133145) | Groundwater sediment microbial communities from an aquifer in East River, Colorado, USA - PLM4_90_coex | ecosystem: Environmental > Terrestrial > Soil > Riparian zone | place: USA: East...
TAGTGGATTTTGTCTTTAGGCAAGGCGAAATTCTGCGAGGAAGCGGAGTGTACACGACAGTACATGAGCATTCCGAGCAGAATTTCAACGCCGCATAAAGACAAAAGACGCATTTTTAGAGGTACCCTAAACTCAAGGGGAACATTATGACTCACCACATCCTGCACTCGCCCGTTTTATCTGTAAAGGTCGCCGACCAGGGCGCTGAACTGCAATCGCTCAAACTGACCGATGGCCTGGAACTATTGTGGCAGGCCGATCCCAAGGTATGGTCACGCCACGCGCCGCATCTGTTTCCCATCGTGGGACGTTTACCCAATGATACCCTGCGCCATGAGGGCAAGACCTACACTCTAACTCAACACGGCTTCGCCCGCGATCTCACCTTCGTCTGCGAGAACAAATCGGATCGGCATTGCACGCATCTACTCACCGACTCGGAGGACACCCGTGCTCGTTATCCCTTTGCATTTGAACTGCGCATCACCCATGCACTCGACGCCAACACGCTGACCATTACCTATCATTTACGCAATCCCGCGAATACTGAATTGCTGGCCAGTGTCGGCACCCATCCGGCGTTTAACTGGCCGCTCAAGCCCGGCATCGAGCGGACCGCGCACAGCATGACCTTCGAGCGCGACGAACCCGCACCCATCCGCCGCGTCGCGGGCGGCTTGCTGAAACCTGACTCGTATCCCACACCCGTTAAAAATCGCGTATTGGCGCTTGCCGATGAATTATTCCTAGATGATGTAGTGATCTTCGATAAACTGAACAGCCGCGCGCTCACCTACACAGCGCCGGGCGCGCCCAAGATTCAGGTCAAATTTCCTGACTTTCCACATCTCGGCATCTGGACCAAACCCGGCGCTGGATTTGTCTGCATTGAGCCTTGGCAGGGGCATGCGACGCCGGAAGACTTCGACGGTGAGTTCCGCGACAAGCCGGGGGTGCTTGACGTCGCCCCCCAGTCTGAACGCACATGGCAATACACGATAGCGGTCATTGAAGGTGCACAGGAAGCGAGGGAGCGCTAGCGGACGAGCGGTGTGCGACACCCCTGCGTAGCCGTAGGGCCGGGTGTTTTGAGGGAAGCTCAGTCAACGGTGACGGCAAGGCCATGGACATTGCCAGCACCCATAGGTTAGTCTCGTTGACAAGGCCTTCTGATTGAGCATTTTGAATTTCGGATAACCATGAGCGAACTGTTTTTTCGGGCGATGCCGAGACATGGCAAAACTGTTCTGCTGATTGGAGCAGCAGGCATCGTCATTGGCGCTATCGGCATTCGTTTTGCCCACGATCCTTCCTGGATAAAGTTTTTCGATAACCTGCACTGGACGTTTGGAACCATAACAGCAGCCATCCTCGCCTGGATGTCCTTCCGCAAGGCAAAGCCGAAGGACATTAAGGCTCTGCGGTGGTTTGCGATTGGCCTGACCGGGTATGCCACCGGCCAAATCTTATGGGATGTGCAGACTCTTTTGGGGTATGCCGGCTTCCCCGCCCCGTCCGATCTGTTCTACCTCTGGCTGGGGCCGTGTGTGGCTGCAGGCTTGCTCCATGAAGCACACATCCGCACCAGCCCGGCCCAGCACAAGACCATCTGGCTGGATACAACCACCCTCTCGGTGGCGGTACTCACCCTTGTGCTTGTGATGTACCTGCCGAAGCGTGGTGACACGGAATTGCTTCCACTGCTTATTCTGATTATCTACCCTGTAAGTTTATTTATTCCAACCTGCCTGGGATTGACCATGATCCCTGCGTTTCGATTGCGTCTGACTTTAGGGCCTTTGCTCTTCCTGTCAGCCCTTGCCGTCACTGGCTGGTGCTGGATGACATGGAACAGCATGGCTCTGGACGGCACAACCATTGACGGAGCCTGGTTCAATATCTACTTCTCGGTTGCGATCCTGGCTATGGGAGCAGGCGTGGCCATTTGGAAGCTCGAGCAATCTCCGAGTCCGCAATACGACCGGTTATGCGAAGGGCTGCTCCGAATGTTGCCGTTGTTGGCGGTCGTCATGGCGTGCGTTGCGGTAATTCTCTCGCACTCCATGACCACTCTCCCCCGCATCGTGTCAATTTCAGTAGACGTTGGTGCGCTTACAGTGATTTTGCTGGCAATGGTCAGGCAGAGTACGTTATTGAAGGAACGCGACCAGCTGCTTGCCGCTCAGGAGGCGGTTCGCCAAAATGAGGAAAGGCTGCGCTTTATACTTGAGACCTGCCCCATTGCAGTGCGTGTCGCGAAGGATTCTGATCATCAAGTGATCTTTTCCAATCGAAGCTATGCGGAACTGATCAATGTCGAAACTGGAAATGTGACGAGCGTTGATCCGGGAAGCTATTACGCGAACCCGGAGGATTATAAAGATGTTCTTGAGAAATTATCCAAAATGGGCAGTATCCCCAATAAACTGCTCGAGCTGAAAATTCCCGGCGTGGGAGCGAAATGGGTTCTGGCATCTTATTTCAGGTTGCCCTATCTCAATGAGCATTCGGTAATCGGGTGGTTTTATGACATCACCGAAAAGAAAAGGTCTGAAGAACTCATCTGGACGCAGGCCAACTTCGACCCCCTGACCGGCCTGCCCAACCGCCGCATGTTCCGCGACCGTCTGGAACAGGAGCTCAGGAAAGCCCATCGCACCGCCCTGCCGCTGGCACTGATGCTACTCGACCTCGACGGCTTCAAGGAAGTCAACGACACCCTCGGGCACGACATGGGCGACATCCTGCTCAAGGATGCGGCGCAGCGCCTGAGCAGTTGCGTGCGCGAGACCGACACCGTGGCACGCCTGGGCGGGGATGAATTCACCGTCATCATGGGCGACCTGGATGACCCCGGCAGCGTCGAACGCATCGCCCAGGACATCCTGCAGAAACTCGCCGAACCGTTCCATCTTGGGATTGAAACAGCCTATATAACCGCCAGCATCGGCATCACGCTCTATCCGGAGGATGCCACCGGCATCGATAAGTTGCTCAAGAACGCCGACCAGGCCATGTATGCCGCCAAGAATCAGGGCCACAACCGTTACAACTACTTCACCCCATCCATGCAGGCAGCCGCACAGGCCCGGATGCGGCTGGCCAATGATTTGCGCGGCGCCCTCGCCGACAACCAGTTCCGGGTGGTCTACCAGCCCATCATGGAACTGGCGACCGGCGCTATCCGCAAAGCAGAAGCGCTGATCCGCTGGCAGCATCCAGCGCGCGGTCTCATCGGCCCCGATGAATTCATCCACATCGCCGAAGACACCGGAATGATTGTCGCCATCGGCGACTGGGTATTCCGCGAAGCGGCACGTCAGGCAGGGCGCTGGCGCGCATCGCACCATGCGGAATTCCAGATCAGCGTCAACACGTCCCCCGTGCAGTTCCACAGCGAGGGTAACAGCCTCGCCGCATGGTCCGATAATCTGCAGAAACTCGGCCTGCCCGGGCAAAGCATCGCGGTGGAAATTACCGAGGGGCTGCTGCTGGATGCCAGTGCCGCCATCACCGATCAACTGCTCGCATTCTGCGACGCGGGCATCCAGGTATCGATCGACGATTTTGGCACCGGTTATTCGTCGCTGTCCTACCTCAAGAAGTTCGACATCGACTACCTCAAGATAGACCGGTCCTTCGTGGGCAACCTGACGCCCGATTCCGACGACATGGCGCTGTGCGAAGCCATCATCGTGATGGCGCACAAACTCGGCATGAAGGTGATCGCGGAAGGGGTGGAGACGGAAGAGCAACGCGAAGTCTTGGCCGCTGCCGGATGCGACTACTGGCAGGGCTATCTGTTCTCAAGGCCGGTGCCGGCCGAAGAGTTCGAGAGATTGCTGGACAGACAATCCAGGTGAGACCGTTATTTCAAAATGCCTGGATTTATCTCTCCGGGCGCTCCAGTTCTCGAAGAAGCTCCGCGCCCGGCCCCGGAACTGGTATGCGTCCGGCATACGCTTGGACTTAGACGAAGTGCTGGTAGCCCGCGCCTATAGGCTCGAATAGTTCGCCATTGACCAACCGGCAACGCAGGCCCAGCGTTTCCTCTATCATACCGATACAGGTGCAACGGCACGGGAACTGTTGTATCGCCTTTTGCAGTTTAGTTTGATTTTCTCGCGGCACGGTAAAACAAAGCTCATAGTCATCGCCTGCGTTGAGCGGCAAATTCCAGCCGCCTGCTTTGTCTAGCGCTGATGTTACCGCGGGCGAGAGCGGCAAGCTTTCTAAGTGCAGCGTGGCACCCACTCCGCTGGCATCGAGGATATGACCAAGATCGGCGGTGAGACCATCGGAGAGGTCAATTGCCGCATGGGCGATGCCGCGCAAGGCGAGGCCTTCCTTGACGCGCGGCTCAGGCCGGTTGAGTCGCGTCATGACGCGTGCGGCCTGTTCAGCGGGTAAGCTGATCTTTTCCTGCAACAATAACAACGCAAGACCCGCATCACCCAACTCGCCGGTGACATAGATCAAATCGCCGGAACGCGCCGCAGAGCGGCGGAGGGCAGTACCTGCGGGCACTAAACCGTGAATCTGTACAGTGACGGCGAGCGGCCCGCGCGTGGTGTCGCCGCCAATCAGTTGCACGCCGTAACGTTCGGCGAGATTAAAAAAACCTTTACTAAAGCTTTCCAGCCAGGGCTCATCGGACACCGGCAGTGTGAGCGCCAGCATCGCCCAACGCGGTTCTGCTCCCATCGCCGCCATGTCGCTGAGACTGACCGCAAGTGCTTTGTAGCCGATATCGGCGGGATGCGTCGCGGCGGGAAAATGCACGCCCTCGACCAGTGTGTCCATCGAAACAGCCAGTTCCATGCCCTCAGGCACATGAAGTATAGCGGCATCGTCGCCAATGCCCAATATTAGTGCCGGATCAGGAGTTGTTTTGCGGGTGAAGTAACGCTGGATGATGTCAAATTCGGTGAGTGGCATAAAAAATCAGCGCCGCAGATGCGATGTGGAATGCATTCGGCGGGTTACGCTGCGCTAACCCGCCCTACGAAGCCTTCATCTCTGTAAAACGCAACTTGCGCGCGAGCTTATCGAGCACACTGTTGACGTATTTGTGACCCTGCTCGCCGCCGAAGGTCTTGGCCATTTCGATAGCCTCGTTGATGACGACGCGATAGGGAATGTCGGGGCGGAACTGTAATTCGTAGGCACCGATTCGCAGTATCGCACGCTCGACCGGGTCCACCTCGGCCAAGGCGCGATCGAGCGCGGGGGCGATCTGAGCATCGAGTTCCTCGAGGCGCTTGGGGACCTGGTGCAACAATTCCTGGAAGTAGGCAATGTCCACCTTGCGCATGTCCTGCTCTTCAGAGAATTGCGCGTCAATTTCGTTCATGTCTTGCCGCGACACCTGCCACTGATAAAGCGCCTGCACAGCCTTGTGCCGTGCCAGGCTGCGCGCCCTGCTCACGTGCCTGCCTCTTGATTTGATTGCTCCGTGCCGGACGTTGTTGCGTGCTCCTGCTCAAGATCGTGCAGGAGCTGCACCATCTGCAACATGGCCAACACCGCCTCAACGCCCTTGTTTCCCGCATCGGGTCCGGAACGTTCGATAGCCTGTTGTTCGGTGTTGACGGTCAGCACGCCAAAGCCGATAGGAATATTGTATTCGAGACCTAGCTGCGCAATGCCTTGTGTGCAGCTCCCCGCAACATACTCAAAATGGGGAGTTTCACCGCGGATGACAACTCCAAGTGCGATGAGTCCTGCATAGCGTCCCGTCGCGGCAAGTTGTTGTGCGGCGAGTGGAATTTCAAAGGCGCCCGGCACCTGAACGATTTTTACCTGATCGCGCATGACGCTATAGCGCTCAAGTGCATCCAGCGCGCCCCGCAGCAGACCGTCTACGATGACATTGTTATAACGCGCGGCGATGATGCCGAAGCGCAGACCCGTGAGGGTGAATTGAATGTGCGTGGAGTGATTAGGCTTCATATCTATTAGGGAAACTCTGAAAAATTCATCCCTGAATTTTTCAGAGACGAAAAGCAAAAATGTGATTTTTTCTTTTCTTCATTTTTCAATCACTCATTGTGATTGAAAAATGGCGGCACGTCCATATGCCGCGGAACCCCTGAATAAATCAGGGATTCCTTAGTCTTTCGTGACGTATTCCACAACCTCAAGATTAAAGCCGGATAGGGCATGGATCTTCATGGGCGTGCCGAGCACGCGCATCTTGCACACGCCCAGATCTTTGAGAATTTGCGCGCCGATGCCGTAGGTGCGCAAATCGGCGCCTCCCTCTGGCCGCACCCAGTGTAACCCTTTCTGCTGCGACTGATACTGTCCAATTTCCTGCAACAGGGATTGATCACTGTCCGGCCGTCGCAGGATTACCACCACACCGCTTTCTTGAGCGGTAATATAGCGCAGTGCGCGCGCGAGCGACCATCCGCCTTCTTCGCGCAGCAGGGCGAGGGAGTCCAGGCCTTGCTGGAGGTGCACGCGCACCGGCGTGGCTTTATCAGGCCGTAGCGCGCCACGTACCAAGGCGAGGTGTACGTGATTAGATAGAGTGTCACGAAATACTACCAACCGAAATTCGCCATACTCGGTTTTCACGAGCTGCTCGTTGAGTTGTTCTATGGTCTTTTCGTATTGGATGCGATAGTGAATGAGATCGGCGATGGTGCCTATCTTGAGATGGTGTTGTTCCGCAAACGTCTCCAGATCGGGACGGCGCGCCATGCTGCCGTCTTCATTCAGGATTTCGACGATCACCCCGGCGGGCTCCAATCCGGCGAGGCGGGCGAGATCGCAGCCGGCCTCGGTGTGTCCGGCGCGCGTGAGCACCCCCCCCTGTTGAGCCATGAGGGGAAAGACGTGCCCCGGCTGCACGAGGTCGCTAGGCTTGGCATGTGGAGCGACGGCGGTGCGTATGGTGTGGGCTCGGTCGGCGGCGGAGATGCCAGTGGTAACGCCTCGGGCAGCCTCAATGGAGACGGTGAAATTGGTACCGTGCTGAGTAAAGTTGTCGGTGACCATCAGTGGCAGGCGCAATTGCTCACAACGCTCCCGTGTAACGGTAAGACAAATCAACCCGCGCCCATAGCGCGCCATGAAATTGATGTCTCCCGGCCGCACCTCTGCCGCGGCCATGATCAGATCGCCTTCATTCTCACGGCCTTCGTCATCCATGAGGATGACCATCTTGCCGCTGCGGATGTCGGCGATGATGTCTTCTATCTTGCTGAGCGCCATGCGTTACGACCTTTCCGACGCACCAGGATGTGCTAGTGTCGCGGGAGGCAGGACGCCGGAAGCGACCGACACCAAGCGCTCAAGGTATCGGGCGATCATGTCCACTTCCAGGTTGACGGCGTCACCGGCCTTCAGCGCGCCGAGCGTGGTCTCTTGCAGGGTGTGCGGCACGAGATTGACCTCGAATCCCGGCCCATTAACGGCGTTAACGGTGAGGCTCACGCCATCCATACAGATCGCGCCTTTGGCGGCGATATATTTGGCCAGTTCGCGCGGGACTTCGATGTGCAAACGTACCGAGCGGCCCTCTTCAGTGCGCGCCACAACTCGGCCCACGCCGTCCACATGACCACTGACCAGATGCCCACCCAGCCGAGTCGCAGGAGTAACCGAACGTTCCAAATTCACCGGGCTGCCCACTTTGAGCAGACCCAGCGTGGTGCAGCGCAAGGTCTCGGCGGAAACATCCGCATAAAAATTACGGCCGTCGAGTTCCGCCACCGTGAGACAGACCCCTTGCACCGCGATACTGTCGCCCAGGCGAACCTCCGCCAAGTCTAGTTTGCCGGGATGAATGCCGAGGCGCGCATCAGCGCCCTTGTTTTCAAAAAGCACAACCTTGCCAATGGCCTCAATGATACCGGTAAACATGTCGGAGTTTGGAACTGCTTAAAAGAGGTTTTTCAGTCACAAGGAGGGTACCAGTTGTAGAGCGCGCCCACAACCGGGAGAAACGAAAATCACCCCAAGCCCGAAACTCGGGCTTGGGAACATTAGCTCTACATTTTACTAGCGGTGAACTTTAGCTGGTCGATTGCGTCGCCTCTGACACCGATCGTCGGCGCTGGCGGTGGGATATGAAAGATCGCCGCCCGGGATTCCACATACTCCTGGATTTGCTCGTCCGTGAGACTGAGCAGCTTATCTTTTTGGCACAACCAATCGCCCCGTACCTGGCCCATAATCTCATCGTAGAGTTTGGGATCCCAATGTGGCTCATCCCCCATGATGAGGATCGGGCTGATGCGCAGATCCAGTGCATGATAAATACGATTGAGGTTGTCTGCAGCCAGCTGGTCTTGGCCATCCCAATTACACACAGTGCTGGCGTTTACGAGATATTTATTCAAGTCCATAGTTGGCCCTCCTGGTGATGATTAGGCTATGGTCCGCCGAGGCGGATTCATAGTCGTTGGAAATACCGAACCCCGGCCTTGCGACCGGGACCTGCACTTTCAGACTACCCCCCTTTTATGCCGGTTGCAACAGGATGGACTCGGTCTATTTTGGAGCGGCACTCATGGCAATCACCCGCCAATCCTCCCCCACTGCCCGCACGTCAGTTATGGAAAGCGGAATATGCTGATTAAGCGCGGAGACGGCCGGCAGGTGCAGTAGTCCGCGCCCTTGGTCTCCCAGCAGCTTGGCCGCGATATAAATGACCTGCTCATCAATCAAACCCTGCTGCAACAGGGCACCGCTTAAGATGGGGCCCGCCTCAAGCAACACTTCGTTGATCTCATGGCGTTCGGCCAGCAAGGCCAGCGCCGCGGGCAAATCCACTTTACCCTGCACGGCGCCGAGAGTAACCACTTCGGCGCCCGCCTCAACCAAGCGCAGTTTGCGTTGCTCGTCCGCCATACAGGTTAGCACCAGCGTCCGGCCCGGTTCGCGCAGCATCCGTGCCGTGGGCGGCATTCGCAGTTGCGTATCTACAATAACCCGTAACGGAGGCTGAGGCGGCGCGGGACCCACATCCGGCAAACGCACCGTAAGGCGCGGATCATCGGCCAGCACGGTATTAATCCCCGTCATGATCGCGCCGCTCCGCGCGCGCCAACGCTGTACGTCGGCGCGCGCGGCCTCACCCGTGATCCACTTACTTTCGCCTGTGGCGGTGGCGGTGCGACCATCAAGCGTCATCGCGAGCTTGCAGCGCACATAAGGACGCTGTTTCTGCATGCGCATGATGAAACCGGGGTTTAATTTTTCGGCCTCGGAGCCGAGCACGCCGGTTTCTACCTCTATTCCCGCATGCTTAAGTTGCTCCAAGCCCTGGCCGGCGACCCTGGGATTGGGATCTAGCATCGCCACTACCACGCGGGCGACACCAGCCTGAATCAGGGCATCCGTGCAGGGCGGGGTGCGGCCGTGATGACAGCAAGGCTCCAGTGTCACATAGGCAGTCGCACCGCGGGCGCCTTCACCGGCCTGTTGCAGAGCGTGGGTCTCGGCGTGCGGTTCCCCGGCGCGCTCGTGCCAACCTTCGCCGACGATTTTGCCGTCACGCACCAGCACACAACCGACACGCGGGTTGGGGTGTGTCGTGTACAGTCCACACGCGGCCAACTGGAGGGCGCGCGCCATGTACTCGTAATCCGCGCGGCTCATGCGTCCTTCTTGGGGGGGTCTACCGGCAGGGTCAGTTGTTTCTTGGCCTCGGACGAGGGTTCACGCTCCAGGCGTTCGATCTCCTCGCGGAAAGCGTGCACATCTTCAAAACTGCGGTACACCGAGGCGAAGCGCACATAGGCAACGTGATCGAGGGCACGCAGCTCCTCCATCACCCACTCTCCCAGCAAGCGCGAAGGAATTTCCCGTTCGCCGCTGGCGCGTAGCGTGTGTTCGATGTGTTGAATAGCGGCTTCGATCTTGGCCATCGGCACCGGCCGCTTTTGCAATGCGTGTAGCATGCCGGCACGCAGCTTCTCTTCATCGAACGCTACCCGTTCACCGCCGCGCTTGACGATGTGTGGCATCGTCAATTGCGCGGACTCAAAGGTGGTGAAGCGCTCCCCGCAACTCAGACACTCGCGCCGTCTGCGCACCTGCTCGCCCTCGTTAGCGAGGCGAGAATCTATGACCTTGGTGTCTTCAGCCCCGCAGAATGGACAGCGCATGGCTTCCTCAGGGATTAGGGGCTAGGGGCTAGGGAAAAGAAAAAACTGCCCCCGTCCCTAGTTAGCATACACCGGCAAGCGTCGGCATATATCCAACACCTGCTGCTGCACCCGCGCGATGACGGTGCCGTTGCCGATGTCATCGAGCACGTCGCAAATCCAGCCCGCCAGGTTGCGCGCGTCGCCTTCGTTGAAGCCGCGGGTAGTCATCGCCGGCGTGCCGATGCGAATGCCACTGGTCACGAACGGCGATTGTGGATCATTCGGCACGGCGTTTTTATTGACCGTGATGTTAGCGGAACCCAGCGCCGCCTCGGCATCTTTGCCGGTGAGTTTCTTGTTCACCAGATCCACCAGGAATAAATGATTGTCGGTGCCGCCGGAGACGACGTTATAGCCACGCTGCATCATCACCGCCGCCATGGCGCGGGCATTGGTCAGCACCTGTTGCTGATAGGTCTTGAACTCCGGCGCGAGCGCCTCCTTGAAGGCCACCGCCTTGGCGGCGATAACGTGCATCAGCGGGCCGCCCTGGATGCCGGGGAAGACGATGGAGTTGAGCTTTTTTTCGATCTCCGGGTTGGCACGCGCCAGAATCACGCCGCCGCGCGGGCCGCGCAGGGTCTTGTGGGTTGTCGAGGTGGTGACATCAGCGATGTTCACCGGGCTGGGATAGACGCCGGCGGCGATCAGCCCCGCCGGGTGAGCCATATCCACGAACAGGTAAGCCCCCACCTTGTCCGCGATTTCACGAAAGCGCTGCCAGTCCACCACCCGCGAGTAAGCGGAGAAACCCGCCACCACCATCTTTGGTTTGTGTTCCAGCGCCAACCGCTCTACCTGATCATAATCAATCTCGCCGGTTGCCGAATCAAGGCCGTATTGTACGGCGTTATAAATCTTGCCGGAAAAATTCACCTTGGCGCCGTGGGTGAGGTGGCCACCATGCGCGAGGCTCATGCCCAGAATTGTATCACCGGGCTGGAGCAGCGCCATGTAGACCGCGGCGTTGGCCTGCGAACCGGAGTGCGGCTGCACATTGGCGTACTCCGCACTGAATAATTGTTTGACGCGCTCGATCGCCAGACGTTCGGCCACATCCACATACTCGCAACCACCGTAATAACGCTTGCCAGGGTACCCTTCGGCATATTTATTAGTCAACACCGAACCCTGCGCCTCCAGCACCCGTGGGCTTGCGTAATTCTCCGAGGCGATCAGTTCGATATGGTCTTCCTGACGCTTACTCTCCGCCTGCATCGCCGCCCATAACTCGTCATCGAAACCGGCGATCTTCATACTTTTGGCAAACATTTTTTCTCCCTGGACTGTGTGATGGGCGTAGAGTATAAAAGGGTGGTATTTTACACTGTATTGTTACGGTTGACCGTGATCCCGGAGGACGCCATGAAAAAGCATCTAACTGATTGTTTTAACAATAAGATTCCGGCCTGGATATTTGGTACTCTGATCATCTTGATACTCACTTGGTTTACCTTCAGCCCGCCGATCATGATGATGGCGGCAGTGGGCTGGACGGTGTTGTACTGGCTGGTCGCCTACACTTGGTGCTTCCTCACGGCCAAACCGTCGGCCGATCAGCAACCAGACTAAGAAAGAGCCCGCTTCAGATGGGCCAGGAATTTTTCCGCGTTGAGAAAACCGATTAACCGGTATTCCGCGCGCTCCTTGCCATCTGTACCAAAAAACAAAATGGAGGGCGGACCGATCAGGCCGAGTTGTTTGAGCAGCGCCTTGTCTTGTTCGTCGTTGGCGGTCACATCCGCCTGCAGCAATACCACGTCGCTCAGGGCCTGCTGCACCGCCGGGTCGGAGAAGGTGAATTTCTCCATTTCCTTGCAGGAGATGCACCAGTCCGCGTAAAAATCGAGCATCACCATGCGTCCCTGCGCGCCGGCGAGCGAAATCTCCCGTTGCAGTTGCTCCACCCCTTTAACAGGCTTGAAGGCCAAAGAGGCGCGCGGAGCAGCCTCTCCACTGCGCGCAGCCGTGAGTCCCTCCAGGGGCTGGAAGACATCCTTGCCGCCGCTCGCCGCGCCCACAATCAGCGCCGCTCCATACACCAATAGCACAAACCCTACGCCCTTCCACAGCCTGCGCCAGCCGGTGGCGTCGGGCGACATTCTTTCGAGCGCGCCCATAAAAATCGCACTTACGGTGAGCAAGCCACCCCATAACAACAAGGTCACGGCAGCGGGCAGAATGCGCTCGAGCATCCAGATTGCGACCGCCAGCAACAGCACGCCGAACACGGCCTTGATGGTATTCATCCAGCCACCCGTGGCGGGCAGCCACCGGCCGAGCGAGGTGCCGATCACTAACAGCGGGACACCCATCCCCAGGCTCATGCTGAACAGCGCCATGCCGCCCAGCAGGGCGTCACCTGTTTGGCCAATGACAATCAGGGCCGCGGCAAGCGGCGCGGCCACACACGGACCCACAATCAACGCCGACAACAGCCCCATCACTGCGACACCGATAAGCGTACCGCCCTGCTGCCGGTTGCTGTGATGGCTAAGCCAGGTCTGCCAACTCGCGGGAATCTGTAAGTGATAAAGGCCGAACATGGAGAACGCCAGCACCACGAACACCGCGCTGAAGCTGCCCAGAATCCACGGATTTTGCGAGGCGGCCTGAAGGTTTTCTCCGAAGCGCCCCGCGATCACGCCGAGCACGGTGTAGGTGAACGCCATCGCCAACACATAGACCAGCGATAACACAAAGGCCTTGCGCGGGCTCTGCTCCGCGTGCTGACCGACGATGATGCTGGAGAGGATAGGAATCATCGGAAATACGCATGGTGTAAAGGCCAGCAAAAGACCCAGCCCAAAGAAGGTGAGTAACGCCCACCCGATATGACCGCTCGTCAGTACCCGTGCCAACCGGTCCTGCTCGGTCACGACGGATGGAGCGGTGTTCGACAGCGCGGCTGCCACAGCGGAGGACAGATCCAGGGACACGGTCTTGGTCATGGGTGGATAACAAAAACCGGCCTCGGCGCAACCTTGATATTTGGCCTCGAGATGAATCTCCGCCGACCCTCCGGTAGTGCGCTGCAACGGAATAGCCACGGCCACCTGGTCGTGATAAACCCAGGTCTTGCCCATTGCCTCATCGGTCTTGGACTCGGCGGGCGGAAACTGCGGCGCGCCCAACTGTACATCGCCCATCCCGTTCACCAGACGAAAGGCAAATTTGTTGCGGTAGAGGTAATAATCCTTGGCGATCTGCCAGCGCGCGACCAGCGTGTGGCCGTCCACCGCCTCGACGGTGAGCGCATAGGCCCGATCGGGTTCGAGGAATTTATTTGCCGAACTGTTGAACCCGAGGCCCGCGCCGAGCCTGGCGCCGAGATCGTTCAGAAATTCGGATACCGGATGAGCATCCGCGGTACCTTGTGACCACATCGCCGGTAAAGTCAGCGTTAGCTTTTGGGTCTGCGGCGGATAACATACGCCAATATCGGCGCAGCCCTGCGAGACCGTCGTCAGCGCAATCGTCGTGATGCTCGGATCGCTGCGGGTGACGGGAATATCCACGCTCACTTGATGACGGTAGATCTCCATCTCGCCGAAGAACTCGTCGGACTTTTTCTTGCCCGGCGGAAAATTCGGGGCGCCTAGTACAATACCCGGTGTGTCCGTCGTGAACTTGAAACGTTCGCGGTAGAGATAATAGCCGTCGGCGATGTCCCACTGCACGTGCAGCATCTGCCCATCTTTCATCTCGGCGCTGAGCTTAAAGGCCTGCTCAACAGGTAGCAGCTCATCGGGATTCACGGCCGCTGCCAAGCCGCTCCAGCCTGCGAGCAGCGCCCACAGCACAGTTTTCACTTTATGACTGAGTCTCACGGCTGATCCACTCCAGATACGCAGGCAATCCGGCACTGATAGGCACAGCAATAATTTCCGGCAGTTCATACGGGTGCATGCCGCGCAGCACAGTTTCCAACTCCGCATAGACCGCCACCGGCGATTTAATCATCAGCAACACTTCCGTACCGTTCTCACGCTTGCCCTTCCAATTATAAATCGAGCGCAGACCGGGGATGATGTTGATGCAGGCGGCCAGACGTTGATCCAGCAGCGCGTTGGCGATACGCTCCGCCGTATCCTCATCAGGACAGGTATTGAGCACGACGTGATAGGTCACTGCGTTTTTTCAAACCTTTCCAGCCACTCCGCCACCCGCTCCACCAGCACTTGGTCGTGATTCATGAAATAGTGATTGGCCTCTGGGATTTGTTCCTGTTCATAATCCTTGTTGCCCGCCTTCTCCGCCGCCGCCAGCCGCTCGGGCGCCGAACCGGTCACGGTCTTTGCGTCCCGGCCGCCGTAAATATCCAATATCGGCAAGGTTAATTTGGCCAGCGTATTAGGCGTATACAGACGCGGGTCGAGGGTATTGAGGGTGCCGCTCAACACCGGCGCATTCATGGAGATGCCGACAAAACCTGCAACACCATGCTTAGGCTCGCCCGCCAGGAACACCGTGCCCATCGCGGCGCCCATGTCGTGGCCGATCAGCACGATGCGGCGGATCCCCTTGCCGCGCAAAAACTCGATACCGGCGCGGATGCGCTGTGGCGTTTCATCTATGATGGGGCCAAAGGCCGTGAGTGGCGCATTCTGCGGCAGCAGCGGCATCTGCAGCGAGAGCGTCGTCCAGCCGTGTTCGGGCAACAACCGGCGCAGTGGCGAGATCACATCCGGCCAGTCGGGATTGAGGCCCGCATCGTGCATGAGTATCACGCCGCCTTTCGGTTTCGCCGCCGGATTGTAGAGCGTAAGAAACTTGTCCGCTTTCACCGTCAGCCACACCGCCTCGCCTATCATCTGGCTATCGAGAATTTGATTGGCCCAGCGTTGTTCGCGCTGTTTGAAACTCGCCATGCTATACGCGGCATACGCGAACAGCGTGGCCACCAAAGCGATCTTTACTTTTTTATTCACGGGGGATACTCATGTTACTTACCCCTTCGGGTAGTGACTGGGATAAGGCGATCTGGCAACGCCCGAAGCGATGGCGGCGCGGGCTATGGCGGGAGGAAGCTCTGCAATCAGGCGCGCATCCAACGGTTTGGGAATAATGTACTCGGGTCCAAACTCGAGCTTGTCGAGACGATAAGCGGCCAGCACCTCGGCGGGCACTGGCGCATGCGCAAGCGCCGCAAGTGCATGCACCGCGGCGATTTCCATCTCTTGGGTGATGCGTCGCGCCCGCACATCGAGCGCACCGCGGAAGATAAAGGGAAAACCCAAGACGTTATTCACCTGGTTGGGATAATCCGAGCGCCCGGTCGCCATGATTAAATCCGCATGGGTTTTATGCGCCAATGCGGGGCTAATTTCCGGATCGGGATTGGAGAGCGCGAACACGATGGGCCTCGGCGCCATCGCGGCGAGCATATCCGGGCTCACCAGATCAGGACCGGAGACGCCGATAAATACATCCGCACCGCGCAGCGCCTCGGCGAGCGAGCGTTCCGGGCAGACGCGCGCGAACTCGCGTTTATAGGGATTGAGATCGGCGCGCCCGGCATGGATCACACCCTGACGATCCACCAGTAGCATCCGCGCAGGGTCGGCACCCAACGCCTGCAACAGGCGCATGGAAGAAATCCCCGCCGCACCGGCGCCGAGGCACACGATACGCGCCTCGCCGAGGATCTTGCCTTGCAACTCCAGGGCGTTCAGTAATCCCGCTGCGACGATGATGGCGGTGCCGTGCTGATCGTCGTGAAACACCGGAATATCGAGCCGTTCGATCAGCGCCCGCTCGATCTCGAAACACTGCGGCGCGGCGATGTCTTCCAGATTGATGCCGCCGAAGCCCGATGCGATGCGCGCCACGGTATCTATGAATTCTTGCGGCGTGGCCGCGTCCACCTCGATATCGAAAACATCAATATCGGCGAACTTTTTGAACAGCACCGCCTTGCCCTCCATCACCGGCTTACCGGCCAGGGCGCCGACCTTGCCGAGACCCAACACGGCGCTGCCGTCGGTGATCACCGCGACCAGATTACCCTTGGCGGTGTAACGGTAGGCGGCCTCGGGATCGCGCGCGATCTCGCGCACCGGCTCGGCGACACCCGGCGTGTAGGCCAGCGCCAGATCCTGCTGTGTGGCGCAAGGTTTGGTGATGGCGAGCGCGATTTTTCCGGGCGTCGGCCCGGCATGATAATCCAACGCGGCTTTTTTTAAATCCAAAGACATGCTCAATCCTTAAAAAATACTCACCGCGGAGGACACGGAGAATTCACATCCAAGTAGCTTGGTTTTCCCCCGTGCCCTTTGCGGAGAATTGTTTCTTGCTTTATGACCTGCTAGTTTAGCCTATTCCACTGTCTTAATCAGATCGCCGGATTGAGGTTCGCCGTCGGGATAGAGATGGTTGAGGAGCTGCAATTGCTCCAGGGCATGGCTGGGGATACGGCTGCGCTCGGAAAGATTCAGCAGCGGAAGATCGCCGTGCGCGCGGATCACTTTGAGGTGCAGCGGCTCGGCCAGGTGACGCTCCTTGTCCGTCAAGGCGCGGAAGCTTTGCGCGGTCTTGATAAATTCGCCGTCGTAACGGTAGGGATCATTAGCGTCCTTGTTTACACCCGCGAACACATAGGCCTTGTCACGGAAATACAGCACGGTGAAGCGCGCCAATCGCGACCCCGCCTGGGTACGGGTCGTGGCGAGAGCAGTGTAACCCTCACCTCCAGGATACTCGAAGTTCTCCCCTTGTTGCAGGCGACCAAGCTTGAGTTTGCTGAGCATGAATTGCCGCGGCGAAAGGTTCGGAATCAGATCCTCCGTCCCCATTTGCAGCACGGCGTCGCCGGCCGGCGGCTGCGCGACCAACTGATTTGGCAGATTCTCCACCCGCCAACCCTCGGGGAATGTGAGCGCAAAACCCAGTTCGCCGTGATAAAACTCATTGCCGCGGCGCACCCCTTCGCGCGCACTGTCGCCGAAGGTCAGTCCGTCCAAGTGTTGGATAAACTCCGCGCGATTGACCGAGCGGGCGTCTGAATTCTCCAGTTCGCCAGCCTGGGCGACCACCTGTTGCAAACGGGTGTCGTTATCGGGGTGGCTGGCGAACAGGCCGTGATACACGCGCGGTTGCCGCCCCTCTTTCTGCGCCAACTGTCTTTCAAAAGTCTCCTGATTCTTGAGCACCGTCAGCACATCAATCACCGCCTGCGGATCATAACCGCTGCGCGCAATAAACTGCGCGCCCAGCCGGTCGGCCTCTAATTCGTGCTCGCGCCCGTAGCCGCTCAACACCGCGCCGCCCACCACATTAAAGAGTTGTTGCGCACCCTGATTGCGCAACTGCGGGACAAAGATCGAGCCCAGCAGATAGCCGAGATTGGCCGCGGCCGATGCGGTTTGCTGGCGGGAGATATGGTGCGCGGTGACGTGGCCGATCTCATGACCCAGCACACTGGCAAGCTCCGCCTCGGAGTTGAGATAGGCGAGCAGGCCGCGGGTAATAAAGATGTCGCCGCTCGGCAGAGTGAAGGCATTGACATCAGCGGAATCAAGCACGGTGAAACGGTATTCACGATTCGGCTCATCGCTATGCTGCGCCACCCGCTCACCCACCTTCTGCACATAGGCTTGGAGTTGGCTGTCGTCGTAGTAGCCGAAGTGCTTGATGACCTCTTCGGTGTCGTCGGCGCGGGCCATGCCCGCAATGCCGGAAAGGCACACGGCAAACAGGGCTGTCGCCCACCATTTATAGATTAAACTTGGGGAATATCGCATATCACGTTGGACACTGGCCTTATAGAATAGTGCAGTCACTTCAGGCTAACCAGGCAGTCTTTGGAGGGCCACGGGGTGACGCACATGCAGTGTCCAGCCGGACGCCTTAGCCACCACCCTCCCGCGCACCAGCACCAGCCCATGAAGCAAACGACGGGGATCGCTCGCGCCGAAGTACACAAGGTCGCGCCGGTCCACACGCACGCTGACATTACCGGTAAGCGTGAGCCATAGAGACTTGGCGCTCTCTTCCACCTCGAGCACGCGGCCCCTGACGAGACGCACCCCTTCGGTACCGGGCGCGAGATCCGTCGCGTCGGTCACCTGGTATTCGGCCCGCGCCCACAGGCCGCTGCGCGCGTCACGGGCGCGCTGCTCCGCCGTGATGTAGCAACTCATGTTCCACACATTGGGAGGTACGATAAACAGCGTCGCCAAGCCGCGTTCCAACAACCAAGCCTCTACGCTGCGGCCGTCTTGCAAAAAGAGATGGGCGAGCGAGCGTTGATAATGATCCCGGGGTTCCGCGTCAAGGCGTAAACCGATGGTTGTCTGATCGGCTAGCAGTTTACGCAGAGCCGCCGCCGCCTCTTCGGCGAGCGGCTCGGCGGGCCGGCCATCGCGGCCGAGTTCAGGGGTGTCTATGCCTATCAACCTAAGTTTGCGTCCGTCACTGAGTATGACGGTGTCGCCGTCATGAACATGCGCGACGCGAATGCGCTCGTTGATCCGGTCAGCGCTACAGCTTGCCGCCTGCGCGAACAGCGGCAGGATAGCGAGCAGGGCGGCGAGACACTGCCCCAGAAGAGATGAACACCTGAGGAGATTAATTATCAATCCATCCCCCGCAGCGTGCTGCGGGCGCTTAGGAATGGGATTTCCAAAGGGGAGAGACGCAGTTCTTCTCTTTGGTCGCCCGTGCGGGTTCACCCCGCGCGGTGCGAAATCTAACTGGCTTTCAGGCCGTACTTCTGGCGGAACTTGTCCACCCGGCCACCGGTATCCAGGGTTTTGTGCTTGCCGGTATAAAAAGGATGACAACTGGAGCACACGTCGAGGTGCAGATCTTTCTCGGCCGTAGAATGGGTCTTAAAGGTATTTCCGCAGCTACACGTGACGGTGATCTCGTTATAGGCGGGGTGGATATCCGGCTTCATAATGAACCTCTTGACTTGCAAACCGCTTATTTTACCGGACTGTAGGGGTTGCCCGCAAGCAAGGGGGGGATTAATGTCCGCCTGTTGACGGGCCGCGAAATTGCAGCACCGTGGCCTTGCGGCGCGGATCCGCCTTCGGCTTGGTATGGCGCAGGGTCTGCAGGGCCTCATGCAAGCCGCCTTCGCCCATCACCGAATCCCACATCATGCTGGACAAACGGATACATGCCGCCAATGGGGTGGGCGCCCGTTCCCGCACCTGGTCTATGCGCCACTGCAAGCGGCGCAGCCGGGGTTGCCGCTCTTTAATAGAGCACTCGATCACCTTGTCCACCAAGTCGGAGCGCTGCTTTTCAAAGGCATGCGGGTCGGTATTGGCCAACTCTGACCAAGCGTCGAAATCAATGTTCCAATCGAATGCGGATTGCATAGAGTGCACGCTTATGTAGATGTACTATAATGCATACGATACTAGAAGAAGAAGCGCGTAGCCATTGTACTTTTGTCCAATATTTGCGGAGGACACCCCCTGGCACGATTGCTGCACGTAAACCGCATATATATTTATCCCTTAGGAATTCCTATGGCCGTAAAACCCCCTATCCGATCATTCAAGTACGACACGCTGGACATGGACGTCGAGTCCATAAAGCGTTCGCTCGCCAACCGGCTGGAATATTCCGCCGGCAAGGACCTCTACACCGCGACCCAGCGTGACTGGTTCAACGTGCTGGCCTATGCAGTGCGCGACCGCCTCATCGAACGCTGGATGGCGACCATGCGCACCTACTATGGCAAGGATGCCAAGCGCGTCTACTACTTGTCTCTGGAATTTCTCACCGGCCGCATGCTGGTCAACAGCCTGCTCAACCTGGGGATACTCGAAGAGTGCGAACAGGCCCTGCATGATATCGGCCTTGACCTGCATGAGATCATGGATCTCGAACCCGAGCCCGCGCTCGGCAACGGCGGCCTCGGCCGTCTCGCTGCCTGCTTTCTCGATTCCATGGCGACGCTGGGTTTGCCGGGTTACGGCTACGGCATCCGTTATGAATACGGCATGTTCACCCAGCGCATCGAGAACGGTCAGCAGGTGGAACACCCGGACAACTGGCTGCGTTACGGCAATCCCTGGGAATTCGCCCGGCCGGAGATTCTCTATCCCGTCAATTTTTACGGCCGCGTGATCGAATACGCCGACGATCGCGGCCGCCTGCACCATCACTGGGTAGATGCCGAAGAGGTGCTGGCGATGGCTTACGACATGCCGGTGCCGGGCTATGGTGTCAACACCGTGAATAATCTACGTCTGTGGGCCAGTAAGGCCTCGCGTGACTTCGACCTCAAGTATTTCAACGACGGCAATTACATCAAGGCGGTCGAGGACAAAAACGCCTCGGAGATGCTCTCTAAGGTCCTCTACCCCGACGACACCACCTCGATGGGCCGCGAGCTGCGCCTCAAGCAGGAATACTTTTTCGTATCCGCGGCGCTGCAGGACATCGTATCGCGCTTCCACAAGACTCACGATACTATTGAAGATTTATCGGACCATGTAGCTATTCAGCTCAACGACACGCACCCTGCCATCGCCATTCCCGAATTGATGCGGCTGTTGATAGACAAGCACCACCTGGAGTGGAAACCCGCCTGGGACATCACGCAGCGCGTTTTCTCTTACACCAACCATACGCTGCTGCCGGAGGCGATGGAAACCTGGCCGGTGCGCTTGATCGGGGCGGTGCTGCCGCGCCACCTGCAAATCATTTACGAGATCAACCAGCGCTTCATGAAGGACGTCGTACATCAATATCCCGGCGACTTCGACCTCATGCGGCGCATGTCCATCATTGATGAAGACAACGGCAGGCGCGTGCGCATGGCGCATCTCGCCATCGTCGGCAGCCACAAGGTCAACGGCGTGGCGGCCTTGCACACGCATCTGCTCAAGACCACGACCTTCGCCGATTTCGAGCGCTTTTTCCCGGAGCGCATTGTCAATAAGACCAACGGCATCACCCCGCGGCTGTGGCTTAATCAGGCCAATCGGGGGCTGGCGAGCCTGATTTCATCGCGCATCGGCAATGGCTGGATCACCCAACTCGATGAGCTGAAAAAATTGCAACCGCTGGCGCAGGATGAGGACTTCAGAAATCAGTTTCTGGCGGTCAAGCGCATAAACAAACTGCACCTTACCGAGATCGTCAAGCATCACTTAGGGCTTAATCTCAATGTGGACTCGCTGTTCGACGTGCAGGTCAAGCGCATTCATGAATATAAACGCCAGTTGCTCAACGTCCTGCATGTGGTCACGCTTTACAACCGTATCCGCAGCGGCGCCCACCCCGATGCCGCGCCGCGCACGGTCATCTTCGGCGGCAAGGCAGCGCCTGCTTATTTGACGGCCAAGCTCATTATCAAGCTCATCAACGATGTGGCCGACGTCATCAACAACGACCCCACCGTGGAAGGCCGGCTCAAGGTGGTATTCATTCCCAACTACAACGTCTCCACCGCGATGGACATCTTTCCCGCCGCTGAGCTCTCACAGCAGATCTCCACGGCGGGCACCGAGGCCTCCGGCACCGGCAATATGAAATTCGCCCTCAACGGAGCGATGATCCTCGGCACCCTGGACGGCGCCAACGTGGAGATCCTCGAAGAGGTCGGGGACGACAATATCTTTATCTTCGGTCACACCGCCGATGAAGTGAGAAAAATCCGTTCCGAGGGTTACCGGCCGCGCGATTACTACGAAGCCAATGAGGAATTACGGCAAGTGCTGGATATGATCGGCTCAGGCTTTTTCTCGCCCGATCACGCCGATCTGTATAAACCCATTATTGATAACCTGCTGCAGTACGACCACTATTTACTGCTGGCCGATTACGGCTCGTATATCGCCAGTCAGGGGCGGGTGGACGCACTCTATCGGGATCAAACGGAGTGGACGCGGCGTGCAATTCTTAATGTCGCGGGGATGGGCAAATTTTCCAGCGACCGCACCATCCGCGAATACGCCGAGGAGATCTGGAACGTGCGGCCGGTTGAAGTGAAGTTAGAGTAGGTGCGAATTTATTAGCATAACAACCCGAATGGCGTAACCCAACAGAAAAATTCCAGCGTGTTACCACAGAGGACGCGGAGGAGACGCCCTTACAGATTTTTGCTCTGCGTCCTCTGCGGTGAATCCTCTTTATGAAGTAGGTGCGAATTCATTCGCATCGCAGGCCGAATGAATTCGGCCCTACTTTTACCGCTTCATCGAGTCAAAGAATTCAGCGTTGGTCTTGGTCGCCTTCAGCCGTTCCAGCAGAAATTCCATCGCCGCGAGTTCGTCCATCGGATGCAGCAGCTTGCGGATGATCCACATCTTCTGCAACTCATCGGGCTTGGTGAGCAACTCCTCGCGGCGCGTGCCGGAGCGGTTGATGTTGATGGCGGGGTAGATGCGCTTCTCGGCGATCTTGCGATCCAGGTGCACCTCCATGTTGCCGGTGCCCTTGAATTCTTCATAGATCACGTCGTCCATGCGTGAACCGGTGTCAATCAGCGCGGTGGCTATGATGGTGAGCGAACCACCCTCCTCGATGTTGCGCGCGGCGCCGAAGAAGCGTTTAGGCCGCTGCAGGGCATTGGCGTCCACACCGCCGGTCAACACCTTGCCGGAAGCCGGCACAACGGTATTGTAAGCGCGCGCCAGGCGGGTGACGGAATCGAGCAGAATCACCACGTCCTTCTTGTGCTCCACCAGCCGCTTGGCCTTTTCGATCACCATCTCGGCAACCTGCACGTGACGGGTAGCGGGTTCATCGAAGGTGCTGGATACGACCTCGGCACGCACCGAACGCTGCATCTCGGTCACCTCTTCCGGCCGCTCGTCTATCAGCAGCACAATCAGATAGCACTCCGGATGACTCGCGGCGATGGACTGGGCGATGTTTTGCAGCATCATGGTCTTGCCGGATTTGGGCGAGGAAACGATGAGCCCACGCTGGCCTTTGCCGATGGGGGCGATCAGATCAATCACGCGCGCGGTGATGTCCTCGGTGCTGCCGTTACCCTGCTCCAGGGTGAGGCGCTCATTGGCGAACAACGGGGTGAGATTTTCGAACAGTACCTTGTTCTTGGCGTTTTCCGGCGCCTCGAAATTGATCTCGCTCACCTTGAGCAGGGCGAAGTAGCGCTCCCCTTCCTTCGGTGGACGTATCTTGCCGGACACGGTGTCGCCGGTGCGCAGGTTAAAGCGCCGCACCTGGCTCGGCGAGACGTAGATATCGTCCGGGCCTGCGAGATAGGAGCTGTCGGCGGAGCGCAGGAACCCGAAGCCGTCTTGCAGAATTTCCAGTACGCCGTCGCCGAAAATATCCTCGCCCTTTTGCGCGTGGGCCTTAAGGACGGCGAAGATGACATCTTGTTTGCGGGAGCGGGCCATGCCCTCGACGCCCATGGACAGTGCGAGGTCTATGAGGTCGGCGGCGCTTTTTTGTTTGAGTTCAGTCAGGTTCATGTATGTGTAGTTTCCGAAGGAGAAGTTGCTGTGTAAGGTAGGGGTGTCCAGGCGGTAGCCTGGGATGAAGCGTATGCGTATCGGGGGAGCTGCCGGAGAGGCAGAATGACTTACGTTTACGTATTATTGGCGCTATTTTATCACTCGCTGGTTGCGGGGTCTAGTCTCGGGACATCACTCATATATTGGTATCAATAAAAGCAGTCAACTGGGATTTGGACAAGGCGCCCACCTTGGTCGCTTCGACGTTGCCGTCCTTGAACAGCATGAGGGTGGGGATGCCGCGTATGCCGTAGCGCGGCGGTGTGGCCGGATTCTGGTCTATGTTGAGTTTGGCGACCTTGATCTTGCCCGCGTATTCATCGGCGATCTCGTCCAATATCGGCGCAATCATCTTGCACGGCGCGCACCAATCCGCCCAGTAATCCACTAGCACCGGCTGCGTGGATTTCAACACGTCCGCCTCGAAGGTGGCATCGCTCACATGCAGGATGTTTCCGCTCACTTATATCTGCCTCAGTAGGGGTATCTGGATATGTACTATAGGAGGTTGCCGGGCTTAGTTCAAAAGTTCGTATGACGCCCGACGCTTACATTGTGACCTGATTTCACTACGTTTTTCAAGCCTATTTCTGTTATCCTGTCAGTTCGATGAGCGAAACACATCTCACAGACGTCGCCTTCAGCACCTTCGATTTGCCTCAATCCATAGCGCAAGGCATTGAAGATGCAGGCTTTTTATACTGTACGCCGATCCAGGCCCAGACCCTTCCCCTGCTGCTGGCAGGCAAAGATGTCGCGGGGCGGGCGCAGACCGGCACCGGCAAAACCGCGGCCTTTTTAGTGGCCTTGCTCAATCATCTGCTTAAACACCCCGCCCATCCGCAACGCAAACCGAATCAACCGCGCGCCCTGATCCTGGCGCCGACCCGGGAACTCGCCATCCAGATTCACAAAGACGCAGAAGTGCTGGTCTCGCACACGGGACTCAGTCTGGGACTGATCTACGGCGGCACCGGCTACGAGACACAGCGCGCCTCGCTGGAACAGGGCGTAGACATTCTGATCGGAACGCCCGGCCGCATTATTGATTACTTCAAGCAGGGCGTGTTCGATCTCAAGGCCATCCAGGTCATGATCCTGGACGAAGCGGATCGCATGTTCGATCTCGGCTTTATCAAGGACATACGCTTTCTGCTGCGCCGCATGCCGCCGCCGGAAAAGCGCCTGAGCATGCTGTTCTCGGCCACCTTGTCGCACCGCGTGAACGAGCTGGCGTATGAACACATGAACAACCCGCAACTGGTCGAGGTCGAGACCGACACCGTCACCGCCGACAACGTCACCCAGACGGTGTATCACGTCGGCAAGGACGA
>Ga0184616_10000039_pt1 | contig 24939 bp, 24 predicted proteins | sample PLM4_90_coex_FD_133145 | JGI IMG/M metagenome (GOLD analysis project Ga0184616, IMG submission 133145) | Groundwater sediment microbial communities from an aquifer in East River, Colorado, USA - PLM4_90_coex | ecosystem: Environmental > Terrestrial > Soil > Riparian zone | place: USA: East...
GAAATTTGTCCATTATCGCCCACGCACCGCCATTCTGAACAATCTTGAGTTCGATCATGCTGACATCTTCGCCGATCTTGCAGCCATTGAGCAGCAATTTCACTATTTCGCGCGAACTATCCCTGGTGCCGGATTGATTGTCGCCAATGCTCGGGACGAGGCCATCCAGCGGGTGCTGGCACGCGGCTGCTGGACGCCGGTTGAGCCCTTTGCCGGTGAACAGGGCTGGAGCTGCGGGCCACAAGCTGCGGATGGCGGTTTTGAGATCGCCTGGCAGGGCAAGGCTCTAGGTAAAGTAACGTGGGAATTGCTCGGCGAACACAATCAGCATAATGCCCTGGCCGCGATCTCCGCCGCCCGGCACGTGGGCGTTCCTCCCGCACAGGCCATCGTGGCGCTGGGGGAATTCAAGAGCGTAAAGCGGCGCATGGAAGTACGAGCCGTTGTGAGAGGAATCACCCTGTACGACGACTTCGCCCACCACCCCACCGCGATTGCCACGACCTTAGAGGGACTGCGTCGCCGCGTAGGAGAGACCCGCATCATCGCCGTACTCGAACCGCGCTCCAACACCATGCGTATGGGTGTGCACCGGGACACCCTCGCGCCCGCGCTCAGCCTTGCCGACAGTGTAATTTTTTACCAACCCAAAAATCTCGGCTGGGATTTAAGCACCGTCGCCGCCACCCTCGGTTCCAAAGCGCAGGTATTCGACTCCACACCCGCCATCGCGAATTATCTTGCCAGCTCCGCACGCGCGGGCGACCATATTGTTATTATGAGCAACGGCGGCTTTGACGGCCTACATGAAAAATTGATGAGTGCCCTAGCCGCTGCCGGCTAAATCGCATAAGCTCCGTCGGGTCGCATATTTCTTGTTAGGCGATTAACAGATGAGTGTCTCAGATTACTTCGCTGAACTCTACGTTGCTGGGCGCTTCGCCGATGCGGGCTGGAATATATATTTCCCGCACCGAGACATGGGCTTCGATTTCATCGTTTCGAAGCCCGATGGGAAAGAGGGGCAGATAATTCGCCCAGTTCAAGTCAAGGGTAAATACCCCGCGGAAGAAAAAGGCGACAAGGCCATTTATGGGTACGTCGGGCGTCTCAGCCAGTTACATCCGGAGATGGTTCTTGCTATCCCATTCTTTTCCCGGCAATCCCCGGCTATGCCCACTTGTGTCGCATATATGCCGATTTCACTTATCCGCAAACACTCGCGCGGGTTTCGCTGTCAGCCTACCAGCTTCAAAAGCGGTGTAGCATTTCCGCGCCGCGACTACGCAAAGTTCTTTGATGAAAACGGTCTACATCTCCTTGAAGAGCCCTCGTGGAAAGACAGCGAAGCCTGAAGATTACCGCGCCTAACGAGGCACTCAACCCGAATGCCCGTAAGCGGGCGTCGGTTAGCTCATTACGTTAAGGGATAGTCACTGCTATGACCACCGAAACCATCAGCCTTGCTATCACCGGAGCGTCTGGCGCCGCCTACGGCTTGCGCCTGCTCGAGTGCCTGCTCAGCGCGGACAAACAGGTCTACCTGATGGTTTCCGCGCCGGGGCAGATGGTCATCGCCATGGAGACCGATCTCAAACTCCCCAGCAAACCTACTGAAATGGCCGCACTGCTGAGCGCGCGTTATGCAGCGCAACCGGGCCAATTGCAGGTGTTCGGCAAGGAGGATTGGATGGCGCCGGTGGCGAGCGGCTCGAACGCCCCGGCGGCGATGGTGGTGTGCCCGTGCACTGCGGGCACCCTGGCCGCAATCGCCAATGGCATCAGCAACAATCTCATAGACCGCGCGGCGGATGTTATGCTCAAGGAACGGCGCAAACTGATTCTGGTGCCGCGCGAGATGCCCTACTCGGTGATTCACCTCGAGAACATGCTGCGTCTTGCCCGCGCGGGGGCGGTGATTCTGCCGGCCAATCCCGGCTTTTATCATAACCCGCAGCGTATCGAAGACCTGGTGGATTTCGTGGTCGCCCGTATCCTCGATCACCTAGAGATTGCGCACACTCTGACGCCACGCTGGGGCGAATCTCCTCCCGACTCGGGTGAGTGAAATCGCGCTTCCGTTATTTCCCCTCAACACCGTGTTGTTTCCCGGCGGCGTCTTGACGCTGCGCATCTTTGAAGCCCACTATTTGGACATGGTGAGCGCCTGTCTGAAACAGGACAGCGGATTCGGTGTGTGCCTGATCCGTTCCGGCGCGGAGGTCGGCCAGGCGGCCGACATCTATGAGGTCGGCACGCTGGCGAAAATTACCGACTGGACTCAGCGTGAGGACGGCTTGCTGGGCATTACCTGCAGGGGCGAGCAGCGATTTCGTATCCGCTCCCAGGCGTTGATGCCGAATCGGCTTTTGACAGGCAATGTGGAAATGCTGCCCGATGCGCCGGAGCAGCCGGTACCGACGCGGTTGCAAATGCTGGTCGCCCTATTCAAGGAATTGAATGAGCGGACGAACTATCATCCTCCCTATATGCTGCAAAAAGCCACGCAGGCGAATTGGCTGAGTTATCGCCTCGCGGACCTGTTGCCTGTTGATTTACCGGAGAAGCAAATGTTGTTGGAGCTAGACGATGGGCTGCAACGCTTGGATCTCATCGCGACGATTTTGGGCGCTGCTCGTAATCACACCGCAGGGGATACAGAGGAATAAGGTCAAAGAGGTAGCTTGATTTTTCCCCGCGTCCTCCGCGGTAAATCATTTTCTTATTTAATCACTTCGCCAAACAGACACTCAAACACCACATCGCCCATTTTGCCGCGCCGCATGCTTTGCGTGAAGGAATGCGCGGCCTTGGGCACGGTGCGAAATACATACGGTGTATCGTAACCCTTTTCACGCGCCGCTTTCTGCATGGCCTCGATCCAATTCCGGCCGCGCTCCAGGCGGGTGTAACCTTGGTGCTGATCTATGTCGGGCGCTTGATCGAGTTCCGCATCGCGCTTGACGTCCCGCTCGCCGACCACAACACAGGCCGGCACCTTCAGGAATTTATCCGCAACAAAGACATCGCCCGGCAGCTTGGACGATGATTTAATCCCCTTTGGATATTTCAGTTGCGGGTCGGGAAAGGTATACCAACCTGCCGCGCCTACCGCCAGCTTGGCAACCCGCTCGGGGTAGGCCAGCATGTAACGATGCACGAACTGTGCGCCGCCGGAATAACCGAATAGATAAAGCTTCTCGCTGCGAGCACCGGTAAGCTCACCCACCTCAGTGACGATCTGCTGGAGAACAGTGTCGGCGCGTTCGCCATGCCCGATGCGACCCAGGCGTTGATAATCAGGAAAACCCTTTTTCGGGAAAAACGGCGCGACTAAAACGACATGATAACGCTGAAGGAGCACAGGAAGCGAGGGAGCGATAGCGGACGAGCGGTGTGCGACGCCCCCCGCGTAGCCGGAGGGCCGGATGTTTTGTCGGACGCGAAGCGGGAGACAAAACATAAGGCAACCGAACCGGCGTAAAGTCATTGTGGAAGCCAAGGTGCACCGCGAAGTGGTGCGCCCTGGCGGACGCAGGACGAGCGCGGGCCGCCGGAGGCAATACCCGTCGCCAATTTTTCGCTCCCGAAATCGGATGGATCCATTTCGGGTTTCGCGAAAAATGGCGACGCAATCGCGGCATAAGGCGCAAATCTTGCCGCATGTTCTTCCACGTTGCGCGAGACCCCGTGCACGGTGACGAAGATGGGCGCGTCTTTGGCTCCGGTGGTCGGAAGATAAAGCAGGTATTGTTGATCGGGATTTGATCGCAAAGTCATGTGCAGGACTTGGCCGGTAGCGAGTTGATCTGCGTCTGCAATGAGCGGCCATAGGGTGACGCTCAACAGTGTGGCGATAACAACGTAAAAAACTCGGTGGGGTCTGTACATGGATTCCTGCGAAAAAGCGCCTCGATTAGGGCGTAAGGCTGAAATAATATCGGGTGAGTTTCCCCAGGAGAGTTTATGGGGAGAATTTATAAAGCGGCCTTGCGAGAAACTCCTAACAAACGGCGGGTAGGACCCTCGGCAGCCAATAACTCGGCCGGGGTACCGGTCTCGACCAAGCGGCCGCCCTCCAAGTGCCAGATAACATCCGCTGCGGCGATGCGTTCGGCGTTGTGCGTAACGATCAAGACCGTACCATGATGTTCAGCCAGAACCCTATCCAGGATTGCACCAGCTTGGGGATCGAGATGGGCGTCCACCTCGTCGAGCAACAACAGGACAGGATCGCCCAGTAAGGCGCGGGCCAGCGCGATACGCTGGCGCTGCCCCGTGGAGAGCCGCGCACCGCCTTCTACGATCTGGGTCTGCTCGCCTTCCGGTAGTTGCGCGACGATGCCGTCTATGCCGCACAGGGCGCGCACGCGCGCGATCTCTTCGGCTGGCGCATCGGGCCAACGGTACAGCAAGTTTTTGCTGAGAGTGCCCCGCAACAGCGGCAAGCCTGGACTCGCCATCCCGACGGCGCGCCGCACTGAGCTGAGCGTCGCCTTCGAGAGATCCTGGCCGTCGAGCCTCACTATGCCTGAATCAGGGTCCATCAGGCGCGCAGCCAAGGCCAGCAGCGTGGACTTTCCGGCACCATTGGGCCCCACCACCGCGACCACCGAGCCCGGCTCTGCCCCCGCGCTAACGTCATGCAGTATCCCTGACATGCCGACGGCTTCCAGTTCCAAACGTCCCTGACCCGGTTGCAATTCGACAGCATTTGTTGCTTCGCTGACCAGCGACGGTGTTTCCAAAAACTCCTGTATTTTCTGCCGGGACACGCGATAACTGTACCAATACTCCTGCACCCTGCCGAGGTCACGAAGATAAGGCACCAATAATCCGACGATGGTCATGGCGGCCACCACGGTGCCAGGACTGGCCTGCCCTGCATGAACTTCGAACACACCGAGCAGCAACACAGTGGCTGTCGCCAACGCAGCGGTGGCCTCAGTGACGGCGCGCATCTTTCCCGCCACCTTGGCGCGCTCCACCATCGCCTCTTGCAACAGCCGGCTCTGACGCTTCACATGCTGCCGCTCGCGGCGGGATTGACCGAATATCTGCACCACCGCTATCGCAGCGATCTTCTCGTTGATGTTGGCGGCGAGATGCGAAAGCCTGCGGCGTGCAGCGCTGACGGTGAGCTGCAGGCGCGGTCCAAGTCCCGATGAAATGAGAACGCCGCAAATGAAAACGATCCCTGCGCCCAGCGCCAGCATCCCACTGACGGCAGCAAGCGCACTTAAGGCGACTAATGCAACGATCGCCCCCACAGTGAGGCGTGCAAGGCCCAGGCTCACCCACTGACGCACTGCAGTGAGATCTCCTACAAAACGCAACATGACTCCGCCCTGACTGCGCCGCTGCATGGCCTGAGGAGAAAATGCGCTTAGCTGATCATAAAGTCGCATGCGCACTCCTTTGGCATAGTGCTGCCCAAGGCGTTCGGCATCGGTACGCTCCCACATGCGTAACACCGCGGCAAGTGCAGCCATCAGCGCCAAACCCAGCGCAATCACCCACAGCTTTATTGCTGGGCTAGACCCAACATGCATCAGGAACTGGTCGAAGGTAAGCTTTACCAACCAGGCCGTACCCAGGGCGGCGAGCGCCTGAGACAGGCCGTTTAAGATCAGGCGCAGTAGGAGCTTACGGCGGCGCGGGCTGGATAGGACGGAGGGGACAGACATCAAGACTCATGTGCCATGGGTATCTTTCCTCAAGAGGCTAGCATACCCGTTGGCCGGGCTGCTGCGCCAGGGTATATCCCGAGTGAGTCTTCATACATATCTTCAGTGTGGCCAAGACGGCGGGGTCAGCTAAAGTATCAGAGGCTACCACAGGCAAATCTGTTGCGGTAGCCGCTTCGCGCATGGCGAGCGGAGAGCGCGTCAACATACCGGTTACGGTGTAGACCGGCAGTTGCCGTTGGCGCAGCCACTCCGCACCGGCCGCGGCGCCCATTGAATCACCCGCCGCGAAGATCAATCCGTCCACCGATTTGGCAAACAGCGGCGACGATAATAACGCTGAGGTCTCATCTTGATAAAGACCATCGGCCACTTCAATCACAATTACCTCCGCACCGGCCTTTGTCAAATGGCCTTGCAATGTAGTGAGTATAGCGTGTGTCTGTTCCAGCGTTGCGCGGTAGGTGGTAGGGAAGCCGGCATCGGTAAAATCGAATACTGGATCAGCCCCCGCATCGCGCATAAACCAAACGTCGCCGCCTGCGCCGGTGCCGGTGATCTTGGCTGCGCCCACTTTCAAGCCACTGCGCACTAGGCCCTTGACCAGATAAGCCGCCGCCGTAGTCTTGCCGGAATTCATGGTGGTGCCCACTACGGCTATGGTCAACGGACGGTGTTCTACTGTTCTCATTCTTTCAAGCGCCCAATCGCCAAGATTCACCGGCCGACCCTTGATGTCGCACAGTAAGCCCAACGGAGTAAGGGCAGTCGCCTCATCCATCGTGCTGTGCAGAGAGAGCACCCGCGCCGCAATCCCGCCTGCCGCCACCAACTGGCATGGGCCGAGATCGTGCGGCACCTCCGCCTCGAATTGGTCGGGGGCGTAACGGTTGCCATAGCACAGCACAACCTCGTCGCCGACGAACAGCCGTGAGCGGCGTCCATCTATCAACTCCAAATGCTTATGCTGCCCGAGCTTGTCTACGCGAGCCAACACCAAGTCACCGCTGCGAGGCGCCACATCACCGCGCAATAGACTGACCGGGGTAGGATCGTTAGCGCGCCGGGTCCGGGCTAGCCAGCCTACATGACGGGTGGTGTAAGCTGCCTTGGCGCGCGCAAGGCGCTCGTGACCAAGTGGTTCAACATCTATGTCTGGGGAAAGTTGTTGCCGATGGGATTGAATAGAATTCATCATAGTCAGGCTGAGCCTCCTGCGGCTGTTCAATGTTGTCGTAACCAATTTGACCATGATACCGTAGTGACTACATTGCCATTATTAACGAATCGTAATGAATTGTTAATGTAATTGCTGGAACTTATAAAAATTAATTTTCTTATCCACATTTTTCAAACACTTATTTGTTCTAAACATGAGCGGCGCTTATTAAACTTGGCTTTCTTCTACGCTCACACGTCCGGATATTTAACTGCCTAGTGAGATTTTTTGTAGGGAAAGTGCGCGAAAATTCTTGCAGTAAGGTATTTTATATTTTGCTCAAGTAAGTGATAAAGAAAATAGCTCATGTCATCATTACCTAGTAAATCTTTAACGGCGTTGGCTACATACATCCTGTGCGTGAGTCCCTTGGCTCACGGACTGGAGTACGCCGACAGTGACGGAAATATCAAACTCACATTAGGTGGGCGCATACAGGCCGACTCTACGTATTTTGATAGCGACCTCACGGAATTCAGTGATGCGAGCGAGTTCCGACGCGCGCGCGTATTGTTCGGGGCAAGCCTCTTTCGCGACTGGAACCTGCGCTATGATTACGACTTCGCAAGCAAATCAAGCCCTATAAAAAATGCTTTTATCCGTTACGAAGGTCTCGACAACGTCCGTATCACACTAGGCCATTTTCAAGAGCCCTTCAGTATGGAGGAACTCACAAGTTCCGGCGCCACCACCTTTATGGAGCGTGCGCTGCCCAATACCTTCGCGCCCGGCTATCATCTCGGGGCAGCAGTTAACACCCATAGCAACGACTGGACATTCGCCGCGGGGATTTTTGATCGCGCGCTCGGCAGCAATAAAGACTCCGGGCACGGCTACAGCGTGCGACTCACCTATGCGCCTGTCCATGATGTAAACCGCATCTTGCATGTAGGATTTGCTTCCGCCTTTCGCAACCCCGAATCTGACACTGTGCGTTACAGCGCAAGCCCGGAGTCCAACATCGCCGATCACGATTTAGTACGCACGGGTACGATTAGCAATGTGGATCACACCACAGGTTACGGATTCGAGGCCGCAGCCCAATTCGGCTCTTACTCATTGCAAGGCGAATACATTATTACCGATGTGAACCGTAGCCGCGATGATGTGAGTTTCAGCGGCGCTTATATCTACGCGAGCTGGTTCATTACGGGAGAATCGCGCAACTATAATTCCCGAACGGGCGTGTTCGGCGGCATCAAGCCGTTGCGGAAATTTGATCTGACCAGAAAAGGCTATGGCGCCTGGGAACTCGCAGCACGCTACAGCACGATAGCCCTCAACGACGGTCCCATCCGCGGAGGCAGGGAAGACAACATCACCTTGGGTTTAAATTGGTATCTGAACAGCAATATGCGCTTGACAGCAAACTACATCAGCGTTTATTCAAAACGCCGCGACACACGCGATGATCCCGCTATCTTCCAGTTACGCGCCCAGGTTGATTTCTAGGCAGAAATTTTCTGGCAGATCGCGTTGTACCACCACGGACCAATAGCACTTCGCCATTCCACCTGCGCGCAGAAATCGTACTCAGCGGCGTGCGCTGTACCTTCTGCCAAGAGAGATCGCCGAGCGCACCCTGTAACTCATCAAGCAAGCCATTAATCTCCGGCTCGGCGCGAGCGACGGTGAATAAGGGCAGCGGTGAGACCAGGTGTTCGCGCGTCACGTTGCCTACCCATACTCCCGCGCCGCCTTCGCGCAAAACCGTATCGGCGTTCCACAACCGTAACACCAACCGCCTGCTTACTGGCCCTGTATTCTCGGGGAGCAGTTTCATCATCAACAAGGACTCATGACGCCCATCATGCACCTTCGGCAACACCGGGAGTTGCGCAAGCTCAAGACTCGGCGACAACCACAACAAAAACGTCACGGGGCCGGATGCAGGGGGCACGCTCCACCCCTGTGACTCCAGGCGCGTCTGCAGGTCAGTCAACGATCCCGCCCACTGCAAGGTCAGCGGCTGGCTCGGTTCACCTCTTAAATCTATACGATAGGCAGGCAGCTCTTGCCAGCCGCGCTCCCACCAGTCCTGCGCGCCGAGTGCGCGGACCGTGTGTTGTTGGGTATAGCTTTGCAGATCATGCTCATACTGTTGAGGAATGTACCAACCGGCGCTGATGAATAATGCCGCGGCCGCGGCGGTGATGACTGCCGACGTGCGTACCGGGGCGCCGGGGTGGCGCCGGTAACTTACACCCAGCAACGCCGACCAGAGCAGGGCCACGACCACCCCGCCCAACAATTCCGTCAATCCCTGCGTACCGAGATAAAGACGCGACAGGGCCACCGCAATCACTATCACGCTGGCCAGGGTATAGGGTATCCAGCGTTGCGGTACCGGCAACTCCCGCGCAACCAGCACCGCCAGGAACCCGTACACCACCACGCTCATGTGGGCATGCGAGAACGGAATCGCCGTTGCCGCCACGAAGAAGCCGTTGCCACGCGGCATTTGCAGGATGAATTCGAGCGCCGCAACCAACACCACACCGAACGCCCCGGCGGCGAGCCAATGCGCGGCGGCATGCCAGTGTCGCTGCGCAGCCAAGCCAACTAATACGAACACCACGATGGCCCCTAGCACACGGCCGCTCCCCAGCTCACCGAGCAACACCATCAACTCATCAGCCCATGGTGTGCGCAGACCCTGCATGATATAGAACACGGCGGTATCCATATGCACCAGTGGCGTGCCCAGCAGCCTGGTCTCAAACAGACCGAGGATACCTATCATCGTCACAATCAGCAGCGCCGCCCATATCAGCATGCCGCGTGCCTCCGGCCGCTGCGGGTCCACCAATACGGCGGTGATCCCCCCCAACACGGGGTGCGAGCGGCTCCAGGCCAGCAATCGTGTCGCCATCACTTCCGCACGCGGCTGCAGTAGACTCACCAGCCGCCGTACCAGCCACACGGTAAACCAGAGTAGCAGGAGCACCATCACGACCAGCACCCCCAAACGCGAGGCCACCGCCGAGGCGAGACTGAGCGAGGCGCCGAAGATCACACCGGGCAATATGTAGGCTGGCGACCATGCCAGCGCCGACAAGACATTCACCACGTAAAATTTTACAGGCGGCATCCCCAGCATACCGGCCACCACCGGGATCACCGGACGCACCGGTCCTACGAAGCGGCCGAGCAACACGCTCTTTCCGCCATGCCTGTGAAAAAAGGTCTCGCCGCGAGTCAACATTTGCGGATAACGGCTGAACGGCCACACCCCGCGCAACCGTTCGTGATAGTGATGACCAAGCCAATAGCTGATCCCGTCACCCACCACGGCCCCTGCCGCAGCGAGCCCCAGTGTCATCCAAAGCTCCAGCGCCCCGGCAGCGATCAACGCGCCCACGCCAAACATCACCACAGTGCCGGGAATAAAAAGACCGACGATGGCCAGGGACTCGGCCAGCGAGATCAGGAAGACCGCCGCTCCGGCCCAGTGCGGGTGCAGGGTGATCCAGTCCAGCAGTGGGGCGAGATTAAGAAAATCCATATTTAGTTAATTTCGTAACTCAATCCGTGGCGTGCCAAGATGCAAAAGGGTTAAAAAATTTCAAACACGAAAGTGTAAGGCTCATTTATTTCCGTCTTGGCGTCTTTGCGCGAGCATTTTAGCGATTGATAGCCAGCGGTGCGCGCGTCAACACATAAAGGGCAATGGCCACGCACAACGTCAGCGCGCCGGAAATGACAAACGCCACGCTCATCCCAAAGAATTCCCACACCGCCCCAAACCACAGCGCACCCGGCAACGCCAACAGACCGACCGTCATATTATAAAGCCCAAACGCCGTGCCTTGAGCCCCCTTCCCGGCGAAATCGCCAATCACCGCACGTTCCGCGCCTTCCGTAGCGGCAGTCGAGGCGGCGTAGAGAAAAAACACGGCGATCACAGCCACCGGATGACTGACGAAGGGCAGGCCTATCAGCAACAACGCACGCGCGCTCCAGCCCGCCAACACCACAGGAACGCGCCCATGATGGTCAGACCAACGTCCGGTGGGTAAGGCGACCAAAGCGCGCACGGCGTGGGCAAAGGCCCACAGGATGGGAATCCAAAACAGGGTAACGTCCTGCTGAACCAACCATAGAATGAGAAACGCATCCGGCACGGCCACCAGGGCGAGGCTCCCCGCAGTGATGACCATCGCGCGTAGTCTGGTATGCAGCAAAGACCACTGCAACGGAGGCGGTGTCACGCGGCGCTCGGCGGCGTGCGCGACGCGCAATCCAAACGCCAACAAAGCGACCGCCAATACCCCAGGGACTACTGAGGCCAAAAAAACCTGCTGCATAGTGAGTCCGTATGCGAGCAGGCCGCTCGCCAACAGCGGTCCGATGAACGCGCCCGTGTGGTCCATGGCGCGATGCAGGCCGAATGCCTGTCCGCGCTGATCGACATTGACCGAACCCGATACCAGCGCGTCACGCGGCGAGGTGCGCAGCCCTTTACCGGCACGGTCTGCGAAGCGCACCGCCATCACTACACCCCAGCTGCCCGCCACACTTAGCAGAGGTCGCACCAGATTCGATAACGCATAGCCGGTCACCGCCAGCGGCTTATGCCCCACGCCGCCGTCGCCGAGCCGGCCGGCCCATAGTTTAAGCAGGCTTGCGGTAGACTCGGCGACTCCCTCAATCAAGCCAAGAATGGCAGGACCCGCACCAAGTGTGGCCGTCAAAAACACGGGTAGCAACGGCATAATCATGTCGCTGGCCATGTCGTTTAATAGACTGACCGTGCCCAACAGGATAACGGCGGAGGGAAGTTTACGCATATAGATACAGGGAAAAGAGGAAAGGGGAAAGGAGTACCTCTTATCTCTCAGCGTATTATAGGTTCTTTTCCCTTTCCCCTTTTCCCTTTCATCTTAACTGCGTTTCTTAGCACGAGGGTGCGCCTTATCATACACCTTGGCCAGGTGCTGAAAGTCGAGGTGGGTGTAGATCTGGGTGGTGCTGATGTCGGCATGGCCTAGCAGCTCCTGCACTGCGCGCAGGTCGCCGGATGATTCCAGCAGGTGGCTCGCAAAAGAATGCCGCAACTGATGCGGATGAACCGGCGTGTCCATCCCCTGCCGTTGGGACCACTCGCGCACCCGCAACTGCACTGCGCGCCCGGTCAAGCGCTTCCCGTGCCGGCCAACGAACAGCGCTGGCTCGTCTTCTTTCGCAGACTTGATGCGCTCCTTAAGCCAAGTCCGCAGCGCGCTACGGGCATAGCGGCCAATCGGTACGACACGCACCTTATTGCCCTTGCCGGTGATACGCACCGTGGCGTCGGTGAGATCAATATCCCGCACATCCAACCCGACCAGCTCGGCTAGACGCAGGCCGGAGGAGTAGCACAACTCCATCAGCGCGCGGTCGCGGCACGCCAGTCCTTCCGTCATTTTTATATCCAGCAAGCGCGCCATTTGATCCACATCCAGGGTAGCCGGCAGCAGCCGCCCCGACTTAGGCGCGAGGATGCCCAACGCCGGATTGCTGGAAAGCGCCGCTTCGCGCAGCAGATAATTGTAGAACGCGCGCACCGCGGACAACCGCCGCCGCAGACTGCGGCCGCCCAAACCGCTGCGTTGACCGCTGCTCACAAAGCCGCGCACCTGGTGGCCGTTCAATGCACGCCACTCGGAAATATTTCCGGCATCGCAAAATTCAACCAGCCTTTCCAGATCGTGACGGTAGGCCGTTACTGTGTGGTGCGAGAGATTCCGCTCGTGGATGAGATGGTTGAAAAAACGCTCCAGCCAAACGTGTTCAGTGTCCTGCACGTGACTACGCTAGGTGTGGGCGCAAGGCCCGGCTGAGCAGCGCGGACAGATGGCTGAGAAATACCGTCCCCATGGCCGGGTGAAAACGTTCGCCATTATGACTACCGATGGCAAGTAAGCCGTAACTGAGTGGAGAACCATCTTGACCCCCCGGATGCAGCGGCAAAAGGACGGCGGAGGCGATATCCTTAGCCTGCGAACCGAATAGATAATGCAATTGGGCAGGAGAGAGTCTGCCGCACACCGGCTTTCCGGCTTCCAGTATTTTTCTGAATATCTCCAGTTCCGCCGCATCACGCGCCACCCAGGCGGCATTCACCAGCTCGGCGTCTTCCAGGACGGCCGCACCATTCCCAAATAGGCGCAAGACGACAGCATCTGCATTCAGATCGCTCCGCAGCGTGTCGTACAACGTGTTGAAGATTTCACTCAGCGTAGCGCACCCCATCACGGCAAGCGCAAAACGTTGCAGACATTCATTGAGACGATCATTATCACGCGCGATCTGCACCAGCTCGGCAAGCTCTCGGCGCGCCTGACGGTTCTGATCACGCAGCACCGCTACCTGACGCTCGATCAGCGAAACCGCGCCGCCGCTTTCGTGCGGTACTACCAGATCCGCCAACAGGTGGGTATGAGTGATGAAGAAATCGGGATGCGCCTGCAGGTATTCAATCACCTCCTTGTCGCTCAGCCCTTCCGCCAACCCGTGTCTTTGTTGTGTGGTCATAGTTCGAGATTCCCCTCAAATACGCGGGCCGCCGGCCCGGTCATCCATACCGGCTCATTCGGCCCCTGCCAACTCACCAGTAACCTTCCTCCCGGCAAATCAACTGCCACCTTCTCATCTAACCACCCTTGCCGACGACCCGCCACCATAGCGGCGCAAGCGCCGGTTCCGCAGGCCAGCGTCTCGCCCACACCACGCTCATAAACGCGCAACCGGATATGCGAACGATCCACCACCTCCATAAACTCCACATTGACTCGTGCGGGAAACCGGGCGTGGGATTCCAGTAACGGCCCCAACTCGGCCACCGGTGCACGGCTCACATCCTCGACCCGCAATACCGCATGAGGATTGCCCACGGACACCGTGCTCAATTCGACGCTCTGGCCATTTACCGTAACAGCATAGCTCAATGATTCCGCTTCCGCCACAAAGGGAATGTCTTTTGGATGGGTGCGTGGCACGCCCATCTCCACACTCACCTGTCCATCGGTTTCGATGCGGGGCCGGATCACACCGCACATCGTCTCCACGACGAGTTCGTTTTTGGTGGTCAATCCCTGGTCGCGCACGTAGCGTGCGAAACAGCGCGCGCCGTTGCCGCACTGCTCCACCTCACCGCCGTCGGCATTATAAATGCGGTAGGCAAAATCCACATCAGGCGTGCGTGGCCGCTCAATCAACAACACCTGATCGCAACCAACGCCGAAATGCCGATCGGCGATAAAGTGCGCCTGCTCAGGAGTAAGGGAGATGGACTGATTGATGGCGTCTATCACCACAAAATCATTGCCCAGCCCGTGCATTTTGGTGAACTTGACTCGCATGGCTGCTAGGTTACAGTGTGCGCTCAGGAATGCAAGAGCTGCGCGGCAACCCCCATAACCGTCCATTACAACACTCCTGACAATAGGCTGTCAGGAGCAGGGGGGATAGACTGTACCTATCTATCAACCAACATGAGGAACGAACATGAAAGCTTCCAGTCCGCTTGATGCCGTCACGCAATTCGAATTGCGCGATGATTTCCGCAACTTCCGCCTCGACCACATCGCAAAACTTGAGATACCGGACGAGATATACAGTGAAGAACCGGGCCGCAGCCTCGAAGACTTTTACCGGTACATGGCTGATCACGATGTGCCTGCTGGTTATAAGCAACCACGGTGAAAAAGCGCTGCCCCTGGGTCAACGCAGACCCGCTCTATATTGATTATCACGATAAAGAGTGGGGTCGGCCGGTGCATGACGACCGACTGTTGTTTGAATTTTTAGTTCTGGAAGGCGCACAAGCGGGTCTAAGCTGGCTCACCATTCTCAAAAAGCGCGGCCACTACCGCAAAGCGTTCGACAACTTCGATGCGCGCAAAATCGCCCATTACAACGCCGCCAAGGTGAAAAAACTCTTGGCCGACCCAGGCATCATTCGCAACCGCTTGAAAATCGCCGCAACGGTACAAAATGCCCAAGCATTTTTCATTGTGCAAAAAGAGTTCGGCAGCTTTGATAAATATATCTGGCAATTCGTCGGCGGCAAGCCGGTAAAAAACAACTGGAAGAGCCTAAAGGAAATTCCCGCTAAGACGGCGGAATCGGATGCCATGAGCAAAAACCTGAAAAAGCGCGGCTTCAAATTCGTCGGCCCCACGATTTGCTACGCCTTCATGCAGGCGGTAGGCATGGTCAACGACCACACCATGGACTGTTTTCGTTACAAAAAAACGTAGTGTGCGCTGTGCGCACGATGAATCGCGGTTTGCCTTACGCGCGCATAGCGCACGCTACTTATTTCTGCCAGGCAAGACATATTCTCGATCCAGCGCAAACGGGTTATCCACGTCAGACCATTCATGAGCCGGCGCATCCACACCCAACTCCACCACATGCCCATCGGGGTCTTGCACATAAAACCCGCGTGAGACGGTGTGATCCACCGCACCGAGAATCTTCGCGCCGGCGGCCTCGCACCGTTCATAAAGTTCCGCTAACGCCTGTTCGTCACTGACATCCAGACAAAAATGAAACAGGCCGGTATTCATCCGCTTAGGCGGCTCGGCCTGTGGGCCAACCTCAACCAGCGCGAGGTCGTGATGGTGCCCTCCGGCGTGGTAAAACCACATGCCAGGCCGCTCGCCGACGCGCTGCATACCCAGCACTCCACGGTAAAACTGATCTGCGCCGCGCAGATCTTTCACTTTAAGTACTATATGGTTAACCCCACGCAGACTCATCAGAGCTTGCTATGTGTTCCATCACAATAGGGCTTATTGCCCGATTGCTTGCAGCCGCACCAGGCTACTTTTTTCGCCGTATCTATAACCACTTTAATCGGACTGATACCGGTGTTGAGCCGGGCATGAGAGCCGTCGCAATAAGGCTGATTCTGGGACTGCTGCCCACAGGCGCACCACCACTTCTCGCCGGGCTGTTCGTCTACAATGTAAGGCTGTTTGCGTTGTGTCATGGCATACTCCCTAATGGGATAGTCCATAGGGTGGGCAAACGGATTTTGTTTGCCCATGCGGATTCAATCCCGATTCGAAACGCATTGGCATTAACGATGTTACATTACAAAACGTAAGCTCTTGCTCCCTCCTTACCAAGAGTGATCGCCACAACTATGTTGACCGTCTTGATGACTGAATGTATTCACGCAGGATGAACCACACTTAGGGCAGACGGCGTTGCAAGCAGCCAGGATTGTGTGTGTTATTCGGTGGATTAATTTTATTATCTTGCTCATGGTTACCTCCACTAATGACTAATCGGTTTTAAGGGCAGAATGCAGGCGCATAAATCAACTTCGATTCATAATCATATCACCTCCTAAGATCACGCCTAACGACTTAAGTCCTGCCTAAAGCAGCGCGTTTATTTCCCCTCAATGTCGCCATCAGCAATATCGCTACCCCGACTGTTATTGCAGAATCCGCGACATTAAACGGCGGCCAGTGCCACCGCTGATAATAGAAATCGAGAAAATCCACTACATAGCCGAGGCGTAAGCGATCTATCGCGTTACCTAGGGCGCCGCCGAGTATGAGCGAGAGCGCTGCAGCCTGCCATTTTTCTGTTGCGGGGAGACGTTTTATCCACACGATAATCACAATACTCACTACAATCGCAATACCCGTGAACAGCCAGCGTTGCCAGCCGCCGGCGCCCGCCAAAAAACTGAACGCCGCGCCGGGGTTGTGTAGCAGCGTGATACTGAAAAACGGCAACACGGCCACTGTCTCATAAAGACGCAGAAAATCGCTGACTACATATTTGCTGAGTTGATCGAAAACGATCACCAGCAGCGACAGCCACAACCATTTAAGCATAGTGCCTGGCCTCACCGTTGCCTGTAATATTGGTGACACATCTTGCGCAAATATCGGGATGTACGGAGTAAGTACCGACATCCTCGCGATGGTGCCAGCAACGGACACATTTTACATGCTCGGAAGGTGTCGCCCTGATCCATAGTTTGCCGCTGAGACTTAAGGCCGGTTCGGCATCGGCGGGGCGTTCTTGAGCAGGGTGGACGCGAGCATAAGACGTAATCAATACAAAGCGCAACTCGTCATCGAGACGGGTCAACGCATCGTTTAGTTTCTCGTCGCAGTAGAGATCCACCTCCGCGTCCAGCGAAGAGCCGATACTACCCGCGGCGCGCAGCTTTTCAAGCTCACGGGCGACATCCTCACGCACGGCGCGGATTTGTTCCCAGAGATCCACGTGTCTTTCCGCTTCCTTCTCAGGATAAACGACGGGCAGCTCGTACCAACCGTCCAAAAAGACCGATGCGGCTCTGCCCCCCGGTGCATGACGCCATATTTCCTCTGCGGTAAAGCTCATAATGGGCGCAAGCCAGCGCACCATCGCCTCCAACATGTAATAGATTGCGGTTTGGGCTGAACGCCGCGGCTTGCTGTTTTTTTGCGTGGTGTATTGGCGGTCTTTGATAATGTCAAGATAAAAGCCGCCCAAATCGAGTACACAGAAATTGTGCAACTCCTGATAGATCCGGTGAAATTCAAAATCATCATAGGCCTGTTTGATATTGACTTGCAGCACATCGGCGCGCGCCACAGCCCAACAATCAAGATCCAGCATCGCGCCGACATCAAGTTTATCCTTGGTTGGATCAAAATCATTCAAGTTGGCCAGCAAAAAGCGCACGGTATTTCGGATGCGCCGGTAAGAATCGGCCGTGCGTTTTAATATCTCGTCCGATACGTTCATCTCGTAACGATAATCGGCGGAGGAAATCCACAGACGAAGGATGTCCGCACCCATGGCGCCGATGACCTTCTGCGGCGCCACCACGTTGCCCTTGGACTTGGACATCTTCTCACCCTTGGCATCTACGGCAAAGCCGTGTGTGAGCACGGATTTATAAGGCGCATCGCCGCGCATAGCAACCGAGGTCAGCAAGGACGACTGAAACCAGCCGCGATGCTGATCGGAACCTTCCAGATATAAATCGGCAGGCACGCCATTCAACTCGCCACGCTGTTCCAGTACGCAGGCGTGCGTGACGCCGGAATCAAACCACACATCCAGCGTATCCGTGACCTTATCATAGTGCGCCGCTTCGTCTCCTAACACCTCTTCAGGAATGAGGTCAAACCAGGCGTCAATACCTTCTCGCTCGACCCATTTAGCGGCCTGTTCGATGAGCTTCTCGGTGTCAGGGTGCAGTTCGCCGCTCTCTTTATGGACAAACAGCGCAATCGGCACACCCCAGGTACGCTGACGCGAGATACACCAATCGGGACGTCCCGCCACCATGCCCTCGATGCGCGCCTGGCCCCAATCCGGCACCCATTTTGTCTGCTCAATCGCATATAAGGCGGCACTGCGCAGACCTTTTTGTTCCATGCCGATAAACCACTGCGGCGTGGCACGAAAGATAATCGGGGTCTTGTGGCGCCAGCAGTGCGGATAGCTGTGCCGCAGCGCCTGTTCACGCACCAGCGCACCTCGCGTTTTTAATGCCTCGATGACTTCATCATTGGCCTGCCAGACGTGCAGACCGGCGAAGTACTGTGTGTTGGGTAAAAACTTGCCGTCACCGCCCACCGGGTTGTCCACGCGCACCCCGTAACGCTGACCGACGACGTAGTCATCCTGACCATGCCCAGGCGCGGTATGCACGGCGCCGGTGCCGGCCTCGGCCGTGACATGATCGCCCAGAATGACCGGCACTTCCCGATCATAAAACGGGTGTTGTAACTTGACGCCCTCAAGATCGAGGCCGCGTGCGTAGGCGACCACATGATAGTCATCCATACCGTAGCGCACCATGGCATCTTTCATCAGCCGCTCCGCCAACACCAGGCGCTCAGGGCCGAGTTCACCCGAGCATTGCACGACGACATAATCGAACTCCGGATTGCGCGCCACGGCGTGATTCGCCGGCAAGGTCCACGGCGTCGTGGTCCAGATAACCACCGAGATAGGTCCTTTCCCTTCATGCTCCGGCACCACGCGGCAGCGGCTCAACAACGCCGCTTCGTCACACACGGCAAAGCGCACATCTATGGCGGGCGAAGTCTTGTCCTCGTATTCGACCTCGGCCTCGGCCAGCGCCGAACCGCAGTCCACGCACCAGTGCACCGGCTTAAAGCCTTTGTAGACATGACCACTCTTAACTACACGCCCGAGTGAACGAATGATGTCGGCCTCGAACTTGAAGTCCATGGTGAGATAAGGATGGTCCCAATCGCCCACCACGCCGAGACGTTTGAAATCCTCACGCTGAGTATTCACTTGTTGCGCGGCATAATCCCGGCAAGCCTTGCGAAAGGTCTTGGCATCCACCTTTACACCCGCCTTGCCTATCTTTTTCTCAACCATCAGCTCGATGGGCAGGCCGTGGCAATCCCAGCCCGGCACGTAAGGCGCGTCAAACCCGCTCAAGGTCTTGGCCTTGACGATAATATCCTTGAGCACCTTGTTGACCGCATGACCTATATGGATCTCCCCATTGGCATAGGGCGGACCGTCGTGCAGGACAAACTTTTCCCGCCCGCGCCCGATTTCACGCAATTTGCCATACAGCCCGATCTCATCCCAATGGCGTAAAATCTCCAACTCGCGCACAGGCAAGTTCGCCTTCATCGGAAAATCAGTCTGCGGCAAATTCAAGGTATCTTTGTAATCAGTCATATTGATCTCTTAAAAACAGGGAAAAGAGCAAAGATACAAGGGAAAAGGAAACTACCGTAGTACACGTATCCCCTTTTCGCTTTCTCCCTTCCCCTTTTATCTGCCTTTACGAAAATACTCCCGCGTCTGTTCGCAATCCTTGGCTATCGCGTCTTTCAGTTTATCCAACGAATCATAGCGCACCTCATCGCGCAACTTGTGCAGAAACTCCACTTGCACATAGCGCCCATAGATGTCCTCATTAAAATCGAGCAGATGCACCTCCAGCAGGCAGCGCGTCCCGTTGAGGGTGGGCCGGGTACCGACATTGGCGGCTCCCGAAACAGGCTCCCGGCTGAGGCCGAACATCTCCACTATAAACACGCCTTGCAGGGGCGCCATCTTCCGGTGTAAATGAATATTCGCCGTCGGAAAACCGAGCCTGCTGCCCAGCTTGTCACCGTGCGCCACACGTCCTGACATGCGGTACGGCCGTCCCAATAATTTTTCCGCAGTAGTGAAGTCACCCGCTGCAAGTGCCTCACGAATGCGCGTGCTGCTCACGCGGATGTTGTCCACACTAAAGGTGTGCATGTTCACGACTTGGAACCCATATCGCGCGCCCGCCGTTTGCAACATGGCGAAATCTCCCCGGCGGTCATGCCCGAAGTGGAAATCATCGCCGGCCACCAGATAGTGCACCCCGAGTCCCTCCACCAGCAGTCTTTGTATGAATTCCTGCGCCTCCATATTGGCCAGTTTCTCATCGAAGCGCAGACACACCACCCGATCCACCGAGTAGCGCCGCAAGGCCTGCATTTTTTCCCGGAACCGGGTCAACCGGGCCGGGCTCTGGCTATGCGCGAAAAACTCCCGTGGCTGCGGCTCAAAGGTCACTACCACGGAAGGCAATCCAAGCTCGGCCGATTTCTCGGCTAGCTGGCCTAATACCGCCTGGTGACCGAGATGCACTCCGTCAAAGTTGCCAATGGTCGCCACACAACCGTGGTGGCGAGGGCGCAGATTGTAAAAACCTCGGATAAGCTCCATGTAGCCACACGCGTATTTATAAAACGCTTATTGTAACGGACATCCTGCATTCATCACCGACTTCCTGGTTTCATCATCAAGGCCTTTACGCGCAACCCGAACACCCATAAGCTGACGAAGTACGCCAGGGCGGCGGCGGCAACGAGTAAAGCCAAGTGCCCGCCGCGCGTCATGGCCGGCCAGTGCAACCACTGCGATAACTCTCCCGTCGCTACCCACAGCACGGCCGCCATGATCAGATTGGCCCCCGCGATGCGCGCCGCAAACGCCCTCCAGCCCGGCGCGGCCTGATAAGCGCCGGTCTTACGGAGCGCACCATACAACAGCCCGGCATTGAGAAACGCAGCGAGCGCCGTGGCCAGGGCGATACCCGCATGACCCACGCCAAATTTGGCAAGCGGAATCACAAACAGCACATTGAGCAGCATATTGGTCAGCATAGCAATCACGCCGATGCGCACCGGCGTGCGCGTGTCCTGCCGCGCGTAAAACGCGGGCGCGAGTATTTTGATAAAGATATAAGCGGGCAATCCCACGCCGAAGGCCATCAAGCTGTAGCTCGACATTAGCACATCGTGCGCATCGAATTCGCCGTAACGAAACAGCGTAGCGAGCAACGGCCCCGCCAGTAGCACCAGCCCTATGGTAGCGGGCGTACTGATCAGCAATACCCAGCGCATCGCCCAGTCCAGGCTCTGCGAGAATTTCTCCGTCGAGGCCTGCGCGTGCTCCCGCGAAAGATTCGGCAGCATCACAGTAGCGAGCGCAATGCCGAACACACCGAGCGGAAACTCCACCAGCCGATCAGAGTAGTACAACCACGATACGCTACCAGCCACCAGGAACGAAGCGATCAATGTATCAAACAACAGATTGATCTGCGTCACCGACACACCGAAGATCGCGGGCAACATCAGCTTGATAATGCGCCGCACACCGGCGTCTCGCCAGCCCCAACGCAATCGTGGCAATAACCGCAGACGCTTGAGATACGGCAATTGAAACAAGAGTTGCATCAAGCCGCCAAGAAACACACCCCAAGCAAGCGCGGTCACCGGGTGTTCGAGGCGCGGCGCCAGCCAGATCGCGCAACCGATCATAGCGAGATTCAAGAACACCGGAGTAAAGGCCGGCACCCCGAAGCGGCCATAGGTGTTTAGTATCGCACCGCTCATCGCCGCCAGCGAAACAAACAACAGATAGGGAAAGGTGATGCGCAGCATCGTCACCGTTAAATCATAGCGATCCGCCTCATCCAGAAAGCCGGGGGCGAAGATCACCACCAGCAACGGCGCGGCGATCACCCCGAGCAGGGTGACGCCGAACAACACCAGACCCAGCGCACCCGTGACATGATCGGCCAGCAAGCGCACCTCCTCATGGGCGCGCTGTTCCTTATATTCCGCCAGCACCGGCACAAAGGCCTGCGAAAATGCGCCCTCGGCAAACAGCCGCCGCCAGAAATTGGGGATGCGAAACGCGACAAAAAAGGCGTCCGCGCCGCTCCCCGCGCCGAACAGGCGCGCGATCACCATGTCGCGGACAAAGCCCAACACACGCGAGATCATGGTCATGGAACCCACTACAGCGGTGGACTTAAGGAGGTGTCGGCTCAGCGTAATACTCCATTGAAAGGACTACTGATGCGGCTATTTTGGCAGGTCATCTCTATCTAAATCTTGGCTAAGTCATTATTATCTCAGAATTTAGCCTACCCCCACACAGCCTTAATGCGCGCCAGGACACTGTGGCCATAGGTTACTCTAACTTTGACAGGGGAGACCAAAATTGGGATAATAACCGACTTTCTGTTAAGGAATTTTGGGAGTTACATCTTGGCTAACACACCACAAGCAAAAAAGCGCGCGCGTCAGTCGGAAAAGCACCGCCAACATAATGTCGCCCTGCGCTCTATGGTACGCACCACCATCAAAAAGGTCGTCAATGCCATCGCCGGCGGCGACAAGGTCCAGGCCACGGCCGCTTACAAAGCCTCCGTGCCCTCTATAGACAGCATGGCGCGCAAGGGCCTCATCTCCAAAAACAAGGCTGCCCGTCACAAGAGCAGGTTAAACGCCCGCATCCGCACTCTAGCCGCGGGTTAGATCATAGGGCCTGCGGGCGCTACCCAGCAAGCTGCGCGCGGTCTCGGCCTGAATCACCTTGAAGCCGCCATTTCATTGAGCCTTTTCAGGTAGGCTTCGATCCTTCTGGCATTCGTGCCCAAGTCGCTCACCCCGACACGCGACACGGAGCGCACATCCACCCGGCTGCCCTGCTCCGCCGGGGTGATGCGTATCACCACATCATCCTTGAACCCGAACCAGCGCGTAGTGGCGGTCGCCTCGATACGGCCTTCGCTGGGATTTTCGTCCACGATGAACCAACCCATCTCCCGCGCGGCGCTCAAGGCATGCTGAAAGGCTTGGCCGGGCGGTATACTCAACAATATCGGCACGATGTGCGGATAGGCCTTGGCCTGTAAGGCGGCAACTTCCGGCCCGCCATACTGCGCTGAATTCCGCGTGTTTTTGCGTAGCGGCAATACCGCCACAAACTGCGGAGGGTTTTGCGTATCCGTCGTAATATCGTGGATAGGCGGCACCTGGCTCGCGGTACGCAGCCAATTAAGCGGCGCCAGAACAATCGCAAGGGCAATCACCAGTCCAGCCCCTGCCCAGACCAGCCCACGCCGACGACCTGCCTTATACCCCAGCAAGAGACCCACGAGTGCCAGCAAAATGGCCGCAATACCGGCATAGACCGCCCACTTAAGAAATACAAACCCGGTCCCAAACTCCCACCATCCCCATCGCGATCCCAGCCCGGACAACGTCGCCGTCATCGCACCACCCACGGCGAGCCAAAAGGCTGCAATGGCTACGTACTGATATGGTTTGTGCTGACCTTGAGAACCGCTTTCCATCTGCTCCATAGGCGCATCAAACCTTCATTTGATCCCAAAGCGTTATCTAACTCCAACAACGGCCAAAACACAATCGAATTGTGGAATCAGTATAATGACGGCGTTACCTTATAACCATCAGGACGCACATGGAACCCGCCAACCGCACCCCTCAATCCCTCAAGCAAAAATCCCGCCTCTGGCGAAAATTGCTCATTGTTGCGCTAATACTGGTGGCCGCCGGCATTCTAATCAATCTGCTGCCGCGCGGCTATTCGCGCGACCTCTCACAGATCGGCAAGGTCGGCAATGTAGTGGTGCAGATCCACGACCACAATCAGGTCTCCAGTCAATTACTCATGGATCAAATCAACAAAGTGAGAAGTGACTACGAAGGGCGTGTAACCTTTCTAGTGGCCGATGTATACACAGCGGAAGGCAAGGCATTTGCCGATAAACAGGATATTCACAGCGCGGCACTGGTTTTCTTCGCCGCCAACGGCGAAAAGCTAACTATCCTTTATGGACAGCAGCATGCGGAAACCATCAGCAAGACCTTGAATCAAACATTTCGTTACTGAACCGCCGCTAATACCTGCCGTAATCCTTCACTATGGCGACCTGGGGGAGCCCTCATAACAAATAAAAAAAAACCCCTGTACGTTATCGTACAGGGGTTGGAATTAAAACCTGGCAGTGACCTACTTTCGCATGGGACCTCCCACACTATCATCGGCGCTGAACGCTTTCACTTCCGAGTTCGGGATGGGATCGGGTGGTTCACGCTCGCTATTGCCGCCAGGCAAACTGACTACCGACAGCACTCACTGTCGGTAAAAAATCGGGAAGTTGTTTCAAGGCTTTGGGTACATACATATATTCAACCTTCTAACACTTCATCCAGTCTGGTTAGACTGTTTGGGTGTTATATGGTCAAGTCTCACGGTCAATTAGTACTGGTTAGCTACGCACATTACTGCGCTTCCACACCCAGCCTATCAACGTCGTAGTCTTCGACGGACCTTTAGGAGAGTCAAGCTCTCAGGGAGATCTCATCTTGAGGGGGGCTTCCCGCTTAGATGCTTTCAGCGGTTATCCCGTCCGTACATAGCTACCCGGCAGTGCCATTGGCATGACAACCGGTACACCAGGGGTACGTCCATCCCGGTCCTCTCGTACTAAGGACAGCTCCTCTCAAATCTCCAGCGCCCACGGCAGATAGGGACCGAACTGTCTCACGACGTTCTAAACCCAGCTCGCGTACCACTTTAAATGGCGAACAGCCATACCCTTGGGACCGACTACAGCCCCAGGATGTGATGAGCCGACATCGAGGTGCCAAACTCCCCCGTCGATATGAACTCTTGGGAGGAATCAGCCTGTTATCCCCGGCGTACCTTTTATCCGTTGAGCGATGGCCCTTC
>Ga0184616_10000040_pt1 | contig 24003 bp, 19 predicted proteins | sample PLM4_90_coex_FD_133145 | JGI IMG/M metagenome (GOLD analysis project Ga0184616, IMG submission 133145) | Groundwater sediment microbial communities from an aquifer in East River, Colorado, USA - PLM4_90_coex | ecosystem: Environmental > Terrestrial > Soil > Riparian zone | place: USA: East...
CCCGCGCTGGAACGACTGGCCTTGCAAGGCCGACCGGGCCGCTATCACCTCCCTCGGCCCATGACCGACCGCCCGGGGCTGGACTTCAGTTTCAGCGGCCTGAAGACCGCCGTCGTGACGCTATCTCATGGTCAGGACGCGACCGCCGAGACCCGCGCCGACATCGCCCACTCCTTTCAGGAGGCGGTCACGGAAACGCTGGCCATCAAATGTCAACGGGCCTTACAGGAGACGGGGCTTACCCGCCTGGTGGTGGCCGGAGGGGTGAGCGCCAACCAGGCCTTGCGCCGCCGCCTCGAGCAAATGGCTCACACACAAGCCGCCCGGGTGTATTACCCGCGCCTCGAATTTTGCAGCGACAACGGTGCAATGATCGCCTTCGCCGGTTACCAGCGGCTGGCAGCAGGTCTGGACTCTGACCTCAACACGCTTGCCTTCGACGTGCGGGCGCGCTGGTCACTTGCGAACGTCGGTTTACAGGATTAATTCAATCACCTATTCGCAAGACTTGACGTTAACCACCCATGCTTCCTAGATTACTCTACCTTCTGCCCCTCATTTGGCCGCTTATAGGCTGCCAATGGGCCGCCCAACAGTTTTTCCTGCCGCGCGAGGGCATACGCCCATCAGAATACAGCGTTACCGTACAGCGGCACGCCGTGATGAAAACCTCGGACAATATTGAACTCGCCGCTGACATCTTCCGGCCCAACGACTTGGGTAAAACGCCCACTATCCTCGTTCGTATCCCTTTTTCCAAAACTCTGGCGAATCAAATCCAGGCCGAAGCCGTGGCCCGATTCTGGGCCAGCCGAGGTTATACGGCGGTGATACAGGGTACGCGGGGCCGCTATGAATCCGGCGGTCATTACTATCCTTTGATTAATGAGCGGCAGGATGGCATCGAAACTCTGCGTTGGATTGCCCAACAACCCTGGTACAACGGCAAGCTCGGTATGTGGGGTGGCTCGGTATTTGGTTATACGCAATGGGCGGTTGCGGACCAAACTGATCCGGGTCCATCGGCGCTCGATATTCAGATTTGCAGCACCGATTTTTATGGCATGTTCTATTCAGGTGGCGCCTTTGCATTGGAAAGCGCGCTCTACTGGGCGATTAAAAGTCACGGCACAGAAGATATTGACCCCTCCCTGGATGATTTGGAGCGTGGATTTAATGGCTTTCCCCTTATCGAAGCAGATAACCGGGCCATAGGGGATGTACCATTTTTCAATGACTGGGCTACCCATCAGGAACGTGACGAATACTGGCAGAGTATTGATGGCGTTGATCGGGCAAAACATATTAAAGCACCGGCCCTGTTGATGGCGGGCTGGTTTGACCCTTTTCTACCAACCCAGCTTAACGACTTTGTGCAGATTCGCAATGAGGCCGACCCTTATGTCGCGGCAAACACGCAATTGATTATCGGCCCTTGGTCTCACGCCGACACGGTAACCCTGCCTGGTGGAATCAATGCCGGTGATTACAGACAAGCGAGTCTAACCCCCTCCATAGACTGGTTCGACCGTCACCTCATGGGGCGCAATATTCAAGCCGCGCCGGTGAAAATTTTCGTCATGGGTGATAACGTCTGGCGCGACGAGCAAGAGTGGCCACTCACCCGAGTAAAGCCCACACAGTATTACCTTAGCAGCAGCGGTAATGCGAATAGCCTACGCGGGACCGGTCTCTTGACCGCACATGCTCCGGACTTTGAGTCCGCTGACCATTACAGTTACGACCCGCTCCATCCTGTTCCCTCCCGTGGCGGCGCCATGTTAAGCCCGCGTGCGGGAATCGCGGTACAGAACGAAATCGAGGCCAGGGAGGACGTGCTGGTCTATACCAGTGCTGCACTTGAAAAAGATACTGAAGTCACCGGCAATATAGAAGCTGTACTGTATGTTAATACGTCCGCACCCAACACCGATTTTTATGCCAAACTGGTAGACGTTCATGCGGATGGAGTTGCCTACAACGTCTCCGATGGAATTCTGCGCCAAGACTATCCATCATCGTCTTCGCATCTGCAAAGTCCGCGACAAATAACCATACGCCTCTGGCCTACCAGCATGGTGTTTAAAAAGGGACATCATATCCGGCTCGAAATCACCAGCAGTAACTATCCTCGCTATGATCGAAACCCCAATACCAGCCGGAATATCGCAGTAGAGACCTCTACCAACGTTGCAATACAATCCGTTTACCATGGAAGCACTACACCTTCTCGCCTTATCTTGCCTATTGTCCCGCGATAAGATCAATGCCACACCAACCCAGTAACCAAGAAAAACCCGTCGCCGGCTTTGCTGTAGCATTGTGGATATTGGTTTTCGTATTCTGCCTGCGCGTGCTCGGCCAATTAATACAGCAAGTTTCCCCATTGCCGTGGCTGCCTGGCCTTGAACAGTGGCAAGGTAGTGCTTTACCTTACTGGTTGCTCCTGACGATACAGTGGGCGATCATTGCCGTTATGGTAATGTCGGTACGACGCTGTACTTCGGGTAACTTGGTGCGCAGGCCGGCCCAAGGAAAGTGGCTATTATTCTTAGGCGCGATATATTTTGTCGTTATGGCGGGACGACTTGTCATTGGCTGGACCCTTCCATCCGCCGGCCCGTGGTTTCATAAACCCATTCCGGCGATTTTCCATCTCGTGCTTGCATCCTTTATATTGTTGCTGGGCGCTCATCATACGAATCGGATAGCCCGCGCAGTGACCCGTGTTGACCGCAACGTGGATGAAACATGACGGAAAGGATCATGAGTTACCTCGTCTATCCCGTGACTATCGTATTGGCGGTCGGCCTATACATAGTTTGGAGTGGCGGCACGGACAGTCTTGCGCTGAGCGCCGTCAGCGCGGTCGTACTGGGAGTGATTTCGATTGCTGGTTTTGAATACCTCAAGCCCAAACATCTCGAATGGCAGCCGCGAAAGAACGATATTCAGAATGATCTGCTTTATACCGCGCTGATCCAGGTTGCCCTGCCACGCCTGCTCGGTCTCCTGATCGCGCTTGCGCTGGCTGAACAGGTTGGCGAGCATGCTCCATTCGCTGAGCTTTGGCCCAGGGAATGGCCGCTGGCGGCCCAAGCCTTGCTCTTGATCGTAAGTGCGGATTTCATGCGCTATTGGCTGCACCGTTTGGCGCATACCACACCGTTTTTATGGCGCCTGCATGCGGTGCATCACTCGGTGGACCGGCTTTATTGGCTGAATACCAGCCGCTTTCACCCCTTTGAAAAAATACTCCAGTTTTCTCTCGATTCGCTGCCCTTCATCCTCATGGGGGTTGAGCCGCGCGTGCTCGGTTTTTGGTTTGTAGTCTACTCGGTGAACGGTTTTTTTCAGCACTCCAATATCCGCTTGCGTTTTGGTTTCCTGAGCGGTGTATTCAGCACCGCGGAGTTGCACCGCTGGCATCATTCAAAAACCACCGTGGAATCAAATGCCAACTACGCCAATGTATTCATTATTTGGGATCGCCTGTTCGGGACGTATTTTCATCCGAAAGATCGGGAAGTCACCCAGCTTGGGCTGATAAATCGCAACTATCCGATGGACTTTTGGACACAATTAAAAACCCCTCTTATAAATGGTCTTGATAAGAAAGACGCTCCTCCACCCTCTTTCACCGAGGGCGTGCTAAATCTCCTCATCTGCAGCCGGATGTGGGTGGTTAAACTTATTTATTGGCAAAACCTGATACGGGCTGCGGATTCACCACTAGCTACGCAACAGGCCGTGCTGCGTCGGATTCTGCTTAATAACAGTGCTACTCGGTATGGGCGAGAATACGGATTTAGCACTATTTCCTCATACGACGAATTCGCAAAAAAAGTCCCCGTCGTCGCGTATGAAGCGTTGCGCCCCTATGTCGAGGATCAATTGGCAAGCGGAAATATTTCACTCACAATAGCGCGACCCGTCATGTATGCTAGAACCAGCGGCACCACCGGGCAGCCGAAATACCTCCCGATAGTGCAGGAAGAATTAGCTCGTCAACGGCGTCATGCGGCGCTCATGGCGTATAGCCACTATGCGTTTGATCCCCTGGCCTTCAGCGGAAAGATTTTAGCCCTTGCATCTCCAGCGGTGGAGGGCCGCTTCGAAAACGGCATTCCATGGGGATCAGCTTCGGGTGTCTTGTACGCGGGGATGGGGCGCCGCATCGCCGCCAAATATGTCGTGCCGCCTGAGGTCTTCACCCTGGAAGATCACTCGCTTAAATATCTCCTCATCCTGCGTCTTGCACTGGCGCATAAGAATATCACCTATCTGAGTTCCGCCAACCCTTCCACACTATTGAAATTATGTGCGCTGGTCAATGAGCATTGGCGCGAACTGATTAGTGACATCGAGCATGGAGGTTTCAGCAGGAAATCGGCGTTGCCGTCTCATGTCGTTCATGCCCTACAAAAAGCTTTTCGCCCGCTACCCACGCGAGCTGCAGAATTGCGAGATATTTTTGAACATCATCCACCCGCAAGCTTCGCCAAGTTATGGCCATTCTTACGCCTGGTTTCCACCTGGACATCCGGAAATTGCGCCGTGGCGGTTGACGCCGTCCGTACTTTGGTTTCTCCCTCAACCCATATTGTTGAGCTAGGCTACTTATCCAGCGAATTTCGCGGCACCTTGACGGTTGATTGCGAAGCAGGCACCGGACTTCCGACGATCGAGGATTACTTTTTTGAATTTATCGAACCTGAAAAATGGGAAGCCGGCAGCCGTGACTTTCGATTGGTCCATCAGATTGAAAACGGGCGCGACTACACTATCGTTGTCACCACCCCCTCGGGGCTGTACCGTTATTTCATCAATGACATTGTCCGCGTCACGGGGTATTTCAAGAAAACGCCGACTATCCGATTTCTGAACAAGGGAAAAGGGGTCACCAATCTCACTGGAGAGAAGCTGTATGAGAGCCAAGTCATCGAGGCTATGCAGCAGACCGGAAAACGGTTCGGTCTGAACACCGTATTCTTCCTGATGCTGGCTGACATCGACCGGCAGACCTATCGGCTCTACCTAGAAACAGACGGAGAGCACGCGGCCGCAACGGAAATTGCGCATTTCATTGATGACGCCATTGCTAAACTCAACATTGAATATGACAGCAAGCGCAAAAGTGGGAGGCTCGGCCCTGTTACCATGGAGTGGTTAACGAAGGGGGCAGGGGAAGCCTATCGCTCGCATTGCATCCAAGCTGGCCAAAAAGACGGCCAATACAAAATGATTGCCCTCCAGTATGCACACGAGTGTAAATTTCCATTTGGTTCATACCTATGCAGAGATTAATGCAGTATGCGTATTGAACACTTAAACATGGTAGTGCTTGAAATCCCCTTCAAAACCTCCTTCAAGCACGCCTCGGCGGAGCGTTCAAAAACCGCAAGTGTTTGGGTGGCGGCCCGCTCGAAAAATGGTGAACTGGTAGGGTTTGGGGAGGGATGTCCGAGAGAGTATGTCACCGGCGAAAGCCTCGAAACGGCGCTCCGCTGGTTTAACCGGCAACGCGCCTCCGTCCTGAACGACATCCACGGCATCGAGTCCCTGCATCAGTGGATCAATGCGCATGAACAAGAAATCAACCAGAACCCCGCGGCTTGGTGCGCCATTGAACTCGCGCTACTGGACTTGCTGGGAAGGGCATCGGCTCAAACCCTGGAGACCCTGTTCGCGCTACCGCCCCTCTCTGGTGCGTTCCAATACTCCGCAGTGCTGGGGGACAGCCCTACGCCTGTTTTTGAACGGCAAGTGCTCCATTACCTACAAGCTGGATTCAATGACTTCAAGATCAAGCTCTCCGGCAAGCTCGACACAGACCTGGAAAAAATTGCTTGCTTGAAAAGCCCCGGGTCACCGTTGCGCATCCGCGCAGACGCCAACAACCTATGGCGTTCACCCCTGGAAGTAATAGGCTATCTGAAAAGTCTGGAGCAGCCCTTCTGGGCTATCGAAGAGCCCCTAGCCCCGCGTGATTTCGCGGGCCTTGCACAAATAGCATCTGGCCTCGGAATCAAAATCATACTCGACGAGAGTTTTACTAACGCACAGGATTTTGACCCCACCTCAGCTAATCCGGAGTTATGGATACTTAATCTGCGGGTTTCAAAACTAGGTGGACTTATCAGATCGCTTAAGCTACTTGCGCAAGCGCGCAGTTACGGAATCAAGGTCATTATCGGCGCGCATGTTGGAGAAACCAGTTTGCTTAGCCGCGCCGCACTGACGCTTGCAGCGGCGGCGGCTAGTGACCGAGCAGCGATGGAGGGCGCGTTTGGGACACATCTACTTGAGTATGATATTTGTGATCCCTCTATCATGTTCGGCGCCAAGGGAGTGCTGCAACTCGATGCATCCTCCAGATTATCTGCCCCCGGAAATGGACTTCAGGTTCAGATCAAGCATCCATAGGATGAGCCTTGCGTTCTATTCCATATTCTTCATCTCATTCTCTATCCACGTTTCTGTCTGTACATTAATCTCCGTGGCGCTTTTATTACTACTTTGGATGAGTGGCCCGATCACCAGCCGGATTACACCGGGGCGTTTGATAAAACCCCGCTTCGGCCAAAACTCACCGGCATTGTGCGCGATCGGCAGCACCGGGTAACCGCTCCGCTCAGACAGCATCGCACCACCGATGCCGTAACGGCCCTTCCTGCCGGGCGCCACGCGCGTGCCCTCCGGGAAAATTACCACCGAGCGCCCGTCGTTCAGCCGCGCCGTACCTTGCTCAACCAGTTGCTCCAAGGCGCGGCGGCCCGCCTTGCGATCAATGGCGATGGGCTGCATCATCGCCAAGCCCCAGCCGAAAAATGGAATCCATAATAACTCGCGCTTGCACACCCAGGACAACATCTGCGGAAAAATGCACGGCAGCGCGTAGGTCTCCCAGGCCGATTGATGTTTGCACAGGATCACGCACGGTTGCGTGGGGATGTGCTCGCGTCCCTCGACGGTGTAACGCAGGCCGCAGATTTTTTCTGCGCACCAGAGATTGAAATAACTCCACTGCGTGATAAAGCGATAACGCAGGCGAAACGGCAGCACGCCGCTCACTACGCTGAGCGGGGCAAACACCAGCGTGGAAGAGATCTGGCACAGGGCGAACAATAACGAGCGCAGAAACAACATCAGGGTTTGGCCTTGGCGAGCAACACGTCTACAAACGCAGCGAGGTCGTCATAGACGGGAACGTCCCCGGGCACATCCTGTTGAGAGATGCGCGACCCTTTACCGGTGCGCACTAATATGGGCAATGCGCCCACCGCGCGCGCCGCCTCGGCGTCGCGCAGCGAGTCGCCCACCGCATATACGCCGTGTAGATCGCAATGGAATTGTTGCGCGATTTGCTTGAATAAACCGGGTTTGGGTTTACGGCAATCGCAGTGGTCGTCCGGCGTGTGCGGGCAGAAAAATATCGCAGCGATGTTCCCGCCCGCCTGCGCTACTTCTTGTTGTAGTTTTTCGTGGATGCGCCGCATGGTCTGGAGATCAAACAGCCCGCGACCCACACCGGATTGGTTGGTCGCCACCACCACCGTATAACCCGCACGCGTCAGGTGCGCAATCGCTTCCAGGCTGCCTGGGATTGGAAGCCACTCTTCGGGCGATTTAATATATTCGTCGGAGTCGAAGTTAATCACCCCGTCGCGGTCGAGAATGATGAGCTTCAAGTTATTCAGGATTGTTGAACGCCATACTGTAGCTTGGAGATATCCGCCACACGCATGAACAGGCCTTCCAGCTTGGTGAGTAACGCGAGGCGATTGTCACGCAGAGCCTTATCCTCCACCATCACCATCACCTTGTCAAAAAAGGCATCCACCGCCGGGCGCAGCGAAGCGAGGTGCTTGAGCGCCTGGGTGTATTCTTCATGGTGAATGAGCGGCATTACTTCTGCTTCGAGCAGCGCCAAGTGCTGGGCGAGATGCTGCTCTTCATCTTGCTTTAGCAAACTCGCGTTGACTATCTCCATCGGTTCGCGCTGCGCCTGTTTGAGGATATTGCGGATGCGTTTGTTGGCGGCGGCGAGGCTTTCCGCCTCCGGCATTTTGCGGAATTCCTGTATGGCCTTGAGCCGCGGCACGATCCAATCCATGCGCGTCGGCCGCAGGCTTAGCACCGCCTCAATTTCATCGTGTCTGTAGTCCTGTTCACGCAGGTAGGGCTTCAAGCGCTCCAGCATGAAATCATAAAGCTTGGACACAGTGTCTTTGCCTATCAATCCCGCCGGGAACTGCGCTTCGGTAATTTCCAGCAATTGCATAAGGTTGAGAGACAGACTGTTTTCCATCAACGTGCGCAGCAGGCTTAAAGCCGCGCGACGCAAGCCGAACGGGTCTTTGTCACCCGTGGGGACGAGACCGATGCCGTAAATACCTACCAAGGTATCAAGTTTCTCGGCCAACCCGACGCAAATCCCCGCAGGGCTTTCCGGCACACGCTCATAGTGTTCTCGAATCGCCTCGGCCACCTGCAAGGCTTCACCGTCATGCAAGGCGTAGTAACATCCCATGATGCCTTGCAGCTCCGGAAATTCGCCGACCATGTCGGTGAGCAAATCGGCCTTGCACAAATACGCTGCACGCTCGACGTGCTTGATGTCCGCTGCGAACTTTATTTCCTTGAGCCGCGCGGCAATAGCCACCGAGAGTTTTTGGATGCGCTCCACGCGCTGCAATTGGCTGCCCAGCTTGTTGTGGTACACCACATTCGCAAGTTTGGGTATACGATCTTCAAGCCTGATCTTCCCGTCTTGCTCGAAAAAGAATTTGGCATCGCTCAAGCGTGCGCGTAATACCCGCTCGTTGCCGACTATCACCAGGCTGTCATCCGCTGGGCGGATGTTGGAGACAATCAAGAATTTGTTGGTGAGCTTTCCTTTACTATCCAGCAGAGGGAAATATTTCTGGTTCGCCTTCATGGTCAGGACCAAACATTCCTGCGGCACCTCCAGAAATTCTTTTTCAAATTTCCCGACCAGCACATTAGGGCGCTCGACCAGCGCGGTCACTTCGTCCAGCAAGGCATCATCTACTACCGGCGTGAGTTTTTCCTTGGCGGCGGCAGCGGCGAGTTGTTTTGCGATCTCGGTGCGGCGCGCGGCGAAGCTGGCGATGACCGCACCCTCGGTTTCCAGTTGCTGCGCATAGTTGTCGGCATCCTTCAACACCACCGGATTCACGTCGGCTTCGAAGCGATGCCCTTGCGTCTCACGTCCGGATTGCAAACCCAATATAGTGATCGGCACGATGTCCGCGCCATGCAATGCGACCAATCCATGTGCGGGGCGCACGAACTGTACGCTGCTCCAACCATCGGCGAGCTGATAAGTCATCCACTTGGCAATGGGCAACCTATCCAAGGTATTCCAAAGTGCTTGTATCAAGCAAAGCGTCAAACTCATGCTTTTTTCAACCTTGTCCAAGATCAACATGTCGGCCTTGCCGTCATTCTCCCGCCGCACCATTGATGAGTCTGCACCTATGCTGGCAAGTTTCTTCAGTAGCGCCGGGGTGGCCTGGCCGTTCACATCTAGCCCGACTGCAACCGGCATCAGCTTTTGTGAAACTAATTTATCAGCGGATTGTTCTGCAACACCGGTGACGTGCACAGCGAGGCGGCGTGGAGAAGCATAGGCGGTAACTGCTGCATCAGTGCCAACCAGACCTTGCGCCATAAGACTCGCCGCCAACACTTCGGCGAAACTGTCGCCAAGTTTTTTCAATGACTTGGGCGGAAGCTCTTCGACAAACAATTCGACAAGCAGACTCTTAGTTGTTGTCATTGGGCAGCTTCCCGGTCCATCTGTGCGATCACTTCGTCAGCCCGCTCGCGTGATGACATCGGGAATGGCGGATCAAGCCGCCTACGACTCTCTTTGTAACTCTTGGCCACGCTGCGCGCCAGATTGCGGATGCGCCCGATGTAGCCGGCACGTTCCGTGACGGAAATCGCGCCACGCGCATCCAGCAGATTGAAAGTATGCGCGGCTTTCAGCACCTGCTCATACGCGGGCAGCGTGAGATTTTGTTCCATCAGATATTGCGCCTGTTTTTCGTGGCTGGCGAACGCGACCAGCAAAAAATCCACATCGCTGTGCTCGAAGTTATAGGCCGATTGCTCGACCTCGTTCTGGTGATACACGTCGCGGTAGGAAACGCCCGGCGTCCAGGTCAGGTCGAACACGTTTTCCACGCCCTGCAAATACATCGCCAGTCGTTCCAGGCCATAGGTGATCTCACCGGTGATGGGCTTGCAGTCTATGCCGCCGACTTGCTGGAAATAAGTGAACTGGGTCACCTCCATGCCGTTCAGCCACACTTCCCAGCCCAATCCCCACGCGCCCAGCGTCGGGTTTTCCCAATCGTCCTCGACGAAACGGACATCATTTTTTTTCAGGTCGAAACCGAGTTCTTGCAGCGAGCCGAGATACAAATCCAGAATATCGGCAGGTGCAGGTTTAAGCACGACTTGAAATTGGTAATAGTGCTGCAAGCGGTTCGGATTTTCCCCGTAACGCCCATCCTTGGGGCGGCGTGTCGGCTGCACGTAAGCTGCTTTCCATGGCTCAGGGCCAAGCGCACGCAGAAAGGTGGCGGTGTGCGAAGTGCCCGCACCGACTTCCAGGTCGTAGGGCTGGAGCAGTACGCAACCCTGCGCGGACCAATAACTCTGCAAACTCAGAATCAGGTCCTGGAAGGTTAAAATTTTTGCCGCCTGTGGCGCTGTTTTGGGCTGCGCGCTCACCATTAGAGTCCTCAAGTGTCTGAAAATATAAGTATAGCGTGACCGGCGGGTCTTCTGCAGGATTCTGGAGTAATTAGCCCGGCGGCGGTGTCCAACATCAGACTCAAGATATCGCCGGATATGCCGATGATAAAACTAGACAACACAAGGAATCTTTTATGAAAGAGCTCGTTACTCTACCGACCGCCACCGCACAATGGTATGAGCTGGTCAATGAAGCGGAGAATGTGGCTGCCTGCCGGTTGGTGGAGGAGTTGGAAAGCTATCTGGTCTTTCTGCTGATGCGCTTCAGTCGTCAACCGGATCTGGCCGCAAGTGTGCTGGCGCTGGATTATCTCAACGGAGTTCTGACGGCGGGCAGTCTGCAACAGGAACGCCTGCGCGACGTGGGCGATCATTGCCTACTCTATTCCGGCCTGTTCCCGCATCAGGCGGAGCGCCGCCATGTGCGCATCAGTTATTTTGTGGACATGGGCCGCAACGCCTACCAACAGCTATCGCATACCCTGGCCAATACATCGGCGGATCTCTATGCTCATTTGTCGCAGGACTTCATCAGCCTGATGGATGTGTTGTTGGCGGTGCGCAAGCTGGGTAGCGCCGGGCCTTGCCTTGATCCGCTGCCGGCCTATGAGTTATGGGCGGACACCGGCAGCCGAGTGGCTTATAGCACTCTGCGCGAAGGCAGCTCCGGGTATCCGGTCATTCTGCAGAAAGAGCCTCATATAAAGCATTAACCGCTTTCCTTAACAGCCTGCTGAAAAGCGTGCTGAGGGGCGCATCGCGGCGTTGGAAACGGACTCAAAATGCGGGGCCGCGAAGCGGTAGACTCCGTGTAAACTCCGCTTTTTCGCCCGTTTCCGCCTCACACTGCATCCCCTGATCAGTTTTTCAGCAGGCTGTTAATGCACTATTTTAGTGCATTATTACCCCTTATCCGCCCTAAAATAGGGCATCAGCAGCCCTCCTCAACATATAAATCTCTGAATACAGGGAATTTCTAAATGGCATGTTTCATGCTAAATTCCCTACTTTGAGTTTTTCAGCGCTCCACACCGCAAAATGACTATTCATTCAGGAGAGTTTTAATGTCTGCAAAAGTATTGAAGATGATTAAGGACAATGACGTCAAGTTTATTGACTTCCGTTTCTGTGATACCAAGGGGAAGGAGCAGCACGTCTCGGTTCCCGCGCATACCATAGACGCCGCACTGTTCAAGGAAGGCAAGATGTTTGACGGCTCGTCTATCGCCGGCTGGAAGCATATTAACGAATCGGACATGATTCTGATGCCCGACGCGGACAGTGCCGTGATGGATCCGTTCATGGAGGAGTCCACCCTGCTGTTGCGCTGCAACATCATCGAACCCACCACCATGAAGGGCTACGAGCGCGACCCGCGTTCACTGGCGCAACGTTGCGAGGCCTACATGAAGTCTACCGGCATCGCTGACACCGCCTACTTCGGTCCCGAGCCAGAATTTTTTATTTTCGACGATGTGCGTTGGGGCGCCGACATGAGCGGTTCGTTCGTCAAAATAGACTCCGAAGAGGCTGCATGGAATTCCGAAAAGGTGTTTGAAGGCGGCAATATCGGCCACCGTCCGGGCATCAAGGGCGGCTACTTCCCGGTGCCGCCAGTGGATTCGGCGCAGGACATCCGCTCCGCCATGTCGCTCGCCCTGGAAGAAATGGGCCTGGTAGTGGAGGCGCATCACCACGAGGTGGCCACCGCCAACCAGAATGAAATCGCCACCCAGTTCAACACCCTGGTGAGGAAAGCGGACGAGATATTGATTCTGAAGTACGTGGTGATGAATGTCGCCCATGCCTACGGCAAGACCGTGACCTTTATGCCCAAACCCCTGGTCGGCGACAACGGTTCCGGCATGCACTGCCATCAGTCGCTCGCCAAGGCCGGCAAAAACCTGTTCACCGGGAACAAGTATGGGGGCCTGTCCGACCTCGCGCTGTATTACATTGGCGGCATCATCAAACACGCGCGCGCGCTGAACGCCTTCTGCAACCCCGGCACCAACAGCTACAAGCGCCTGGTGCCCGGCTTCGAGGCCCCGGTCATGCTCGCCTACTCGGCGCGCAACCGCTCCGCCTCGATCCGTATCCCCTACGTCGCCAACCCCAAGGGGCGTCGTATCGAGGTGCGCTTCCCCGACCCGAGTGCCAACCCGTATCTCGCCTTCAGCGCAATGGTCATGGCGGGCCTCGACGGCATCCAGAACAAGATCAATCCGGGCGAGGCGATGGACAAAGACCTCTACGACCTGCCGCCGGAAGAGGAAAAGAAAATCCCGAAGGTGTGCCATTCGCTCGACATGGCACTCGAACACCTCGACAAGGATCGCAAGTTCCTCACTGCGGGCGGCGTGTTCACCAACGACGTGATTGACTCGTACATAGACCTCAAGATGCAGGAAGTCACGCGCCTGCGCATGACCTCGCACCCGGTCGAGTACGACATGTATTACAGTTTGTAGGGTCTTTTCTCGTCCCTATGAAAATAAAACACCCCCAGCAACGGGGGTGTTTGTTTTTGGGAACTGCCTTTAGATTTCCCCAGTAACTTGTTGAGAATCTGATGCAATCATGTGCGAAACCCGCAGTCAGCCGAGGTTTGCTAGGGGCTCAGCGGGGAAAATCGTCAAATATCCGAGGTTGCAATTGGCTGGCGAATGTACTCTAATTTTGCCTGCCTTGAGTTTGGGGCGATTGAAAAAGGCCATGGAGGCCTTTTTCAATCGCACGTAGCCGGGCCTGGTTAAGGCTCCCGACAATGAGGGTGTGGTGTTTAAAGGGAGTATTCCGTAGAGGCTGCGTATGCCTCTGCGGCAAGCAGCAAGACACCTTGCCCGCTAACATAAAAGAGTCCGTGTGTATGATAGTTCAACTACGTAAAACCCTTGCGGTCTTCATACAGCGTTGGTACCCGGAACGACAATTTTTTTATCGCAGCCACGGCCAGGTGCGTTTTGTCTCGCTGTCTCAGCCTGTACAAATCGTGTTGAGTCTGCTGTTAGTGGCGGGCCTTGGCGGGGGTGTATTTGCCTGGGTCACCGCCCCCAGTTACACTGAACTGGCGGCAGATGTCGCCGAACTGAGGGAGGAACGCAATGCCCTGCAGGCGCAGGCAAAATCCCTGACCACTCAGGTCGCCGCATTGCAGGACAAACTTGGCGATGCCCTCAAACAAGTCGCCAGCATTCCCGCTAAAGACACTCGTATCGCCGAACTTACCTCGCAGCAAACCAGCTCACAAACCCGCCTACTAGCCCTCAACTCCCAGGTATCTACACTGCAAACCAATCTGGACGACGCCCTCAAACGGGTCGCCGAGATCAAGCGCTCGCAGGAAACCCTGGTCGCGCACATTCAGGAACGCACCGAGAGCAACGCCGAACGCCTCGAACAGGCAATCGCCATGACGCGGCTCGATCTCAACAAATTGATGGCCGACAGCAGTCGTAACAGTAACAGCAAGCTGGGACGGGGCGGTCCGTTTATTCCGCCGTCGGCGGCCGCCCCGAAAAGCCCGTTTGCCGATATGCAGGATTTGTTCGAGAGCAGCGTGGTGCAGCTGGAGGCGCAATTGGACCGCTGGGCCAGCCTGGAAAGCATCTTTGAACGCTTGCCGGTGGTGCCGCCGGTGAACACGGGCCATGTCTCCAGCCGCTTCGGCAAACGCAGCGACCCATTCACCGAGCAGCAGGCCTTTCACAGCGGCATAGATTTTTCCGCGGAGCTGAATACGCCCGTCTACGCCACCGCGCCGGGTTTGGTGACCTTCGCCGGCAGCGACGGCCCTTACGGCTACGTGGTGGAGGTAGACCACGGGCTGGGTATCAAGACCCGCCACGGTCATCTGAGCAAGGTGCTGGTAAAACAGGGTGAGCGTGTCGTATTACGCCAGAAGATCGGGCTGATAGGCTCCACCGGACGCAGCACCGGCCCGCATGTGCATTTTGAGGTGTTGTACCGCGGAACGCCCCGCGATCCGGCCAGTTTCATGGAGGCGGGCAGACATGTTTTCAAAGAGTGATAAATCGGATCGCCCCGCCGCGAAGCCGGGCGCACCCTCCATCCTGAGCGCCGGTTTGCAGGTGACCGGCAAGCTGGTCACCGCCGGCGAGTTACAGATTGACGGTGAAGTTGAGGGCGATGTCGCGGCCGGACGGCTCACCATCGGGGAGCACGCGAAGGTTACCGGCGATATCCGTGCCGAGCAGATCATCGTGCAGGGCGAGGTCTGTGGGAGCATCCAGGCGCGCAGCGTACAACTTGCAAAAACGGCCAAGATCACCGGCGACATCACGCACGAATCACTGTCGGTCGAGACCGGAGCCTACATCGAAGGGCACTGCAAGCACCCCGAACCGCGCGAGGTCGGGGGCAACACGAAACTCCACTTGGCCGCCGAACCGGGCAAAACACACCCCCCGCGCGCCTTCGGCGACAAAACTCTTTCCTAGCTCTCGCATCTCAGGCTGATATGGCCTGACATTGTATTCAAGCAAGTTGTTGTCTATGCTAATGCCATGAGCCGCACTCTTTTTGTATCTCTAACGATTTTGCTCGGCCTTAGCATGCATGGACAGGCCGTTGCGGCCATTTATAAGTGGGTGGGGCCGGACGGAAAGATCGTGTATACCGACCAGCCGAGACCGGGGGCCAAGGAGGTCGAGTTGCCCAAATTTCCCCCGCCCCCTCCGGCCAAGCCCGCCCAAGCGGACAAAGCCACACCGGATAAAAAAACAGACACGACGGCCGAGCCAGCCTTCCCGGGTTACACGAAGGTGGCGCTGGTCAAACCGGAAAACGACGCCACTGTGCGGGAAAATAGCGGTGTCGTGGAGGTGGCGCTGGAGTTGGAGCCGACCTGGGACCCTAAGCTGGGGCACAAGATCACGGTCTCGCTGGATGGTAAGAATCTTCCCGAGACCTACACTACCCCGCAATTTCAACTGCAAAACATTGACCGCGGCAGCCACAGCCTGCAAGTCACGATCAACGACGCAAAAGACGTACCCCTATCCACCTCAAACAGCGTGACCTTTCACATGAAGCGCCAGTCGGTGAATTTTGTACAAAAAAATCCCCTGATGGCCCCTAGAGTTGACCCACCCGATAGCCTGCTACAGCCCTACTTATCTGCACCAAAATAGTGCATTAAATCCTGTTTTGTTTTATTCTGTATTCAGTGCACTGATCCTGCCATACCACGGTCTTGTAGCAAGCCTCTGATTTAGCTCTGCTAATTAACGACCTTTGGGCGGCTCTCCAGCGCCAGCGCGCGACTGGTTTAGTTCTTGCTTTAGCTCAATCTGACCATGCATTACGCCAAACTTTACCAAGCGGTTACCGAGAATCTGAATACCGCCGTATTCACCTTTGATCGTGGCTTGCGCCTCACCTATATCAATCCCGCGGGCGAAATGATGTTGGCCATCAGCGCCCGTCAGGCGCGGGGAATGCAGGCCTCCGATCTTTTCCAGCACGCAGCGGCCTTTATGGCGTCGCTGAAGCGTGCCCTGAACACCCAGCACCCTTTTAGCGAGCGCGAGTTGCAGCTGCGGTTGCTCGATGATACCCCCATCACTGTGGACTGTATGGTTACACCCTTGAGCGAGGAGCGTCTGCTGGTTGAGATGCTGCGGGTGGACCGGCAGTTACGCATCGCCCGCGACGAAAATCGCCTCAGCCACTATCAGGCCAATCAAATGATGTTGCGGGGCCTGGCGCACGAGATCAACAACCCGCTGGGCGGCCTGCGCGGCGCGGCGCAACTGCTGGAGCGCAAACTGAACGATGCCAGCCTGCAGGAATACACCCGCGTCATCATCGGCGAGGCCGACCGGCTGCGCACGCTGCTGAGCCGCATGCTGGCGCCGACCGCCTTGCCGCAGCGCAGGCTGGTGAATATTCATGAAGTCCTGGAGCGGGTGCGCAGCCTGGTGCTGGCGGAAACTTCCGAGGGAATAACTATCTCACGCGACTACGATCCCAGCATTCCGGAGTTTATGGCGGACAGCGATCAGCTCATCCAGGCGGTGCTCAACATTGTGCGCAATGCGGTACAGGCGCTGGATAGTAAAGGCAAAATCACCCTGCGCACCCGCATCCAGCGGCACTTTACCATCGGCCAGAAGTGTCACAAGCTGGTGGCGGGCGTGGAGATCAGTGATAACGGGCCGGGCATACCCGAAGACTTGATCGAGAATATCTTTTATCCGCTGGTGACGGGCCGCGCGGACGGCAGCGGCCTGGGGCTTTCTATCGCGCAGTCCCTGGTCAACCAGCACGGCGGGCTGATCGAGTGCGCCAGCAGGCCCGGAAAAACAACGTTTACCTTATGGCTACCCTTAGAAAATGGAGCGCAGCATGACTGACAAGCCGCAGGTCTGGGTGATAGACGACGACCGCTCGATCCGCTGGGTGCTGGAAAAGGCCTTGCAGCAGGCGGAGATGAAGGTCACCAGCTTCGAAAACGCGGGATCGGCCTTGAAGGTGTTGCCGAGGACGCTGCCCGACGCGGTGATCACCGATATCCGCATGCCGGGCATGGACGGCCTGAAGTTATTGGAGATGCTGAAGACGCATTATCCCGATCTGCCGGTCATCATCATGACCGCCCATTCCGATCTGGACAGCACAGTGGCGGCGTATCAGGGCGGCGCCTTCGAGTACCTGCCCAAGCCTTTCGATGTGGACGAGGTCGTTGACCTGGTGCGGCGCGCCCTGGAACGCAGCCGCCGCCAGTCTCTGCAAGTGCTGCAAGACGATCATCGGGCGGCGGAGATCATCGGCGAGGCGCCTTCGATGCAGGAGGTGTTTCGCGCCATCGGCCGTTTGTCGCGCTCGCACATCACCGTGCTCATCAACGGCGAGTCCGGCACCGGCAAGGAGCTGGTCGCCCATGCACTACACCGCCACAGTCCGCGCGCCGCCAAGCCTTTCATCGCGCTCAATATGGCGGCGATGCCGCGCGATCTGCTGGAGTCGGAACTGTTCGGTCACGAACGCGGGGCCTTCACCGGCGCGCAGGAACGGCGGGTGGGACGCTTTGAACAGGCCGATGGCGGGACCTTGTTTCTCGACGAGATCGGCGACATGCCTTCCGAACTCCAGACCCGGCTGTTGCGCGTGCTGGCCGACGGCGAGTTTTATCGTGTCGGCGGCCATAATCCCATCAAGGTGGACGTGCGCATCATCGCCGCCACTCATCAAAACCTTGAACAGCGGGTGCGCGATGGCAATTTCCGCGAGGATCTGTTCCACCGTCTCAATGTGATCCGCATCCACATCCCGCCCTTGCGTCAGCGTCGCGAAGACATCCCTCTGTTGCTGCGCCACTTCCTGGGCTCCGCCGCCAAAGAGCTTGGCGTTAAGCCCAAGCAGTTGCGCAACGATGCCGAGGAGTATCTGACCCATCTGGATTGGCCCGGCAATGTGCGGCAGCTTGAAAACACCTGCCGCTGGCTCACCGTCATGACCATCGGCGACGTGATCACGGTAGCGGATCTGCCGCCTGAGTTGCGGCAGCAACAATCCCCCGCCGGCGACGATGCGGATTGGGAAGCGGCATTACGGCGCTGGGCGGATCAGCAGCTCAGCCACGGCGAGACGGACTTGCTCTCCGTCGCCACTCCCGGCTTCGAGCGCATCATGATTGAAGCCGCGCTCAAACACAGCGGTGGGCGCCGTCAGGACGCGGCGAAATTGCTGGGCTGGGGGCGCAATACGCTCACCCGCAAGATTCAGGAGCTGGACATGGAGGCCCCCGAGTGAGGCGCTGCGTTGACTTCGTCGACTGAAAACTCAATACTTGAGATCAGCGTTGGGGAATCATATGATGCATTACATACGGCTGTTGCTCATCTGCATCACACTGGCCGGGTGCGCCGCAGCAGCCGTGGCGCAAGATCAAATACCTCGACCCCAGCGTGATGAGCGGGGCCAGATCACCGTATCACCCGCGACCGCTACGCTGATTGAACAGGCCGAGGCAGGTGACGCCGACGCAGCCAACACGGTCGGATTCCAGTATGGCAACGGCTTGAGCGTGATGCAGAATGACGCCGAGGCCTTGAAGTGGTATCGCAAGGCGGCGGAGTTAGGCAGCGAAGAGGGCATGTACAATCTTGCCGGCGTTCACGAAAACGGCTATGGCGTAAAGCAAGACTACCAAGAAGCCGTCAAGTGGTACCGCAAGGCTGCGGAACGAGGGCATGCCGGGGCGCACTACGCCTTGGCGAGGCTTTATGAGCAGGGACAGGGCGTACCCAAAGACCTCAAACAATCCGCCGAGTGGCGCCGCAAGGGCGAGATGCTGGAGATCAACCCTAGTGGCAAATAAACTCTCATCACTTACTCGCATTTCTATGGCAGCCCGATTTTTTGCGGCGGTGCTGGCCTTGCTGCCGCCCGTTTTGTCATACGCCGAACCGGTCTCTGCAACCACACCCTTCGCCGAGACCCTTAGCGTCAGCGGTCTTGCTAAGGTAAAGCTCACCCCTGACCGCGCGGTGTTCACGATCTCCGTGGAGACCAGTGCCAAGACCGTGGGCGAAGCCGTCCAGCAGAACAACGGCAAGATTGAGCAGGTAATCGCCGCGCTGAAGAAGGCGGGCGCGACCGAGCAGGAAATTCAGACCAGTAACTTTTCCATCTTCCCGCAACAGGAGTTCACGGAAAACCGGCGGCCGCGGGTGGTCGGCTACCAAGTGAGCAACAGCCTGACGGTGACGCGCGCGACGGTAAGCGATGCGGGGAAACTGCTGCAAGCGGCGGTGGACGCCGGCGCCAACCAGGCGGGCGGTTTAAGCCTGGTGGTTTCCGATCTCACCCGCGGGCGCGAGGAAGGACTGCAGCGCGCCTTTCAGGACGCGAAGGCTAAGGCCGAGACCCTGGCCAAGGCTGCCGGCAGAACAGTCGGCCGGGCGCTTTCCATCAGCGAGGGCATCATGTCGGCACCGCCCTCGCCCCTACTCGGCCGCACTATGGCCGCCGAGGCCAAGTTCGCAGAGGTGCCCGTGTCCCCAGGAGCCGAAGAGATCAGCTTCACGGTTTCGGTAACATTTGAATTGCGTTGAGCAGGCCATGTGTAGCCTCAGCCGCCACAGTCGGGCCCTTCGCGCTCCGCATTGAGTGCCCCCACCAGTTGTGAGACATGATTTAATCGGTGACGCTGTAAATAGTCCGCGATGCCGGCGTTGATTTTCGGGCACACCAGCGGATCGTAAAACAGCGCAGTGCCGACGCCCACGGCCGAAGCCCCGGCGATGATGAATTCCAGCGCGTCCTGCGCCGTCAGGATGCCACCTTGGCCGATAATGGGAATGTTGTGTTTTTTCGCCACCTGGTACACCTGGTGCACCTTGAGCAGCGCGATAGGCTTGAGCGCGGGGCCGGACAGTCCGCCCTGGCCGTTGCCGAGCACCGGCATGCGCTTCTCAATGTCTATCGCCATGCCCATCATGGTGTTAATGACGGCAAAGGCATCGGTACCGGCCTCAATACAGCGGCGCGCGTTCTCCGCGATGTCGGTCTGGTTGGGCGAGAGTTTGGTGATGAGCGGTTTCTTGGTCTGCGCGCGGCACGCCGCCACCACGCGCGCCGACATGTCCGGGTCATTGCCGAACGCCACGCCGCCTTCCTTCACGTTGGGGCAGGAGATGTTGATCTCCATCGCGTCTATCGGCGAGTCGTCGAACAGGCGTGTTATCTCGGCGTATTCCTCCACCGTGGAGCCGGACAAATTAGCGATGAAGCGCGTCTCGCTGAAATCGAGCGCGGGCAAAATGTTCTTTATCACGTATTCCGTGCCGGGGTTCTGCAAACCGATGGCGTTCAACATCCCCATCGGCGTCTCCCACACGCGGTGCGGAGCATTACCGAGGCGGGCCTTGAGTGTCGTGCCCTTCAGGCACACCGCGCCCGCGTCGCGATTGGAAAAACCATTCACGCGCGTGTATTCTTCACCGAAGCCCACACACCCGGAGAGCAGCACGAGCGGCGTATTGAAACGCATGCCGCAGAACTCCATCGCCAGCATGGCCTGATCGCTTAGGTTACCGTCCTTCATGTTTCACGTCGTGCTCTATCAACCGGAGATTCCGCCCAACACCGGCAACATTATACGCCTGTGCGCGAACAGCGGCGCGCAATTGCATTTAATCAAACCCCTGGGTTTCAGTCCCACCGACAGCAAGCTCAAGCGCGCCGGGCTGGACTATCATGACTGGGCCAGCGTGCATCAGCACGAAAACCTCGATGCCTTCAAGGAAACCGTGCGGCCCTCGCGCCTGTTTGCAATCTCCACGCGCGGTACATGCAACTACACGGAAGTTTCCTACCAGCCCGGCGACACCTTCCTGTTCGGCCCCGAAACGCGCGGCCTGCCGCAAACTGTGCTCGACTCCATGCCCAATGACTGCATCCTACGCATCCCCCTGCGCCCCCACAACCGCAGCCTCAACCTCTCCAACGCGGTTGCAATTGTGTTGTATGAAGCCTGGCGGCAGCAGGGTTTTATAGGGGCGGACTAGGTGATTTGCATCTTTGGGCCGAATCCATACTTGATATATCCCCAGACACTCTGTATAATTCATTCACCCTATAGGTGAACTAATAAATAGTCTTGATCGTCTCGTTCAGAACCAAGCGGCTTGAACGGTGTTACCGCGAGCATGGACTTGCTGCCCGCTACTTCGGGGCAGAAGTGGGAGTCGCTATATCCAGCGCATCAACATCATCAAACAAGTAAATGACCTAGACAATTTGTTAAAGCTGCCAGGCCTTCGATGCCATCCACTAAAAGGCAATCGTGAAGGGCAATACGCGGTTAAGCTTACAGGGTTCTATCGGCTTATCTTTATTCTGGAGGGCGAACCCCTAGAGATAGTCCGAATTGAGGAGGTGAGTAAACATTATGATGACTGAATACGACATTCATTCTGATCTTGCCATTCCGCCAGGCGAGTACCTACTGGAAGTGGCAGAAGAGATGGGAATCAACCAGGCCGATCTTGCCCGTCGTATGGGACGTCCGCCACAGGCGATCAACGAGATCGTCAAGGGGGAGAAAATCATTACCCCGGAAACCGCGCTGCAACTGGAGCAGGTGCTTGGTGTGCCAGCACACATCTGGACTGGTTTGGAGGCCGAGTATCAGCTGGTGCAGGCACGGCAAGACGAAGCCAAACTGCTGCAGCAGGAGGTGTCATTGCTTGAGCGCTTCCCTTATAAAGAAATGGTCAAGTTAGGTTTGGTGCATAAGGTCCGCGATCCGCAGCAAAAGGTCAGGGAGCTGTGGCAGTTTTTCGGCGTCGCCTCACTTCACAACTTAGGGGGCGTTAAGGCATACGTCCCTGCTTTCAGGCAGGCCGTAAAGCTAAAGGCCGCGCCCGAGGCACTATTAGCTTGGCTTCGAGGTGGCGAACTCAAGGCCCGCGCTATAAAAACGAAACCTTACGACGAGTCGAGCCTCCGTGGATCGTTGGATGACATTCGCAGTCTGAGCAATGAAGAACCCAAAGAGTTCCTGCCCAAATTGGAAAGCATGCTAGCGGAGAGTGGCGTCGCTTTTATATTGCAACCTCGCCTTCCGAAGACTTATGTGAATGGAGCTACATTCTGGTTAGCTGCGGATAAGGCGGTACTTATGATGAGTATTCGCGGCAGTTGGTCGGACATCTTCTGGTTTAGCCTATTTCACGAGATCGGTCATATCTTGTTGCACGATAAGCGGCACATCTTTCTTGAGAACCTCGCAGAAGACCCGCAATGGAAGAAACAAGAAAGTGAAGCCAATACCTTTGCATGTGATACGTTGATCTCGCCTAAAGATTACGCCGCTTTTATTTTGACAGGAGAGTACACACTGGCCAAGATCAAGGCATTCGCAAAGCAGATACGAATACACCCTGGCATCATTGTGGGGCGACTTCAACACGAAGACCGTTTACCCCAAAACCAACATAGATTAAGAGTCCGCTATAAGTGGGCCGCGTAACTGCCCTCTGCGTGGTTGATCCCAGCGCGTAACGGGGTCAGGCTTGTATAATTGCATTATTGAAGCCCTCCAATCGCTTCGCCAGCGCTTTCGACTAATATCAAATAATACAATTATGCAAGCCTGATAATCATCTAGCCGACTCCTAAACAGGGGGTTATCGTTTGAGTTGCAACACTTGAACGAAACCCCCAATAAAGGAGCCGACATGGAACTGTACGCTGCAATTGATCTGCATTCCAACAACAGCATGCTGGTCGTGCTGGACAAGGATGATCACGTGATACTGGAACGCCGTCTAAAGAATGATCTCGAACGCATCCGGTTGGCACTTGCGCCCTACCGCGAATCGATTTGCGGGATCGCTGTGGAATCCACCTACAACTGGTACTGGTTGGTCGATGGACTGATGAGCGAAGGCTACCGGCTACACCTCGTCAACACGGCAGCAGTCAAGCAATACGAAGGGCTCAAATACAGTTCGGATCAGCACGACGCCCGTTGGCTCGCCCACCTGCTGCGCCTGGGCATTCTGCCCGAGGGCTACATCTACCCTTCTGCAGCGCGCGCTGTGCGCGACCTGTTACGCAAACGCGGGCAACTGGTGCGAACCCGCACCACGCAAATCCTCAGCATGCAGAACCTGTTCACGCGCAACCTCGGCGACCAAGTCAGCGGCAACAGCATCAAACGCTGGACGGCAGAACACGTCGAGACGCTCGATCTGTTACCAGCACAACGCATGGCCATCGCCGCCAATCTGGCCGTCATGCAATGCCTAGACCAGCAGATCAAGCAGCTAGAACGGGGCATCCTCGCGCAAGCGCGGTTGCGCCCAGATTTCCAGGCGCTGCTGAGCGTGAGCGGCATCGGCAAGATTTTGGCGCTTACTATCGCCTTGGAGACCGGCGACATTGGTCGTTTCGCCACGGTAGGCGACTTCGCCTCCTATTGCCGCTGTGTGGGCAGTGTGCGCCTCTCCAACGGCAAGCAGAAAGGCGTGGGCAATGCCAAGAACGGCAATAAGCATTTGGCTTGGGCCATGATCGAGGCGGCGAACTTCGCGGTGCGCTTTGACCCGGCAATCAAGCGTTTCTATCGGCGTAAGAAGGCGCAAGTACACGGCGTGGTGGCGATCAAGAGCGTAGCGCATAAACTGGCGCGCGCCTGCTATCACGTGATGCGCGAGGGCAAGCCGTTCGACGTGACAC
>Ga0184616_10000041_pt1 | contig 23717 bp, 24 predicted proteins | sample PLM4_90_coex_FD_133145 | JGI IMG/M metagenome (GOLD analysis project Ga0184616, IMG submission 133145) | Groundwater sediment microbial communities from an aquifer in East River, Colorado, USA - PLM4_90_coex | ecosystem: Environmental > Terrestrial > Soil > Riparian zone | place: USA: East...
CCCGACCGGCCCTGGTCCTATCAGAGTGAAGCGTTGCAGAGGATAGTTGTAGTCCACATGCGTGCTGCCCCACCAGGATCGCATGTCCTGAATGATCTCGGTGGTGAGCTTCTCGGGGCTGAGGACCTGGATGACTCGCATGGCTACATGTCCGCCGGTCGGCGGTTCCGATTGTCGAAGATGCCCCAACGGTAGGTGAAGACCCGACGCACCGTGTTGGGCAGGAATTTGATCTCCATGCCACACTGCTCTAGCAGCAGTGGCTTCAGACCGACGAGATGCCTTGCCAGAGACACTCCCCCGCTCCACACCCACAGCGCCGGGTCCCATGCATTGTCCACCATCGGAGCAACCTGGTCACGCAATATAGGAAGCAGCTCCTTGGCAGTGCGGAACACCGTGGGGTCGGGCAGATCCTTCAGCCACTCGAAGTTCATGGTGTCGGGATTCTCCTTCTTGCCATACCACGTGCCGACCCACATGCGAATGATAAGGAACAACGTGCTGCTCGCACCGGGGGAGAAGCTGTGAGTGGCAGGCTCTCGTTCCGTCACATCTAGGAAGCCATGCTCCGGGCTGACCGGGCATTTCAGTCGGCTCTTCGGAGGCAGCTCCCTCGTGTAGTTTGGGATGCCAGCGCCGCACACATCGCAGCTGAGCCAGGGATGGGGGTTGTGGGGTGGGGTCACAATAGAAGTATATACCCGAAACAGTCGAAATAGGTCAGGCAATCTGGATATTGGTGTTTGGACGGAGGAATATGCTAGTCTCTGGCTGTTCTACATTTGGGAGCAATGTACAATAAGTTTATTCTTCTACCTATCTATTCTCTGTATAGTGAAGAAATATTATAGTAAGGTAGTACTATGCATATGGAAAAGAAATAGTGGGTGAAAGAAGTAGTTTATTCTCGAAATGTCCGAATGCTCCATGGCCAGATCTCATTCCACCTGGCCCGCATGGGGCCAGGTGTCGCCCGGGGGAACCGGGGTATCATAGGCGGCGAGGACGAAACGGCATTGGCTACCAGAGTAAAGGTTCTTCGTCGCAAGTCGGCTGAATTGCTGCTGCGGGTGATCATGACCCGTGTGGAGATCCAGCTCAACAGCAATCCCGATGCCATGCCTGATGAGCTGGCAATGATTGGTCGCCAGCTGCTTGTGGCAGAGATGCTGGTCAAGGGATTCTCCTATCGAGAGATTGCAACGGCGACTGGGGTCAAGAGCCTTCGGACAGTGCATGAGGATGTACAGAAGTGTATCCAGGCCTGGCGTGAGGAGCGGGCGGATGATATTGATCATCAGATGATTTTGGCTCTGGCGAAGTTTGATCGTATCGAGAATGAAGCTTGGGACGCCTGGGAGCGCAGCAAGAATCTGACAGCTCTGGGGATGGTGCGGAATACGATTGATGTGGAGAACCCTTCCTCCAGGGGTGACTCCAAGTTCCTAGAGATTGCATTGAAGACCTCCGCTGCACGATGCAAGCTGCTCGGGCTGGATGCGCCCGACACAACGGTGGTGCTGCATGGACGTATCCAGTCTGCCCTCGAAGGAAGAGCTGCAAGAGCTGTTGCGCTATTCGACGCCATCCGAGCTCGCCGAGCTGGACAGCCTGCTGGAGAGCAGCCCGGAGCTGGATATCTACTTGCTGGATCCAGTGTCGTGGATGTTGCAGCACTTTCGAGTTCCGGAGACCGAGAATCACAAATTGATCCTGGAACCGTATCAGCAAGCGTGCCTGAGTGCGATCCTGGGAACGGATAACGGCGGGCACTTTCCTTTCCCCTACAGCATCATCCTTTGGAGCGACATCAAGAAGTCCATCAAGAGCACCATCGCTGCTGCGGTGGTGCTGTGGATGGCCTATCGGCAGGATTGGGCCCAGGTTGTCATCGTTGCGAACGATTTGAAGCAGGCCGACAGTCGGGTCGGCTACTACGTTCGCCGGGCTATCGAACTGAATCCGCAGATGGCTGCTCAGGCCAAGATCAGCAACTACCGTATTGAGTTCCCCAATCATTCCTTCATCGAGATGGTCCCCATTGACCCGACCGGCGAGGCAGGGGGCAATGCGGACATGGTGGTGTTCAGTGAGCTGTGGGGTGCGCATGAGCGTCCCAAGCAGCGCATGTGGACGGAGATGACGCTGCCCCCGGCCAAGCATGGGCGCAGCTTCCGCTGGGTGGAGACTTACGCTGGACACGTGGGAGAGGCACCCTTGCTGGAGGGGTTGTACAACACGGGTGTCAAGGAGGGTGCTCCCCTGCCGTGGGTCGGGAATTTCGAACCTCCGCTGGATGCCTTTAGCAACCAGCGCATGTTCACACTGTGGAACACGATTCCCCGGTTGCCTTGGCAGACGGCTGACTACTATGCCAGCGAGAGCGTAGTGCTGGTGCCCAGTGAGTTTCAGCGGGTGCATCGCAACACCTGGACCACAAGTCTGGAGACGTTTGTCCCTAAGGAGTGGTGGGAGGCCTGCAAGCGAGAGGCTCCGGCCTGGGATCCCAAGAAGACTTCCATGGTGGTGGCGCTGGATGCTGCTATCAGCGGGGACTGCTTCGGTATGGTAGGGGTGACAAGGCACAGTCGGGTTCCGCATGTGCGCTACGTTCGCAAGTGGTCTCCCCCCAAGGGCGGCAAGCTGGACTTCGAGAGCGGGGAGGACAGCCCCAAGGCCGAGATCCTACGGCTGGCTCAGAGGTATAATATCGTCGAATGGGCGTATGACGAATACCAGCTGCACTCGCTGTGCACCAAGCTGCGCAGTGATGGGGTGGGCTGGTTCAGGGTCTTCAGCCAGGGGGCCGACAGGCTGGTGGCCGACAAGATGCTCTACGATCAGATTCGGGAGCGTAACATAGGCCACAACGGGGAAGCCGACCTAGCCGAACACATCGCCAACGCCAACCGGAAGGCGGAGGGCGACAAGCTCCGCATTGTCAAGAAAAGCGAAGCCATGAAGATCGATCTGGCGGTGTGCCTGTCGATGGCCAACGCCGAGGCCATGCGCCTCAACTTGGAGTAGCCAATGGACATGTCGCCTCAGGTCATCGAAGTCAAGCAGTCCGATGTCTCCGATATCATTCGTAAGAGTGCAACCCGAAGCGACATCCCCGACAACCCAAGAGCAGGTGGTATTTGGCATTTCTTGATACCAATGCTCTCGGCTACGGGTGGGATTGATCTGCCGGCCTTCTGGACACCAGCTCGGGACTGGGTGCTCTACCAAACGCTCTACCGAGAGGGCCAGTGGGCCAACGCTGTCTCCAAGGCCATTACCAAGATGGCGGCCATGGACTTCGAGGTGGAGGGAGAAGTTCCGCTCAAGGTTCGCCGGGCCAGAGAGATGCTGGTGGCCTTCGACCTAAACCGGGGCTGGGTCAGCGGGCTGGGTAAGCATTTGCAGGCCTTCATCCTTACGGGCAATGGAGCCTTCACCGAGATTGTGCATCAGACCGGTGCTCCTGGTAGCAAGGTGCTGGGTCTGGTTCATCTGGATACATTCCGCTGCATTCGTACGGGCGACCCAGAGTTCCCCGTCATCTACCGAGACCGTCGGGGATCCGAGCACGTTCTCAAGTCCCACCAGGTAATGGCACTGAGCGACATGCCCGATCAGGCAGAGCTGTGGAACGGGGTTGGGCACTGCGCAGCGGAGCGAGCTTTCAGCAGCATCCTTCGCATGGAAGCCATCGAGCGGTATGTGTATGAGAAGGTCAGTGGCAAGAGGCCGTTGGCTGTTCATATCGTCAACGTCCCCAAGCAGCAGGTGGCGGATGCGCTGACCGAAGCCAAGTCTCAGCGGGATGCCGAGGGCATGGTAACCTACATGGGGGCCGTGGTGATGGGTATGGCCGACCCTACGGCCACCCCAACTGTGGCGACTATTCCGCTGGCAAGCCTGCCGGATGGGTTCGTTGCCGGGGAAGAGCGCAAGAATGCCTATCTGATCTATGCCAATGCCATAGGCATCGACCCGCAGATGATCTCTCCCGATCTGGTGTCTGGGAAGCAGCTAGGCAGCGGGGCGCAAGCTCGGGTCATCGCTGAGAAGCAAGAGGTCATCGGGCTGGCGGCCTGGAAGAAGGGTTTCACCCACAATATCAGTGAGTATGCGCTGGATGAGCGGACTACCTTCTTCTTCAAAGAGATCGATCTCACCGATCAGGAGCGCAAGGCTTCCATCACCAACGTTCGTGCAACGGCGGTAGGAGCATTGATCACGGCCCAGGCCATCACCCCGCAGCAGGGGTTGCAGGTCATGGTGGACTGGGATGAATTGCCAGAGGAATTCCTGGCGGTGGATCAGACCAGCGATACCACCCTCACCGATGAACGCAAGCCAGAGGGGGATGCCAGCACCGGAGACATGGCCACAGCACTGCTGACAGGCCAGGACACGGCCAGCCAGGTCACGGCCCTGTTGACTGGGTCCGTAGGGGCAGAGCCTGCTGTGCCGGGCGGGGTAGACCAGGTGCTCACGGAAGCGGCTATGGGTGCCATTCGGAAGAGCATCGACAAGGCCATTGGCACGGCTCGCAAGGCGGGCGCCAAGGATGCGTTGGATAGTGTGGCGATGCAGGAGCTGCTGGCCAGTGTCAAGGCTCTGAAGGAATCGGACGCTACCCCGCAGCAGATCATTGTGAACGTTCCGGAGGCCAAGGAACTACCGGCCCCCGTTGTGCATGTTGCAGCTCCTATTGTGAACGTGCCGGCTCCCATTGTGAACGTGCCTGCTCCCATCGTGAATCTTCCGGCCCCTATTGTGAATGTTGCGGCTCCGATTGTTCAGATGCCGGAGTATTCAACCGAGTTGGTCAAGGACAAAGAGGGAAAGACCACCGGAGTTCGCCACAAGTGGGTTCGTTCCAACCCTGAGAGGAGATGATCCATGGAAGACCAGGAGTACTCTATGCACGAGAAGGCAGAGGCAGAGGCAGAGGCAGAGGCAGAGGCAGAGGCAGAGGCCGTGGCCTCGGCCAGTCTGATCAGAGCTGCTGGTGTGACCGAGGAAGCTAAGGCTGAGGGCCACTTCATTGTCGAATGCATCGACAAAGATGGCAAAGTCAAATGGCGAGATACCATCGAGAATGTAGTCACTACTGTCGGCAAGAACCTGGCACTCGACACCTACCTGGCCGGGGCGGGTTACACAGTGGTCGGACCCTTTATGGGTCTGATTAGCTCTGTGGGCTACGGTGCTGGTCCTCTGGTGGGCGACAGCATGGGCTCGCATAGTGGGTGGACTGAGGCTGGTCTGGCCAATGCTCCTACCTATACGGCTCCTCGCAAGACCTGTGCTTGGGCTGCAGCGGGTGGTGGCAGCAAGGCTCTATCGGCGGCTCTAGCGTTTGTATTCACAGGTGGTGGCACCGTCAAGGGTTGTTTCATTGTGTATGGGGCCGGTGCGGTCTCGACCATCGACAACACGGGCGGGGTACTGTATTCGGCGGGGTTGTTCACGGGTGGTGACAAGGTGGTCATCGCAACCGATACGCTGAATGTGAGCTACAGCACAAGTTTGTAGGAGACTGTCTCATGAAGAAGATTCCAATGGATCCCTATGTCCCGGAGAGTGTGAAGCGGGACATCAACATAATGATCGCCCGGTTCAAAGCGCAAGGGGCAAAGATCCGTCTGATCCGAATTGGGTATGATGATTTTCATCGAACCGTCGATCAGATGGTGCAGGCCAATCCGGTGATGTTCATGCCAACTCTGTGCGGCTACCCCGTAGAATGGGGAATGCGGGATGTTGTGGACGTTGTAGCGGTTCGAGAAGGATCACCTGTCCTGACTATGGATGTTGCAGGACGACAGGGTGAGATTGAGCTGGGAGGGTAAGAGCATGGCCACTATTCAGCAGGGTTCTTTGACAACCACGGCGGTGACGGCGGATCAAGTCATCACGTCCTTCACGCCCGGTGCCGGCACATCATGGAAGTCCACGGTGGTCTGTGGCTTCCTCACGACCTACTCGGCGACCGAGGCCAACATGGGAACGGTATATCTGGAGCAGGGTGGTGTGGACAAGTTCGAGGGTCGCATCCAGAACACGGACCTCGACTCTGTGGCCGGGGTCATCGTCATTCCGTGGGGCGACGGGATACTGTTCTCCGGGGCCGAGGTTGTGCGCTGGGTAGTGACCCCGGCCTCGACAACCTCGATGCGCTGGACGGCCAGCCTCTTCGGCCAGGGCTAGATGACATCCGCAATTCAGTGGGGCAAGGGGACATTCGACGACCCAAGCAAGTTGGGCGGGGAAATAATCAACCCCATCTCTGTCCCGGCCATGTTCAACCGATTCCCGCTGTGGGAATTGGGCAGCGCCACTCCGGTATGGCAATACGTCGTACCGGCGGGGAAGAGAATTGAACTCAAGAACCTCTTGGTGGCCGTGATAGCGCCCAAGAATATGTACGCCCCTGCTACTGTTGCGGCTCGCATGGGCACGGCCTTGCTAGTGGTAGACGGGACGACCAAGCAAGAACTATCCATCCAGAACTATCCCCTGCACGCTAGTGGGACCATGTGGACCGTAGACTGGCCCAATGGCAACAGGTGCCCCTCGCTTGGTGAGGGCGTGGACTTCACCAGCGGGCAGGTGGTCAAGGTGCAGGTTACGCCCCTCTCCGCGCAGGCAGGGCTGGTACGTGCCGAAAAGTGGATAGCCCGATTACACGGGAAGAACCCGACGACCGGGGGCGCAGACCTGCAAATTGGTAGCCTACGCTCACCGAACACTGGGTCGGCCGTAGACATTCTCTCTTACACAGCTCCGGCCAATGGCTTTCGTCTGATGTCGTGGGACGTGAAGGGATACTATGTCGAGCCCTGGTGTGCGACGGTGCAGCTTTACATCAATGGCTCGTGCGTGTGCGAGTTGGGCTACCTTGGATTTCATGGGGAGACAACTGTGTTTGGTCCGCAATCCCACAATGGCAATATCAATCTTCTCAAAGGCAGCTGGGGTGTGGAGCTAAACCAGGGAGATCGGGTGGAAGTCTGGGCACACGCTCTATTGGACTTTGGTCAGAGCGCCGTAGCGCAGATGGCCTATGACGAGACAGGCTATGTGGGTTCCCAGCCCAACCTATTGATAGGAGTCTAATATGGCAGCACCATACAATCCGCCCATCAAGAATGAGGAATTCAAGGTCCGAATTGCTCTGGCAGATCAGGCTGTTCCGGGTAGTTTCAAATCCAATCCCACCATCGTTACAGGTGATTTCAAAGTGGATTTGGATGGAGCAGGACTGACCAATATCACCGCTCCCACAGTCAGTCCAGCGGGAACAGTATGTGCTCTGGTTTCTCTGTCAGCCGCCGAGATGAATGGGGATGTTGTGACCATTGTAGGCATCGACCAAACCAACCCGAAGGAATGGTGCGATTTCGTATTGAGCATCCCAACCACGAGTGCCTAGACTATGCCTCGGTCCCGAATATTCTTTGGCAACCCCGCACTAGATACTGGTCTCAGCGACTCTGTTGCTGAGCCAGCCTCTGCTACCGATACACAGTCTGCTCTGCTGATTGCGCTTGCCGCCCAGACTGAAGCAGCAGCAGCAATAGACGTATCCAATGCCACCCTGATCACCCTGGCAGCCATCGTTGAGGCAGCTTCGGCGGCAGATGTACAAAGTGCTGCTCTCGTCCTCGCAGCAGCTGCTGCTGAGACATCCCCAGCAACAGATAGCCAGGGAGCCGAGCAGATCAGGGTTGCTATCATAGCAGAAGCGGCAGCTGCAATCGACACTCCCGCAGCAGCTCAAGTCACACTAGCTGCCATTGCAGAGGTCGCTGCAGCCATTGAATCCCAAGATGGGATAGTAGTGCCGGCGGGCGGCACAGTCTACGATGTCAGCATTGTTGAAGCGGCCACCGCCACAGATCTGCAGGATGCCAGTTTCCCAGTTCCTCCTGTTCCGCCTGCAGCTGCGGGAGATGATGGCATCCTGTTCTACTATGGGCCAAAGCGGGATAAGAAGAAGGAGGAACAACAGGCACTGGAGCTTTGGGCGGAGCTGTTCATGCAGGTGCAGCACCTGAGTCGGGCACAGGCACTGGAGAGAGCTAGAATTCAACTTGGAATCGAAGAGGAAGAGGAGGCAATGCTGCTTCTGCTATGAACATTCTTGTTCTCGCTGCCGGCGAGTCAACCCGCTTCGGCCAGCTGCCCAAGCAGCTGCTGGTCATAGGGCAGGAAACGATCCTGAGTCGCATTCAGAAGCAGCTGCATGTCCGAGGCTACGTCGGGACTCTTGTAACCCACAAGACGGAGCTGCAGGATGCGTGGCACCCCGACCCACTGCTGCTGCCTACGGGGCACCGCTGGATCGTGGAGACACTGCTGTCCACTCGGTGGTTCTGGAGCCAGGACGACCGGACGGTTATCCTGTTGGGCGACACCGTGTACAGCTCAGACTCATTGGAGCGGCTGCTCTACTGCGCCGACTCGCTGATGTTCCTGGGCCACAAGACAGAGATCTTCGGCCTGTCCTTTGGTCCGGAGCAGAACAACCCGCTGGCCTCGTCTCTGCTGGAGGAATTGCAGCTGGCGGAGAGCGGAGATATCGGCAAGCTGCGCAGTCTGTACTGGCGTTGGGCCGGGTTGCCGTATGGCTCCACCGAGGTCGAGAGCAGATGGCTGGGCTGGGTACAGGACTGGACTCAGGACGTGGACACCGAGGGCGAGTATGAGCTGTTGGTCGGCAGGGTGGTGTACCCCGGTCACCTGAAGGAGCTGTAGTGATTGACTTCGATGCACGAGACCTGAAGAAGGCTTCCACCCTGGTCGTGCGAGTTCGTCACATCGAACGAGCAGAGGGCCGTATCAAGCGTTGGATGTGGATGCTGCGGCTGACGGCTCGGCTGATGGGCCTGAAAACGGCGGAGCCGATGGCCGTGCGGCATCTGCGGCGCAACAGCATAGGGGACAGCCTGATGGTGCGAGAGGGCAAGGTCCATGAATCGTAGGCAGGCTGCTCTGGTTGTGATGGTGCAGTCGCTGGAGATTCTCTCCGGCCAGACTACGTCATACAAAGCCAAGCCTCGCTCGCGAGCGAGGGTGCTCGTCAAGGCTGAGCTGCCCAGGGCGCAGGCTCTCTATAGGAAGCATCGCACTCACAAGAGCCTGGAGCAGCAGGCCACCGAGCTGCGGTTGGAGCTGGTGGTCAAGGACTATAATCCGGATCAGCCCAGAGACGAGTTGGGCCGGTTTGGAGAGGGTGGGGGATTGTCCTCCGGAAGTGAAGAGGGTGGGCCAGCTCTTGGATCTTCCTGGGGGGACAAGGTTTCTCCAGGTCTGGTTGAAATAGGGTGGACACCGGAAATGGCCCTCAAGGTCGAAGATGCTGCGTCCAGAGTTGGGACAAAAATTGATGTGCTTCACAAGGGTCAAGAGGCCTGGATAGATCCGGCGGGGAATGTGTATGAGGTAGGATTCAGGCCAGGTGCTCTAGGAGGTCATTCAGATGTTGCCGACAAATTCCTTCTGGAGTCGGGGGAGGATATCTATGCCAATCCGGATTTCAGAACTGGCCCATTTGATAATGAACAAACTCTGGTGGGTCTGGGCTGGGCCAGAGTAAGTACCTATCAGAGTGAGACGGGGATTGACCATTTCATTCCCCTTACCTCTCTTCAGAAAGATTCATTGGCAACCATGGTGGGGGAGTATGCTGCTGCTGGGAGCGATAAGATTCAGCTGGAGCAAAGAACAGAAAGCCTCACGGCAGGAATCAATGTCCAGCGAGGTCTGGATGTAGTTCAGCAGGCTATCAAGGAACTCGAACCCCTCAAGGACTACAACCCCGATCAACCCCGAGATGAATCAGGAAGGTGGGGAGAAGGGGGAGGAATCGTTCCGGAAGGAGCTATCAAAAAGCTGACTCAGGGATCTGGTCTTGGTGGTGCTCTTGGATCTCTTGACGATAGCCAAAGGGATGTAGAATTCCGAGGAGATCTCTCTCGCCCTCAGAAAGATGCCATTGCCAGCTATGTAGATCTGGTGGATGCCAAAGGCAGAACATTGACATGGGACACCCCCAAAGGATCTGGGGAGGGGAAGGCCAGCGACTTTCGCACAGAGACAGGCCTCAAGAAGCGCCATCTCAAGCAGGCCGACCCAACTGGACCCACTCCGCTCAAGTCTCTCATTGAGGAATTCGCAGACAAGCTGCGCCATCTGACAAACCAGCTGGAAGCCGAGTTGATCACCGCCGACGAATGGGAGTCTTCCTTCGAGACCCTGCTGGCCCGCTATCATACCACCGCTCTGCTGCTGGGATCTAGCACCGACACCCTGACGGCCTCCGCTGCTGACTATGTGGCTCGTATCGTAGGCAATCAATTCGAGTTCCTGGGCTCCTTCGCTGCGGTTATCCAGGGAGCGGAGGAGTGGCAAGCCGGGTTCCTGGCTCGGGCAGAGAGCTACGCCTCGGCAATCAAGGTTCCCTATTGGGCCGGCAACACGGAGCTGCTCCCCCTGCCGGCCATGCCTGCCGAGGGAACACAATGCCTGAACAACTGCGGCTGCTCCTGGGACATCCAGGAGCTGGATGAGGTGGTGGGGGACTATGATTGCTACTGGGTGCGCAGTAAGGATGACAGCTGCCAGACCTGCCTGGAGCGGGAGGCACAGTGGTCCCCCTACGAGATCCGTGGGTTCACGGGTGAGAGCGGCCAGACGGAATCGGAGGTAGAATAGATCGTATGGCCCAGCTGAGGGTCTTCCTTCCCAAAGAGCCATTTCTGGATGCAGACGCAATTCTGCGGGCTGTAGAGAATTCCTTGACCTCCTTGGCGCAGGATGTGAAGATAGACTTTGGTGTGACCACCCAGACTTGGGGGGAGCGGCCCGAGTTCACCATTGAGAGCCATCCCGGCATTCGAGAGGTCTACACCGAGGATGACATCTACGGCTATCTCAATCGAGGCACGGCTGTTCGCTACGCTGTCATGTCGCACGATTTCACCCCCAAGACTCGCACCGGGTTCATTGGCTCCAACCAAGGCAGCGGCGGCAAGCTGTTCGTCAGCCGGAAGCATCCCATGCCTGGTATCACGGCCAGGGAGTTCGACAAGGCCATCCAAGAGAAGTGGGATCGGCTAGCTCCGCAGGTTGTGCAGCGTATGATCGACGCCGAAGTCTCTCGACAGAACAGGAGCTGACCATGCCTTATCCCGGTGTACCCGATGACATGATCCCCAAGATGGACTCATGTGTGGAGAAAGTTATGGCGGGAGATGACACTCTGGATAAGAGTGCTGCCATCGCCATTTGCATGACATCGGTCATGGGCAAGGAGCTGAGTCATTCGACTGTGAAGGCTCGCTCCTTCAGTGCCTTCAAGAGTGCCAGCGGGGCGTGGCGTTGGGTTCTGCTCAGCAGCAATTCCTTCGAGGATCTCGACAGGGAAATCATTAGCCAGAAGGCGTTGGAGGCCGATGTCGATCGGGCTGACAGGGACCAGGATTTTGGCCCGCTGCGCTGGTGGCATGTGCCGGGCATGGAACTGGGGGACTGCGACTTCAATGCCATGGAGGGCCGGGTGCTAGTAGAGAGTGGCACTTTCCGGAGCGATAAGGTTGCTGAGGCGGTCAGCAAGTCCACCGACCAGCTGGGTGCATCCATTGGATTCCTGCACCCAATCACTGAGCCGGATGCCGACGGAGTGTACTATAATATCCGTAGGTATGAGCGGTCCCTGCTCCCCAAAGAAGCAGCGGCCAACCCGTCCACCACATTGCTGGTGGAGAAGGAGACTGCAATCATGAAGGCCGACAAAGAGCAGGGACTTCGAGATTTGATGAAGGGGGTGGATGGATCCGTGGTGGACAACATCATCGCCATGGCCAATTCCGTCGAGACCAAGAATCTGGAAGCGGGTGTGCGCCACAAGGAGGCCGATGCTCCGGTGATCGAGCCGCCTGCGCCAGAGGCACCCGTGGCTCCGGTGGTCGAACCGGTGGTCCCAGTCGTCGAGCCAGTTGTTGCTCCGGTGGTCGAGGCTCCTGCTCCCCCGCCCGAGGGCGAGACCCCGTCCGCTGCCGAGGCTGGCAAGGAGAAGGCTGCTCCTCCGCCCCCGCCCGCCAAGGCTGATGACACCGATGCAGTCGCTCCGGTGGCAGAGGCACCGGCTCTGTCCGCTGACAGCCCGGTTGGTGAACTGACGCTGGGCCAGCTGGGAGAGATTGTCGGCAAGATCGTGGATCAGGCCATGGCCAAGCATGCGGAAGCTGCAGCTCCCGCCATGGCAGCCACCAAGGAACTGGACATCCGTATGGTCACCTTCGAGACCAGGACCAAGGGCTGGGACGATGCCATCGCCGCCATCAAGACTACCGCCGACGATCTCACCAAGGGCATGAAGGAGCTGCTGGGGGATGCTCCCGCTGCCGTCGCCAGAGCCGCTCGTGCCGCCATGAGCGATACCACTCTGCTGGCTGGCCAGTCGGAAGATACCAAGGAACGCCTGAAGGGTCAGGCTCCGGCTCCGGATACCAGTCTGGACAAGTTCGTCGGAGCCATCACCAACTCGCTTGGAGGTTCGTCGCTAACCTTGGGAGGTGGCCCGCCAGCATAACGCATCTGCATCGCCCGGCCTTATCCGCCAACTTTCATTCTCAGAGAGGAGCACCGAGATGGACATCGACTATCAGAAACTCGCAGCCAGTCTGATCCGACAGATGCCGGCGCAGAAGGCTGTGAGCTCCACCCCCACCGGGGTCTATGGGCATGGTGGGGTGTACGGGCAGAGTGGCTTGTTCAGCTTCCCTGGCCTGGAGCGTGACGTGGTCAACGCCATGATCATGCCGAAGATGGGGCTGCTGGATCTGCTTCCGTCCCGTACCAGCAACAGTGACAACCCGGTCTTCGGCATCATGACGGGTGTCACCGCCAGCTCCGGCGAGGAACCTTCCGGGGTCTGCGATGACCCGCCTGTCAGCGGTCTGATGAAACTGTGCGAGCACACCTTCAACTGGGGCCGTGTCAGCCGAATGACCCGTGTGTTCGAGCTGGATCGCTTCGGTCGTGTTCGCAATCGCAGCGACTTCACCGATCTGAATCTGATCGGTGATCCAATGGCCGCTGGGCCCAACCCTTGGATCCCTGCTGCGCCCGCTGGAGCCGATCCGCAGGCGGCGCTGCGCAATGAGGTGGCCAAGGCCATGTTCGAGTTCGCTGTGGCCTGGGGCCGAGACTTTGCGCATCAGCTCTTCAATGGCAATCCCACCAACAACACACCGCTGGGAGGCTACAAGGAGCCGTATGGCCTAGACATCCTCATCAACACCGGCTATCGTGATGCCGAGACCGGGGTTGCCTGCCCGGCAGCGGACAGCATCGTGCGGGATTTCAGCGCCAGTATCACCGCCAATGCAGCTGCGCTGCTGAGACAGATCACGAACATCTACCGCAACCTGCGATACATCGCCGAGCGTGCCGGTCTGGCGCCTGCCAAGTGGGCGTTGGTCGGGCCATGGGCCATGTACTATGAGCTCACGGAAATCTGGCCTTGCACCTATGCCAGCTACCGCTGCGAGACTCTTGGGGACAACAACCGAGGGGTCATCGATCTGGTGGCTCAGAACCAGATGCGGGATACCATGCGAGCGGGCCAGTACCTGCTGATCGATGGGGAGCAGGTTCCGTTCATCGCCGATGATGGCGTGGTCGAGACCGAGCTGGCTGGGTCCAGCCAGGAAGCGGATCTGTACTTCGTTCCGCTGTCCGTCCTGGGCGGTCGGCCTGTGACGTATCTGGAGTATATGAACTATGACGCTCCAGGTGCAGCCATGGAAGCGGCCAGAACCTTCGCTCCGAGTGGCAGCTTCTTCACCACCAACAGCGGGCGCTATCTGTGGCATGCCAAGCCGCCGACCAACTTCTGCGTGCAGATGCTGGCCAAGACGGAATGGCGTGTGATTCTCGAAACGCCACATCTGGCGGCTCGCCTGACGGATCTGATCTACACACCGGTTGCGCACCAGCGGTCTCCGTTCACCGACAACAGCTACTACGTTGACGGTGGCAAGACCGACCGGGATGCCTACGACCGCTCGTTCTTCACTCCGACGGCCTGAGATCGGAGCGGATGAAAAAGGGGGAGGCACGTGGGTGCCTCCCCCTACTCTACCCCAATGGACATACTCGTAACCTGCTGCGATAAGAATCGCTGGGCCCTCGGACCCTTCTCCCATCAGTTCAATCAGTACTGGCCCAATGAGTTTGTGATGGTCGCAGGCTATGACCAGCCTGGGAATCTCCCCGACAACTTCAATTTCCACTCCTTGGGCCGGCAGGAGGACTTCCCTGCGGAGCGATGGAGCGATGCACTGCTGCTGGCGCTGAGCCTGGTTGGGCCGTACCCAATCCTTATGCTGGAGGATTATTGGCTAACTCGGGATGTGGATACAGAGGCTGTTCACATGCTGCTGCAGTACATGCGAGAGCATCCCAACGTTCTTCGCATGGATCTGACCACTGACCGGCTGTATGCCAAGCACATTCGGGATGCTGGCCCGTTGGATCGGCTGGACCTTATCCAGGGCACTGTTGAGAGCGAATATCAACTGAGCTTCCAGGCAGCCATTTGGAATGCCTCTCTGCTGCGACAGATCCTTCAGCCTGGCTGGACCCCTTGGGAGGCTGAGACGGTAGGCTCAACTCTCATTGGCGACAAGCTGGTGATGGGCACTCGCCAGGCTCCGGTGCGTTATCTCATTGCCATCAAGAGCGGCAAGTTCAGCCTGGACGGCAGCTGGCAGTACCCGCCCAAGCAGCTAGAGCAGGTAGACATCGACATGCTGACTCTCAAGGGATTGCTGGAGGGAGCCTCGTGAACCTATTAGATTCTGTTCGAGCAAGAGAAGAGCATGGATTGATCACAGCCTATGATGTGGCCGCTCGTCTGGTGTTCATGTCATTGGCCGAGGTCGGGATGCTGCAGGAGTATGCTCTCAAGCTGCCACCCAATAGCCTAATTGTCAATGTCGGAGCCGGAGCCGGGACCAGTGGGCTGGCCTTTCTGCAGAGCCGGGACGATGTCCGGGTGGTCACGGTGGATATCAATGCGGATGGCTATGGCTCCCTGCGGGGCGAGGAGAACGCTCTGCGCATGGCGGGGCTGTGGGAGAGCGATCGTCACCGTCAGATTCTGCAAGACAGCAGTTCGACTGGACGGGAGTGGAGCCATGGCCCAGTGGATCTGGTCTTCATCGATGCAGATCACAGCCGGGAGGGTGCCCTGAAAGATATAGAAGCCTGGGCTCCGAATGTTCGGCCTGGAGGCTATTTGCTGCTGCACGATTTTGACAATCTGCCCCTGTGGCCTGGGGTGAAACAGGCTGTGGAGCTGAGCCCGCTGATGGGTCCTCCCTGGAAGCGTATCGAGCTGGTCCGAACCGTGATCATCTTTCGGAGAGACGAGTGACCAAGGTCTTCATGTGGCCCAGCCTCGGTGAGACCACCAAGAACACCGGCATCGGACGCATTGTGCACGCCCAGCACCAGTATTTGCCTGAGCTGGGAGTGGAATTGGTCTCTCGGCCTGACCAGACAGAGGTCTTCGCCTGCCACACTCGCAAGGGAGATGTGGCCCCACGGGTAGATGTGCTGCACACGCACGGAATGTACTTCAGCGACATCCCGCACGAACCCTATGCCAGCTGGCACCGACATGCCAACAGCGAGATTCTGCGAGCAGCTCGGCAGGCAGTGGTCGTCACGGTTCCCAGTGACTGGGTGGCCGAGCCATTCCGCCGAGATATGCGACTGGAGCCTACCATTATCGGGCATGGCATTGAACCGGAGGAATGGTCTCCGGGTACGGATGGTGGCTACCTTCTGTGGAACAAGAACCGCAACCTGGATGTGTGCGATCCAACTCCGGCCTTCGAGCTTTCTAAGAAGGGCCACAAGGTCATCAGCACCTGGGCTCCGGTCGGCAAGGATCCGACTTACATGTTCCAGGTGATCGGGCCACAGTCTTGGGAGAAGATGAAGGAGCTGGTCCGCAATGCACACATCTACTTGGCAACGACTCGAGAGACCTTTGGGGTAGGCACACTGGAGGCTCTGGCAGCTGGCATCCCTGTGCTGGGGTACAGCTGGGGAGGGACAGCGGACATCGTTCGCCACCAGCAGGACGGATATCTGGCCACCCCCGGAGACATTGAGGACTTGGAGCGGGGTCTGACCTGGATTGAGGAACACTGGCAGGGAGTCAGCGACAGCGCAATGCAGCGGGCCAAGGAATTCTCCTGGGAGAAGTGCATGGCCCAGTATGCTGCTCTGTATGCCAGGGTGGCGGAGCAGCTGCAGTCAGAGCAGCATCGGGTGGCTGTGGTCATCCCCTGCCACAATTACGCAGGCTACCTGCGAGACGCATTGGACACTATTTTGGCTCAGTCCTATCCGGCGGATGAGATTGTGGTGGTGGATGACGGATCGGTGGATGATACGGCCTCTGTGGCCGAGGACTATGAAGTCAATCCCAACTTCAAGTTCATCCGCAATGAGAAAGCTCTGGGTGTGGCAGCGGCTCGCAATCTCGGCATCGAGGCAACCTCTGCAGAGCTGGTTGTGTGCCTGGATGCAGATGATATGCTGGATCCTCGCTATCTGCAGATATGTCGCAGCAGGATGATGCAGCGCAGGGAGCTGGGCATTGCCTACACCGGGCTGGACGTTCACTATCCCAATGGCGAGGTTCGCAAGTTCAGCTGGCCTCCGCCTTTCAGCTGGGAGACGCAGTCCACCCAGCATGTTCCACCGAACAACTGCGTCCCCAGTGCCAGTATGTTCCGCAGATCCATGTGGCTTCGGGCGGGAGGCTACCGGCAGGAGTATGCGCCGGGAGAGGATGCTGAATTCTGGACCAGGGGTCTGTCCATCGGCTTTGATGCAGAGCGGGTTACGGACCTGCCTCTGTTCCACTACCGGGCACACGACGGCAGTGCCAGCCGGACCAAGGTCTATGTGGCCACCAATGAGCATCACCCATGGATGCTGGACAGGGTCTTCCCCATGGCGGTTCCGGATCTCCAGGCACCCATTCGCATTCGATGCTATGCAGAGCCATTGGTCACAGTTATTCTGCAGGACAGATCTGGCTCCATGGAAGATCTAGCGGAGGCGGTGGAAGATATTCTAGGTCAGCACGTCCGGGATTGGGAGCTGATCGTTCACAGCCGACACTCTATCCTGCCACTGAATATCAGGTATCCTTTCCTGCGGTGGGCTGGGTCTCTGGCGCAGGCAAAAGCCAAGGCCAAGGGACCGCTGCTGCTGATCACGCAGTCGGGTCTGCCGCTGAAGCCGGACCATCTGATGGATGGTCTGCATACAGTTGTCAAGCGAGAAGGATTGCAGGGTTCGATTTTCGAGGAGGGAACGATGGCCGGGTGCTGTGGAGGGAATGCGGAGCCGGTGCTCCGTGCCAAACGTCAAATCGAAGCGGTAGAAGGATCTCTGGCCGAAGGTCTAAAGATTCCATCCTTCCCCAATGGGACCAAAGCTGTTCGCATGGAATTTGTAGGCTCCAGGGCTGGGGCAGTCACCTACCACGGCAAAGCCGGTCGCACCTACCGGGGCGGGAGCAGCCCGCTGCATCGCTTCGCAGATGTCCACCCAGAGGATGCGTTCTCCCTGTTACAAACAGGAACTTGGCGCATGGTTGAGGCTCCTCCTTCCCCGGTCACAGAGGAGGTATAATAGAAGATGATGCTGGGCCTGGGCGAGATCGTGGCTGTGGGCTTGGCTGCCTATCGGGTGGGCCATATGCTTGCCAGGGAGGATGGACCCTTCGATCTATTCTCCTCCCTGCGAGAGAGGGTGGGCCAGAAGACGTGGATGGGTCGGGGAATGCACTGCGCTCTCTGTACCAGCTTCTGGCTGCCATGGCCGCTCCTGCTGCTGTGGCTCTGGGCGGGACTGCCAGGCCAGCTAATCGTTGCGGGGTTGGCTGCCGCTGGAGTAGGCTTGGCCATTCATGGAGTTATCCATGCTGAGCAATAGTCTCTCGCTTGATGACTTCCGCCGGATCATGGGCTATCATCCATTCCACTTCTGGGGTCTATCCGACAGCGGCAAGCTCAAAGTTACCAGTGCCTGTAACGACATTCTGTACAAGTATCCGTGGCAGTCGGCGGATGCAGTTGGGCGGGAGGATGTGCTGGAAGCCATTCGCACGGCGGAGAGTCGCTTGGCAGAGCATCTGAACTACCATGTGGCTCCCTCCTACCTGGACCAGCTAGTCCCCTGGCCGAAGTTCTACAACACGGACATGAATCGCTTCGGCAACCACGCTGCAGACTGGCGTCGGGTTGCGATCAAGCTCCCCCGAGGACACATCCAGAAGATCGGTCTGCAGCGGCTGGATGTCATCGATGACACGGTGGCTGTCACTCTGTCCGACCCGGATGGGGATGGGGTGAGTGATACCTTCACCCTTACGGCTCCGACCAGTGTGACAGACCCAGAGGAAATCGCTGTCTACTTCACAGCGGCTGACCGATGGGATGGTTCGGCGGCGGGAGACAGCTGGCGGGTTCAGCCCATTCAGGTGTCCATCGCAGGCGGGGTGGCCACCATTGTGGGCCGTGCGTGGCTCATCACCAAGCCTGTTCACTACGAGGCCATTGGGGCAGGACCTTTGGATCCTTCTGTGGTAGGAATTCTGGCCACAATCCTGGGGGTCTACCGGCTGTGGTACGATCCGAATGGCATTGTCACCGATGAGAGCCAGGGTGTTCTCATCTGGGAGACAGCACCCTGCCACGGATGGTGGTGCTGCTGCAGCGCCTGCAGCACCATCACGACTACCCCGGCCAGCAGCTCGCAGGACCCAGCGGCAGAAGCTCGGGCCGTGGCCAGGGTGGGAATTCGGGATGCTCGTATGGGGCTTGTAGCTCCGGGTGAATCTGTCATGGATGCGGGCACGGGGATCTGGCGGGAGCTGTGCGATGTGAATTGCTCCGGAGAGCCTGACAGGTTTCGAGTTCGCTACCTGAGTGGGATCGCTCTGGAGAATCACCAGATGAGCAAGTTCTGGCAGACGCTGACAGCCCGCATGGCTGCTGCAGAGCTGGCCCGGCCTCTATGCACCTGCGACAAAGCCAACCGAGAGCTGTACACCTGGCAGTTCGATCTGTCCCGCTCCAGGGGTGCCAATGATGAGCAGTTCATTATCGGGATGGAGGATGTTCGGAATCCCTTTGGCACCCGGCGAGGACACGTGTTCGCTTTCAAGACGGTGAGCCGCTTGGCATTGGGCCAGGGGATCGCTGTATGAACCGCCGCAATCATTCGCATAAGGAGTAGCCATCATGCCCAAGCCAGGTAGTGACGAGATTACGACCCAGCAGCATCGCCGGATGTTCATCCAATTCGGCGGACCAGGGCCGAACAACCCCGTGAAGTATGCGGGGCAAGATGCACAGTACATGGTCCTGGAGGGTGTGACCAAGCCCATTCTCGGCGGGCTGACGTCCATCCGTGTCCCCGATCCCAACCAGCTGAAGAAATTCCGGGTCGTAGGTCGCAAGGCTTCGGCTCCGGACCTTCCCACCGGTACACTCCACATGCTGGAGAAGCATGGGGTGCTGCCATTCCAGCTGGGTGAGATCAACTGCCCATTCAATGTGTACATCCCGGTGGGCAGCTGCAAGGATCTCAGCGATTTCCTCAATGGCTGGACAGACTTCGTGGAGATCTACAGCCTGGCCGATGCCACCAGTGTGGACATGGGCGCACGCACGGCTTGGGAGGAAGACAACCAGGCCGAGGACTCGCTGGCGTTGACGTTGGACAAGATCTATGCTATCGGAGCTTTGTCCTTCGGCGAGAAGGCTGCCGCCGAGGCGGATCTGGAAGTGGTGGATGTGGTCTACGGATCGACGGTGGAGTGTGGTGACTGTGGGCCGGGGGACGATGGCACCAAGAAGATCTATGCCATTGTGAAGTCCTCCGGAGCTGGGTCGCCTGGCTTCCCGACAGAGGTTGTCTACACGGTGGACGGTGGAGCCAACTGGAGCCAGGCCAACATCGCCGGTATGGGAGCCACCGAGGATCCGGTGGCTATTGATATCGTTGGCAGCAAGCTGGTGGTCATCGGCTCCGGAGCCTACTACTGGGCCACCATCAATGCCAAGACCGGGGTGCCGGGCACGTTCACCAAGGTCAGCACCGGCTTCGTGGCTGCGAAGAATCCGAATGATCTGTTCGTACTCTCCCCTCGGGAAGTCTTCTTCGTGGGGAATGGCGGCTACATCTATAAGTCCACCGACATCGCAGCCGGGGTGACGGTGGTGGATGCAGGCTCAGCCACTACCAGCAACCTGCTGCGTATTCATGGGAATGGTGGGGAGATCCTGGCTGCCGTTGGGGCATCGGATACCGTTCTCATCAGTGTGGACCGGGGAGAGACCTTCGCAGCTCCCACGGATAGCTCCCCCAGCGGCCTGCCCTTGAGCATCGGGGCGGTGGCCGTCAAGAGCAAGTTCGAGATCTGGCTTGGCACTCTTCTCAGCGGGCGGGTGTATTTCACGCTGGACGGCGGAGAGACCTGGCAGATGAAGTCTCTGGCAGGTGGTGGAACCGGAAGCATTCGGGACATTGTCTTCTCCACGGACGAGGTAGGCTACATTCTGTGGGACGATGGCTCCACGGCCTTCATTCACACCACCTGGGATGGTGGCTCCAACTGGGCACGGAATGACTCTGGCTCGCCACGCTTTGTCAGCTGGCCCGTATTTGACCGGGGCAATCGGCTGGCTGTGCCGGATGCCGGCCCGAGTATCAACTCCAACAACCTGGTTGTCGGCGGGCTGGCTGGCAATGGGTCGGATGGTATTCTGCTGATCGGCAGCGCAGGTGTCCTATGAGCAGCCGTCTGACCAAGCTCGATCTTCCGGCTGTGGGAGTGACGCTGCAGATACGTCGCATCCCATATATGCTGCTAGATGACTGGCGAAGAGGCTTGCCGGAGCCTCCGCCAGTCCCAACTCAGGAAGTGGACTACGGTGGCAAGAAGGTCACTGAGGAGAATTCGGGCCATCCCGGCTATGTCCAGGCCATCCAGGATCACAGCTTCAAGATCGGGATGCTGGCGATTGAGTTCGCCATCGATCGGGGAGTTGTTGTGGACATAGATGAGGCCGAGGTCAAGGAGCTGCGAGATTGGACTGCAGCTCAAATCCCTCCTATTCCCCTGCCGGTCAGCGACAAGGTTGTGTATGTCTCCCGGATCCTAGTGACGGATCTAGCGGATCTGATTGCTGTGCGTGCCGCAGTGTTCGGGCGGATTGCTCCGACACAGGAGCAGATTGACCGTGCGGTCGAGATCTTTCGATCCGGTCTACCAGGGAAGACCTCTGTTCCACTGGCCGGTGAAACGGAGCAAGGCGAGCTATAGTCTTGACTTCGAGCGATTCCTGGCCAGCAAGTGGGCCGGGTACACCTGGCAGACCTTTCAGGACATGGAAGGGGATGAGCAGGCTGTGGTCATCGCCGCCTACCGAATTGAGAACAGGATAGCTGCGCTGGACTATCAGCAGGTCGTCAGAAAGTCCTCATCGAGGAAGTCCCATGGGTGAACTCCAGAAAACTGGTGTTCAGCTTGTCGCTCAGGACGCTGACAAATTCCAGCGTGATATGAATGCTGCCAAGGGCGCTGTCATCAGCATGGGGCCGGCAGGCACCAAGGCAGCTGGCGGCATAGGACAGCTTGGCAATTCGTTTCAATCTCTGCTGCGGGGAGATATCCAGGGAACCATGTCCAGCATCGCTGGGTCTCTGGGATCCGTGGGAGCAGTAGCCCTGCCACTTATTGGGATCGTTGCGACGTTGGGAGCAGCCCTCTACAAGCAATTCGAGGCAGCCCGAGCTCTTGTTGGCGAGATCGATGATCTGGGTGACAAGTTCGGTATGGCCACCCAGGAGTCCGGTGCTCTGATCAACATCAGCAAGATCATGGGAGTCAGCACCGGAGTTCTGACAATGGCTTTCCGCACCATGTCTCGGCAAGGGATTGATCCCTCGCTGGACGGATTGCTGGAAATCAAGCGACGGCTGGATGCAACCACCTCTCCCGCCGAACGAACGGCTCTGGCTGTGAAGTTGCTGGGTCGCAGCGGGCTGGAGCTGAACGAGACCCTCTCATTGACCAATAAGGAGCTGAAGAATTTCATCAGTACATCCAGGACCTGGTCAATCATCACTGGACAGATGACCGACAAGCTCGATGCCCACAATCGTGAGATGGGCGAATACAAATTGATCTCTGAGCAAGCCAATGCTGTGATCATACTGACTGGCGGAAGTTTGATTGACAACGTGAAAGAGTGGTGGGCGCAAACGAATGCCACCATGGCAGCTCGGGGTGCTCTCCTGGCCTATGGTGCGGATGTAAGGGCCGTAGCCGGAATGTCCCTGCCAGAACTTACAGCTGAGATGGAAAGGCTCCAGAAGATAACAGGGAATGTCGGCACAGAGGCCCATGGAATGGCCAGGGACTTCATAACTGCCGTGGAGGATATTGGCGAAGAGATTGAGACGGCCCTTCCGGATATCCCCTCCATTTGGGATCAGGCATTCCCCAGTCCGGCTGACTTGGCTAGGAAGCTCCAGGGACAGATTGATTTCATTCAGGCAGGTGGACCGGGATTGGTAGCCGCATACAACAACATCCTGTCTGGATTGGCGGAGGGGGCCATCACTCCGGAGCAGGCCGAGGAGATGCTAGAACCTCTCAGCGCAGCGGCAGCGGGTTTGGATGTTACACTTGGAAACACGACAATGTGGTCTGCTGCCCGAGACAGAGCTGAGGAACTTGGTATTCCCTTCTCAGAGGCAAGGGAAGACATTGAGGCTGGGGTTCTGGCCATCGCAACCCTACCGCAGGAGATCGACATCAGGATCAATTGGATCATGGAGAATCCTATCCCCGGCTATCAGCGTGGCGGCTCCTTTATGGTAGGAGGCAGATCTGGTGCAGATCAGAACATTGTCGCTTTCCGTGCTACCCGTGGAGAGAGGATAGATATCACTCCGGCAGGCAGCACCAGCTATGACTCACACGATGTGATGGGAGGAAAGACAGTGATCTTCAGCCCCACCATCAGCCGTGAGGTGGATGGCATGGATCTACTGGAGTCCATGAAAGAAGCTGTAGGGAGAAGCTGAGTGGCTACCAATGCGATGCTACAGCTGACGAACGGATTCATCTCCGTCGAGATGTTTGATCCTGAATCCATCTGCATTGCCATAGACGGATCGAAGTCTCCGGCCCTGCCGTTGCTGGACATCAACCGTATAACGGAACAGTGGACGTTCCACATCAAGGATGCCGATGCCAACGGCCTAGCCAAGCAGGTTCAGCGGCTGAAGAAGCTCCTGAACCAAGTCAATGAATTCGGCTACACCGGCATGTGGAGTCGCCAGGTCTACATTCGGCAGCAGGGGGATTGCGAAGACAACGAGCGCATAGCCTTCGTTCGAGAAGTCAGGGAGATCGATTTCCCCAGCATTCTGGAGCATCCTGGTCGCAAGGGGCTGCTGGTCGGGGTTCAGATGACTATCATCCGGGAGCACCCCTGGCGCAGCAGACCGCCGGGCACCCTGGGACCGGCTATTGTTCAGTACAATAATGGTGGACCAGCCGACCCCAGTCTGGTCCATGTAGCAAACTTCCGAGACCAAACCAA
>Ga0184616_10000043_pt1 | contig 22466 bp, 21 predicted proteins | sample PLM4_90_coex_FD_133145 | JGI IMG/M metagenome (GOLD analysis project Ga0184616, IMG submission 133145) | Groundwater sediment microbial communities from an aquifer in East River, Colorado, USA - PLM4_90_coex | ecosystem: Environmental > Terrestrial > Soil > Riparian zone | place: USA: East...
CGGTTCCAAGTGGTTCTCTCACGCATGACGGGATCACCCTTTCTACTCAAGTGTGTATCTATAAAGAGAATTACAACGACCCGAGGTCATAGAGGCGTCCCTTAGTGATGAGGGCGTCTCGCTCAGAGGAAGTCAACTCTCGACGAAAAACACGGCGACATGCCGCTAAAAAGCCTTCTACATCTCCATATGGGGAGGCCCCACCGACTGCCAAAACAGTTCGGTACACACGAGCCTCACCAGCAATCTTTACGCCTTCGAACTCGTCCAAAAACTTAGAGATTCCGAGTACTTCGCGACCAGAGAAACAATTCGCTTCACGAATCGCGTGCCACCCACCGTTCTTGAACAGCAACAGACCTAACAGAATCCGACGAGATCTTGAGGGATCCTTAACTTTAGCCACCACAGAACTAGCTATTTCACGCCAGTAAGCATCATGTGAGGCTTCACGGATCAAACCTTCGTTCTTATTCTCGTTGAGATCCGCACGAGGAGCTACTTCCTTCTGTGTGATCTCACCACGAACCTTTTCCAGGGCTTTCTCTTTGAGGATCCCTGCTAAGTCATCAACGGCCTTTTGAAGTGGGTCTTCTTTGGGCGTTTCTTCGGCTTTCGGAGCGTCATCAGCCCCTTCGAACTGACCACCTTGGCCGAAGTCAAACCCCTGTCCCTGCCCTAGAATGACGCGGCTCCGGGGGTCACCTAGATGCCTAACAATATATCCTTGGTCCCGAGCAGCCTTGGCCATCAAAGACGGGTCTGCAATAGGCGCTGGGAACGAAAAGACCTTGCCGATTTGAGGAGCAAATTGAGCCAACTCGTCCGGCGAAAGGATGTTTCGGATCACAGCACCCTTAAAAGCTGGGTTGCCTACCCACGAAGCCTCGATGAACTTCACCGAGTTAGGGAGAGAACTGTGCCCGCAAAGCTCGGCGATTACACGCTTTTGGCCTAAAGTATCGAAGAATGTTGACAGCTTCGAGTACTTCACACAGCGGCAAAGCTGAGTCTCGTCGACAGCAACGTTGCCACACTTACTACACTGGGTGAACTCAACCGAACACCCCATGCTCATGGTGTTCAGCTGCCCCGAAGTGATAGCCTTAATCAGGGGTTGGTGCTTCTTCTCCGTGGCCACCAAAATATCAATGTAGATGCTGTCCCCAATGTCCCTCGCTGCAGCATCAATGATTCGACCCTTAGAAAGCTCCGGGATCTGAAGGTGTTCACAGTAGTTCTGTGCCCCAATGAAACCCTTATAGGTAGCAAGAAGAACGGCCCTACTCCAAGAATCGCCGTTCGAATTGACGTACTTGGAAGTGTTAGGGGTTATGTAGTAATCTGCAAACCTACGATCAATCTCTTGTCCCTGTTCTAGGTGTCTCCCTAATGATCCAGGGCCATTCTCTATGTCCACCGAAGCCATGATTGTGGCATGGCTCAAGAGCACATTAGAGGGGTCGTACTTCTGCAAAAGAAGCTTAGAAGCAGCCGCTCTCTTGTCGAATGGAAGACTGTTAGCACGAAAGTCCCGCCAAGCGTCAAGGCTCACAACAGGCTTTGCTACGACAGCGTTAGCGTACTTTGAAAAGGCCATTCAAGGGATCCCTTAGACGGTCACCACACAACGGGTTCACCACCAGGCCCTAGAATGTCTGTCTGTTTGATCAGATACAGATCCGTAGGGCAGGCAAAAAGCCGAATTCTTTGACCTTCTGCCATTTTGTAGGTAGCTTTACGCATAGCCGTCCCACACTTAGGACAGTTGGGTCGCTTGATTTCAACCTCCGAACGAGTTGCCCGGTGTTGACGGTTTTGGGCAGCCCAGTAAGTGGCTGTCTTGTTCGCATACGCCTCGAAAAATAGATCCGACGAGGTGCGTGCGAAACGGTATACCTTAGCGACTTCTTCACGAATGAGTTCATCGTGCGAAAATGAGGCGTAACGATGCCAAAGCTCGTCGTAGGCCTGGACCTCATTCGCTCCTCGATGCCATGCCCGAGCTAGCTCCTTATGGAAGCCTGGAGGGAGCTCGGCTGTCTTCCACGGTAGTTTGGAAGCCAACCGAGCCCTTTCCTGCTCTAGCCCTGGATAGTAAGAGAAGTCCTGCATGGGAGGCAGGTACGTCGCATACTGTTGGTTGACCTTGACGACTTCCTCGGGAGAGGTCCGCTCTACTCCGAACGGCCACTGAACGTCGAGAAAGCCGATCCCTCGCAGAACCGCAAGAACACGGCCCACATAGGGGGAAAGGCACATGTTTTGACTAGGTGCGTACTTCTGTACGAAGTCACCTGGAGCAAAATCCTTCGCCAGTGTCCAATAGTCAATCAAGATAACCCCCGAAATTACGGAGCGAGAGGACGGCCAACAGTTGACTTACCGGAGTTGACCGCAGTGGTCTGATCATCCTTGTAAGCCTGCATGTAAGGCTCATCACCGTCCGTTTGAATGGGGGCCGTAGGAGCATTGAACGTGCCCATGTAGGACTCGTCGCTGTCCTGTTGAATTACCTTGGCTTGCTTCAGAACTTCAATCTGGCGAGCCTGAAGGGATTCCTCACCAAAAGCACAACGCTCGAAGTCGTCGGCAACGGAATCAAGGGCATTCACTACCCTCTTGGCGTCATCCTGACTCATCCCCCAGCTAGCATAACGCTGCATGACGGTCTGAGCCAAGGTATCCATACGACCCAGCATTTGGCTAGCGGCTACGGACTGCTCTTTCGATAGTTTCTTCATGACTGTTTGTTCCTGTTCCAGGGTGTTGAGTTACAAATCCTTGAGGGCCTGAAGAACAGGCAGCCAAGGCCCACGTTGTGAAGCATCCAAAGAAGACGCTTGTCGAATGATGAGGGACCGTAGAGAGGCAAACCGATTTGAAGCCTCCTTCTGCTGCCCCTTAGCCTCGCTGGCTTCCTCAGGCTTCTGAGCACCCTCTTCCTCAGCGACATGGTCGGCAAAAGCCAACATGTCGAAAGCAAGCTTGGGGTTGGTCTTTGCAGCGAGAGCTGCAAACTTACGAATTTCGGTAGAAGCCTTCATAGAAAGTCGACTTTCGAGGGGATCACTAGGAGTTGGAATAAAAGAGGATTCGTCTGCCGCCCTTGACGAAGGTGTGTACGACGCAGTAACTTTTTCAGCCCTAAGCCTCAAGGATCCCAAGACATCAGTGGCTATTTTGAGGGCAGCATCCGATGATCCCTCTGGGAAATTGATCCTCACAAGGGTTTCACCCACATACCCTGGTCCAGCACCCACAGAACCTTGTCGTACGAGACGAGGCTCGATAGTGCCGTCCTCAAACACAGTCCCCGAAGCGTCTATGAAAGTGAACTTAGGGCCTTCGAGAGCCTTCAGCACACGCTCATCAATTGGCGTCGGGCCATAAACAGCAAGAAAGACGTTTTCCGTCTTGAAATCAGCTGTTTTTGTCAGGAGAGTTTCGCCACGACCGGGTTCTTTGACGCCAGCAAACTTAGCCAACAGCTCATCGTAAGTCTTGGCAGGTATGGCCCCATTGTAAGGACCTGTGTAGATGGCCAAGTCCAAAGCCGCCCTAAGTTTGGCGTCTGGCACCATCTCATTCACAGCCACCGTCAGTAAGGGAGACTTAAGCCAATCCTGAGCCGAAGCCAAGATAGCCTGAACGTCCTTTTCCCCAAAATCCCGCTGGTGGAACTGACTCCAACCCTCATAGGCTTTTGGACGGTTCGTTTTTGGATCAATCCCGTGATACACACTGGTCTTGGCAGAGGGGGCCATCACAGAACGTAATGAATAAGTGAATCTATCAACCGCTGAAGCGGTCTTCCCCTGTTCCTGTTGGGCTTTGTCCCAAGCTTCATCTGCAACAGCAGCAATTTGCTCGGGAGTTTCCGTGGATTCAAGCGTCTTTGGAGTAGCCGGTTTGGCAGGCTTCGGTTTCTTTGAAGGCTCCCTTAGGTCACTCCACAACTTGGAACCTTCCTCTTTGTCGAAACTGTGGGCCGGTTTGGCTGGCTCTGTGGGCGCAATATCCAAAAACGGACCCGGAGGCGACTTGCCTTGGGGGTTCGAAAGGTACTCAGCATGGGCTTGGGCGTGTTCTTTCTTACGCTCCAAATACCCTTTCATAGCCTCGTGCCAGTCCTTCACCTGGTCGGCGTATTCGGACTTCTCGAGTTCTGCCAAACGACCTCTAACAGCCTTAGCCTTAGTAGGATCAAGGGCATTCAAACGGTTAACAACTCGCTGTCTAAACATCCGTGCTGCCGGATGCTCTCCAGAAGTGCCGTACTCAGCATTGCGCTTACGGAAGAACTCCTCGGCTTTACCTAGGCCTTTGACGATCTTGCCTGGCCTATCCCATTCACTAATCTCAGCGCTATCTAGGAATTCGGTCTTAGCTTGAGTGTAATCGGCAGCCTGCATGTAGGCTGTGGCGATCTCTTTTGCGCCAGGGTACTTAGAGATTCGTGTTAACAGAGCCTTAGCTGATTTAGAACTCAGAGAACCGCCGCCCCCTTCAAGAGCAGCCTTGAACGTCTCCGATGCTATGGCTGCGACATTGCTCGGATCCGGCGGTCTGAGTATGTTATCGGCCAGAGTCGAAGCCAAATTCGAGGGAACACGGGCCCTTCCAGAAATGGCGCCCTTTTGAGACAATTTGTCCGTGAGAATGTCGTGTGCCGCGAGGCTTAATGCCGACACTTGAAGTTGATGCTTCAAGGTAGCTTCCGCCTGTTCTTCCGGGGTTAACTGGTCAAACGAAACCGTCGCACCCTGAGCGTTAAGCCCTTCGGTAGGGGGATCAACCTCATCGGGATCGGTCTGGTAAACCTTAGAAACCGTGGAGACTAGACGATCCAGATTCTTTGGGCCCGCTGCCTTAGCAGCACCGTAACTACGAACAAGTTCACGCACATCATCCGGGTGAATGTTCTTGGCTATGAGCTCCGACGAAATGTTCGGCGGAAACGTGTCCATCAAAAGACTCAGGGCTGCCTGTCGTTCGTCCGATGAAACTTCGCGCCGCGGGGGCTTTTTGATTTGGTAGAGCTCAGCCTTCGTGGGGATGTGATCAAGAACCTCCACCCCAGACTTGGGAGACTCAAGGTCACCCTCTTCTTTGGGACGCTGGGGCTTCTGGGCTTCTGGCTTAGCCTCAGGCTTTTGAGGCGGGGTCCCGGGCCCTTTCTTGCTCTTAGGAGCCTTGGCCTTAGTGGGTGGCTCTTTGGCCTCAGGCGCCTCCTGTGGAGCCTGAGCTCTGGGGCTAGGGGGCTTAGGTGGTTCCTTCTTCTTAGGCGCTGCTGGGGGCTCTTCAGTTGCTGAAGGGGGCTCTTCAGTTTGGGCCTTTGCCTCTGGGGATTCTTGAGGAACCTCAGCTGGTGGAGGCTTCGTGGATGGTGCCTTCGTCTTCTTTGAAGGCTTCACAGCGTTAGCTAAAGCCTCCTTGATGTCCCCCAGGGTGTTCAAACCCTTAGGTAGGGTAACGCCGGGAAACAGCTTGGCTGCAGGAAAATCCGGATTCTCCTTGGCAAGACCAGAAATCTGTGAATCAGGACGCCCAAAGTCCTTCAACTTATTTGTGAGCTTAGGATCACCTTGAGCTAAGTCACGTAGAGCGTTCCCGGCATCTTGGTAGAACTTCGTACGTTTCGACGACTCTGTCGGACCTTCGGGCTTCGCTTCAGGTTCTTCTTCCTTAGGCTCAATACCTTCGGTTTTTGAGCTTTCCTCTTCGGGTTCAACGACCTCATACTCACCCGGGCGCTCCTTCAGTGTCTTCGGTGAGATTTGAACAACATCGCCGGTTTCACGGCTCCTAGCGGGAATTCGCTCAGTCCGGGCTCGATGAACCAGACGAGCAATGACAGACCCACCAATATCCTTGAAATTACGACTGCGATCCTTCTTGTCTGAAGGATCCTCATTGTCTGGATCACTTTCAAGGTCGACCCGCTCACGACGCAGGTCATGACGAGGAGGTTTTTGCTTAGGGCTAGGCCTTACTAAGCGCTGAAACTCCTCATCCTGCTTCTGCAGATCAGTCTTTGTGGCCTCACGGTGCATTCACCTTAGGCCAACTGATAAAAAGGCGACCGTTAGAAACGACTGGCCCCCTCTTCTGGCTCCTCGGGTTTCAGCTTTAGCTGCATGTACTTGGCAACACGGTCCAAAACGTCCGACTTCTCGGCCAACATACGACCCACTTCATTGTAAAGCGATCGAAGGATTTCGTTGAACAAGGCGTCATTGACCGTGAACAGGTCACGTTCGATTTTCATCCGTGTGTCATCGGGATCGATATTTAGTAACTCGAGGATGAGATCGATAGATATCGAACCCTTTTGATACAGGTTCATCAAAGCATCGAACGTGTCCTGACTGTCACGTAGGGGCATCCGCGTGAAACTCAACCGTGGGAACAACACGACTTCCTGACCCCACTCATCCTCCTCGATAAAGCCCATACGCTGAGCTACTGGACGGAAGAGGCTTTCCTCGACGTACTCCTGCAGGATCTCACGAAGATGCAAGTATCGCTGGTTGATGACCTCTAGCTTGAGGCGATCTCCCGAATAGAGAGACTCTCCAGACATAAGGCTCTCGGTCACACCAAGACCTGCCAAAAGGCGCCGTTCCGTCTGTTCATACTCGGTGGAGAGATCCAACAAACGGTCCCTAGAACCCATCTCCTCCCAATGAACCTCATAGTTCGTGACGATAGAGTAGTCCGGGTCAACCAAGGACAAATCTACCTGCTCACGGAGCATGTCGACGTCCACATCAGAAAGCCCTTCAGCCCAAACAATGCGCTTGGGTGTCATAGCCCGAGAAGCAATCGACGTCTGAGCTTGACGTAGCTTTTCTCTGTAATACAAGGTCCTTAAGCACCGATCTAGAATCGAATGGCCCAAGGAGGAATCCGCATCTTTGCTACCCGTGAGGATGTAGGCAAAAGAGCCTTCTTCGGGATCTGTTCCCAAAGGTATGGCTTGGCCCTTCTCGATATGGTCCCTAACCTCATCGGGAATCTCTTGGACCAACTTCTGGGCTACGGGATCACCTGTTCGAGCTTTATCGATGAGAACTCGGTCTCTGTTCGAAGGAATTAGCTCAACAATAGACTTGTCTGTGTAATCGAAGGTTGTGATCTTGACCCTATCGATCGGAAGAACAATGAGCTTTTCCCACCCACGGTAATGCTTACGATAGTACGTAAATTCCCGCTCTTCAGTAGTCTCATCCTCAGTCCAAACGTCCACTTCCTCTTCAACAGGCACGCCATCTTCCTTAAGGACAGCTTGCTTTACCCGCTGGCGAGTGTGACCCACTTCAGGAGGAACCTCGACTACGCTATCCTCAGCAAAAATGCAGGCCAGCCCATCCAACCAATAGTGGTGGACCATGGTGATGAGGCGCTGAAATAGCTTAACCCTATCACACATACGTTGGAATCGACTGAGAATGTACTTACCGTAATCCTCGGGACTTTTGAAACCCTTAGGGGCTAGTCTAGGTTTAGGCGCTGCCAACCGAACTTTGGAAAGAGGTAGCTCAGTGTGGATGTCTAGAGCCTGACCCACCAACTCATCGGAATTGTAGAAGTGCCTGTAGATCTCTCGGCGCTCACGAATGCTCTGAGGTAACTCGAGGAAGTCAGTCGAGAGTTGTGGACTGAAGAAGTTACCCTGAGAACTCAAGATCGTGCTGCCAGCACCACCCATACCGATACTACTGCCGCCAAATCCTCCACCAACTCCATATCCACCCGCAGTCCCCATCCCGTTGGCGACTTTTTGCTGCTGCCGGGCTAGACGCTCTTTAGGGGTCAGTTGACTCGAAAAGCTGCTGGCCACATAGGGGCGATGTTGACGTAGCGAAGTACGTACAATGTATTGAGGCCCTACTGGGCTGTTCGTGTAATTAGGCATCTGAATCTACCTCCCCGTAAAGTTCATCGATAGCGTCGTTATCAACAGGGAAAGTTAGACGATCGACCTGTCGTTGAGCTTTCTCGCGAGCCTTGCGGGCATTTTCTCTCACCAAACGCTCTTCCTCGAAACGGATGGCCTCAGTCCTTTCAGACTTGGCGCGATCAACTACGCGATCAACTGGGCCTGTCCGACGGATTCCTTGAATTGCGGCCCCCGCAATTCTCATGTGGGCCGTGGCAAACATAATCAAGGCACCGGACATGTCCGTGTGGTTACGGCGCCCATGTTGGCGTAAGGCATCTGCACAAGTGCCCAAAGCCAAGAGCTTTTCCATGGCTTCGCTCTTAGCTTCCCTAACTTTCTGGATTAACGCCTCAACCTCACGTTCTTCACGCTCGGCAAGAGCAGCCTCATGCTCGACACGTTTGGCAGCTGAGGATTCTGGGGTAGAGGGGCTTGGCATATGCTCACTCACACTATCACATACTAGTTTGAACACCCAACCAATAATTGTTAGAAGCCTTGGGTACTTGAGCCACAAATCCCACAAAGAATGCTGGTGCCAACAGGCTTATAGGCACTTGTTGAGACAATTCATCCTCGTTGGTGAACAAACCTCGAGATGAAAAGTACAACGGGTCATTGATGTTGTAGGTCAACGGAACCTGGGGACCCCCCGCAACTCGAGAAGCATAGGTGTACCGCTCGTAGGTCGAGGTTGTCAGTAGAGACCCCCCAAAACACATGGTGGCGTAGCGATAGGCTGGTTGTTGCCGGGTAATGGCCGCAAAGTCATCGCCAGGTTCATCCGAGCCCCAAATGAGAAAACCCCCGTACAACCCACTTGAATAGGTTACTACGCGGTCATCCCCAACGGCCCCTACCCATTGGACCCCCTGACCCCCAGCCCAGCCAGAAGCCACCATAGCGTCCGAAATGGTGACCGTTGTGGAGTCACCCTTGAAGTAGACGTTACAGTTACGGGTTCGAATGATTTCAGTCATTAGATCGACGTTTGGATACCAAGATAGTTGTTGTTCGAAGCCTTAGGCGCTTGTGTCACAGATCCAACGAAATAGGGGTTGGAGGTCAAGGGATTCGACAAATTCCATTCATCCTCGATGGTCCAAAGACCCCTAAGAGAGAACCTGAGACGAAGGCCCTCTTGGTAAACGATTGGGATCAAGGGTCCGCCACCAGTACGAGAAGTGTAAGTGTACTTCTCATAGGTGCTCGTAGTGATCAACCAACCCCCCAAGCAAATCACCCCGGCGCCGACGACTACTTGATTCCTCAAGAAAGAGACATACTGATCCGAGGATTCGTCAGACCCCCACAACAAGAACCCACCGTAGAGACCGTTGGAAAATGTAACACGAAACTCATCCAAAGAAGAGTCTTCCCACATCACACCTTGACCACCAGACCAACCGTTGTTGCGTAGGGCTGTCGACAAAGAAACTGTGTAGGCATCCCCCTTGAAAAGGACGACACAGTCCCGGGTGCGGAAGAGTTCGCTCATATGGACACCTGGATCGTCATGTAGTCAGAAGTGACGGCACTAGGCGCCTGTATCACGAAGGCGATGAAGTAGTCGTTGGGAGCTCTCGGATCCCCCGACAGGGTCCATTCGTCTTCCTTAGTAAAGTAGCCTCTGAGAGAAAAAACCAATCGGTCACTGGCGTTGTAAACAATAGGAACCAGAGGACCTCCACCCGTTCGAGAAGTGTACGTGTACTTCTCAAAGGTGTTGGTCATGATAATCCAGCCACCAGCACCAATAGTTGTGAACTGGTAGGCAGGTTGATTCCGGGTTGAAGCCGTATGGAGGTCAGAGGATTCATCGGATCCCCAGAGCAAAAACCCTGAGTATAGACCATCCGAGAAGGTAACTAGAAGTTCATCCTTGGAGGAAGATACCCACTGAACCCCTTGACCCCCACGCCATCCAGTAGCCGCCATAACGGGATCAACCGTTACCGGATAGGCGTCACCCTTGTAAAGAATGACACAGTCTCTAGTACGTGCCTGCTCAAGCATCAGGACTCTCCCGCTTGCGCCCTGGCATCTTCCCCCAATTGGTGATGGTCTTCTCCAGAATCTGTAGGTACTTACCGTTACCGTGAATCAATCCATCCCAAGTGCCGCCCAAACGCCGATAGACCAACCGCAAAATCATGAAGTCCTTAGGCTCGATGACCAAGTCCTCACCCAACAAATGGTCGGCAATCTGCCGAATCACTCTGTTGGCGAATACGCTAGGGGGGTCCTTAGGGGTATCCAAAATTACCTCGGCCTCACAATGCTACGACCAACCAAACTACGGTCACTTATACCGTGGTGTCGAGCTCGCGACAGTTGGTACCGTTGAGGACTCATAGATGATGCTATTACCGGATGATAAGGACTCCCGTGAGAAGTGTGCTTGCGGTTCATAATGACTTCGGTCGAAAGCCAGACAGACCGGACCAAGGCATCGCTGAAATCGTCGTGACTACCTGATTTTTCCGGGGCTTCGACGACCACCATGTTCTTGGAAACCTGGGTGGCTTGCAGAGACAATAGCTCTGCAATCAGAGGGGAATGACGAGATCCCTCTGTGACACGTTCAGGTAAGGGGTAGTCATAGAGAACCAACTTCTGGTCGTACATGGTCATCTTGACGGTTTGGTAGATTTTGCTCGTTGTGTCCCTCGGAAAGAACTCTGACTTGAACTGCTTCAGGCCTTTCTTATGTAGGGCTTGTTCAAGCGGAATACCGTTCCAACGGTCAAATAACCCAGCCGTAATGTGGAACTTCTGGCAAAGGGATTTGATCCACTCGGCGATCTCGTCAAAGTCCAGGCGTTCAACGTCGGCTATTCTACGGGCATAATCGACCGAAAAAATCCCATCCAAGTGAGGGTTAGTTACACGCCAATCGATGCCGGCGTACCAGCCCTCATGGTAATCAAGAATGATCCGGTCTTCCTCTGTGTGTGTGATGGCTACAGTGGTACCGTCGCCACCACGGACCAAACCAACGTCAATCCCCATTTGATGGGGTTGCCGCGGGGCAGCCATTCTCTTGGGGCGCAACGAAGACCTAATACAAGCTGTGAGATCCGATTCACGCTCAATCCAGCCTCGAGTTTGGTCGCTGAATTGTGCCCCGTGCTCAACCATGAAAACTGGTGGGTTTTCATGGTACTTTTGCTTGTAGTAGGCCCCCGGAACCGTAGGATTGATCTCCCAAGTAGGCGCCTGAATAGCCAGAATGTTCTCGGCCCCTTCGCCACCTCTCATGGCTAAGTCGTAGCGGTTGTAAAACAGCCCCGAACGACCTAAGGGGGACGAAATCAAGATAATGCGACTCTCGACTTCTGCCTCTTTGCCCGTTACGCGATCGATGGCAGGACGGTGAGTCTTAGGATCCTTGTAGGAGAAGGCGGCTGACGACGGCGTAACAGCGTTGTAAACCTCTTGAGCCGAACTATTGCCCTTGTCCTGAAAGTGAGCGACCTCATCCAAAATGATCACGATGTTACCGTGACCACGAAGACCCTTAGCTATACAGCTATTGAAAGTTACGCGAAGAGTGGCCTTACCATTGAAGCTGACGAACTTGCCGTTCTCTTGTCGAGCGGCTGGCCCGAACTTCTCAATGTCATAGGGGGTACGAAAATTCACATGCGACAGGGTGTTGTTCGCAATGAAAGGGCTAAAGTACTCACACTTGGCTAAATGTGAGGTGACTTCATTGAAGAGCAAACCAGCCTGCTCTTTGCCTGTTGCAACCGACATGATCTGAATACGGTTGCCATTCGGCAACCCATAGTAAGACTGTGGGTTGTACAGGTTGAGAAGGCGGTAGATCTCATAACTGGCAAAAATGCCTGAAAGAGTAGTCTTGCCGCCACGGCGACCGATGGGCATAACCAACTCTCGTCGGCTATGGTCCTGAGCACCAATGTTACATCGACCCTCATTGAACAGGTAATGAAGGTACTCCACCTCGGTGAACTCGTACTTCACCTCGGACTTGAACATATCCGTCACCTGGATCCGCTGATTGGGATCCTCAGGTAAGGTGGTGTCCAACTCCAACCCATAGTAGAGCTTCACAATGAAGCGCTGAGCTGGGTAAAGGGTCATGTTGAGACCCCAAGGCTGTTCTATGTAGTCGAGAATATTGAAAATCTTCGGACCATCAGACCCGACTACCTCGCCCCCGCTGTTGCTTCTGATCTTTTGCCCAACCTGACGAACAAGGCTGGACAGGCCTTTGGTTTTGGCCATAAATCACCGAACCAAATTCTGGGCACGTTCCTCCCAATCCTCGAGTCTTGTCTCGAGACGATTGAAGAAGATATTCACCTGCTCTGTAGTGAGGGTTTCGACGGCCACCTCTTTGATGCATTCCAAGAAGTAGGAGATGATCTTCTGGAATTGCTCACTGCGAAGATCAATCACAGTCGATCCCAGAGTTCTAATCTCCATCTCCAGACTGGCAATCTCACGAAGAGCCGAGATACGCCTAGAAGACATCTGTGAGGTGTCTCGGCCGTACTTTTCCTCCTCATTGCGAGCGAACAGAAGAGCCGCGGACTCCCGAGCAATCTCGGTCTTAATCCGTTGAAGGACCTCGATGGATGTTTGGCCTGAAGAAGCCGCCTTAACCAGAGGATCCTGTTGAATGAAGGCATCCTTCAGCTTGGACGTCTCGGCATGGTAGTCGAGATCCTCCATAGTTGGACGTGGGTTGATCTTCTTGGGCCTACCCGGGCGTCTCTTGACTACTTGACCCCCTGTAACCGCGTGAATTGGTAGGGGTAAACCGACCACTTTGGCGACGGACCCTATGGGCTTGTTGTCGTCTGTTGGTGGGACTGATTCAATGGACGTGCTATTCCCGTCTGACATACTAACGACCTTCCTCGGTCCCCTCTTCTCCGGTACCTTTCGTTCGGATCAGGTACTGAGAGAGGTTGCGAACAACGTCGTAACCCTTATCCTTGGGGACCTGCTTATTGATAGGTTTGGACAAGTCCTTCCCACTCTGAGCTAGGTTCAGGACCCCTGTATGATCGGGGGTGGGTGTGAAGACGTCCTTAGGCAAAATGTCTCGAGATTGAGGCCTGACGTTGTCGTCCCCCTCTACTCGCATAGCGCCGTGTTCTTTGGCTACTTCCTTGACAATACCCCTAGGTTTGTTGATGGGGTTCGTGTTCTTCCTAGCCTTCTGCCGAGCTCCTGGAGGCTGATTTGCTGTCTTGTAACGAGCGACCAAACGATGAACCACTGTCGAAGCCCTAAAAGCAGCGGCAACTTTTTTAGCCGCCTTTGACACGCCCGGAAAATAGGAGGCGTCATCAAAAATGGCTACATACTCGTATTGGCCACGAAGACGTTTCACAGTTTGAGCTCCTGCTGCACACCAAACTCAACCCAAGTGGCATCTGAAGCCATTACAGGATTGAGATCCAAGGACATGTCTTGGTTCTGCAACTGGTACTCCTGCATTGTCGTGAGACCGTTGTTCACCAAAGAGGCGTAAGTAACCTCTGTCGAACGCCCTGAATCTAGGATGGCTTGCTGTTCTGCCAACTTGTCAATATAGGGGGGCTCAACAACTAACAGTTTGTTGAGGACCGAGCATGTACCTGGGCAAGATTGGTGGACACAAGATCCACAACTGGGACCCACCTTTGCATAGCGAACTGCAGATCGCGATCGATGAAGCCGAGACGCTTCAGCACAACCCTTTCCGTAATCGGCATAGACTGTCGGATCGATGTACTTGATGCCTTGAAGTCCTTGCTCAGCCAGAACCACCTTGAGTTCTTGGGCTGCAGCCAGAAGATCCCTCGGGCCAAAGCTACTCTGAAGTACCTGTTTGAGGTCTTCTCCATAAAGACCTTCATTCAAATACCGCGAAGCTGCCTTTACGATGTTGCGCTTCGTGAGCTCGCCTGTCTGATTGACGCGGGTGGCACCATGGAAGGCTCTTTCAATGGTACCGCGGACATCCAGGACGGTCCCAGCCAGGGGCGCCGAGGCTGCCCTGTGAAGGGCTTTCAGGGCTTCTACTGGAGTAGACCCCCAGTGCCTCTGAGCTGCGTCGTAGGGCAGTTTACCAGCGATACGACCTTCATCAATCACGGCTTGAACGGTTTCGGTTGTAAGCACCTCTTCAGCCGAACCAATCAGCTTACGGCCGTACATCATGCAACGAGCTGCCTGACGGAAGAAGCAACTAGAGCATTTATTGCCGGCCACAATGGCCCTAGCCTTGGAAGCATGCTTGTTCGTGAAGTCAGCCCCTTCACGGCAATCGTCGAAGGATTCCTGTGTGATGTAAACTGCACCATAGAGGCCAGCCTCCTTGAACAAAGGAGCCCACACGGCTTGAGTTTCACCCAAGTCCCTAACATCGAATGCCAATCTCAGGGTCTTAACCAACTCTTCGGCGGAGCGACCTTTGATCATCTCTCGACGAAGTAGGGCCACAATTGGACGAGCTTTGACTTCGGCTAGGGCCTTTTGCTCGCTAGCCTTACGTTGTTTGGTCAAGTTCTCGGCAGATATCAGAACCTGGTTAGTATCAACGGCCACTCGAGGTGAAACCACCTGAGTGCGTCCCGTGAAGCTGGATGAGGTTGCGAACTCCTCTGCCAAGAAGGCGTTACGGATCCTCTCTTTAGGATCTGCACTCGAGGCTTGTATCGCCTTACCCTTAGAGACTTCTCGCTTTTCGACTTCGCGAGCCAAAGCCTCTGAGTAGGGAACGTCCAGCTGTATTTCCTTGTGAAACACACTACAATGACTGGATCCATTAGCCTGGGCATGTCTGCGGGTACAATCACCGCAAGCTTGCTTGGCTAAAACGTACTTAGCCTCGGAAGCAAAGCGTCGAACAAAGTCCGCCGATGCCTGACAATTGGTGAAATCGCTGGCAGCTATATAGAGCCTGCCCAATAGACCACGTTCAGCAAATACCTGACTTAGGGCTGTTTTAGCCGCGACCAGGGTATCGCCGTCATAACGAACCTTCAGTAAGTTACTGATCTTTTGGGGGTTCGTCGTTTGGATTATGGCCAATCGAGCCGTTCGGATCAAATCCTCAGGCACCGAACGCAGCCGCCCGTGAGCTTCAGAAAGATCCCCCATAGTTCTTGGGGCACCTGTGTTTGGAACGAGTTTGGACGGAGACCCATCTTGATGACTCCACAGAGCCTCAAGGTCTGGAGCTATATCCAAGTTCTGCTTCGGGAGCGTCTCCAACTCACGATAGGCTTGCTCGTCAACGTCCAACCAATCGAGGTTGGAAACAGCTGAACCCTCTTTGAAGAAGCTAGTCAAGTCTCCAAGTTCAGTCATGGCTCTTTGTCCTGCTCAGCTTTTTGAGGCCAAGCATGAAGGGGGTCTTTCCTGTAATCGTGAGTGGTGTAGTCATATCGGACGTAAGGGGTTTCTACGTCCTCATAGGTGAAGTCGGTGTTCATCAAGCTAGGAGCAAACTCTCCGCTTGGCGTCGACTCTCCTGGTAAAGTGGATTGCGTGTTGATCAGGTTTCCACGATCCCCACGGAAATAGTCCGTCCGAGCTACAGGGGGTTGGCCGTCATTCGGGAGAAGCCCTTGGGCCAAGTGTTCATTGGTCTTGTAATCTAGTTCTGGTGTACTATCCCCGGAAGAAATAGGGGGAGTTCCAGGCAGACCACTGTGTGGCCCCCAAACACCCTTGTTGCCAACACCTTCGTCCGAAGGGTTCTCGTACCCGCCAGCACCCTGTCCGTGAGCACCGTAGCCCAATCCAAAGTCCCAAGCTTCCGTGGGTGTGTCTTCCGTTGTAGCGTCGGGCACAACGGATTCAGCCTGCACCGTGACACCCATAAACGGTGTGGGGTACAGGTACTCTTTTTCCGTTGGAGTCCCCCAGTCATCGGAAGGGTAGGCCTCGGGAGGGTTGGGGTCTGGATCTTGACGATCCAAATGCACAATTCTAGGGCCCCCAGGAAGCACTCCTGTAGGCCACGCCGAGTTAGCCATCTTGGGCGTCATCGGTTGGGGTGCCGACGCTTCAGGTGGGCTTCCACCACCGGGCAATTCCGAGGATCCTTCATCCTCATCCTTCTCATCTTCGTCATCACCCTTTGCCTTGGGCTTGTGGCTTTCGATCTCGTCAGCCTCTTCTTCAGCATCATCCTCAGGATTGGCTAAAATGTCCTGGGATTCTTCAACGTAGTTCTCGACGTCCTCGGCCTCTTCGGCATCCAATTGAGCCAAACGAGGCTTCCAATGAGGTGCTGTGATCTCGTCGTGAAGAGTATCTGTGATGGCACTTAGGGCTTCACAAGCGTCATAGAGCTTCTTACGAATGTCAGCTATACCCATCACATAACCCCGCCCGCCAAGCATCCCATCGGGGCTAATGGTGCCGGACTTCAAACGGCTCAAGTGACGGTAAGCCGTTAGGGCATGACCCAAACTTACACTCGCAGCCCACAACGATTTGGCCATGGGCTTCAAAGAACGTGGATCGTAAGGGTGATCCTTGGGGATGTTTCGCTTTGAGGTACCTCCCCCTTCAACAGGTTGTTCAGGAGGTCCATTCTTGGAGAAAGGAGGAAAGGCCGCGGTTCGTTCGGATCCCGCCAGACGCAGCATAGCAATCGGAAACTCTGTATGGAGATCGATTTTGCTCTCCACAGGTTTCGCGTTGAGATATCTGGCTATGAGCCTTCTTTGTGCGGTATTGGTGCTCAAGACCTTAACCCTTTAGAGGGCCCCCGTTGTCCGAAAACAACCGTTGGATGTAAAGGTCACCACCCTCATTGGTGATGGTCCAAAGGTCCTGGGTTGACTTGTGAATCAGGGTTTCAGCTGAAATCCTATTGAACCCATTGAGCTGGGCCAACGAACCAACCTTGATACGGGGAGGCCTTGTAGTTGCAGCAGCCTTCTGCCCAAATGGTTGGATCATCTGGGGTTCTTGCTCAAAAAAGGCATCCATGCCGGACGACCCCGTTTGAATCTGGTCCAATTTGAAGTCGCTCATCGTTAGCCTCACGTAATGGTCAGTCGTACTAGAACATCCGCGTAAGAATTGAAGGAGTACCCACTGACTCTCAAGGTTTCTTCGTACACACCAGGCAATAAACCTTCAACAGGAGTCACTGTGACCGTGATAGCCTGTTGAGTCCCCGACGTGAGAGCCCCATAAGTTGGGCTGAACCCAGCCAACCAGTTCTGAGATAGCCCTGTCAGGCGAGTGATTTGGTACTCGAGGTAAGAATCCGCAGGTCCCGTGTTTTCCGCATTGAAAGTCTGCGTGGGGATCGCCGGAAACGGGCCACTCACAGGACGAATCACAGCGAAGTTTAGTGGTGTGGGGGTTGCCGCAACAATGGCTAATGGTCGAACGTTGATGACCACAGGCAGCGTCTGTGGAGAATTTGAAGCCGCCGTGTCTTGAACGGTGATAGACGCCGCATAAGGGCTGGAGGACGCCAACAAGTCCGTCGAATCCACAGAAACATCAAACAAGCCATACTGGTTCGATGCCAGGTGGCCCACAACCTCAGGGGAAATGTGTATATAAGGCGCCGATGGCATCAACGTGCCACTGAGCAACGAACCAAAGACGCCATTATTTGTAAGGCGACCCGATAGTGGCTGTGAGTACCCGCGACCTTCGTCCACCGTAAAGACCAGAGAGCTCGGTGGTCCAAGGAGTATGCTTGGCTGGAAGTTGGCCAGCAAAGAAGCGATTGAATCGCTCATAGCCTGTACGACTTCCCCCGGAAGCGGTACGGCATCCCGAAAAACCCCATAAGGGGTCAGAATGTCGATGATTTGGAAGGTCGGTGTCAAACCCGACACATCCATGCGGGTCTTCCACCTCCAAACACGACCGTTTAGGTTCAGGTTGAACCCTAAATCTTGGTTACTGAGGTTGGCGGCGGAAATCGGCAAGGGATGGACTCCTCCGTCAACAGTGAGGCTATAAGAAGAAAAGCCTACTTTTTGACCCCCTTACCTAGCCGCTTAGGCGCATTCATCCACGCCACGATCCGCCCACTGCGGAAGACGTACCTCATGAAGGATGTTGAACTTCTTAGAGGACATAACGCTAAATATCTGGTGGTAGGGCAAGAACCGTTCATCCACTTTTGCCGCCGACGCCAAGGTCCCTACAGCCCTAAAAAAGCGGTGCCTGACTCTCCCCTGAGTCAGGCCTAACTTGTCGGCTACTTTCGATTGGCAAGTGATCCCCCACATACCTACTAGGATCTCAACATCTAAAAGTATGATCCTGGTTCCGTGACACACGGGACAATTTCTATTTGAAGAACGTTCGCAAACAGGACACCCTAACTTAGCTGGGAAAATCCTAGGTAAGTCAGCTCTAAGCTCTTCTTCAGTCACCTGTGGAATGGTGATCAGAAACTTGAGACGCTTCACGCCACGGACTAAACGATAACTAACAGCTGCCTGAGTCACCCCGAAGATCTGGGCTATGTCCGCCTGGATCTTCTTCTGCAAAAAGTACATCTCGATGAAGTCGGCCTCGCGCTCAGGGATGCGATCCAACAAAGGGACAATACGACTCTCATAGTCCCCGTCTGCAAAGTAGCTGGCAAAAGTATCAAGGCTTACGTTTCGAACCTCGGCTTCTTCCGGATCGAGGTACTCCTCGTCATCCTCCTCAAACCTAGGATCATGGTACTGTACGCGAGAGGCCAATTCCAGAGGGTTTGTGGGGATGACATAGCCTGAACTCATGGTGGTAAGTTCCCAAAAAAGACGTCGAGAAGACTACTGGGGTTTATGTCCAGCTCGCGCAACAACGTTGTTGCGCGGTCAGGGTCCACATCTGAGGGGGTGGTAGAGACGACCACGTCAACCAAGGTCGCCAGATCCAAGTTGATTCTGACTTGAGGTTCCGCAGAACGCAACCTTTCATATTGACCCTTGTTTAGCCCTGCCAGCCCTGAACGGTACAAACCATCCACAGAACCATGTGCCTGAATGAGGTCTTTAAGCACTTTTTTCGGCACTCGAGGCACGCCAGGGATGTTGTCCGATGTGTCTCCATAGAGCGCCCGAAGTTCCACAACTTTGTTTGGAGGTACCCCCATAGCCTCCTGAACTGCCTCTGGATCAAACAGGATCTCGTTCCGACTACCAACAGGCGGCACCAACAGGTGTGTTGTGGGGGTCACCAATTGCAGTAAATCTCGGTCTGTAGAGAAAACTATGTTTATGTCACCCTTTAGCTTACCTTTCACTAAGGTAGCGATGACATCGTCGGCCTCTTCCTTAGGATTCCAAATTTGAGGTACCCCTAAAAGAGGTAGAATTACTTTGATGAACCCTAAGGGATCAAACGCCCCCTCTGCAACGACTTCGTGAGCTTTACGGTTGGCCTTATACTCAGAGAATTTCCGCTTACGTCGTTGAGAGGATCCGTCCCAAGCCACCATAAGGGTAGCATCCGGGAATCGCTTCTTGAGGGACGCTAAGCTCCGTAGAACACCTAAAATCATCCCAGTAGGTCTACTCTGGCTGTCCCTCAGGTCCGCTATACCCGGAGCATAAAGACAGCGAAAAGCCAGATTGTGTCCATCCACCAACACATTGTGATTCATGACCCTACCTTTATCTTTTCTGGCAAGAGACTTGGAAAGCTTGTCCACATCGTTCCACAGGGTTTGAATACGGTTCAAGACACTTTCAAGCCAAACAAGGCGGTTCATTTTAGCCCGAAGCTTCTTCAGGAGTTCCGCTGTTTCTCGGCTCTCATAGACGTGAACAAAGGTCGTAAGATGACTCAAGCGTTCGGGTGCATTTTCCCAACGAGTCAAAGATTCCATCCGAGTATTGATGGCTACCAAGTAGTTAGGAACCATACTCGAGAACATCCTAAACCAGATGGAATTGATGGAACGATCGAAAAACTCCACGGATCGTATGTAAGCCCTATACGACCGCTGTAGAGGTTCCACTGAAGCTTCCCAAGTCAGGATCGGCTCAACAATTTTGACCCAATCCTGTAAGGACTTCAGGTGGCTAAGGATTGAAGAAAGTGGGGACTTTGACACAACCGTCAAAAACGACCGTGGAAAGGAGATGAGACTTTGCTTAGACCTTAGGCCAATGTGAACCTGAACCTTGTTCTCCTCGGGAAAATCCTCGAGTACAACAGCGGTCATGTTCCGATAGGGGCCCGAGGTGATCATCACGGTATCACCTATGCTGATACCCTTGTCGACGAGCTGCTTGATCTGCTCGCGCATCTTCAAGACGTGGACATCATCCACCGTCGAGATGCGTTTGTTTCGGTTTTGGCTGCCCGGAGACAGAAGAACGTTCTGAATGTACTTTGTACCGTCGAGCTTGAAATAATCGGAAGCCGATCGATCGTAACGAACGAAGACATACCCCTCAAGCAAGTACGATGTGACTCTATCCGATCCTACTTGAGATACAGCTGCTGGCACGAACACTTCAGTGCCTGGCAATACACGCGAAATAGCCTTACGAACAGCTTCCGGATCGGGCTGTTCACTACGTACGACTGTCTCTAGTACAACCCACAGCCCCACTTATTTACCCCAAGAGGCTGCCTCTAGACGTTGAGAAAACTTGGCCTTCCACTCGTCGGCGGTAAGAAACTTTTCCTTCGAAACTGCGGATCGAATAGGAATTTCAGGTTCGTGCCCTCGAGGAGGGTCTATAGGTACTGTGTGAATGTCAATCGAAGTGAGGGCTTCAGGATCGCCAGAGCCGAGATTACCTACCTTGTCAGCTCGAAGATTGGACCCCAGTGGCGGGGGTGTCGCTGGTTGCGGACTAGGTGCGGGCTGAGACGGCGCCACAGGCGCTGAAGTCACAGGTTCTGGCGTTTTCTCGTCTCCTACAAGGGCTGCCGGAGACGAAGCAGGAAGTGACGCCACAGGGGCCACCACAGGGGCCGCGACGCTGATAGTGACTGAAGCCTCAGATTTCGGGGTTGGGACGCCCGAATGACAGGCCAGTATGTCACCAAAAAGGCTCATCCTCGAGACCTTGTAGGAGCGAAGAAAGTACTCGGCTAGACGAACAGTCGCATCCTTGTAAGCGTCATAGACCCTAATGGCCAAGTCTCGATCGAAGTAGGAGAACTCGGATTCCATTTTGTGGGCTAGTCGGTAGGAGTTCATGGCTGCCTCAGCCAAGCCTTCCGATACCTCTTCATGTCCCACACGATCACAGGCTTCTTCAGCTAAGCGTATGGCCTCACTCGGATTACCTAGGGCCAAAAGGATTTGATAGTACGTTGAGACAGCCGACAAGTTCAAGTTATCTCGAACGGCCTCTACAGAGACAGGGCCCAACTGAGCGATCATCTCCAACTTGTTGATGACATCTCGAACATGACCGCCTGAATGGTCTATCACGATAAGGATGGCATCAGGCTCGTACTCAATCTTCTCGCGGTTCAGAATCCAAGCCATACGCTTAAGGACATCCTCACGCGTTATTTTACGGATCTTGTACTCTTCACAACGGGATCGAATAGGGCCCCGGATCTTCTCAGGCTCCGTCGTGCAGAAAATACAGACTAATTGTTTGTCCTCAATGGGTTTCAGCAGCACATCCTGGGCGTCCCGACCCATACGATGTACCTCGTCGATGATGTAGACCTTTTTGGACGCCCCTTGAACGCCAAAAGCCAAGCTATCAACAATGGCTCTAGTGTGTTCAATGGTGCCACGACTAGCCGCATCCATCTCCGAAAGAATCGAAGACGTCTCGCTTAGGGCGTCCCTACAGTTGTCACACTGGTTGCACGGTTCAGATTCGGGTGTTAGCTGCTGGCACAACAGGGATCTACCCAAGATACGAGCAAGCGTCGTTTTACCGCGGCCCGCTCCACCACTGAAGATGTAAGAGGTGTCCGTTGCCGTGCCCTTCTCGAGGCGAGACTTAAGAACCTTGACGGCTCCATCCTGTCCAAGGACATCACCAAAACACATTGGACGGTATCTTACATCCCACACGGTGCTCAGCCCTCCGTGGTTTCAACAGTAGTTAGGTCGACGCCCTTTTCACTGTTCTCTTCAAATCCCGAAAGGTCAACCTTCTTCGCAACGGAAATGAAGCCAGCTAAGGTTGTATTCCAAGCGCCATGACGATCAAGGATCGAAGAGAACTCCTGAACGTCAGGTTCTCGGATCTTCCAGCTCATGGAAGCGTCCTTTTCGTCTTCTTCGCCAGTACAACGCTCCAAGAGATGGTCAAGAATTGCAGTACGCTCGTGGGACTCACTCGTGTTCCAGATGTCCCCGGAGATCATCACTATGAAGTCTTGCTCCAAAGCCCACTCCAAGAAGCCTGACGCTTTGGATACCTTTCCATACAGCTTGTGGCCACCTTTACTTGGGGCCTCAGAGATGAACACGTACATGATTCGAGCGGTGGACAGCTCGGGGTGGTAATTGGCGATCAGGCCCTCGGCCATACGCTCAATCGCATCATCAGCTTTTGACCATTCTCTAGGCATAACAGACTCCTTC
>Ga0184616_10000045_pt1 | contig 21879 bp, 15 predicted proteins | sample PLM4_90_coex_FD_133145 | JGI IMG/M metagenome (GOLD analysis project Ga0184616, IMG submission 133145) | Groundwater sediment microbial communities from an aquifer in East River, Colorado, USA - PLM4_90_coex | ecosystem: Environmental > Terrestrial > Soil > Riparian zone | place: USA: East...
CGAACAACGGATCACGGAACGGCCTGCTCCACCTGGGACCCCTCCGCCGGCACGCCCGGCCGAGCCACATCAGGTCGAGACCTATCAACCCAGAGAAGCCGTGCGGACTGAAGAACCCCGGCTGACCGGAACAGGTTCAGAGGGAAAACCGGAATAGCTAGAACAAGGCCGTTTAACGCGGAGGTTTAACGTACGGAACAGATCGTCAATCTACACATCGAACACCTGCCGGAAGGCGTCTACTTGGCAACATCGGACGAGCTTCCGGGCCTGGTGGCCCAAGGGCGCACCGTGACCGAGACCTTGGAGATTGCCCGTGATGTGGCCAAGAAACTCCTGGAGGCACAGGCCGAGCGCCAAGGGCCGCTCCATCTCAAAGAAGCTGGGGATTCCTTCGACTACCCCCTGGTGGTGAGTGGCTAAGTGGGGCGGCTGGCAGGTTTTCGTTACCGCGAGATCGTCAAGCGGCTAAAGCGATTCGGATTTGAATTTGACCGCCAGGCCGCGGGCAGCCATGAAGTCTAGTACAAGCCCCAAACCAACCGCTACACCACTCTTCCCAACCACCCCGGCGACATACCGGAGGGACGCTGAGGGCAATCCTCAAACAGGCTCACATTGAACCGGAGTTGTTTTTGCAGAAGAAGTAATCCCGAAATCCGTTTCACCTCTTCCGGACTATCTCGCCAGGTGTGGAAACAGTGATGTCAAAACTAGGCCCTTATTCTGCGACACCGTTATCGTACGTTCATGCAAGACCTGACACTGTCATCGTGAGCACTGTCATCGTGAGTATTATTTCAGTTTGGTGAGAGCGGTGGCGCGGCTGTACGTATCGCCTGGGATAAACCCAAGGCCCATCATGACTCCATTTTCCCAAATGAAGGCTTCACTTCCGCTTACCCCAACTATCACCGACCCGTCTGACGAGACGGCGACGGCATTGCTCGTGGTTGCGCCGGGAAGAACCCCCAAACCTTTCAATCCGCCTAGTTTTGTCCACATGAAGGCTTCCCCTGCGTTTGCGCCAATTACTACCGAACCGTCGGATGATATAGCTACTGGGGAGTCACCCCCGATATCTATCAAGCCACTTTGTTGTGTCCAATAGAATCCATGCCATGTATTAGTGCCATAATTCCAACTGTGGCCTATTACCGCAGACCCATCAGATGAAACGTCTACAGCGGAGCTCGCATTGTCGCCTGGCAAAAATCCAATCCCATGTAATCCGCCATCCCAGCGGAATGCCTCAGTTACCTCTCTAGCCGGACTCCCAACTTCTGTCCTGTACAGCCCAACTATCACTGATCCATCAGATGAAATGGCGGTTGCTTCACTTATGGGGTATGAGTTTTGTATAGTTGCGTTTGGTAGTTGTCCTAATTTAATTAGTACTCTGCCCCAGAGAAATGCTTCATTTAATATAACGTCTGATGATACTAATGGTGTAAAAGTAGTTTGGTAATCTTGCATGAAGAGGTTTATACCGTCTTGGGTCCGGTTCATCAAGTCTGCTTTTTCCATTCGAAAGTTAGACCAGGGAATTGTGGGGTCGTCAGGGTAAGCAACACTAACAAAAACGCTCCCTCCGAATTCGACTGGACCAATTACATCCGTGGTAACCCACGGTCCGAGTGTATTTTTAGGCCTTATCTTATTAAAACCAGCCGCCTTGGCTCCATCCGCTGAAACATCTATGGCGGAACTTGAAAATGAACCTGTACTCTGTACGACAGTAGCTTCTTGGCGGTTTAGCGTAAATATTAATCTATGAAAATACTCCTCACTCTGGATGTGACCTATTGGAGGGCTCACGCCGCTGTTATACCATTCCCCAAGTCTTACAGTATATGAATCATCCCTAGAAGATGCCATATACCTTACATAAGTGCCGATATTAGTATCTGCAACCCCAGGCAAGAATCCTAAACCCTCTATACCCCCAGTTTTTGTCCACCGGAAAGCTTGTCGGTAGCTTTTGGTAACTTCATCAAAAGTAGTAAAACTCCCGCTTTCCCCCACTATCACGGAACCATCGGCTGACATGCTTTTATAAGTACTGTAAGAACCAGCCCCGTATCCAGGCAATACTCCTATCCCAACCATTCCACCATCCCGTGTCCATCTGAAAGCTTGATTACCGCTTTGCCCAGCCACCACCTTGCCATCCTTTGATACGGCGTAGGCAATGCTCCAAGTTGCTCCGGGGAGAATTCCCAGACCCTCCATTTTGCCTTTGATCCAAACGCCGCCGCGTTTAATAAGGGTTTGGCGGAAGGCTTGATTGCCACTTTGCCCAACTACCACCAACGGGTCTTCCACCCAGTGTCCGACCACTGCGTTGGTTTCTTGGCCGAGTGTGCCCTTGAACACCAGCATGTACTCGCCGTCGGCCTTCGGGGCGGGATCAGTGGGTGGGGTGAAGTAGACGGAGGTGCTGTCTTTACCTGCGGCGATGGTGAGGTTTGTCCATTCTGCACCGGGGACGGGGTGGCGTTTATCATCCTTGTCGTCGTAATAGAGGGTGAAGGTGCCGCTCATTTCCTCCTGGCCCAGATTTTTGATGACATATTTCGACGGGTCTGTCGTATCCGGCACGAAGTCTAGCTTGCCGCGAAAGAAGTAGTTGATCAGGCCCGCGCTGTAACCGACGGCGCGGAGGATGAGGAATTGATGGGCGGCGTCGAAGTTGAAGCGGTTGAGGGTGAAGACGGGCGATTGGCCGGCAATTTGTAGATTCGAATCAAAGATCGAGTAGGTGCTTGATCGGGGGTTGATTTCTGTTAAAGGCGAGCTACCCCCAATATATTTATCTTCTACAGGTGTACTGATGAAATCGATTTCGCCACTCAACGGCTGATTAAATCCTAATAGATCGGTAATCTGATTTTTTATTACAGTGGCATTCATGCCATTAGGCTGAGGAAACTTTGGGTTTGGCAGAATATTGTTTGATGAGCCCTTAAAGTTGGTTCCTGCTGTAACGAAACCTCGATTAGAGTAATCAGCAAGGCCTTTGCCATCTGAGGTGTGCCAGAATTGATCTGGGGTTGCGAACTCTACACTTGGATATCCAGAAAATGGGAGTCTTGCATGGTTTTCGTCGGTATATATCTCATATAAACTATGTGGCCCAAAAATGATTAATCCACCATGAGAATCGTTGCGAGTATGCTGAGGCTGACCCATGTCTTGTACCAAGTGAATAATGTCACCCATAGTGCGAAATGTGAGGGCTAGATTCTTTTCACGTTCGTTTTTAGCAGTGGCCGTCAGACCTTGATAAAAATATGTCCTGGCATCTTTATAAGAAAAATCTTGGCCGGGAATGTCAGTAGTCTCAAGCCCCCATACAGGCGATGGCATCCCACTTCCTTGACCCCCTGTTATCAAATTTACATAAGATAGCCCTTGGTCATTAAGTGGATTGTAAAAGTGATGTTGATAGCGCGCTGCTGTAGTTCCAAAAGTCGCATCTTCACAAATTGAACCTTTGCGTATCAAATCTAGAATTGATCGCTGCTGCGAGATTGGAAGATTTATACACAGAAGTGTAACGCTGTCGGGAAGCATAGCGTCTATGTCAGCCAAGCCAATATCTTGGAGCCGCGTATTAAGATCAGATGCCTTTACGGCTACTTCGGATAGCTGCGCGTGTGTATCCACCTCATAGCCAAAGCAGATATTTGTAAAAAACAGACTTGATAAAAGTACTGTAAGTTTAAGAGCATTTTTCATCCTAACACCTCGGTCTCAGCAATTATTCAGCCTTGATTTGTGATATTTATTTAGAAGGCTTTCAAGATGCTTTATTTCATCAAGCGAGAAATGCGAGTATTGTTGATTTGCTACTTCGCAAAACTTCTTCAAAAACTCTCTCTCCCGCTCCGTTTTTGCAAGTTTCTTAGCTTCCTCATAATTCTGGATAATTACGATGTATTGCGTAGCTCTACTTGACCATTGCCCACTAGAGGCACTTAGCAATAAAAGCTCTAATTTCTGCATTACTGCTTCCGATACGGGAACAAGATAAATGAGTGGTAACCTTTCTTGAAATCTTACATCAGGATAAGTATAGCCCTCCTTTTCAGCATAAACATAAAACGTAAAGAGATGCACCCATAGTGGTATGCGTGATATTCCCTCTACATCTGATTCTTTGGTTATGGTTTTTATCTCGTAACTTGTACTATGGCCAGGTCCAGGTATATATACTTTTACCTTTATGACCACTTTAGCCCTAGGAATGGGACGGTCGGCAATCGTGTCCACAATTTGGATTTTCGTACCATAGAACCACATGAAAGTTAGTATTAGTAAAAAAATAATAAAAATTACTTTATAACGCTTCCTCATCATTGATTTATACATCGAGCTCCTCCAGCCTCTCCAAGAGGATCTCGTCGCTCCGCGCCTGCTGTGGTTCAGCGGAATACATAAACCGCAGGCTTGCAAGGTAATTCAGCAAGCCTAATAAACAGCACGAGAGTGATGCTCTGTGCATTTTCATCCCTACATCGCATCAATTCGCCATACGCCGTCCGGGTCGCGCAGGAAATAAATAAAGAAGATGCGGTTGACACCGTCCACCGTTCGATTTATTGCATACTCGCCGATATCCGAAGAGATGGAGACCCGTTGCAGCGGTGAATAGGAGGCGATGATCTCCGGCATATTGGACAACAGCGCGTTAAATACCGGCCCGTATTTGGTTTTGGCCTGGGCGTTGAGGTAGCTCAGGGCCTTGGTGACATCCTTGGCGATGAGCGCGTCGTTCATGCCGCTCCAGATGGCAGTGAACTTCTGATCCATTTGCACGGCGTCGTAGACGACGATGACGAGGGTCTGGGTGTGGCTTAGGTTCTGATTGTCGGTAATAATCAACTTTGCTTGATAAACCCCCGGCGTGGTGTAGGTATATTCGATTGGCGCATTGGGGTCGCTGGTGGTGAAGTCTATGACGCCGTTACCGTCGTAATCGGCTTCAATCTTGGCTATGGCGACGGTCGTGTTGGGAGTGACGGTGAACTTCACCTTGAGGGGTGCAATGCCGCTTTGCGGCTCGGCGGTTACTTGAAAGATAGCTGCTTTGCCGGTGCTGGTGATCGTAATGCTCTGAGTCGCCGTGGCGCCGCTGTCTGTGGTCGCGGTGGCGGTAAGGGTGTTAGCGCCTGCCAGGAGGGGGACGTTGTTGGCATAGAAGTTAGTGCCGGAGGTCTCCGCGACGACGCCATTGACTGTCACGCCGGTATTGGGCGGGCCATTGAAGGTGCCGCTGACGAGGGTGGTGTCGCTGTCTAGCACGGCGCCGGGCAGAGGGTTGGTAATACTGACTTGCAGCGGCGCATCATAGGTCACGCTGCGGGTGACCGTAGTCTGCCTCCCCACCCCATCGGTGGCGATGATAGTAATGGTATTGACCCCCGGGGTCAGGGTCACGGTGGCGGAGACCAGGTCGCCATTGCGCACGGCGGGTTGGCCGTTGATGGTGACGGTGGGGACGCCTACATCGTCGTAGGCGACGGCGCTGACAGATAGCGTGGGGGTGGTGACGAGGGCTCCGCTGGCAGGACTTTGGATGTTGACGGTGGGCGGAACACTGTCCAGGAATACGTCGCTGTAGGTAGTGCCTAGATTGCCTTCATAGTCCTTGGCGTAGATGGAGACGCGGTTGGAGCCAGAGGTCAAGCTGAGTTGGGCGGTGAATGTGCCATTGACGAGCGGGGTGAGTACGCCGTTGACCCAGAAGTCCTTGATGCCGGAGAGGTTGTCGGTGGCGGTGCCGCTGACGGTGATGGGTGAGGCGGTGAAGACCTGTCCGCTGCTGGGCTGGGTGAGGGTGAGGGTGGGCGGTGTGGTGTCGGTGAGGTGCTGGAGCAGGCTGATCACCACAAAGGCGTTGGTCGCGCCACTGTTTAAGGTGACCTTGAGGGTATTGCTGGCCTGTAGCGTTACGGCTACTTGCAGGGTACTGGCCTGGGAGGTCAGTTGGGTGGGGCCGAGGATGACCGTGCCGTTTAATTCGATGGTACCGCTGCTGATGCGTTGGCTGCCGTTGGTGGTGCCGTTTTGGAGGGTGAGGATAAAACTGCCGCTGAGGTTGGCGACGGCGACGGTCTGTTGGGATTGGGTGGGGGGTGTGGAACCGAGGGTGTAGGTGTCGGTGTAGATCGGGCGGTGGGCGAAAACAGTGGGGCTGGTGAGTAGACCGAGGCTGACCAGTAACAGACAGAGAAGGGGTCTCAGGATAGGGAGTCCTCTGTGGGGCTTAGACATAGCTGGCCCCCCCGAAGTTAGGGTTGTTGTGGTGTTTTGCAGCATGCGATCCCCCTTTCGATACGTCTTCGGCTGTTCGAGACAGTAGTGCGTGTAACGCACCCTACTGTACTGTGCTGCTTCGCTCATCGGCCGAATGAATTCGGCCCTACATCCCTCACCCTACCCTCTCCCAGAGGGAGAGGGATATATGAATTGGTCTCCCTGGCGCCTACTCTCAACCAAGACAGTTTTGAATGTCAAACGAATTTTTTGTGATGGGTTGTTAGCCTTCTGAGATGATGCTTGAGGTTTGCAAGTTAAATCTTTGAAAATATATTGGATTTTTGAGCGATGTAATTCCAACCCTAATTCAAATTATAATAATTTTTTAGGGTGCGTTTCACGCACTATTTATTTCAGTGTGATTTCTATGCCCATTTCTTCCGGATCGGCCTGGAAGGGTTCGCACAGCCAAAGACCGGCGACCGCCGCGAGTTGTTCGCCTAGATAGATAAGCGGGATGCGATCACGTTGCCAGGGCGGGATGCCGGATTCCTGAAAGAGTTTTTTCAATTCATGGTTTTCTTTGCGGCCCACGGGCCGGCACCGTTCACCGCCTCGGCGGAAGCGCACGGTAATGGGCAACGTTTGCCAAAGTGCGGCCTTGATGCCTTTACCTTTTACCGGCGTGGCCGTTAGACGGCCGTGGCCGTTGGGTAATGTTAAAGGGATGTCCGGGTCCCAAATCAGGATTTGCCTTGGATCATGTGAAGGCAAGGGGTGAATGGCATGGATGAGATCGCGGTAACGGCGTACTTCTGCGCCCGGCCAGTGCACGAGGGGCGTGCTGTCGTATTTTGCATTCACGACATCGTGCAGGACGCGGTCGAGGTGTGTGGTGTTGGGCAGCGGCAACCCGAGGTGCTTGATCCAGGTACGGAGTACGTTGCGTTGGCGCGGCTCGTCGAGGGTGCGTAGCGCTGTGACGGATAAGGTATCGGAGGTACCGCTGTCCATCTCCGCCAACGCCTCCATCAATTGCGCGGCTTCGGCGCTATGTGCAGCACTTCGTGAAAGGGTACGCGCGTAACTCGGCCAGCGGGCGCGCAGCCGCGGCGTGATTTCATGACGCAGGTAGTTGCGGTCGAAGCGGAGGTCACGATTACTGTGATCTTCAACCCATACCAGATGGTGCGTCTCCGCATAAGCGCGTAATTGTGCCTGAGTAGAATTTAATAGCGGGCGTACGTGCAGACCCTTGGAAAAGGCCGAACACTCGGGCATACCCGCCAGTCCGGCAGGGCCTGCGCCACGCAACAGTTGCAGTAACACGGTCTCGGCCTGGTCGTCTTGGTGGTGGGCGGTGAGTAACACGTCACCGTCTTCAATCAGTGCTGCAATAGCCTGATAACGCGCATCGCGCGCGGCGGCTTCCAGGCTGTCGCCCTGTTGCGGGTTTATTTTGATTTGCAATGAGTGCAGTGGGATCTGTAGTTCAGCACAAACTTCTTCGCAGTGCTTTACCCACTGTGCTGAATTTGCTTGCAGGCCATGATCTACGTGCACTGCGTGTAATTCAAAACCGCGGTCAGAGTGGAGGGCTTTCGATTCACTTACCTCACCCTCCCCCCCGCCCCCTCCCGTCGAGGGAGGGGGGAAGGTAGTATGGTGGCCTCCCGTCAAGGGAGAGAGAGTGTGGCGTCTCGTCGAATCGGCGGGTGTAGTGAGCTGAGAAAGCGCGTGCAGCAAGACGTGCGAGTCCAATCCGCCGCTGTAGGCTACCCAATAACGCGCTGCTGGAAATCGGTTGAGAATTCGCTGGAGTTGAGCGGGTGAAAATCCTTCGGCAGACATCCGTAGGGCACCGCTAGTCCTGATACACTCCGAAACGCATCAGCCGCTCGTAACGCTCTTCGAGCAGCTTGTCCAGCGGGACATGGGTGAGATGATCGAGATGGTCTGTGACAGCCTCCTTGAGGCGCGCCGCCATGGTATCCACGTCACGGTGTGCGCCGCCCAGGGGTTCCTTGACGATCTGATCTATCAGACCCAGCTCTTTGATTTGCCCGGAGGTGACTCCCATCGCTTCGGCCGCTTGGGAGGCGTAGTCGGCGCTCTTCCATAAGATCGAGGCGCATCCCTCGGGGGAGATGACCGAGTAGATGCTGTATTCGAGCATCAGGACGCGATCACCCACACCGATGGCCAGCGCGCCGCCGGAACCGCCTTCGCCTATCACTGTGCAGATGATAGGCGTCTTGAGGCGCGACATCGCAAACAGGTTGCGTGCAATGGCCTCGCTCTGGCCTCGCTCTTCTGCGTCCACGCCGGGATAGGCGCCGGGCGTGTCAATAAAGGTGAGCACGGGCATCTTGAAGCGCTCCGCAAGCTGCATGAGACGCAAGGCCTTGCGATAGCCTTCAGGGCGCGGCATGCCGAAGTTGCGGCGAATCTTTTCCTTGGTGTCGTAGCCCTTTTGCGTGCCGATGATCATCACTGAAGCGGAACGGTTGTCGAGACGCGCGACGCCGCCGATCACTGCGGCGTCATCGGCAAAGCAGCGGTCGCCATGCAGTTCCTCAAAATCGCTGAAGATCCTCTCCACGTATTTCATCATGTTGGGGCGCTGCGGGTGACGGGCGAGTTGGGCGACCTGCCAGGGCGTCAGTTTGGAAAAGATCGTTTCGGTCAGGTCCCGGCTCTTGGCCTCGAGGCGGGCGATCTCTTCGCTGACGTTGATCTCGTTGTCATCGCAGACATAACGCAGCTCTTCGATCTTATCTTCAAGCTCGGCGATAGGTTGTTCAAAATCGAGAAAATTCAGGTTCATGGGTTTCTTAGAATCCGTGGGTCACGTGCGACGCAACATGACCCAATGAATGTCAGGCAGCTTGCGCAGCCTGACCTACAGTTCTTTATTGTGAAAAGTTAATTTAATAGATTACCCTAACGCGGTCATCCCCCGCCAGTGATTTCAAACGCTGCAGCAGTTCATCGGTGGGGTGCACGCGCCACTCAGGCCCCAGCGTGAGCTGTGCGCCCGCCTTCTCGTGCCCATTTTGGCCGCAATAGGCGATCGACACGGGGCACACCCCGGCGCGAAACGGCGTAAGAATTTGCGCAAGCTCGGCGGCAAAACCATTGCCCGCGCGTGCGGCTTCGACGGCGATCTCCAGGCGCTTTGCGTAGACCTCGCGCGCCTGGTTAATGTCGTAGATATGCTCGACGTTCATTTTATAGCCGCCCGAATACTCGTCTTCGCTCACTGCGCCCTCAACGACAAGCAGGCGTTCCTTGACCAGCAGATCGCGATAGCGCTGATAGGTCTCGGCGAACACGGTAATTTCGATCCGGCCGCTGCGGTCATCGAGGGTCACGAAGGCCATGCGTTCGCCGCGCCTGTTGGGCAAGCTCCGTATGGTCGTCACCAGCCCGGCGATCACGATGGTTTTATCGGGCCGCGGTTTTATATCGGCAATCCTGCAATCGGTGATCTGCGCCAGTTCGCTCTCATAACGTGTGATGGGATGGCCGGTTAGATAGAGACCCAAGGTCTCTTTTTCATGGAGCAACCGCTGCTCTTCGACCCACTCCGGTTGGGTGATAAAGGCGCCGGTGGCTTTGGCCTCGGGGGCCATCGTGCCGAATAAATCATTCTGCCCTGCGGCCTGATCGCGCAGATAGTGTTCCGCCATGGTGGTTGCGGCCGGCAGCGTCGCCAAGAGCGTCGCCCTGCCGGGACCCAACTCGTCCAACGCACCTGACTTGACGAGCGCTTCCAGCGCGCGGCGATTGGCCTTGCGCAGATCTATACGCCGGCAAAAATCAAACAGGTCATGAAACGGCCCGTGACTGTTACGGTTTGCGACAATCCCCTCGACCGCCGCCTCGCCCACGCCCTTGATCGCGCCCAGCCCGTACAAAATCGTGGCGTCGTCTTTCACCGTGAAGGCATAGTCGCAAGTGTTGATATTGGGCGGCATAATCTTCAGTCCCATCTCGCGGCATTCATCAATCAGCGTGACGACCTTGTCGGTGTGGTCCATATCGGACGACAGCACTGCGGCCATGAACGCCGCAGGGTAATGGGCCTTGAGCCAAGCGGTCTGATAGGAGACCATGGCATAGGCGACGGAGTGCGATTTGTTGAAGCCGTAATCGGCGAACTTTTCCATCAGATCGAAGATCGCGACGGCCGTCTTCTCCGTCACGCCATGCTGCTTCGCGCCGCCGACAAATATCTCGCGCTGCTGGGCCATCTCCTCGGGTTTTTTCTTGCCCATCGCACGGCGCAATAAATCCGCCGAGCCGAGCGTATACCCCGCCAGCACCTGCGCAATCTGCATCACCTGTTCCTGATACAGAATCACGCCGTAGGTCGGCTTGAGGATAGGGATAATGTCAGGGTGCGGGTAATTCACCTTGGCCTTGCCGTGCTTGCGCGCGATGTAATCGTCCACCATGCCGGATTGCAACGGACCCGGACGAAACAGCGCGACCAGCGCCACGATGTCGTCGAAACAATCAGGCTGCAGGCGTTTCACCAGGTCCTTCATGCCGCGCGATTCGAGTTGAAACAGCGCCGTCGTGGAGCGCGATTTGAGCAGTTCGAAGGCCGCCTTGTCATCCATCGGAATTTGGTTGATGTCCAGCGACGTACAGGGGCGTACTAGTGTCGGTCGCTCCAGGCTTCCTGCCTCCCGCGACATTGGTACATCCCTGTACGGCACGGGAGGCAGGATGCCGGGAGTGACCGCTTGTCCGCCGCTGTTAATAATCTGCACTGCGCGCTGGATGATGGTGAGTGTGCGCAATCCCAGAAAGTCAAACTTGACCAGGCCGACCGCCTCCACATCGTCCTTATCAAACTGCGTGACCACGCTGGCCGAACCTTGTTCGCAGTAGAGCGGGGTGAAGTCGGTGAGCCGGGAGGGGGCGATCACGACGCCGCTCGCGTTCTTGCCGGCGTTGCGGGTGAGGCCCTCCAGGACGCGCGCCTGATCTATGAGGATGCGCACTTCCTCGTCCTGTTCATAGCGGGCGCGCAATGCGGGTTCCTGCTTCAAGGCCTCGTCGAGGGTGATGCCGATATCGAAGGGGATCAGCTTGGCGATGGTGTCTACGAAGCCGTAGGGCTGACCCAATACCCGGCCCACGTCGCGCACCACCGCCTTGGCCGCCATGCTGCCGTAGGTGATGATCTGCGAGACGCGCTCGCGGCCGTAGCGCTCTGCGACGTAGTCAATCACCTCGTCGCGCCGCTCCATGCAGAAGTCAATATCGAAATCAGGCAACGACACGCGTTCAGGGTTGAGGAAGCGCTCGAACAGCAGGCCGTAGCGTAACGGGTCCACACCGGTAATGCCCAGGGCATAAGCAACCAGCGAGCCCGCCCCCGAGCCGCGGCCCGGCCCGACCGGAATGTCCTGTTGTTGGGCCCACTTCACGAAGTCGGCCACGATCAAGAAATAGCCCGCAAAGCCCATGCTCACAATCACGTCAAGCTCGGTGGCAAGCCGCTGGTAATACGCTGCGGCATCGCCCGCCTCGGGCGGGTGAGTGCTCAGCCTGCCCTCTAAGCCGAGCTTGGCCTGCTGACGCAGGTGTTCCTCTAAATCCACTCCTTCAGGCAATGGAAAATCGGGAAGATAATTCTGCCCCAGGCGCAATTCGAGATTGCAGCGCTCGGCAATCCGCACGCTATTCTCGATGGCCTCGGGGATGTCTGCGAACAGTTCGGCCATCTCGGCCGCGCTACGCAGATATTGCTGCGCGCTGTACTGACGCGGGCGACGCGGGTCAGCGAGCAAACGGCCTTCGTGGATGCACACGCGCACCTCGTGCGCCTCATACTCGTCCGCTTTCAGGAAGCGCACATCGTTGGTGGCGACGACCGGGGTGTTCGTCGCCAGGGCCAGCTCGACGACGGCATCGATATAGTCTTCCTCGCCAGCGCGGCCAGTGCGTTGCAGTTCGAGGTAAAACCGGTTTGGGAAGAGCGCCTGCCATGCCGCGAGCAGTGACTCGGCGAGTGCCGGTTGCCGGCCGAGTAAGGCCTGCCCGATGTCGCCCATTCGGCCGCCCGACAGGGCGATCAGACCCTCACTGCTGCCCGTCATCCAGTCTTTGTGTACGATGGGGATGCCGCGCTGCTGGCCCTCGGTGTAGCTGCGCGACACCAGGCGGGTCAAATTACGGTAACCGGCGTCGCTCTGGCAAAGCAGTACGAGACGGTGTAACGGGCTCGCCCCGCGCGAGTCAGCACCCGTATCACCCTGCACCCACAACTCCACACCGATGATGGGCTTGATGCCGCGCGCCTGCGCCGCGCGGTAAAATTTCACCATCGCAAACAGGTTGCATTGATCGGTCACGGCCACGGCCGGCATGCCGGCCTGTGCCGCCGCCTCAACCAACGGCTCGATGCGCACGATGCCATCTACCAGCGAATATTCGGTATGGAGGTGAAGGTGTACAAAAACGGGTTGCATTGGACTATTTGATCTCAAATTGCGGCGCATTTGAAGACCCTGGATTTAGCCTCTCACGCACCGGCGAAAAAGAGCGGCGATGGATGGGTGTAACGCCCAGGTTCTGCAAGGCCGCCAGATGTTCCGGCGTACAGTAGCCCTTGTGCCGGGCGAAGCCATAGCCGGGATAGACGGTGTCCATGTCCAGCATGTGGCGGTCGCGGGCGACCTTGGCGATAATCGAGGCGGCGCTGATGGCGGCGATCTTGCTGTCTCCGCCAATCACGGCCACCGTAGTCATATCGAGGGCCGGGCAATGGTTGCCGTCCACCAGCACACACTGTGGCCGCAGGTCCAGCCACGCCACCGCACGCTGCATGGCGAGCAGGCTTGCCTGCAGGATATTGAGCCTATCTATCTCGTCCACCGTGGCAAGCCCTAGCGACCAGCTCAAGGCGCGAGCGCGTATCAGGATATCCAACTGTTCGCGGCGCAAGGGAGTGAGCAGCTTGGAGTCGGCGAGCCCAGCGATCCTGCGATGTGGATCGAGAATCACCGCGGCCGCCATCACCGGCCCGGCCAGAGGCCCGCGGCCCACTTCGTCCACGCCGGCAACCAAATCTTCAGCGGACTCTATGAGCAAACCGAACTGCGAGTCGTTCATCGTTTTCCCGCCAATTCGAGCACGGCCTCCGCCGCCTGCATGCTCGCGTTTTTATGCAAGGCGCGATGGATGCCGGTGAAGGTTTCGCGTAAATGGGCAACCCGCTGCGGATTTTCAAACAGATCCAGCAAAGCCCTGCCGAGATTCTGAGCCGTGACCTGATCCTGACTGAGTTCCTGCACCAGCTCCCGCCCGGCGAGCAGGTTGGGTAATGAAAAATAGGGGACGCTCAGCAAATGTTTCACCAGCCAGGCGGTCAACCAGGCCAGCCGATAGGCCACCACCATCGGGCGCTTTAACAGCAGCGCCTCGAGGGTGGCCGTGCCCGAGGCGATCAGTGCGATATCGGCCGCACGCAAGGCCTCGTGAGTCCGGCCGTCCAGTAGGATCATAGGCAGATCCGGCGCATACGCCGACACGGCCTCTTCAAAGAGCCGGCGGGTTGCCGGTGTGGCCTGCGGTGCGACGAAATAAAGCCCCGGCCGCCGCTCCCTGCACCAGTTCGCGGCCTCTATAAAACTCCGCGCGAGATACTTCAGTTCGCTGACGCGACTGCCCGGCAGCAAGGCGATCACCTCTGCCTCTACGGGAATACCCAATTGTTTCCGTAACTCGGCACGCTGCATGCGCGTCTCTTCATCCAACGCTATTGTATCGGCCAACGGGTGGCCCACAAATTTGACCGGTACATGATACTTGGGGTGTGAAGCGTAAAACGCCGCCTCAAACGGAAACAACGTGAGCATGAGGTCCACGGAGTGGGCTATCTTTCTGATTCGATAGCGCCGCCACGCCCAGACCGAGGGGCTCACGTAATGCACGGTGGGAATACCGGCCTGTTTGAGTTTGCGTTCCAGGCCGAGATTAAAATCGGGCGCGTCTATGCCTATGAACACATCGGGCGGATGCGTTATGAAGTGGCGTGTAAGGTCTGCACGAATGGCGCGCAATTCGCGGTAATGACCCAGCACCTCCACCAGCCCCATCACCGAGAGTTTTTCAGTGGGGAATAAGGCTTTGCAGCCTTGCTCCACCATGCGCGGACCCGCAATGCCCTCCACAATAAGATCCGGAACCCGGTTACGCAGGGCCTGAATCAGCCCCGCGCCCAGCAGGTCACCCGAGGCCTCGCCGGCTACAATGCCGATGCGCATTAGGTACAGCTCATCTAATAATCCCACGCGTGGACTGTTCCAGAAACGTCACCATTTCTCCCACCTCTCGGCACTCATCCGCAAGCCCCTTGAGTTTTGCCACCGCCTGTTCCAGCGTGAGATTAGACTTATAGAGAATCTTGTAGGCCTCGCGCAAAGTGCGTAGCACCTCGGGACTAAAGCCGCGGCGCTTCAGTCCCTCAGTATTGATTCCGTGCGGTTCCGCCATGTGCCCCGCGACCATGACATAAGGCGGGACATCCTTGGAGACGGCACTGCCCATCCCGCAAAAGCAGTGCGCGCCGAGGGCGCAAAACTGATGCACCAGGGTGAACCCGCCCAGGATGGCGTAATCGCCGACGCTCACATGACCGGCCAGTGTGGCGCCGTTGGCGAACACGGTCTGGTTTCCGATCAGGCAATCGTGGGCGATGTGCACATAGGCCATAATCCAGTTGTCGTCGCCGATCCGGGTTACGCCGCCGCCCTGCGCGGTGCCGCGGTTGAGGGTGCAGTATTCGCGGATGACATTGCGGTCACCGACCTCCAGCGAGGTGGGTTCGCCCGCATATTTTTTATCCTGCGGCGCCTCGCCGAGGGAGGCGAATTGGAATATCTTGTTGTCTCTACCAATTCGCGTGGGGCCGTTGATGACGACGTGCGGGCCTATCCAGGTTCCGTCGCCGATCTCCACCTCCGCGCCGATGATGGAATAAGCGCCCACGCGAACTCCCGACCCCAGTTTGGCGCCGGGATCAATGATGGCTCGTTCGTGAATCACACCGGAATTTCTTTTTGGGTGCACATAAGATCAGCCTCGGCGACCACCTTGCCGTTGACCTTAGCGAGACCCGTGAATTGCACCAGTCCGCGCACGCTACGCTTCAACTCCACCTCCAGGATAAGCTGATCGCCGGGCTCTACTGGTTGCTTGAAGCGCGCCTTATCTATACCCACCAGGTAATACAGGGCATTCTCAATACGGCGCACATCATGACTGCGCATGGCCAGTAGGCCAGTGGCCTGCGCCAAGGCCTCAATAATCATCACGCCGGGCATCACCGGCCGGTGCGGAAAATGACCTTGAAAAAAGGGCTCGTTGATGGTCACATTCTTGAGGGCGCGGAGTGATTTCCCCGGGGTGCACTCCAGCACGCGGTCAATCAACAAGAACGGGTATCGGTGGGGCAGGTGCTTGAGCACCTCGTGGATATCCATCTGGTTCATGTGCGTCTCCATGAGGTTTTATTAGATGTCGTTTTAGCTGCACACAACATTATGTTCAAGAGGCAGTTTCATCGCCGCCCTGCTCCAGGGCCTTGAGCCGACGCACGATATCTTCCAACTGCCGGAAGCGCACCACATTCTTTTTCCAGACAGCGTTGGGTTCCACGGGAATGCCGGAGGAATATACGCCCGGTTGCAAGATGGACTTGGTCACCATGGTCATTCCGGTGATGTGCACATCATCGGCGATCTCGATGTGCCCGGCGATCCCCACCGCCCCGGCTATGGTGCAGCGCTTGCCGATGGTGGTGCTGCCGGCAATCCCCACGCAGGCGGCGATCGCGGTATGGGCGCCGATCCGCACATTGTGCGCCACCTGGATTTGATTATCGAGTTTTACGCCTTCCTCTATCACGGTGTCGTCCAGCGCGCCCCGGTCTATGGTAGTGTTGGCGCCGATTTCTACGTCGTCACCGATCCATACCCGGCCCAACTGGGGGATCTTCACCCAGACGCCGTTGTCGTTGGCGAGTCCGAAGCCGTCACTGCCTATCACCACGCCCGGATGTATCAGCGCACGCCGCCCGATTTGGCTGTCGGGACAAAGGGTGACCTGCGCAAGCAGTATGCTGTCCTCATCAACCCTGGAATTGCGCCCGATCATGCAGCCCGGCCCGATGCTTGCGCGCGCGCCGATCTGGACGCCTTCTTCAACCACACACAAGGGACCGATCCAGGCACTGGGATGTATGCGGCTGGCGGGGCTGACCACTGCGGCCGGGTGTATACCCTCTTGGCGGGGAACGGGATTCAGCAGCGCGGCGATGCGCGCATAGGCGACGGAGGGATTGTCCACCACCAGCGCTGCGACCGGACAGATCTCCAAATCATTAGCCGAGAGTATGACGGCCGTGGCCCGGGTGGCCGCCAGTTGTTTGCGGTAACGGGGCTGCGTGAGGAAACTGATATCGCCGGATTGCGCGGTTTGCAGGGGCGCTACCCGGGAGATCGGCGCGTCCGGATCGCCTTTAAGTTGTCCACCGACCTGTTCTGCAAGTTGCCCGAGTGTCCAAACTATACCGGCGCACATCCCGCCTTCGCCTTATGGTCACCTCTAAAAATGCGTCTTTTGCTCCAATCCGGCGTTGCAGCTTGTCTGCGCTGCTCACATACTGGCGTGTATGCTATGCCGTACAGGGACGTACCAATGTCGCGGGCGCAGGACGCGCAGGAGCGACCGCTGCTCGACTGCGCTGCGCCTTGTCTTGAAGCAAATTCCATCATTTTTAGAGGCGCCCTTATTCTTTACTTTGGTGCAGCGGGCTCGGCGCCCTTCGCGCCCTTAAGCGCTTCCAGCACCTTGTCGGTAATATCCACTCTGTCGCTGGCGTAGATGGTGCCGTCGCCCACGATAAGATCGTAACTTTCTTTCTTGGCCAACGACACGATGGTCTCCGACACCAGCTTCTGCAACTTCGCGAACTCTTCGTTGCGACGGATATTGAAATCCTCGCGAAATTCATCCTGGGCGCGCTTAAGGTCGCGCCGTTGCGAGACGATCTCGCGCTCAGCCTTGGCGCGCTCCGCTTCGCTGATCACGGGTCCGTCCTTTGCCAGCTTGTCTTCCAGGGCCTTCAATTGCTTTTGCGACTCCACCAGACTTTTATCACGCGGCGCGAATTCCTTTTCCAGCTTGCTGCGCGCCGCCTCGGCCTGCGGCGCCTCATCCGCTATCTTGGCGACATTCACAAATCCGAGTTTCAACTCCTGCGCGGAGGCAACCGATGACATCCAAAATATAGCCGTACATAGCGTGTAAAAAATCTTTCTCAAGCGTGTTCTCCTAGTCTAAAAAGCGGCGCCGATGGTAAATTGAAAGTTCTGCACATTATCGTTGTCTTTTTTGTTGAGAGGTTGTGCAAGACTAAAGCTCAGCGGGCCTATGGGGGAAATCCAGAGCACCGCCACCCCCGCTGAATAACGCAACAGGCCTGCGTCGAAGTCTTCATTGCTGCCATACACATTACCTATATCCAGAAAGGTGCTGAGCCGTGCTGACTTGGTGTCCTTCACAAACGGGAATGGGAAAAGCACCTCTACATTCCCCACCAGGCGCAGATTGCCCCCCAAGGGCCTGCCCGTCGAGGCTTTAGGCCCCAAGGTGTTATCTTTGAAACCTCTTACCGAGCGGCTGCCGCCAGCCAGAAAGTTTTCAAAGAAGGGCAGCTCCGTGGTGCCACCATAACTGTCTCCATAACCGACCTCGCCGTTCAGGGACAACACCCAGTCTTTAGCCAGCGGGAACAGCCTCAACTGACGATAGTTCGCCTTGTAATACTCCAACCCCCCGCCCGGCAAGGCGGCCTCCAGCGTCAGGTTTTGATATGCGCCCTCATCGGCGAGGATTGCGCGATTGCGGGTATCGTGCGACCAGCCGGAGGTGAGCTTAATTGTATCAAATCTGCGCCCGTTTGCATCCAAAAAGGCGAGGTATTCGGTGGGGGTGTTATCCGTCGTTTTGATGTGGGTGTTTTCATAACCCAGGCCCACCCTGACCGTATCGTATTCGTTGATGGGGATGCCGAAATTGACAAGTCCGCCCTTCACATCGGAAAGATAATTCGCCACGTTGGCGTTACCGGCGTCGGTGCTGCGCGAGAACAGGCTGAAACCCCGGCTGACGCCGTCCACCGTGTAATAGGGGTTGGTATATGCAAAACTGTAGATCGTATTGATATTGCTGTTATTGAACGCAATATTGACGTGACTGCCGCTGCCAAGAAAGTTTTCCTGGTTGACGCTGGTATTGAAAATAATGCCTTGGGTCTGCGAATAGCCGAGGCCAGCCAGTAGGTTGCCAGAGGGCTTTTCAACCACCTTGAAATTGACGTCAATCTGATCCGGCGTTCCGGGCACCGCCGGGGTCTCAACGCTGACCTCCTCGAAATAACTGAGCTTTTCCAAACGCACCTTCGAACGCTTGATGTTTTCAGTGGACGCCCAGGCGCCCTCCAGTTGCCGCATCTCGCGGCGCAGCACCTCGTCGCGGGTCTTGGTGTTGCCGGCGATGTTTATGCGCCGCACATAGACGCGCTTGCCCGGATCTACGAAAAAGGTGAGTGAGACCTGTTTGTTTTCCTGATCAATCTCCGGGATGGTGTTCACGTTGGCAAAGGCATAGCCGTCTTTCCCCAGCCGTTCGCCGATCTTGGCGCTGCTTTCGGTGGCCGCCTTGCGGGAAAAGATCGAGCCGGTTTGAACGCTGATGAGCTTGGTCAACTCTTCTTGGGGCACAACCAGATCTCCGGCCAGCTTCACCTCTTTGACCGTGTATTTCTCGCCCTCGGTGATATTAACGGTGACGTAAATATCCTTCTTGTCCGGCGTGATGGAGACTTGCGTGGAATCAATATTGAAATTCAGATAGCCGCGGTCAAGATAAAAGGAGCGTAACGACTCCAGATCGGCGGTCAGCTTCTGCTTGGAATACTGATCGCTGTCGGTATAAAACGAGATCCACGTGGGGCCGCCCAACTGGAAGGTGTCGAGCAGATCTTCCTTATCAAAGGCCTTGTTGCCAACGATGTTGATCTCGCGGATTCTGGCTGCCCGGCCTTCGGAGATGTCTATCGTGACCGCCACACGGTTGCGCTCCAGCGGCGTCACCGTCGGGCTGATCTTGACGCCGTATTTGCCGCGGCTGAAATACTGGCGATTCAACTCTTGCTCCACCTTGTCGAGCAGCGAGCGGTCGAACACCTGGCCCTCGGCCAGGCCTTGCTCCTTGAGGGCCTTTAACAGCGTATCCGTCTCAATGTCCTTGTTGCCGGAGATCTTGATGCTGGCGACGGCTGGTCGCTCGGTGACGTAGATGACCAGCACGTCGCCCTCCCGCTCCAAGCGCACATCCTTGAAAAATCCGGTCTTGAACAATGCGCGAATCGCCTCCGCGGAACGGGCCTCGTCCAATGTCTCGCCGACCTTGATGGGCAAATAATTGAATACCGTCCCCGCCGAAATGCGTTGCAAACCCTCGAGGCGGATGTCCGTCACCACAAAAGGCTCCACCGCCCACGCACGTGAGGTCAGCAGAATGGATACCAGCACTACTTGCAGTAAATTTTTCATTAGGGTGCCTGATATTTTTAAATATGGAAGTGTACTTACCCAAATAGTCGCGTCAAATCGTTGTAGAAGGCCAGCACGGTAAGCCCCAGCAGGAGGGCGATGCCTATCCGTTGTCCCACTTGCTCCATCATGGCGGGGACGGGCCGGCCGGTGACGGCTTCAACAAGATAATACATCAGATGGCCGCCATCCAGTACCGGTACAGGCAATAGATTGAGCACCCCCAGACTGACGCTGACGATGGCCAGAAAGCGCAAAAAGGACGCCAGGCCGTCTTGCGCCGAGTAGCCGGCATATTGTGCGATGCTGAGGGGCCCGCTCAGATTTTCCAGCGAGGCCTGGCCGACCAGCATTTTGCCGAGAACGCGCAGGGTGAGTGCGCTCATCTCCCACGTCTTGGCGCCTGCCTGTAGCAGGGCTTCGGCGGGGTTGTAGCGCACCACGGCGCGCAGCGCCGCCGGAATTTCAGTAGGCGGTTCGGGTGCCGCGCCGATACGCCCTACGGTACCTGTTTGGGCCTTCACGGCTGCGGGCTTCACCTCTAAGGCGAGCGGCGCACCGGCACGCTCGATCTGCATCTGGATGATCTGATTGGGACGTTTGCGGACAACATTCACCCAATCGTCCCACACATGGATAGCCGCGCCATCGGCCGTGAGGATTTTATCCCCCTTGACAAGCCCGGCCGCCTCCGCCGCCCCCCCCTTCTCCACCTCGCCAATGACTGCGGGGAGCACCGGCCGAACCGGCCTGATGCCTAGGTTTTCAAGAAGATCACCGCGGTCCAGCGCCTTCGGAGCACCTCTGAGGTCTAGGGTATGCAGGCGTCGGCGGGAGTCCTGATCGCGTACCTCAAGCACGATCTCTCCTTTGTCATACACCTTGTCCAGCAATATAAACAGCACCGTCTCCCAGGTGGGGGTCGCCTTGCCGTCTACAGTCACGATCTCGTCGTTACTCTTTAAACCTGCCTGCGCGGCGATGGAGGCGGGTTGGATCTCGCCGACGACCGGCTTCACGCCCTCGACGCCAATCACAAACATGACCCAATAGGCCAGGATGGCGAACAGAAAATTGAACACTGGGCCGGCAGCTACGATGGCGGCGCGGCGTCCGACACTCTTGTGGTTAAAGGCTCGCGAGAGTTCTTCGGGTTTGACCTCGCCCTCGCGTTCATCGAGCATCTTGACGTAACCGCCGAGCGGCAAGGCCGCGACCACGTATTCGGTTTGATCGGGTCCGGCGACGCGCCGCCACAAGGGCCGTCCGAAGCCGATCGAAAAGCGCAGCACTTTGACCCCCAGACGGCGCGCAACCCAGTAATGCCCGAACTCGTGGATGGTGATTAAAATTCCCAGGGTGACCACAAAGGCGGCCACAGAAGTCAGTACCGTATTCATGGACTGCCACCGTGCCGGGCGGTCGGGAAGGCGCGCCGCCTCTCAGGGCGGGCCGCGCTGATGTGACCCATGGCGGTGAGGCGCGCCGCGTTGTCGTCTTCCAGGATAACGTCGAGGGAATCGGCTGCACGCGGCGTCATGGCTTCGAGGGTGGCCTCGATGACTGGGGCAATGCCCGTAAACAGCAGACGCCCTTCCAGAAAGGCCTGCACCGCGACCTCGTTGGCGGCATTGAGTATGGCGGTGGCGGTGCCGCCGCAGCGCAGCGCCTCCAGGGCGAGACGCAAACAGGGAAAGCGCGCCAAATCCACCGCCTCAAACTCCAGGCGGCCCACCTCCATAAGATTCAGGGGTGGCGCACCCGAAGTGATGTGGTGCGGCCAAGCCAGAGCGTGGGCGATGGGGATACGCATGTCGGGGCTGCCCAACTGCGCCAGCACCGAACCGTCGAGGTATTCGACCATCGAGTGAACCACGCTCTGTGGATGCATCACCACTTCGATCTGCTCGGGTCTGGCGTTAAACAGCCAACTGGCCTCAATCACCTCCAGGCCCTTGTTCATCATGGTGGCGGA
>Ga0184616_10000046_pt1 | contig 21777 bp, 21 predicted proteins | sample PLM4_90_coex_FD_133145 | JGI IMG/M metagenome (GOLD analysis project Ga0184616, IMG submission 133145) | Groundwater sediment microbial communities from an aquifer in East River, Colorado, USA - PLM4_90_coex | ecosystem: Environmental > Terrestrial > Soil > Riparian zone | place: USA: East...
CACCGGCCGGCGGCTCGACGATGGAAAACGGTGTGCCGATAGATTCAAAAGACACCCCTGGCGAAGTCACCTCATACACATCAATCTGTTTAAATTCGGTGATCTCAGAAAGCAGCGGGGCCTCATCCTCCGGGATGACCGTCAAGAGCTCCGGTGCCGGCGGGGTCTCCGTGGCAGGCGACGCGGCGGGCCCTTCGGCGGAGCCTAAGGCGGGCTCCAACTCGCTGACCAGTTTATCCACCAGACCGAGCAGTTCCTCGGTGGAGTACAGTTCATCCGCCGCAACATCCGCCGGTTCAACCTCGGGCGCGGGAAGTTCTACCGTCTCGAAGACCGTGGGGATCTCGGGTAATTCTTCGGAGAGATAACGCAGCGCGTTGAAAATCTGACCGCACCGCCCGCAACGCACCTTGCCCTGGGCCGTCCTGAGATCGGCGACCTGGATGCGGAACAGCGTGTCACAGTGTGGGCATTGGGTGTACATGTTTTAGGGGCTAGGGGCTAGGGGCTGGGGGAAGATAGCTTAATCCGATTTTCTGATTCCTTCCAGGCACACCCAACCCTCACGTTCACGCCATATACTCACTTCAAACCAGGGACGATAGGCCTGAACCAGATGCTCAGCCTGTTCAAAGAGTATACCGGACAAAACCAGCCGTCCACTTGGTTTTAGCAAGCCTGCGAAACGCGCAGCCAAGTCGCCGAGCACGTTCGCCAGGATGTTGGCGAGGATCAGGTCGGCCTGCACAGCGGGCAATTGTTCCGGCGCCATCGTTAAGATCATCGCGCCCAGTCCGTTTTGCACCGCGTTAGCGCGGGTAGCGGTGAGCGCCTGCGGATCATGATCCACCGCCCACACTGTTATTGCTCCCAACTTCGCCGCGGCAAGCGCCAGAATGCCCGAACCGCAACCGTAGTCCAATACATCAAGGCCATGCACATCGTGCGCGTCCAGCCACTCCAGACAAAGCGCCGTGGTCGGATGCGTGCCCGTGCCGAAGGCCAGGCCCGGATCGAGAATAATATTCACCGCGTCCGGCTCGGGAGTCTCATGCCAACTCGGACAAACCCATAACCGTTCGCCGAATTTAAGCGGCTTAAATTGATCGAGACAGGCACGTTCCCAATCTTTATCTTCTACTTGGCTGATGGTGTATTGCAACGGCGCGTGAACGTCGAGTGTTGCACGGAGAACTTCGAGCACAGGCTCTATATTTGCGTCGGCTTCGAACAAGGCCACGACATCGGTCCGTTCCCACAACGGCGTAGCGCCCAATGGCGGCTCGTAAAGCGGTTGATCCGCGGCGTCTTGTAGAGTTACGGCAAGCGCTCCTAGTTCTGACAACAGTTCGGAGAAGTGTGCAGCCTCGGTGGCACTGCGGCGGAAAGTGATTTGCAACATAGGCAGAGATAAGTTTTGAATTTCTCCTAGGGAAACTCTGAATAATTTCATCCATAGAATTTTCAGAGACGAAAAGCAAAAACGTGGTTTTTGCTTTTCTTCATTTTTCAAACACTTCCGTGTTTGAAAAATGGCGGTGCGTCCCTGCACCACAGGAACCTCTGACACATCAGAGGTTCCTAGGTTAAAGTCCCAGTTTCTTTTCCAGATAATGAATATTCACGCCGCCGGTCTGAAAGGCGGCGTCGCTCAGGACATCCTGGTGCAGCGCGATGTTGGTGTTAATGCCGTCAATCACGATTTCGGAGAGCGCGGTGCGCATGCGCGCCAGCGCGCTCTCGCGGGTCTCGCCGTGGGCGATCAATTTTCCGATCATGGAATCATAGTGAGGCGGGACAAAATAACCGTTGTAGATGTGCGAATCCACTCGTATCCCTGGGCCGCCCGGCGCGTGAAATTGCGTGATGACGCCGGGCGAGGGGGTGAAGGTCTTGGCGTCCTCGGCGTTGATGCGGCACTCGATGGCGTGACCGCGCGGCACGATGTCCTTCTGCTTGTAGGAGAGCGGCTCACCCGCGGCGATGCGCAGTTGCTCCTTGACGATGTCCACGCCGGTGACCAGTTCGGTGACTGGGTGCTCGACCTGCACGCGGGTGTTCATCTCGATGAAATAAAACTCGCCGTCCTGGTATAAAAACTCGAAGGTACCGGCGCTGCGGTAACTCATCTTGCGGCACGCCTGCACGCAGCGTTCGCCCATCGTGTTGCGTAGTTTCTCGGAGATGCCGGTGGCGGGCGATTCCTCGATGACCTTCTGATGGCGGCGTTGCACCGAGCAATCGCGCTCGCCGAGATGAATCACGTTGCCATGCTGGTCGGCCAACACCTGAAATTCGATGTGGCGGGGGTTCTCCAGAAATTTTTCCATGTACACGGTGTCGTTGGCGAAGGCGACGAAGGCCTCGGCCTTGGTGAGCGAGATGGCGCTCAGCAGCGCCGCCTCGCTGTGCACCGCGCGCATACCACGCCCGCCGCCGCCGCCCGAGGCCTTGATGATGACGGGATAACCGATCGCGCGCGCCGTCAGGATATTTTCCTCGGGCTGGTCGCTGAGCGGACCCTCGGAACCCGGTACGCAGGGCACGCCGTATTTTTTCATGGTTGCGATGGCGGCCAGCTTGTCACCCATCAGCCGGATGGTCTCGGGACGCGGACCGACAAAGATAAAACCGCTTTGCTCGACGCGCTCGGCGAAGTCGGCGTTTTCCGACAAAAATCCGTAACCGGGGTGGATCGCCACCGCATCGGTGACCTCGGCGGCGCTGATTACGGCGGGAATATTGAGATAGCTTTGACTCGACGGCGGCGGGCCTATGCACACCGATTCGTCGGCCAGCCGGACGTGTTTCTGATCGCGGTCGGCGGAGGAGTGCACCGCGACGGTCTTGATGCCGAGTTCACTGCACGCGCGCAGGATGCGCAGGGCGATTTCGCCGCGATTGGCAATCACCAGTTTATCAAGCATGATAGAAACTCAACGCGCCGACGGTATCATTCAATAATAAACAATGGCTGACCATACTCCACCGGCCTGCCGTTCTCGACCAGCATCGCGGTGATTACGCCGGCCTTGTCCGCCTCGATCTGGTTGAGGATCTTCATGGCCTCGATGACGCACAGGGTCGCGCCGACCTCCACCTGTTGACCGATCTCGACGAAGGGCTTGCTGCCCGGCGCGGGGGAGGAGTAATACGTCCCCACCATCGGCGCGATGACCGTGTGGCCGCGCGGCGCAGGTTCGTGCACCGCAGAGGGGGCGGCAACCGCCAAGCTGGCGGCGCTACCAGGCGCTAAATGGGTGTGAGTAACGACCGGTACAGCGCCCTGGCCATAGCGGCTAATGCGCACCGACTCTTCGCCCTCACGGATCTCGATCTCGGCGATACCGGACTCTTCGAGCAGTTCGATCAACTTTTTGACTTTGCGGATATCCATGTCAGCCTGCCTTCGCGGAGAGATGTTGCAGCGCGGCCTGTAAGGCCAATTCGTACCCCAACGCCCCCAGCCCGCTGATGACGCCAGCGGCAATGTCGGAAAAATAGGAATGCTGCCGGAACGCTTCGCGCGCGTAGATATTGGAAAGATGCACCTCGATAAATGGGATACGCACCGCGCTCAAGGCATCTCGTAACGCGACGCTGGTGTGGGTGAATGCGGCCGGATTGATTATGATATAGTCCGTCGCGCTGCGGCCCGCCGTCTGAATGCGTTCCACCAGCTCGTGCTCGGCATTGCTCTGAAAGCACACCAACTTATGCCCTGCTGCCCCGGCCATCTGCTCCAGCCGGGCATTGATGGCGGCCAATTGGGTATCGCCATAAAGCTCCGGTTCGCGGGTACCCAGCATGTTGAGGTTGGGGCCGTGTAACACTAATAAATTAGCCATGATATTATTATTTACCGAACAGTCATAGACATTGTGCATAGTGTAATCACGTTTGTCCAGTTTTTGGTTAATTGCCGGAAATTCGACGTAGATCACTACATTTTTCGTTAATTTAGCTCAGAACATAGGGATCAGATTGTGAGCAGATTCAGCAGTTGGCTCGCCACAGGGCTGACGGTATTTCTTCTAATATTCGGCTTCTCTGCGCAGTTGTTGGCCGTAGAAATCAGCCTCCAGCCCAAACTTGCCAATACTACCGAGCGGCTGATTGTTAAGCTGCGCGATCCGGCAGCCACAGGACAAGCCCACGGCTTGAGCAGCGACCGGCTGCGCACCTTGAGCGTCAAGGCCGGTGTGACTTTGGCGTACCAGCGCGCCATGGGCGGAAACCTGCAGCTGCTTAAACTGCCGCACAGCATGAACCTAGCTGAGGCGCAAACCATCGCGCGGCGATTGAAGACCGATCCAGGCGTGGAATATGCCGAGCCGGATCAAATCAAGTTCCCAAGGCTCGTCCCCAATGACACGGGATACTCCAACCAGTGGCATTACAAGGCGCCTACTGACGAGATCGGAGGGACAAACCTCCCGGGGGCCTGGGACATCACGACCGGCTCGGCCAGTCTTACCGTCGCGGTAATAGATTCAGGCATCCTGCCCCATGCCGACCTCGTCGGCCGCACGGCGCCCGGTTATGATTTTATCGCCGAGGATGCGCCCGGGGTATTTGCCAGCGCCAATGACGGTAACGGTCGCGACGCAGATCCCAGCGACCCAGGGGACTGGATCAGCCTGGAAGAGGCAACGGGAATCGCCACCGGCGGACTGTTCTTCGGCTGCGACGTCAGCGACAGCTCTTGGCATGGCACCCACATAGCGGGCACGATCGCCGCTGCAACCAACAACGGGACCGGGGTCGCGGGCGTAAACTGGGGATCGAAGTTGTTGCCGGTGCGGGTGCTGGGCAAGTGCGGCGGCTATGATTCGGACATCCTCGACGCCATGCGCTGGGCTGCGGGTCTTTCCGTCCCCGGCATCCCCAACAATGCGAATCCCGCCAAGGTACTCAATATGAGCCTGGGCGGTGATTCGGGCGGCTGCAGTCTCGCCTATCAAGACGCCATCAATCAGGTCAACGCGGCGGGCGCGGTAGTGGTGGCGGCGGCGGGCAATGGCAATACGGTATCGAATTCCAGCCCCGACAGTTGCAACGGCGTGATTAACGTCGCAGCGACCAATCGGCTTGGCGGCAAGGCCTCCTACAGCAACTTCGGCGATAAAGTCACCCTCAGCGCGCCGGGCGGTGAGGCCTTTTCCACAAGCGATCCTAATGGGGTTTTGTCCACCTACAACACCGGTACTACGACACCTGGGGCGGACACGTACGGATACCTGCAAGGCTCCAGCTTTGCGGCGCCGCACGTTGCGGGCATCGTCTCGCTGATGTTGTCGGCTAATCCTAATCTGAATCCAGCTCAGGTGCGTTCCATCCTTCAATCCGCTGCGCGTATCTTCCCCACAGGTTCGACCTGTAACACAACCCTGTGTGGCGCCGGCATCGTCAACGCCGCAGCGGCGGTGGCGCAGGCGCGCGACCTGGCCTCCCCCGGCCCCCAGACCGGCTGGTGGTGGAACCCAGCCGAGAGCGGCCGCGGCTTTACCATCGAAGTGAGTGGCAACAACATGTTCATGGCAGGCTATCTGTATGCCGACGACGGCCGCGCCACCTGGCTGGTCTCCACCGGGCCGATGACCCAGTCCAACCTGTACAGCGGTAAATTGCTCTCCTTCGGAGGGGGGCAGACCTTGAGCGGGTCGTTTAAGCCCAACACACTCACCAATGGCAACGTGGGCGACATCACCCTGCAATTCATTGACGCCACGCACGGCACGCTCAACTGGCCGGGCGGCACCATTCCCATCGAACGCTTTATATTCGCTTCAGGCACACCCACCTTTCAGCCCGAAACCGGCTGGTGGTGGAATGAAACCGAGAGCGGCCGCGGTTTCGCCATCGAGATTCAGGGCACCCGCCTGTTTATGGGGGGTTATATGTACGACGACAGTGGCAATCCGATCTGGTATGTCACAGAGGGCGCGATGGCTTCGCCCACCCTTTATCAGGGCGCTTGGCTGCAATTCGCCAACGGCCAAACCCTGACGGGGCCATTTAAGCAAAACCAACTCATAAACGGCAACGCGGGCGGTATCACTCTACAGTTCAACAGCTCAACGACCGCCACGTTGACCTTACCGGGCGGCCGGCAGATTCCACTGACAAGGTTCAGGTTTTAAGGAGTCCCTGAAAAATATATCACCAACCGCCAAGGCGCCAAGAACGCCAAGAAAAATTTTTGAATGGTAATCAAAAATACTGGCGTTCTTGGCGCCTTGGCGGTTAAACATGACGCATAGGAGATAACAATGTCAGCCTGGCTTTACCTCGCTACCGCCATTCTTTTTGAGGTGGCCGGCACCCTCTCGATGAGGATCTCCGAGGGGTTTACTAAAGTCGTACCGTCCACACTGGTATTTATCTTCTATACGGTCTCGTTCATCGCCATGGCCTTCGCCATCAAACGGATAGACATCAGCGTGTCGTATGCAGTCTGGTCGGCCACCGGCACAGCCCTGATTGCGACGATCGGCATCGTCTACTTCAACGAACCACTGACGGCGCTGAAAATCTTCTCCTTGCTCCTGATTATTTTAGGCGTGATTGGGTTAAACTTGGGCCCTACAGAACACTAAGAAACTATTTAAAGAAGGAGTGATAGATGGCCCACCGCAGCGCCGTAATCGAGACCAATAAAGGCACGATCCGTTTTGAATTGCTGGAAACGGACGCCCCAAAAACCACCGAGAATTTCATCACACTCGCCGGGCGTGGTTATTACAACGGCGTGGGTTTCCACCGTGTCATAAAAGGCTTCATGATTCAGGGCGGCGACCCAACGGGCACGGGGCGGGGCGGCGAATCGGCCTGGGGCGGGCGCTTCAACGACGAGATAGACACCCAATCGGAGCTGTACAAACAGGGTTACAAGGCCGGCACGGTGGCGATGGCCAACGCCGGACCGAACACTAACGGCTCGCAATTTTTCATCATGCACGTGGATTATCCGCTCCCGCACCAGTACGTTATCTTCGGGCGCGTCACCGAGGGTCAGGACGTGGTCAACGCCATCGCCAATGTCGCGCGGGACCGCAACGACAAGCCCGTTGAACCGGTGGTGATGGAGAAGGTGACGATCGAATAAACGTCAAAACCTTATCACCGCGGAGGACGCAGAGGAATCCGATCAAACGGGTTTGTTTCCCTCCCGGTCCTCCGCGGTAAAGATTTTATTCGCCTGGACACGCCAGCATAGCCTCCACCACCGCCGTCCAGGCAGCGGCCAGATTGACGCGATTATAGCCGCCACCGCCTAAGGCCAGCAAACGGCCGCCACACTGTTCCTCAGCGATCTCGCACAGGCGCGTCGTTGCGTAGCGGTGCGACTCGGCGGAATACTGCAAATGGGTGATCGGGTCACCGGCAAGACTATCCGCTCCGCATTGCAAGATAATGAATTCGGGCCGCGCGGCCCGCAGAAAGCTCTCCACGCGCGGCCAGGCGGCGCGGAAATCCTGGTCATCGGCGCCCGGCCGCATCGGGATGTTGAGTTTGGTGCCCGCTGCCGCGCCGCGTCCGTGTTCGTGGGCCGCCCCGGTGCCCGGATAGAGATATCTCCCGTCCTCGTGCAGATCGGCAAAGAACATCTCGGGATCGTCTTCAAAGGCGTAGAACACCCCGTCGCCGTGATGGGCGTCTATGTCCACATAGGCGACACGCCTTATACCGTGCACCACCCGCAGGGTCTCGATGACCACGCCGCAATCGTTGAACACGCAGAAGCCCGCCGCACCGTCGCGGCGCGCGTGGTGCAGCCCCGCAATGGGCACGAAGGCGCGCCGGCACTCACCGCTTAGCACCCGCTCCATCGCAGCTACCGACGTGCCCACCACATAGGCCGCCGCCTCGTAGACGCCGGGAAAGGCCGGGGTGTCGCCGTAGTCGAGAAAACCCTCACCGCTCTCCGATTGCGCCTTCACCCGCTCCACGTACTCGTGGCTGTGAAAGCGCTCGATCTGCTCCTGTGTCGCCGGCGCCGGCGCACAGATCTGCACCCGTTTATCGAGTCCGAGCCGCACCGCCTCATCCCAAAACGCCTGCATGCGATCGGACCCAAACGGGTGGCCGTGACCGAAACCGTAGCGGGCCAGTTCTTCGCCCACAAAGACGCAGACCGATTTATTCATCTCTTTAGTGAAATAACTGTTGACAGCGCTGTCTCATTTCGTACTATTAGCGCACTCAATGTACACGAGTACCGCCCGCGGCAAAACCGCGGGGATCATTAACTCAACAATCAAGGAGTCACTAGACAATGCTGAACCAACTTGACGAACCTCCCGGTAGTCGCCCGCGCGACACCCGTTTGCGATGGAGCGAACCAAATTCCACGCCTGACAATCTGCTCACCCTCCATGTCAACACGGCCTTCCCCAACCGTTACCTCGCCATCGAAGGCCACAAGCTGTATCCCTTCACCACCGATATCAAACCGTTGTTCGAGACCTACCAGCGGCGCAGCCAAGTCCCGCTCTCCGATTACACCTTCGCCAATAACATCATCTGGCTGTCGCAGAAGAGCGGCTTTTACCAGATCATCGAAGACTGCTTCTGCCTGTTTTGCCTGACCGGCGACGGGCTCACCATGCCGTTGCCGCCGCTCGGCGCGCCCGAGCGTCAATACGCCGCGCTCGCCGCCTGCTTCGAGATCATGGACGGCTACAACGCCACACCCTATCTCGGCAAGGTCGAATTCGTGTACCGCGATTTTCTCCAGGTCATGCCGCTCAGCCTCGAGGAGGACACTGTGTTCCCCACCGTGAGCGATGGCGCCTGGCTGGTGGAGCGCAGTCTCCCCGATTATATCTATTTGACCTCCGACCTGATTGAGCTCAAGGGCAACGCCTACAAGACCAAGCGCAGCGAGATCAATCAGTTTAGGCGTATCCACCCCGATCACCACATGGAGACCCTGGGCCCGCAGCACTGGGACGGTATCCGCGATCTGGTCAACACCTGGCTGCAGAATCGCCTGAAGTACCTGCCCCCGACGGACATCGCCAATTTTCTCTGCACCGCCGAGCTGGAGCGCACCGCCATCAACCGCGCGCTGGAGCATTACGATCACTTGCAACTGGAGGGCCTGTGCCTGTTCATCGGCGACCGGCTGGAGGGCTTCACCTTCGCCGAGCGCATCACGCCGGATGTGGCGAGCGTGCTGGTGGAAAAAACCAACTTCATGATCCCCGGCGCCGCACAGTATCTGTTTCGCGAGCTGGCCAAGACCTACACCGACTGCACCTATATCAACGTGGGCGACGATCTGGGTCTGGAAAACTTGCGCAAGGTCAAGATGAGCTACCGGCCCGCCCTGTTCGGCGAGAAGTTCACCTTAACCCGCCACTGTGCTCCACGCTGACAGCATCGCATTTCAGGCGGTGGTTGAGGACGATCGTTCAGACGGGGGGGTACACCCCGCCCGGCTGGATGATCTGCCCTCGCTGCTGGAACTGGAACGGCACTTCCCCACCGACCGGCTGTCGCGGCGCAGCCTGCGGCGGCTGATCCTCCGGGTGCAGGCCGGTCTGTTTGTCTATGAAGAGAACGGCGTGGTGATAGGTGACATCGTAGTGCTGTACCGGCGCAACTCCACGCGCGCGCGCTTGTACTCGCTCATTGTACATCCAGCCTACCAAGGTCGCGGCATTGCCACGGCCTTGCTGAGCGCTGCCGAGCGTTCTGCCACTCAACGCGGCTGCGATGTCCTGTCGCTTGAGGTGCGGGACGACAATGGCGCAGCGTTGCGCCTCTATCAAAAGATGGGCTACACCGTGATCGCACGGGTGGAAAATTATTACGACGATCAGTCTCCCGCATTGCGCCTGGAGAAAGAAGTAGGTCGCTCCTGCGCATCCCTGTGACGTACAGGGACGTACTAATGTCGCGGGAGGCAGGATGCCGGGAGCGACCGCCCGCAACATTCGCTGAACCCTTCGCTGCGCTCTTCCCTGTGCAGCAGTCGCTCCTGCGCATCCGTGCGCCCGCGACATTCGCACGTCCCTGTGCAGCACAAGTAGTAAGAAATAAGGAGCGGGCACCTCTAAAAATTCGATCAAGACGCGAGGGCAAGGCGGAAATGCGCGAAAAAGCGCAGTGTACACGTAGTACATGAGCATTTTGAGCGCATTTCCGACGCACAGGGACGTGCTAGTGTCGCGGGAGGCAGGACGCCGGGAGCGACCAACGCGGCCATCGTGACTTTAGCGGATTTTTAGAGGTGCCCGAACGAATATCCAGTATTATATTCGCCTTACCACTTGTAACTTGTAACTGTCTCTATGGCCCAATACATCTACACCATGAATCGCGTCGGCAAGGTCGTGCTGCCGAAGCGCGAAATCCTGAAAGACATCTCGCTGTCGTTTTTCCCCGGCGCCAAGATCGGCGTGTTGGGTGTAAACGGCTCCGGCAAATCCACGCTGTTGCGCATTATGGCGGGGGGGGACAAGGATTATCTGGGCGAGGCGCGTCCGCAGCCGAGTATCAGTATCGGTTTCCTGTCGCAGGAGCCGCAGCTCGATCCGGCCAAGGACGTGCGCGGTAACGTAGAAGAGGGCATCAGCGAGACCAAGGCGCTGTTGGATCGCTTCAATGAAGTGAGCATGCGTTTCGCAGAGCCACTCAGTGATGATGAAATGAACACCTTGCTCGAAGAGCAAGCCAAGCTGCAAGACGCGATTGAGGCTGCGGGCGCCTGGGAACTGGAGCGCACCCTGGAAATCGCGGCCGACGCCTTGCGTCTGCCGCCGTGGGAAGCGGATGTGACCAAGATTTCCGGAGGCGAGCGCCGCCGCGTCGCCTTGTGCCGGTTGCTGTTATCCAAGCCCGACATGCTGCTGCTCGACGAGCCCACCAATCATCTCGACGCCGAATCCATCGCCTGGCTGGAGCGTTTTCTGCACGACTACCCGGGCACGGTGGTCGCGGTAACGCATGACCGCTATTTTCTCGACAACGTCGCCGGCTGGATACTGGAACTGGATCGTGGCCACGGTATCCCGTGGGAGGGCAACTACTCTTCATGGCTGGAGCAAAAGCAAAAACGCCTGGAGGTTGAAGAGAAGCAGGAGACTGCACGGCAACGCGCCATGAAGGCGGAGTTGGAGTGGGTGCGCACCAATCCCAAAGGGCGGCACGCCAAGAGCAAGGCGCGCCTGGCGGCGTTTGATGATCTCGCCTCGCAAGAGGTGCAAAGACGCAACGAGACCAAGGAATTGTATATCCCACCTGGGCCGCGTCTCGGCGACCTGGTGGTGGAGGCGCAAAACCTGCGCAAGGGTTACGGCGACCGCCTGCTGATTGATGATTTGAGCTTCAATCTGCCTCGTGGCGGCATCGTCGGCATCATCGGCCCCAACGGAGCCGGCAAGACGACCCTGTTCCGTATGATCACCGGCCAGGAAAAACCCGACGGCGGCACGCTGCGCATCGGCGAGACGGTACAGCTTGCCTATGTGGATCAGTCGCGCGACTCGCTGGACGGTAAGAAAAATGTCTGGGAAGAACTCTCCGACGGCCAGGACATCATCACCGTCGGAAAATTCGAAATGCCCTCGCGCGCCTATGCGGGGCGTTTTAACTTCAAGGGCAGCGATCAGCAAAAGCTGGTAAAGGATTTATCCGGTGGTGAGCGAAACCGGCTGCATCTGGCCAAGCTGCTCAAGAGCGGCGGCAACGTATTGTTGCTCGACGAACCCACCAACGATCTGGACGTAGAAACCCTGCGCGCCCTGGAAGAGGCGCTGCTCGGCTTCCCCGGCTGCGTGGTGGTCATCTCCCACGATCGCTGGTTCCTGGATCGCATCGCCACTCACATGCTCGCCTTCGAGGGCGAGGGCATAGTCACCTGGTTCGAAGGCAACTACGCCGACTACGAAGCCGACCGCCACCGCCGCCTCGGCACCGACGCCGATCAGCCGCACCGGTTGAAGTATAAAAGGCTCACCCAGTGAAGCACTCGGGGTAGTTTCGGCCTGAGGATGCGCGTACCGTCGACATGACGATGGGCTTGCTTTGACGCACAACGCCGAAACCGGCTTTTTCGAGGGCGCGCACAACATCAAGATGATTGATGCCGGGGATTTTTGGCAAGAGTTAGACTGTCACCTCGACTTCACGAACTCTCTCACCGCGAAGCTGTTCCTCGACGACAGCAAGATATTCGCTGATGGCATCCTTGATATTTTCGATGGCCTCGGCCTCGGTAGCCCCCTGCGACCAGCAACCCGGCAAGCCGGGCACAGAGACGGAAAAGCCCTCATCGGATTCGTGTAGAGCGACGCGATAGCGCATAGTTCCTCCTGCGAAAGTCTCAGATCAGTAGGGCGCAATAACCGAAGGGCATTGCGCCGAATGTAGATTGCCGTGATACTGCCACTATGCCTGATTACCGACGAGCTTGGCATCCGGGCGGTACCTATTTCTTCACCGTCAACTTGCTGCAACGGCAAGGCAACGACCTGTTGACGCGGCACGTCAATTTATTGCGAGACACGGTACGTTTGGTGCGGAAACACCATCCCTTCGTGATTCACGGTTGGGTGGTGTTGCCCGACCACCTGCATTGTGTGATCGAACTGCCCTCGAACGATTCTGATTTTGCGACCCGTTGGCGGTTGATCAAGATGGGCGTTTCCAAAGGACTGCCGCAGTCGGAGCGACGCTCCCGGGTTCGCGTCAACCGCGGCGAACGGGGTATATGGCAACGACGTTATTGGGAACACCTGATTCGCGATGAGGCGGATTTCCGGGCGCACATGGATTATGTTCATTTCAATCCCGTGAAACATGGGTTGGTCAAACGCGTGGTTGAGTGGCCGTATTCAACGTTTCACCGTTTGGTTGAGCAAGACATTTATCCATTGGATTGGGCAGGTGGTGATGAAGCTAGGCTTGGCTACTCAGACTAACATCGGCGCAATGCCCTTCGGTTATTGCGCCCTACGTGCTGCTGCCAAGGCTTGCATTCCACCGCCGTGGCAGGGGTGAAGCCGGTGTTTACTCGTTTATTCAAGGAATATGGGCTGCCTCAGCGCATCCGTACTGACAATGGCGTGCCATTTGCCACGACCACTTTGGCGCGGCTATCGAGCCTGTCGGCTTGGTGGGTGCGGCTGGGTGTACTTCCAGAGTTGATTGAACCCGGTAAGCCGCAGCAGAACGGCCGGCATGAACGCATGCACCGTACCTTGAAGGCGGAGGCAACGCGGCCAGCTGCAGGCAACCTGATTGCGCAGCAGCGCAAGTTCAACCGGTTCCGCGAGGAATTTAACCATGAGCGTCCGCATGAGGCGCTTGATCAAGAGACTCCGGCATCAGTCTATGAGCCTTCTCGGCGTGAGATGCCCAACAAGCTTCCCCCGCTGGAATATCCAGATCGCTTCGAGGTACGCTATGTCAGCGCTAACGGCGGCATTCGTTGGAACAAGGGATGGGTCAATGTCTCCATCGTCTGTGCCGGGGAGTATGTCGGCTTGGAAGAGATCGACGACGGTATTTGGAACGTATACTTCGGACATCTAAAACTAGGGCGATTACACGAGCGACACATGCGGATCGAAGATGAATATGGCAGACTAAAACGCAAATAGGGTGTTACCCATGTCCCCAGACTTTTTTGTTACCTATCTCCCCGACCGGTCATGCGATGGCCAGTGGCGGTGGACGTCGTAGAGGTATAGAAAGTCGCGAAGTTCGCCAGGCAAAGGGGGCGGGCGGTTGACGAGACGTGCTGCGAAGGTCAAAGCCGTGCTGACCCCTAGACCAACTGCCGCCCCCATTTCCAGCGGGAACCCAAGACCACTAGCGCCAATGGCAGCGATGAGCGTAGTGGCCAGCTTGTTGTCCGACAAATCCAGGTACAGCTTCAGGGTGGAGAAGAACACTCGAGTATGTTGTGCAGCCAGGGCGCGCCGCAACTCGTGCAGTGCGATCGCTAGTTCGTCCCGCGATGTAGCAAACGCGCGATGAGTGTCTTCGGCGCGTAGCGCCCTGTCGCGCAGCTGGTCGATGGCATGCCTCAGTCGCAGAAGTTCGGACTGCCTTGCCAGCCGAAATTCAAGAATGTCATCCAGCGGAACGTCCTCGCATGGGACTGGCAGCGCGCCAAGAAGTACCGCCTCCAGCACGGCTGCGTTTCTCGGGGCTCCACCCGCAAATACATAGTCCGAACTAGTTTGCGCGACGCTCCACAGCGAGTTGTGGCCACGCTCTAGTTCCTGCGCGGCGCGATGCGGTGCGAAGTAGATCATGTCGCGCCAAGCGGACATTGGTGTGCCGAGGACTACCAGGCCGGTAGGGTTCTGCTCCGTTGGTTCCTGGTTTGTGAAGAGGGCGTCAGAAGCTTCGCTGAGGTGCTGGGGAGAAGGAACCTCAGGTGTACCAATGTCCAGTGTTGTGACGTGGGTGTCGTGAAGTGAGAGTAGCCCCTCTTGCTCCAGGTATGCGAGATCCTGCAGAGCGTCTAGGTTCGGTTTGCCAAAGCCATTCGGATAGGCATATGCAATTCGGTCCCAATAGAGCAGATAGCGGCGCAGGTCCTGAGATGAAAGACCGGCATTGAGTGCTACGTTTCGATCACTAATCGTGATCGACGGGCAGACGACTACACCGCGGGTGGTTGCTGTGGTGGAGGTGTGTGGCATGTCTAACTATAAATAGACCCCCTAAATGAGGCATTATTTTACGACTATACGGCTAGATCATTAAAATTTAACTGTAAATCAGTATATTATATTACCTTATTAATACTCTCTTCGGGAGAGTACCCTTCCCTTCACCTCTGGTCAAGACGGGTTGATACCGCGAGAACCGGGATCGCTCCTGCGCTTACTTCGCTTCGCATCCTACTGCGCTCGAAAGGCCAAGGTGTTACGTCCTGTGCACCCGTTCGGCAGCTTTGCTACCTCACCCATGCGCTCGCGACATTCGCACTTTCGTCGCTTCCGCTATCCTGCTTCGCTTGAAAGTCCAGGGTCCGCCTTCCCGGCGAACCCGCTCGACGAGATTCGTCTCGCCCCTGTGCAGCAAAAAAAACGGGCGCTTGCGCGCCCGTAAATTCACTCTAATCGGGAGAAAATGTATAGCTATAAGTTATAACCGCGTTCGTTGTGTTGCGAGAGATCCAGACCTTCGGTCTCTTGTTCTTCGTTGACCCGCAGGCCCATCACGGCGTCCAAGACCTTGAGGATGACGAAACTCACTACCCCGCACCAGATGATGGTCACTAATACGCCTTTGAACTGGATCAACAGTTGATCGGCAATTACCAGATCAACCTTAGAACCGCCCAAGGTCGCTGCGGCGAAGACACCTGTCAGCATGGCGCCAACGATGCCACCCACGGCGTGCACGCCAAAGGCATCCAGTGAGTCGTCATAGCCCATGGCACGCTTCAAGCTGGACGACGCCCAGAAGCAGATCACGCCGGCCACCGCGCCAATCACGATCGCGCCCATCGGGCCGACAAAGCCCGATGCCGGTGTAATGGCGACGAGGCCCGCAACTGCGCCGGTCACGATACCTAATACGCTGGGCTTGCCGTGTTTCAGCCATTCAGCAAACATCCAACCGAGCGCCGCGGCTGCAGTGGCGATCTGCGTCACGGCCATCGCCATACCTGCGGTACCATTCGCCGCGACCGCGCTGCCCGCATTGAAACCAAACCAGCCTACCCAGAGCATACAGGCCCCGGCGACCGTCAAGGCAAGGTTGTGTGGGGGCATCGCTGTGGTGGGATAACCCTTGCGCTTGCCCAACACCAGGGCCGCTACCAAGCCTGCAATACCGGCATTGATATGCACGACGGTACCGCCGGCGAAGTCGAGCACACCCCAGTCCCACATCAAGCCGCCGTCGCCGCTCCACACCATGTGCGCAATGGGGGCATACACCAGCGTCAGCCACAGCCCTATGAACCACAACATGGCGGAAAATTTCATGCGCTCGGCAAAGGCGCCGATAATCAGCGCGGGGGTGATGATGGCGAAGGTCAACTGGAAGGTGAAGAATACGGTCTCCGGGATCGTCATTGTGAGTGAGTCCACCCCGACGCCGCTCATGAAGGCCTTGTTGAGGCTGCCGAAAAAGGAGTGCAGATTGGTGACACCTTTTTCCATGCCGCCAGTATCGAAGGCGAGGCTATAGGCATACAGCGCCCACAGCACCGTGACCAGCGAGGTGATGGCGAAACATTGCATCAACACCGAGAGCACATTCTTGCTTCGCACCATGCCGCCATAAAACAGTGCCAGGCCGGGGATGGTCATCAGGAGCACCAACGCGGTGGAGGTCAGCATCCATGCGGTGTCACCCGAATTCAGCGTGGGCGCCGCAGCAGGGGCGGGTGCCTCGGCGGGAGACGCGGCCTCGGCGGCGGGCGCGGCCTCGGGAGGAAGCGCTTCTTCAGCGAGCGTCCATGACGAGAAGCCTATGCCCATTACCAGCAATAGAACGCTCCAAATCGTTTTGTTTTTGAAAATCTTCATGTGGTTAATCCTCATCATTAGAGTGCATCCTTACCGGTCTCACCGGTGCGTATGCGCACGACCTCTTCCAAATTGAAGACAAAGATCTTGCCGTCGCCGATCTTGCCGGTGTTGGCGGCCTTGCAGATGGCCTCGATGACGCGCTCGACCAGTTCTGCGGACACTGCGGCCTCCAGTTTGATCTTGGGGAGAAAATCCACCACGTATTCGGCACCCCGGTAAAGCTCGGTGTGACCCTTCTGGCGCCCGAAGCCGCGCACCTCGGTGACCGTGACGCCCTGCACCCCGATCTCGGACAAGGCCTCGCGGACATCGTCGAGCTTGAAGGGCTTGATGATTGCTGTGACTAATTTCATTGAACCTCCTTATAGCTTACGGACGAAAACTCAGTTGTAGATCAGCACTTTCCATGCCATGCAAAAATTAAAAATAAAAACAATCAGTTATGTAAGTTAACTCCGGCACACAAAGATTCCCGGCACTAAAATCGTGCCCTTCGGGTAAATTGTCGCACCGAAATAGTGCATAGCAGGAATCCTCGCTCACAAGGCCAGGTAATTTTGCACCCGTTCTGCCTCCATCGTGGCGCCCACGCCGCTCTTGATGATTTCACCGCGCGCCATGACCAGGTAATGATCCGCCAACGCCTTGGCGAAATCATAATACTGCTCCACCAACAGGATCGCCATATCGCCGCGCTGCGCGAGCAGCCGGATGACTCGTTCAATATCCTTGATGATGGAGGGTTGGATGCCTTCTGTCGGTTCATCGAGGATCAGTAATTTCGGCCGCATCATGAGCGCCCGCGCGATGGCGAGCTGTTGTTGCTGGCCGCCGGATAAATCGCCGCCGCGCCGATACAGCATTTCCCTGAGCACCGGAAACAGCTCCATGATGTCTGTGGGGATGGCGCCGGGTCGCGGCCAGACCGCTGAGCCGGTCAGCAGATTTTCCTCCACCGTCAGGCGCGCGAAGATCTCGCGTCCTTGCGGTACGTAGGCCATGCCCAGCTTAGCGCGCTGATGGGAGGGGTGTCGGGTGATGTCGCCGCCGTCAAAGGTGATGGCGCCGGAGGCGACCGGCAACACCCCCATCAGGCATTTCAACAGCGTGGTCTTGCCCACCCCGTTGCGCCCCAGTAGCGCGGTGCAGGCGCCTTGCGGGACACTGAAGCTGATATCGCGCAGGCTGTGGCTGCCGCCGTAATAGTGATTGATTCCTGTGACGGTGAGCATGGGTCAGCGTCCTAAATACACTTCAATAACCCGCTCATCGGCCTGGATCTTTTCCATCGGACCCTCCGCAAGCACGCTGCCTTCGTGCAACACGGTGATCTTGTGTGCGATCTGACTGACAAATTTCATATCGTGCTCGACCACTACAATGGTGTGCGTGCCGGCCAGGGTTTTCAGCAACTCGGCGGTGCGCTCGGTCTCCTCCTCGGTCATGCCCGCGACCGGTTCGTCCACCAGCAATAGCTTCGGTTCCTGCATCAGCAGCATGCCGATTTCCAGCCACTGCTTTTGCCCGTGCGACAACAGGCCCGCCGGCCGATGCGCCTGAGCGGTCAAGTTGATCAGCGCCAGGGTCTCGGCAATGCGCTCGCTTTGCGCGGCATCCAGCACGGCGAGCAGGCTGCGCCAGACCGATTTGTCGGTCTTCAAGGCCAGCTCAAGATTCTCGAATACCGTGTGATTTTCAAACACGCTGGGGCGTTGAAATTTTCTGCCGATGCCGGCGTGGGCGATCTCGGGTTCCGTCAGCTTGGTGAGATCCGTCGCGCCGTCAAAAAATATCTCCCCACGGTCCGGCCGGGTCTTGCCGGTGATGACATCCATCATGGTGGTCTTGCCCGCGCCGTTCGGACCAATCACGCAACGCAACTCGCCCCGTTCGATCACCAGTGATAAATTATTGAGCGCCTTGAAGCCGTCAAAGCTCACCGACACGCCACTCAGATAGAGGACGGTGTCGTGCCGGTGCGGATGTCCGGCGTGGGGTACGTTGAGATTTTGCGTCATGCGAGTACGCTCAGCGACGGGAACGCCATGCGCTTATCAGTCCCATGACGCCTTTGGGCATGAATAACGTCACCAGGATAAACAGCAGCCCCAGAAAATACAGCCATATTTCCGGAAACGCCACGGTCAGCCAGCTCTTGGCGCCATTCACTATGCCCGCGCCCAGGATCCCGCCGGTGAGACTGCCGCGCCCGCCCAAGGCCACCCAGATGGCGATTTCGATGGAATTGGCCGGCGACATCTCGCTGGGATTGATAATGCCCACCTGCGGGACATACAAGGCCCCGGCGATGCCGCACAACACCGCCGATAAGGTCCACACGAACAGTTTGTAGTAAAGCGGATCGTAGCCTGAAAACATCAGGCGGCTCTCGGCGTCGCGGATGGCGGTAAGCACCCGGCCCAGCTTGGAGCAGATGATGAATCGGCACAGCAGCAGCACGGCAAATAGTGTGCAGGCGGTGATGACGTACAGGCCCACTTTGGTATGAGGATCGGCCAACGAAAATCCCAAGATGCGCTTAAAGTCGGTGAAGCCGTTGTTGCCGCCGAAGCCGGTCTCGTTTCTGAAGAACAGGAGCATGAAGGCGAAAGTGAGGGCCTGGGTGATGATGGAGAAATATACGCCCTTCACCCGCGAGCGGAAGGCGAAATAGCCAAACACGAACGCCAGCAGGCCGGGCGCCAGAACTACCATCAGCAGGGCGAAACCGAAATGATCCGAACCAAACCAGTACCAGGGTAGCTCCTTCCAATCCAGAAACACCATAAAATCCGGCAGGTCGCTGCCGTAGACGCCGTTGCGTCCGATCTCGCGCATCAAGTGCATGCCCATCGCGTAGCCGCCCAGGGCAAAAAACAGCCCGTGTCCCAGGCTTAAAATTCCGGCGTAGCCCCAGATCAAGTCCATGGCGAGCGCCACGATGGCGTAGCACAGGATCTTGCCGAGCAGCGTCACCATGTGATCGGGCATGTGCAAGGAGTGACCGGATGAAAGTCCAAGGTTGAGCAATGGCACGACCACCGCCAGCAGCAGTAACGCACCGACAAATGTCAGCCAGCCCTTTACGCCATATAACCGCGTTAGCATGCTCATGAAATCAGCTCTCGGCGCTGCGGCCCTTGAGCGCGAACAGCCCTTGCGGACGCTTCTGAATAAACATGATGATCAGTGCGAGAATAATGATCTTGCCCAGCACGGCGCCAGCGTAGGGTTCCAGAAATTTATTGATCTCGCCCAGACCCAGCGCCGCGACGACGGTGCCGGCGAGTTGGCCGACGCCGCCCAACACCACCACCATGAAGGAGTCCACGATGTAACCTTGGCCAAGCTCGGGGCCGACATTGCCTATCTGAGAAAGCGCGCAACCGCCCAGCCCGGCGATGCCGGAGCCCAAACCAAAGGTGAGCACATCCACTTTTGCAGTGGGGATGCCCATGCAGCCAGCCATGCTGCGGTTCTGGGTGACGGCGCGCACGTACAAGCCGAGCCGCGTGCGGTTGAGCATCGCCCATACCAGGATTACGACAAACAGGGCAAACAATATAATGACGATGCGGTTGTACGGCAGCACCAGGCCGGTCATGACCGTCCAACCGCCCGACATCCAGACCGGATTCGCCACCTCGACGTTTTGCGCGCCGAACAGCACGCGCACGGTCTGGATCAACAGCAAGCTGATCCCCCAGGTGGCGAGCAAGGTCTCCAGCGGCCGCCCGTACAGGTGCCGTATGACGCTGCGCTCCAAGGCCATGCCGACCAGCGCCGCCGTGATAAAGGACACCGGCACGGCGGCCAGCAGATAGCCGTCAAGGGCAATCGGCCAGTAGTTTTTAAATACTATTTGCACGACATACGTCGCGTAGGCGCCGATCATCAGCAATTCGCCGTGGGCCATATTGATGATGCCCATCAGGCCAAAGGTGATGGCCAACCCCAAAGCGGCAAGCAACAGGATGCTGCCCAGGCTCAGCCCGTTGAAGGCGTGATTCACATACCCCACCCACTTGAGCCTGGCGTCCACCGCCGCCAGGGCGGAGTGTAGCGCCTGACGCACTGCGGCATCGGCCTCCAATGGGTTGCCGTCCACATCTTTTTCCAGGCGTGCCAGCAATAACGACTTGGTGTTATTGCTGGGGCTCTGCGTCAAATCCCTGATCGCCTTCAGCCGGATCGCAGGTTCTGCGGCGCGCAATTGCAGACCAGCCTGGGCGGCAAGCAGGGCGGCCTTGACCGCAGCGTCTTGCTCGAGCTGCAAGCGGCGCTCGATGAGCGGCAGCAGTGTTTCACTGACGTTCTTTTGCAATTCTATCGCGGCGGCGAGACGTAGCGCCCGCTCCGGCGCTGCGAGCCGTAGCGCCGCGATAGCGGTATTGAGGCGCTGGCGCAGGCGATTGTTGATGGAAATTTTTTCCGAGGGCGTGGCCGCAACGGGCTTGCCGGTGAGCGCATCGAGCACGGCGGCGGGCGTTATAATCACCACGGCCTTACTGTCCGTGATGTAAAGGGTTCCGGCCGACAGCGCCTCCAGCACCGGCAGCGCGGCGGCATCGCCATCATTCACCAGACTCTCAACCGCCGCGATCTTTTTGCCCGCTTCACCGGTGGCGAGCGTGTTCAATGTGGCGACATCCAGCGCCCATGCCCTGCCCGTCAGCAGGATGAGCAGGATGCCTATCACATGCCCCCACTTGGTAAACTTTGGCGTCATCATTCGTGACCAGGCTAAAAAAAGAAGGCCGGGACTCAACTTCTTCCCGGCCTGAATATATGTCAATGCGCTTTTTTATGGGAGAGTCTTACTCACTTATCGGATTTCTTCTCGTTGCCGGGGATGTAGGGACTCCAGGGCTGGGCGCGGATCGGCCCGCTGGTCTTCCAGACGATATCGAACTGGCCGTTGTCCTGTACCTCACCGATCATCACCGGTTTGTGCAAGTGGTGATTGGTCTCGTCCATCTTCAACGCAAAGCCGGAAGGAGCCTTGAAGGTCTGACCCGCCATCGCCTTGCGCACCGCATCCACATCGGTGCTGCCGGCCTTTTTGACGGCGTTGGCCCACATGTGCATGCCGACATAGGTGGCCTCCATCGGATCGTTGGTGACGCGCTTATCACCACCGGAGAGGTTAGCCTTCTTCACGTAGGCCTTCCACTTGGCCACGAAGGCGTCGTTTTCCGGCGCCTTGACCGACATGAAATAATTCCACGCGGCGAGATGACCGACCAACGGTTTGGTATCAATACCG
>Ga0184616_10000047_pt1 | contig 21773 bp, 20 predicted proteins | sample PLM4_90_coex_FD_133145 | JGI IMG/M metagenome (GOLD analysis project Ga0184616, IMG submission 133145) | Groundwater sediment microbial communities from an aquifer in East River, Colorado, USA - PLM4_90_coex | ecosystem: Environmental > Terrestrial > Soil > Riparian zone | place: USA: East...
CAAGGCCTCCGATGTGCTCATGACCATCGAGGCCTGCCGTCTTTTTTCCCAGCGCTCCGATTACCCCCTCCACCTGGGGATCACCGAGGCTGGACCACCCTTTTCCGGGGTCATCAAGTCCGCGGTAGGGCTGGGCATCCTCCTGGCCGAGGGGATCGGGGATACCATCCGGGTCTCCCTAACCGGCGACCCCGTGCTGGAGGTGCGGGCAGCCTACGGCATCCTGCGCGCACTAGGCATCCGGTCGCGGGGGATCGACATCATCTCCTGCCCCACCTGCGGCAGGTGCGAGGTGGACCTCTGCACCCTGGTGGAGGAGGTCCAGGAGCACCTGGCGCACATCGCGACCCCCCTTACCGTGGCTGTCATGGGGTGCGTCGTCAACGGCCCAGGAGAGGCCAGGGAGGCCGATATCGGCATCGCCGGCGGCAAGGGGGTAGGACTCCTCTTTAAGAAGGGTGAGGTCATCGCCAAGGTCAAAGAAGGGGAATGGGTGCGGCGGTTGGTGGAGGAGGTGGAGCAGATGGCGGGCTAATCATCTGCCTGCCACGTTTGTCAGGAGGGTTCAAAGGTCCGGAGATTAAAACAGCAGAGCTCTCGCAGGCTACTGATCAACTATCTCGTATACCCCTATCATCCCCATCCGGTAGCTCGTGACCCAGAGCTGCTTGCCGTCGGGGGCGACGGCCAATCCCATGGGGAAGGGGAAATCCTTCTTATAGATGATAGTGAAGCTGGCGGTATCCACAACGACCAGCGTGCCCTCATCGTGTGACACGCCGAAGAGGTACCTTTCATCAGGGGAGAGGGCGATAGTCCGGGCCATCTTACCGACAGTGACCTCGTGCACCGTTTTTTTGTCCAGCAAATCAAAGGCGAGGATCTTACCGAGGATATTGTCCGATATGTAGAGGGTCCGCTGATCCTTAGACAGGATGATGTGCCGCGGATTTGCCGTCGCCGGTATATCTGCGATGACCTCCAGCACCGTCAGATCGATAACACTGATAGTTCCCCCCCCCATATTCGCCACGTATGCCTTCTGAGAGTCCGATGAAATGGCGATCCCCCTCGGTATATACCCCTTGGTGCCGCCGAGCCGTATCTCCTTAATCGTCTTATACTGTCGTGTATCTACCACCGAAACTGAGCTCGAATGCCAGTTGGCAACGAGCGCATACCTTCCATCCGGCGTCACGCTGATGATCTTGGGGGTCTTCCCCGTCCGGATCTTGATGACCCGCTGCTCATAGGATCGTTGATTGATATAATCGGTGATGCGCAACCTCTCATACGGCATCTGGTCTGGGACAACAAGGGTCTCCTCGGTATCGTAGACCGTTATCCCTTCGGCATTGTGCAGCGAGATCCACAGTAGTCTTCCGTTTTCAGAAAAGGCGCACTCAACGGGTTTCTGCGCATAGGATTGGATAGGTTCACGGTTCTTATAATCCCACCCTTGAGCAGCAGTTTTAAAAAACTGGGCCTTCTTCATGATCTCGAGTGTGGCGGTGTTAATAAGCCAGAAATCCATCCCCTCGAGGTTCATAACTGCTGCATAACTGCCATCGGGGGAGATCTCCACGGATTTCGGCGCCCCTGCGCCTTCGAAGGTCTTGAGGTGTTTCAGTTCAAACCCCTGCGCGCCGAGCGGCAAAAGCACCGTCAGAATGAGAAGGCATATCGCTGCACAATGGATCATGGTCTTTTGCTCACGGGGTCTCGATGAATGCAGCAGAGGGTATCACAAACCCTCTGGCCTTGCAACCAGCCGGGATGACAAGGCGGGATGGGCGAAAGGATAACGGCAAACTTCTCTTGAATATGACCTATGATGGTCAGGAGCGGCACCAGGAATCTGAATAGGCCCTACTCTGTCGTGGTCATGAAGGCCGTATATCCCTCTTGAGCCAGACGTGAGGCGATTTGATAGGCTTCTTCCCGCGTCCTGAATCTTCCGAGCCTGACGCGATAATAGGTGTTCTCGGACGTTTTCAATTCAGTGATGGAGACAGCCGTGTAAGTCTTCTGCAGCTCCGCCATCAATCTGACGGCATTGGATCGGTCGATGAAGGCCCCGACCTGGATGGTGAAAGGCCCTTCAGGGGGGGATGGGGGTGCGGCCTTTTTGTCAATGACCTCCACCCTCACCTTAGCCACCCCCTCCTCGACCATCCCGAGGGCCTGAGCTGCGGCATAGGAGAGGTCGATGACCCTCCCCCTCACAAAGGGTCCGCGGTCATTGATGGTTACCATCACCGATTTGCCGTTGTCTAGATGCGTAACCATCGCCGAGGTCCCCAGGGGGAGTGTCTTATGGGCGGCGGTCAGCTGATACATATCGTAGACCGCACCGCTGGCGGTGCGCCGTCCGTGGAAATCCTTTCCGTACCACGAGGCCCAGCCGACCTCTACACCCTTGACCCGAGGGGGGATCGCCTCCCTCCGATGTAGCGCGCACCCGCTGGTAATGCTGAGGGCGAGAAAGATAATTACTATCCGCTTCATCCTCTCAGTCTCTCCGGCGTATTAGCAAGACTAGGAAGACAAGGAGACCGTCCCCCTCCTTTGTTGAAGATCGGGCTTTACGATGATTTCTCGTAAACCAAAGGTCTCTCTAAGTCTCCTGATATTTTGTCCCCCCTGCCCGTAGAACGTGGAGATATCCTGGGGGGCGATGAGGAAGGTGGGGGAACTCCACCCCTCGATTTTCGAAGCCTCCAGGAGAGAGGCCGCCTGCTCGAACAGAAGGGAACTCTCCACCAACTGTCTGAAGGCCGGGTGAAAGGGGCCAGCTACAATGGCGCCCGGCGCCTCCAGTGATGGGGTAGGCTGCAGCCCCATCCTGATCACCGGGATGCGGGCCTGCCGAAATCGCTGCAGGGCCCCTTTGGCGAGGGTTATCGCCTCCGCCAGGGCGAGGGGCCGATAGCGGCCTTGCAGAAACCATTGCTCTAGGCGCGTCCCCTTGATCACCACGGTGGGGTAGAGACGGATAAAATGGGGTCTCAGCTCTATCACCCCTTCCACGGTAGAGGCGAACGTCTGGGCGCAGTCCCCGGGCAGACCGATCATCAGCTGGATGCCTATCTCAAAGTTCCCCTGATGCAGCTTCCTCACGGCCTTCCACACCTCTTCCTTTGTATATCCCCTCTCGGAGACCCTGAGTACCTCGTCGTCCAGGGAATGGACTCCCAACTCAATAGTTGCCACCTTGTGCTGCTTGAGGATGGCGAGGGATGCAGGGGAGCAATAATCGGGCCTGGTGGATATCCTGAGGGAGTGGACCTTCCCCTCCTCAAGAAAGGGGGTGACGCTGTGCAAGAGCCTCCTTTGGGTTTCGAGGTGGAGCGCGGTAAAACTCCCTCCATAAAAGGCTGCTTGTACCGTTTGGCAGTTTTTTCGTTTGCGTGCACCTAGCTTCAGGTAACGCTCAACCCCTTCGGCGATCTGCTCAGGGTTAGGGATGGCTGCGACGGGGTGGGCTATGCGGCCTTGATCGCAATAGATACATCGGTGGCGGCATCCCGCATGGGAGATAAAGATCGGAATAATGAACCGTTTCCCCTCCACAATCAATCCTCCTGCAGGAACCTCAGGGCCTCTTCCGCCGCCCTCTGCTCCGCCTCCTTTTTGCTCTTCCCCCTGCCGCTACCATAGGCCTTCCCCGCGATGGTAATAACGACCTTAAAGGTCTTGGCATGGGCTGGCCCCTCCTCGTCAGTAACGATATATCGCGGGATAGTATTGCGGTGCTTCTGCATATATTCCTGCAGTCTTGTCTTAAAGTCCTGGTCTTTTAATTCCCCATTCATTTCCTCGAGGAGCAGAGCATATAAACCCTCTATCACCCGAAAGGCCTCCGCATACCCGCTATCCAGATATACGGCAGCAACCAAGGCCTCGAGGCAACCAGCCAGGATGGAATCCTTCTCCCTCCCGCCGGTCTCCTCTTCTCCCCGACCCAGCCACAGTGCCTTCCCCAACCGAATCCGGCGGGCAAGGGAGGCAAGGGTAACCTCTTTGACGAGGAGGGCCCGTGTCTTGGAGAGCCCCCCCTCGGCCATGCAAGGGAACCGCCTCAACAGAAGGTGACTCACAACCAACTCAATCACCGAGTCACCCAGAAACTCCAACCGCTCATTATCCTTGCCTTCCTCGTTTCTCCCGTGAAGGTAGGAACGATGAGTAAGGGCTTGGGTGAGAAGCTGCATATCCCGAAAGCGATGACCGATTCTTTTCTGAAGGCCTTTGAGCAGTAGTGACTTGTTGGATCTCATGGGGGATTTACTTCTCCCTTGTTTGCAAAAAAGGGATACGCGCATCTTTTTAGGCTTCTCCATCAGCGATCGTGGCTCCTACAAATCATCGTTGGTGCCTCTGTGCCGCAGCCAGGGGGATCGTCGTGCGCTATGACTCGGATGAGATACATAACAAAACAGATAAAATTTATCGCAGTTAACCTTTTATGTCAAATGAGATCGTGCTGTTGATGCCGATCTGAGCTTTATCCTTTTTATGCTATCCCTCTCATATCGATTCTCTATGACCAAAAGGGAGACTTTTTTGTTCTTGTTGCTAATGAAATGTCTCTCGGCCGAGGGGAAACGCCGATCCGTAGTTTGTCCTTCCATTGATGGATATTTTTGCACGCTGTAGAATATTACGCTTGACAATTATTGATAATATATGCTAAAGAGGTCACATAAGGTAGGAAATGGATGGGTAGAGTTGCTTTTTATTTGAAAACCAAAAAAAGGAGGGCATCATGAGACTGAGTGTCAGAGGTTTGATGTTGGCATTGGCGTTCTTTTGGGCATTGGTGATCGCGGTCGTTGGCGTATTAAACATCTTGTACCCGGGATACGCAGCTGACTATTTGAAGATGATTGTCTCGTTGTATCCCTGGTACAAAGCCACGGGGACGACCATTGACTTGATCTACGGGATTGTTACCGCTTTTGTCGATGGTCTCGTTTGCGGCTTGATCTTCGCTCTGCTCTATAATCTCTTTACCGGCAAAGGCAAAAAGGCTGCACCGAGGAGAGCTGCTGCGAGAAGGGCTCCTGCCAGGAAGAGACCCGCTGCCAGGAAGAGACCTGCTGCCAAGAGGAAGAGACCCGCTGCCAAGAGGAAGAGACCCGCTGCCAAGAGGAAGAGACCCGCTGCCAAGAAACGCAGGAGATAGGAAAGCCAAGTCGGATTTACCACCAGAGAAGTTCTGCTCTGAGATAAGCGAGACCCCGCAAAAGGGGTCTCGCTTATTTTTAACCCAACAGTTATATACTGCTCAGTAAAAGATATCAGTCATTCACCGGAGAAGCCCCCTTGCCTTCATCTTCGTCAGGTTCGACGGGCTCCTGGATCGTGCGATAAATGATCAGTTTATCGCCCGGACGAATAGCTATGGTAGGGTTGAGACGATTCCGGGTGATAATGGATGACAGGGGGACACCGAATCGATTGGCAATAGAGGAAAGGGTATCAGCCTCTTGCACCACATAGATTTGCTCCTTTTGATCCGCCGACTCATCATGGAGAAGAGCTTGGTATCTTGCCTCAAAGCCTTGGGCGGCACCCTTGGGGATTAAAATTGTGTGTTTCCCTGCCGAGAGGAAATATCCTCGAATTTCGGGGTTTAGATCCTTGATTTCCTTAAAGTTGGTCTTCGCTGCCCGGGCGATAATACGGAGGTGTGTGTCTTGCAAGCAGTTAACCTGAACCCGATCGAATTCCAAGGGAGGGTAATAATCTTCGTCTGAAAGATGGAATCCATATCGCTTGGGGTCTGAAAAAATCAGCTTGATCGAAATAATTCTTAAGATATACCGTTGAGTTTCAATGGGGAGGTAAAGACGGTAATAGTCCCTGATCCCCTGTTCTCGTATTTCATCGGCAAGGCCTACCTCGCCCATATTAAAGGCGGCAGCAACCAATGTCCATGATCCAAACTCTTTATAGAGGTCCTTGAAATATCTGATAGCTGCTTGGGTAGAGGCGAATATATTTCTTCGCTCATCAATCCGGCTATCGACGGCGAGGCCGTACTGACGGCCGGTGTTTTGCATGAATTGCCAGAAACCCATCGCCCCCTTTGGTGAGCCCGCGTGAGGTCGAAGGGCGCTCTCGGCAAGGGCGACATACTTAAGATCCGCCGGCATACCGTTCTTTTTTAACATTTCTTCGATATAAGGCAAATAGCGGCGAGAACGCTTTAACCAGAGGATGACCTGAGGCCGGTCCCAGAGAGTTAGAAGTAGTTCTTTCTCTAATCGTTCCCTAACCTCCTGAATTTCGAGAGGAACTCGTTCATTGCAAAGTTCCAAGGGGGTATCTAGCTTGAGAGAGGAAATTAGGGGAGGATCAGAGGACGATTTGGGTAGCGCATTAAAGTTAGTCGGCCACGAAAAAAGGAACCCTATGACGACCAAAACTGCGAGTAACCATTTCAAAAAACTAGTTTTTTTTAGATCGATCTTTTTCTGCACCTCGCGTTTACCTTTCATAATTGGCTAATATTTTAATGCCGTGCCGCAGCCTGTAAGGGCAACATTTTATTGACCCTAGAAATAATAAGGAGGCAATATTGAGGAAAGCGGGAAAGGGAAGCACATCGAGGTATCACAGATGCCCCCGCGCCTTGTCCAGAATTTCTCTGATATAGGGGAAAAGATAGACCTCCTCCGTGTCAAAAGAAGAAAGTCCACGGGCTAAAATTTTTATCTGATCCTCCACAGTTTTAGATCGATCGATAAAGACCTTAAAGGTGCCGTTGACTTTACAGAGCCCCCCGCGCACGGAAAAATCCTCTTCTCCCAGGTTTTGATAGACAATTTCCACACCGAGTCTCTCGGCAAGATCTTCAAGGTGTTCCAAAACCTGTGTAGACTGCATGCGCTGAGCCTCACCCCGAAGTCTGAGTGAGCTATCTTTTGGATAGTTCAAGAGCCATCTCAGGGAAAGGGATCATGTAAGATTTGCTGTTACCCTTTTTGCAAAGTGCCGTGCGTCTTCCAAATCCGACTCGTCCGGATGGAGGGCAGCACTTTTTGCCGTTTCAGCCCACGCTCGATGTTCCGGCTTTTTGATAAGGGCCTCAATAATCTTTGAATCTACCTTCCCTCGGCACCCAAAGGTACCAAGCACCTTTAATGTTGAGGCGAGGCTTGCGCCATGTTCGATGGCTGTGGTAGCAAGTTCCCCGCCGCGGAGCGATCCGTGAGTGGCAAATAAAGCTATCTTCTTGCCCGCAGGGATCTGCTTGATGAAATGTTCAACAGGGAGGGGGACGCTATGTGCATGGACGGGAAAACCGCAGATGATAATATCATATCCACTCGGATCTTTCACCTTTTCAACGGGCAAGATCTCCTTTTGAACCCCTATGGCTCCGTATATTGCCCGGGCTACCTTCTCTGTATTGCCGGTCTGCGTGAAATAGGTAACCAGAATCTTCATCGTAAGCCCCCTGTGGCGGATAATTCTGGAATAACTCTATCATAATTTTTAAATCTGTTCAATCTGTGCCTGCGGGAATTGAGCCGAGGGCATGCCATGGGTCATATATAAGTGGAGTGGACGGTGCACAGCAGGCACCAATTGCAGTTAGCTCACGGTATGCTTGAGTGCAATTGCCTTTTTATAGAGCTTTCGTATAGCTCAGCGTGCGACTGCCTGCACATTCCAAGGTGACAAAGATGCCAGCCATCTCTCACGCGCTTCCGCTGGAGGGTCTGCGTGCGAAGGCAGGGCTTTCAGGATCTTTTTCACGGGGGTCAGCTCGGACAAGATTGCGGCCACCACGATGTCCACCAGCGCGAGAGCATTGATACCTATTGTTGCCCAACGCCGAACTGAGTGGCAGAGGTGCGAATGATGACTAAAAAGAGTATACGCTACGATTGCGTTGCGGCAAACACGGCAGCCATCTCTCGCAGACGGGATTCCCTTTGTTCCTTTTCAGCAAAGGAGTCTTTATTATTACGATATTTGTTAATAATAATAGTATTTTTTGCCCTATAATTAGATCATGACAAGCTTTAATCTTTCCCTGTTCTAATTTATCAGCAGGCCTCACTCAACCTTACTTCCCGATGCAAAAGCGGGAAAAGATCATCTCCAAGACCTCTTCGGGTGTCGTCTGGCCCACGATCTCACCGAGGACAGAGAGGATCTGTTTGATCTCGAAGGCAGTTAGATCCCATGGTATCCCCCGCCTTCGCCCCTCCAAGGCCTCTTCCAGCGGGCCTTTCGTCCTCTCCAGCACCCTCTTGTGTCGTAGGTTGACGGGGACCAGCTCTTCTCCTCCCCTTTGCACCCTCCCGGTTACGATGGCGCCGACAATCCCCCTTTTCAACTCTTCAATCCCGTCCCCCCGCAGGGCGGATAGGGGATAGACATTCTTTATCCCTGTTGCCTTCTGTGCCTCCTCCGCCTCAATGCAGGGCGGAAGGTCTATCTTGTTGAGAACGAGGATGGCCCGCTTACCCTTCACTTCACGGAAGATACGCCGATCCTCCTCCTCCAGCGGACGGCTCCTGTCCACCACAAGGATGATGAGATGCGCCTCTGACAACTTTCCCCTGGCCAGCCGCACCCCTTCCTGCTCCACCTCATTCCGTGGCTCCCGCAATCCCGCCATATCCATAAGTCTGATAAGGATCCCCGATAGGTTTACCGCTTCTTCAATGACATCGGTAGTAGTACCGGGGACGGCAGTGACGATGGCTCGCTCCCTCTCCAGCACCAGGTTCAAGAGGGACGATTTGCCGACGTTGGTTTTCCCGACTATGGCCACCTTTACCCCCTGCCGGTAGATCTCCCCTTCTGCGTAGGCGCTGATCAACACCTCTATTTTAGCAAGGGTGTTTTGAAGCACCTCCACGATCCTTCCCGTCGAGGGTAGTTCAATATCCTCCTCAGGAAAATCGATATATGCCTCAATGGGGACGAGGACCCCTACGAGGCCCTCATGCAGCCGTGCAACCTCCTGGGCAAGCCTTCCTCGAAGCTGTTCCTCGGCCAGCCGAAGCCCCTCATCGGTCTTGGCCTGGATGATATCCAGGACTGCCTCGGCCTGGGAGAGGTCTATCCTCCCCGAGAGAAAGGCGCGCTTGGTGAACTCACCGGGCAAGGCCTCCCTGGCACCCGAGCGCAACACTACCTCGAGGACCCGCTGAAGGATCCCCACCCCCCCGTGGCAGTTGATCTCCACCACATCTTCTCTGGTATAGGTCTTGGGGGCGGCCATAAAGGCGAGGAGGACTTCATCGATGATCTTATCTTCTTCGGGATCGACGATATCCCCGTAGCGAATATGGTGGGAGGTGAGTGTTGCCGGCCCGCTCCGCGGCCGGAAGACCCTCTCCGCGATCCGCTTGGCCTCCGGACCGCTCATCCGCACAATGCCGATGCCACTTTCTCCATAAGGTGTGGCTATGGCGGCAATGGTATCAAGGTCATTGCACTGCAACACCATGCTCACAGAAACTTTCAGGGGAGAGAGGTGGCTTGAAGAAGCAAATAGCCTTTCAGTCCTGCGTATATGGGCAACGGCATGTTGGGCACTCCCCTCACAGGACGTATATGGCAAAACCCCTCGGAAATAGGTGTTTCACGTGGAACATCCTTTTACGATCCCCTTCTACGGGGGATGATCTTGATACTCTTCAGGCTCCCCTCCCCCTCACTCCTGGTTTCGAGGTCACGATCATGTTTCAGGGCGAGGTGTACGATCCTCCGATCACTTGCGCTCATAGGCTGTAGGCTGATGGGCCTCCCCGTGCTCTTGGCCTTTTCCCCCATCTGCCGCGACAGTCGTTCCAGGTTTTCCCTTCTCCTCTCGCGATATCTCTCGGTATCTATCACGATCACCTTCTTCTCTTCCAACTGCTTCCCCACAATCCTGCCCACGATATACTGGATAGCGTCCAAGGTCTGACCGTGCCGGCCAATCAGCAAGCCTGTCCCATCGCCCTTGATGTCCAAATAGATCGTTTCCCCATCAACCCGCCCCTGCACCCGAGAGGGTACGGCAATACCCGCAAGGATCCTTTCCAAGACCGTTTTTGCATAAGAGGGCGTGTCCTCGCCCGTCGCTGGCGCGGCCGCCAGCTTCTCCTCCTGCTCTGCCTGCACCGCTTTTAAACTCCCCCTCACCTTTACCCGCTTGTTTCCCATGAAACCGAAGATCCCGCGGGCCTTCTCTTCAATGACCTCAAACTCCAACTCTTCTCTCTTCTTGCCGAGTTCCTCACATATCCTTTCCATGGCTTCTTCGACGCTCTTGGCCTCAATCTCTATAGGCATCTCCCTGCCTCCTTACTTCTTCTTGTTGATGTAATATTGGTGTCCGATAGACAGGATATTGGTGACCAGCCAATAGAGGACCAGCCCAGAGGGGAAGTTCAGAAAGATAAAGGTAAAGAAGATAGGCATAAGAGACATCATCTTCATCTGGGTTGGGTCTGCGGAGACGGTGGTCATCTTTTGCTGAACGAACATAGTGGCGCCCATCAGCAGCGGGGTGATATACGTGGGGTCTTTATCAGCGAGGTCCCTGATCCACAGAATAAAGGGCGCGTGTCTGAGCTCGATAGCGCCAAGAAATGCCTGATACAGGGCAAAAAAGACCGGCATCTGCAGGAGCAGGGGGAGGCATCCCCCGAGGGGATTCACCTTGCGCCGCTTGTAAAGCTCCATGACTTCTCGGTTCAGTGCCTGCTTATCATCCTTATATTTCTGCTGAAGTCTCTTGACCTCCGGCTGCAGCTTCTGCATCTCCTTCATCTGCTCCTGGCTCTTATGGGTCAGGGGGGTAAAGACGACCTTGAGGAAGATGGCCAGGATGATGATATCGAGGCCATAGTTCCCCGTAAAGGTGTTGCTGAAGTGGAGGAGCCACACGATGGGAACGGCGAGGACATGCAGCCAGCCATACCGTGCGGCCTTCGTGGCCGTCGGGGTTATCTGCGAGAGGAGGTGAGAAACCTTCGGTCCCAAGAAGAAGGTGTATGAAACCCTTCCATTTGCCCCAGGGCTCAACGCCAGGGGGTTGAGCTGGGTGCTGTTGATGACGTTTTCCGGGGTACGTTTAATCTCCAGGCTCGTCCCCTTTGTGGATGGATAGATCAGGGCGAGGAAATAGTCTTCTTCCATGCCAAACCAATCTATCCCCTGGACAACAGTTTCTGCTCCCCCTATCTTCTTCGGTTTGATCTGCTTAAAGCCGCCGTCGGTATAATAGATAGGGCCGAAGAACCCGTATTTCTTATCTGTTTTTGGAATCGCCGCTGCCCACCCCAGCCCCAGCGTATCTTGGATTGAACCTCTGTTAGCAGGCGTGGAGATCACGACCTCCATATCCATACGATAGGTATCAGGGTAAAGGGTAAACCGTTTGTCAATCTGCCCCCCCTGTGGGGATCGCCAGCGGAAGGTAAGGGTCCGTGCCCCCTCCTGGTGAGTCAAGCTAAGCCCGCCTGCGGATGGAACAAAGGGTATCCCCTCGTCGTATCCAATACCTCCCTTTTTGAACGAGATCCCGAGCGGTAAATCACCCATGGCCACTGTGTTCACGATTTCGACTGGCTGAGGAGGGGTATCCTCTACCTTTTTCCCTTTAAAACCGAGGGCCCCCTTCACAAGATACTCAAGATTTTGCACAAACTTGCCCAGAGGGTGCATTGGGACCTTATCGCTATATTGTTTTAACTTCCAGCTCTTAAGTCTCCCCCCGTAGGTGGTAAAGGTGGCATTGTACAGGGGGGTATCGACGACTACATCTCGGTAGTCAACCTTCTCTGCCAATCGCCGCTGCCCAGTTACCACCCGCGGCAACTCCTTCTCCTGCTGAGCCTTTTCCCCCTCTTTATCCGCTGCCGCAATCTCCTTGGTCTGGGGAATTTCCTTTGGCGACTGCTTGATAAACAAGAACTGGTAGAGCACCACCAAGAGCAAAGAGAGTGTCAAGGCGATGATCAATCGCGTGTTCATTATACCGACCTCCTAACGTATCTGGGGTGCCAGCTGGCTATGGTACTGGATCGTAACCGCCGACGTGTAAAGGATGACATTTAAGAATTCTTTTGACCGAGAGAAGGGCCCCACGCCGCAGCCCATGAACCCTGATGGCCTCAAGGGCATAACTGGAACACGATGGGTAGAACCGACAGGTGGGGCCAAAGAGGGGGGAAACAAAGATTTTATACGCCTTGATGATCCCTATAACCGAATCCCTCCAGATAGGACGTTTACAGGGGAGCACTTCCACTCCTCTGGTTATCCTCCCTTCGAAGCTTCAAGAGGGCGCTCAGTTCATCTGCCACGTGGGCATACGGTAAGTCCTGGGCCCCCTTCTTGCCGACGATCATGTAGTCAGTAGAGCGAGGTAGCCTATCCTTGTTCCTGCGGAAGAATTCCCTCATCAATCTTTTTACCCTGTTTCTCTCTACGGCCTTCCCTAACTTTTTGCTTGCGACTGCACCCAATCGGGAAAATCCCTGATCGTTCTTTCTCGTGATGACCAGGAAATTTTTTGTATGCCTCCTCGTGCCCTCCTTGGCAATGGCCTCAAAGTCCTTCTTGCTTCTCAGGCGTTCTTCCCTTCGCAGTCTTTCATCTCTCTTTTGTCGCAGCATGGTTTATACCGCAAGCCGCTTCCTCCCCTTGGCCCTTCTGCGCTTCAATACCAGTCTTCCCCCCCTTGTACTCATCCTCTGCAAAAATCCATGTGTCCTCTTTCGGCTGATCGTACTTGGTTGATAGGTCCTCTTCATTTACGTTTCCCTAGACCTCCGCAGTTAAAAAATTTTTGAATAACTCATTAAATCATACCATCACCTCCATTGTCAAGCGCTGCCTCCGGGACCATGAGATCACAAAGCAAGACTGCGCGCAGAGGATAGTACCCCCTCAGTGACATAAAATGTCGCTTGACAAAGGCGGGGGGTTCATATAAGACATCCCGTTGTGAAGGCGGGAACCTATTGCAGAGGGTAGAGGGGAATACCCTGACAAGAAGCCTTCCATCATGTAAGGCAGACTAATAATTTAAAAAATTAGGGAAGGGAAAGGAGAGGGGACAATGTCGTATGATGCTACCAAGATGTCTGACTGGCAGATTGCCGAGGATTCAGAGAAGAAGATGCCGACTCCAGAGGAGTGGCGGGAGCGGTTGAACCTACAAAAGGATGAGATCATCCCCTACGGAAGACTGTGCAAGCTCGACTTTATGAAGATCATCGAGCGTCTCAAGAAAAAGCCCGACGGCAAGTATATTGAGGTAACCGCTATCACCCCCACACCACTCGGCGAGGGAAAAACAACGACCGCCATGGGTATCCTAGAGGGTATGGGCAAGCGGGGCAAGAACGTCGGCGGCTGTATACGCCAGCCCTCAGGCGGGCCTACAATGAATATCAAGGGGACTGCTGCCGGCGGCGGCAATGCCCTGCTCATCCCCATGACCGAGTTCTCCATGGGGCTCACCGGCGATATCAATGACTTAGTTAATGCCCATAACCTGGCGATGGTGGCCCTGACCGCCAGGATGCAGCACGAACGCAATTACGATGATGAAGAGCTGAAAAAGCGCACGGGGATGCGCCGCCTGGATATCGACCCTACCAGGGTGGAGATGGGCTGGATAATAGACTACTGCGCCCAGAGCCTGAGAAACATCATCATAGGCATGGGCGGCCGCATGGATGGCTTTCTGATGCAGTCCAAGTTCGGCATCGCCGTGAGCTCAGAGCTCATGGCCATGCTCTCCCTCGTCACGGATCTGGCAGACCTGCGCAAAAGGATGGATCAGATTACCGTTGCCTTCGATAAAAAGGGCAACCCCGTCACCACCGGCGACCTCGAGGTCGGAGGGGCCATGACCGCCTGGATGCGCAACACCATCAACCCGACCCTCTGTAGCACGGTGGAGTACCAGCCGTGCTTGGTGCATGCGGGCCCCTTTGCCAACATCGCCGTGGGCCAGTCATCCATCATCGGCGACCGCATCGCCCTCAAGATGTTTGATTACCATGTCACGGAGAGTGGTTTTGCCGCAGATATCGGTTTCGAGAAGTTCTGGAACGTCAAGTGCCGCTTCAGCGGCCTCAAGCCGCACGTGTCGGTGCTCACCACCACCATCAGGGCCCTCAAGATGCACGGCGGCGGCCCCAAGGTGGTGGCCGGTCTGCCCCTGCCCGATTCCTACACCAAGGAGGACCTGAAACTCCTGGAGAAGGGCATCCCCAACATGCTGCACCACATCAACACCATCAGGACCTCCGGCATGAACCCCGTGGTATGCATCAATGCCTTCCACACCGATACCAAAGAGGAGATCGCCCTGGTGCGCAAGGCAGCGGAGAAGGCCGGGGCCCGCTGTGCGCTCAGCGACCACTGGCTCAAGGGCGGAGATGGCGCCCTGGAGCTGGCCGATGCGGTGATGGAGGCCTGTGAGCAGAAGAGCGACTTCAAGTTCCTCTATCCAATGGAGATGAAGCTGAGAGAACGGGTCAATAAGATTGCCACGGTGGTCTATGGGGCTGACGGCGTATCGTGGACCCCTGATGCCGAGGCCAAGGCCAAGATGTTCGAAAAAGACCCCAAGTATGATGAATACGCCACCATGATGGTGAAGACCCATCTGAGCCTGACACACGATCCAGCCATTAAGGGCACCCCGAAGGGATGGACCCTGCCCATCCGCGACGTATTGATCTATTCCGGGGCCAAGTTCCTCTGCCCCTGTGCCGGCACCATCAGCCTCATGCCCGGCACCTCCTCGAGCCCTGCCTTCCGCAAGGTCGATGTGGACGTAAAAACGGGGTTGGTGAAGGGGCTTTTCTAGGTCCCGAGGGCAACGTCTTAAACGTAAGGCCAGGCATCATGCCTGGCCTTTTTTCTTGCCTTATCAGAAATATCTCACCACGGGTTCTATAAAGGTTGTTTTATTGTACTGTTTTTATTACAAATTGCCGGTTACCTCCTCTTTGCTGGGAAATCTCCCGCAGTTGAACTTGCCCTCTGGACAATATCCCAGGCGCTCGCACTTTGCCCCGCCGTTCTCAAAGACAGGGGGCAACTTCTCGCGACATATCTCCAACATCGTGGTGGCTAACGCCCGGATCTCCCACTGGGCCCGTTGGCAGCATCGTTGGGCGAAGAAATGCAACAGCTCTCTACAGTTCATGGTGACCACGATCTTGGTCTCCGCCGCCTGGGGGAGGACGAATCGCGCGTCTTCGTGGGCCCGCTCCCCAACCACACCCTTTTGACCGAGCCGAGCGAGGAGCTCCCGATAGCTCCGTTGGATCTCATCCATGCACCGCTCAAACTCCGTCCGCAAGGCCTCATCATCAACAATTGCAGGTGGAACGATGTAGCCAAACTCCTTCATGTCCACGTACCGCTGACTCTGCTGGGAATACGACGCCATTCGATATCTTACCAGTTGGTGCGTCAAGGCCCTGGAGACCCCCGCGATGGCAAAGGTGAACTTCACATGCTCCAGGGGGCTGTCGTGGCCGGAACGCATGACCTCCCTGATAAAGGCGGCCTTGCGCTCCTCGCTCCCATCCTCCTCCCACATATCCCCTGCCCAGCGGGATGCATAGCATTGACGAAAGGCCACATAGAGCAGGGAAAGCGGGTTTTCGCTCATCTCAAGAAGTTTTACCTGTAATCCCACCGGCGGCATCCTGTTTCCTTTCTTTTAGGCACCATGGTAACGCATTTAAAAAAACACTGCAAAGGCTTTTGTAGATGATCACCCGAGATATAACTGCCGTTTGGCGAACGCCTTCCCGAGGGACTTGCGTGCCCCCTCTAAAGCCTGTATCTTGATAAGCAATGAACCGTGTCGTGGTGACGGGCATAGGGGTTGTCAGCCCCATCGGGGTCGGCAAGGAAGAGTTCTGGCGCAGCTGCATGGAGGGTCGATCCGGCATCACACCCATCCAGGGTTTTGAGGTGAGTCACCTCCGTTCGAAACTGGGGCATCAGGTTGAGGATCCCGATTACCATCGCTACATCAAGACAGCCAATCTGCGCCGCATGGACCGCATCAGTCGCATGGTGACGGCCTCGGTGAAGCTCGCCATCCAAGACGCGGGCCTCCAGATGGAAGAGGAAGACAGCGAGCGTATAGGCATCATGATCGGGACAGGCCTCGGTAGCTCCCGGACGGTGGACCTCTTCTTCCGTGACCTGGTGCAAAAGGGCCCCCATGAGGTGGCGCCCCTCCTGTTTCAGACATCGGTCCCCAACGCCATCTGCAGCCACGCCTCCATCGAGTTTGGGATCAGGGGGATCAATACCACCTTCTCCCACAAAGAGGTCTCGGCCGAGAGTGCCCTTGTCTACGCCTTCAAGGCCCTGCGCCTCGGCAAGGCCGAGGTCGTCTTCGCCGGCGGGGGTGATGAGATCAGCGAGCCCTTGTACAACGTATATGCCACGTTGGGCACCCTCTCCCCCCAACGGTCTCCCTATCCGGAGGGGATGAGACCCTTCGATCGCACCAGAAACGGCATCGTGCTGGGTGAGGGTAGCGGCGTCTTGGTCATGGAGACCCTCGAGCATGCGCGCGCCCGCAGGGCCTCGCTCTATGCGGAGGTGGTGGGGTTCGGCATGGCGGGGGGTAGCGATGGGGTCTGGAGTTACGACACGGACGGCTCTCTCATGGCCAAGGCCATTTCGCAAGCCGTGGGAGATCACCCCCGCGCGGATTACATCTGCGCTGCAGCCAACTCCACCCAACCCTTGGATCTGGCCGAGACCAGGGCCATCAGAAGGGCCTTGGGCAAGCAAGCCGAGAAGATCTCCATTAGTGCCGTAAAGTCGATGATCGGGGAATTCGACGCCTCAGGGGGGATACGGGCGTGTGCCGCAGTCCTAACCATTCAGCAAGGGTCTATTCCTCCGACGATCAACTATAGAGAATCAGACCCGGAGTGCGACCTGGACTATACGACTACCGGTGCGGCAAAGAAAGAGGTGGAGCTCGCCCTGCTCAACGGCTCTGCCAACGGAGGGGCCCATATCTGCATCCTCTTCCAGAAGGTCTCCTAGGCTCGCCCCGCTCCGTTGTACTGCCCTCTCCTGTAATATCCTCCGTCGATACTTCACGGCAAACTGGCGTATATCTCCCGTAAGACCTCTTCGGCACCTTGGGCCAAGAGCTCCTCGGCCAATTGCTCCCCCAGCGTTTCCGGATCATCCCCCTGGGCCTCGGCACGAAAGAGCTGGGAGCCGTCAAGACGGGCTACCAACCCCCGCAAATGCAGCCTCCCCCCTTTCACCTCACCATAGGCAGCGATGGGGACCTGACACCCACCCTCCAACCTGCGCAGAAAGGCCCTCTCCCCCTGCACAGCCATGGTACTCTCCGGGTGGCTCAGAAAGGCGATCAGTTCGTTGACAGCTCCTTCTTCGCGGCACTCGATTCCTAGGGCCCCCTGACCGACAGCGGGAAGCATTATTGTGAAAGGAAGGGGTTCGGTAACCCGCTCCTCCAGCCCCATCCTGCGCACGCCGGCAGCGGCCAATATCACCGCGTCAAGGCCTGCGGTCTCCAGCCGCCTGATCCTGGTGTCCAAATTCCCCCGCAGGGAGATGACCTCCCACTGCGGGTTGATTGCCAAAAGCTGCGCCTTTCTCCTGAGCGAGGAGGTCCCAATCCTGGCTCCGGGGGGAAGCTGCTCCAACCCCTGCCCCTCACGGGAGATCAGCACATCCCGTGGGTCCTCTCGCGCTGTAATGGCTCCCAGGTGCAAGCCCGCGGGGAGTTCGGTGGGAACGTCCTTCATACTGTGCACGGCCAAGTCTATCTCCCGGCGCAAGAGGGCCTCTTCAATCTCCTTGACAAAAAGCCCTTTCCCCCCCACCTGGGCCAGGGGTACATCCGTGATCATATCCCCCGTGGTCCTGATGCGGACCACCTCAATAGAAAGGCCCGGATGCCTCTCCGCAATCCGCTCCCGCACCCACGCACTCTGTTGCAGGGCAAGCTTGCTCCCCCGCGTGCCGATCTTGATCTGCTTCACATCCCTCGCATCAGGGGTTTCCCCCGCTCCCTAAGATAGTCCTCAAAGATCTGGTTTGTCTCCCCGCACATGCAGGGGAAGTCGAAAAAATCGTGCGTGAAGGCGTGACTCTTATCTTGAGCACGTGCCACATGAACTCGATCTTTAATAACCACAAGACCCCCCTTTTGTCAAAGGGAAAGGTAGGTGAAGATCTTTAGTATCTACTCTACACGAGGCCTTCAGGCTCGCTTTTTGCGTCCATCTTTGCTACGATGTGGCCACAATCATTAACCGAAAGCAGCAGAGATGAAGGCGAGGATACGATTGCAGCTCATTTCACCAGCAGTGGAGGACAATGCCCCCATCCCCAGCCTCTCCATCGCCACGGTGGCTGCCCTCACTCCGCCTGATGTACAGATCTCCTTTAGCGACGACCTCATCAACCCCATAGACCTCGATAGAAAACCGAAGGCAGCGGATCTGGTGGGCATCACCTCCGCCACCAAAACCGCCCGCCGGGCCTACCAGATCGCCCGAGCCTACCGCGAACAGGGGATCCCCGTGATCCTGGGGGGGATTCACCCCACAGCCGTGCCCGCAGAGGCCCTGGAGCACTGTGATGCCGTAGTAGTTGGAGAGGCGGAGGAGAGCTGGCCCCGGCTCATCAGGGATTTCCAACGAGGCAACCTAGAACGGATCTACCAACAGGAAGGGTTCACGCCGCCGGACAAGATCCCTCCGGCACGGCATGACATCTACAACCCCAAAGACTACTTCCCCGTGACCCCCTTGCAGGCCACCCGTGGATGCCCGTATCTGTGCGACTTTTGTTCGGTGCGGCGATTCTTCGGCGGGACCTATCGCTACCGCCCACTCGAGCATGTCATCGCGGAGATCCGCTCTCTGCGGCATAAAGTAATTATGTTCGCCGATGACAACATCGTGGGCCACCCCCGTTATTCGCGAGACCTGCTCGAGGCCCTTATACCCCTGCGCAAGTGGTGGTTCAGCCAGGCCTCCCTGGCCGGGTTGGAGGATGAGGAAAAGATCAAGCTCATGGTGAAAAGCGGCTGTAAGGGAGTGCTCATCGGCTTTGAGTCCATCTCCGAGGAGAATATCAAGGCATCTCGAAAGTATCAGAATCGGCCGGCTGACTATCTGAAGATCATCCATAACCTGCACCGCCACGGCATAGCAATCTGGGCCTCTTTCTTGTTCGGTCTAGACCACGACGACAAGGGGATCTTCGAGCGGACGGTGCGCTTCGCCATCAAGGCCAAGTTTTTCTCGGTCAACTTCCCCATCCTCATGCCATACCCCGGCACCGCCATCTACGAAAGGCTCAAAGAGGAAGGGAGGCTGACCGACGATCGCTGGTGGCTTTTAGAAGATGAGGAGTCTCGCCCCCCCCACTTCCACCCCCGGGGAATGACGAGGGAAGAGCTCCTGGAAGGATGGGCGTGGACCTGGCGGGAGTACTATTCGTACCCCGCCATCCTCAAGAGGTTTCAGTGGGAGTACCCTCCTACCCTGGCCAACAAGGTCATCTATTTCCCCTTCAATCTCGTTGAGCATCGTTTTGTCCGAAAAAAGGTCCTCGGCGGAGAGCGCCTCAGGTGGACAAAACTCCCCTGGCGAAGCAGAAGGGCTAAAAAATAATCTCTGCCTTCAGTCTTTAATAAAAAGGGCCTCCTTTCCCCTGCCGGAACACTGCGCAAAAGAGTCCTTGTATTGCGAGAAAATGGTTACTATAATAAGCTAAACATTTAATACGTTGCCTTTCCTCTCTATAAAAAATCACCATAAAGCACAAGGAGGGATCTGATGAAAACAAAAAAGACTATTCTCAACATAGCCTTGGCAAGTCTAGGTATTTTTCTTGCTCTCCTTGTAACCGGTTGCTATGAGGGGTCTGTCGGTCCGGACGGGGCAATGCTCAAGCAATATCTACCGCCGGAAAAACTGAAGGAATTAGTCGATAAGCCGGACAGTTCAATTTGGATCATCGACGTCCGCCCTGCCTCTGCATATCAGAAGGGCCACATCCCCACGGCCAAGTCATTCCCCTCCTCCACTATACTCACCCGTCTGGGTGAGCTGCCCAAGGACAAATACCTTATTTTGTACTGTGAGACCGGTGCCCGCGCCCATGGTGTTTTTAAGAAGTTGGAGAAGCAGGGATACACCCGGCTCATGGTCTGGGGGGGCGTTTCACGATGGCCCTATGAATTGGTAAAGGGGGCACAATAATCTATTGATCTGCCATACGGAAGATAAGGAATCAAGGAGGACACGAGGTTGAATAAGAGATGGTGGGTGATCTTTCTCCTCCCCATCCTGATGCTGGGATGCTCAGGAGGGGGCAGTAGCGGCCTGCAGGGGTTCCTTCCCTCCTCTGTCAAGGCGCAGGGGATCAAGATCAAAAAAGATGGTGAGTCCCGGCTCTACGATGGTAAAAAGCTCTTCGACTACATGGACGGGGGCGCAGAGCTCTATTACGAATATGGTTTTGAGCAGGCGTGCGTACAGCGGTATAAGGCCAAAGAGGGGGAGGTCACCGTGGAGATCTACCAGATGGACACCCCGGCCTATGCCTACGGGGTCTATACCTTCGACACCCAGGGTGAGCACCCCCTTATAGGGCAGGATGCCACCTATGCGCGCGGGCTTTTGTCCTTTTGGAAGGGGAGGTATTGCGTGCGAGCCTTATCCGAGAACGAGCAGTTCAAGGATATCCTCCTGGCCTTGGGGCAGGCCATCGCCAAGAAGATCCCCCAGGAAGGGGAACGACCCGCTATCCTCGCCTTCCTCCCCCCCCAATGGGTGGTAGCGGATTCCCTGCTCTATTTCCGGGGGCAGATCGCCCTCAACAACGGCTATTTCCTCTCCAATCAAGATGTACTCTTTTTGAGCAAGGGCGCTGAAGGTATCACCTTTCTCTATAAACCAGAGGCACAACCCCTCAGGGTCATCATGGTGCGCTATGCGGGCCGTCCCCAGGCCATGGAGGCCTTTAAATCCCTCCGGTCATCCGGGGTCATCAAGCAGGGTGCTTTAAAAGAAGGGCTTTTTCTGGGCAAGAGCAGGAAGGGATACGGAGGGGCTTTGCTGTCGGAGGATATCGTCGTCCTGGTCCTCGACGGGAAAAGCCGCGAGACCGTGACCAGGGCCTTGCGGTCCCTGCCATACAGGGGGGGGCAAGGATGAAGCGTGTTGCTCTGGGTATCGCGTTGGGCGCAGCCGCCGGTGTGATCGGGATCTTGGCCTATGAGCTGACTGATCAACAGGTCGCCGGTTGGGTGGTCACCGGCGTACTCCTCGGGGTCGTTGCCCAGCTCCCGCTCCGTGCCAAAGGGAGCTGGCTTTGGTGGGGCATGCTGGGAGGAGGCATCATCCTTGCCACCTGGCTTGTGGGGCGGGTTGTACAATATCCCGTCTTAATCGCCTGGCCCCTCTTAGGGGCGGTCTTCGGCTGCCTCGCCCCCTCTAAGGGGTTGGGAAGGAGGATCGGCGGGGGTGCCATCGGCCTTATCGCAGGTCTTTTGGGCATGGGGATTTTGCCCCTGATCACCCAGGCCCTCCTGCCGATGCTCAACCTGCCCACTACCTTTGACTATGATGTGGATGTGCTCGGGCTGGTGGTGGTTGGAGGCTTTATCGGGGGGACCACGGTCTGGCTCAAGGGAGATGAGGGGAAGATCGCCAAAAAAAACAAAAGGAGAATCACCGCACGTGGGAAAAAGAGATAAC
>Ga0184616_10000048_pt1 | contig 21468 bp, 14 predicted proteins | sample PLM4_90_coex_FD_133145 | JGI IMG/M metagenome (GOLD analysis project Ga0184616, IMG submission 133145) | Groundwater sediment microbial communities from an aquifer in East River, Colorado, USA - PLM4_90_coex | ecosystem: Environmental > Terrestrial > Soil > Riparian zone | place: USA: East...
ATGCGTCTTTTGTCTTTATGCGGCGTTGAAATTCTGCTCGGAATGCTCATGTACTGCCGTGTACACTGCGCTTCCTCGCAGAATTTCGCCTTGCCTAAAGACAAAATCCACTATTTTTAGAGGCACCCCTGTGGTTAGATTCTGCCTAGTTTGTTACCGTCAAACTATCCTTCAAAATCTTGGGTGTGACAAACATCAACAGCTCGCGCTTGTCATCTACGTTACGGGTGGTCCGGAACAGAGCGCCGATGCCGGGCAAGTCGCCAAGCAGCGGCACCCGGTCTACCTCTTTACTATCGGTCTGCTCATAGACACCGCCCAGCACCACGGTTTCACCGTTGTCCACCAGCACCTGGGTGACTACCTCGCGGGTATCTATGCTCGGCACCAGTGAGCCCAATAGTTGTATCGTCTGGCCGACCGTGTCTTTCTTCAAGGAAAGATCCATGATGATGTGATCGTCGGGCGTGATCTGCGGTTTGACCTTGAGCTCCAACACCGCCTTCCTGAACGTGATGGTCGTGGCGCCGCTGGAGCTGGCCTGCAGATACGGAATCTCCACGCCCTGTTCGATACTGGCCTCCTTCTGGTTGGAGGTGACCACGCGCGGGTTGGAGAGCACCTCGCCGCGCTTTTCCTGTTGCAGCGCGGAGAGTTCCAGATCGAGCAGAATGTTGGAGCCCAGGATGGCGAACGCGATTTGTCCTGCGGGGTTGGACACCGGCAGGTTGACGTTCAGCCGGTTGTCGGGGTTGGGTAACACCGGAATGATTCTCGGGATATTGCTTGTGGGGCCGGACGGTAACTCCACCGGGAAGGGCTGGCCACTGTTGCGTATATTGGTCACAGCGCTATCCACAGTATTGTTGGTTCCCGCCAAGGTTCCGCTGGTGGTGAGAATGCCGTCATTGCCGTTTTTCCTTACCCCGGTGACGCCGAAGCGCACGCCCAAATTTTTGCTGAAGTCGTTGTTGGCGATCACGATGCGCGATTCAATCAACACCTGCCGCTGTGGGATGTCGAGAGTAAGCACCAGTTTGCGGACCTCCACGAGCTTATCGGCGGTGTCCTGCACCAGCAGGGTGTTGGTGCGGTCGTCTATGGTGACGTTGCCGCGCACCGACAACAGCGAATTTTCCTTCGACTTGAGTAAGGCAGCGAGATCAGAGGCCTTGGCGTAATTGACGTGGATGAACTCGGAGCGCAATGGCGCAAGCTCCGCCACCTGCTTTTGTGACTCGAGTTCAAGTTTTTCGCGCGCCGCAATCTCCTCGGTGGGCGCGACTTGAATGACATTACCGGTCTGTCGCATCCCCAGCCCTTTGCTCTTCAGGATGATGTCCAGAGCCTGATCCCAAGGTACGTTTTTAAGGCGCAGGGTCACGTTGCCCTGCACCGAATCGCTCACCACCATATTGAGGCTGGTGAAGTCGGCGATCAATTGCAGCACCGCACGCACGTCTATGCTCTGGAAGTTTAGCGAGAGTTTTTCGCCGGTGTAGCCGAGCTTCTCCTTCTTCGCGGCCTCCTGCTCGGCCTTGGTGAGCGGCTTTACCTCGATGGTGTAGAGATTGCCGGCCTGATAGGCGAGGTGATCGTATTCGCCGCTGGGCGTGATCTCCATATGCACGTTTTTGCCCCGGGCGCTGGTCTCCACGGTCTTTACCGGGGTGGCGAAATCGGTCACATCGAGGCGGCGCTCCAGGGATTCGGGTAACGAACTGTTGGCGAAGTCCACCAGTATCTTGCCCCCCTGTTCGCGGATGTCCACGCCGGTGGCCGGATCCGACAAGGTGACGACCACGCGGCCCTCGCCCTTTTCGCCGCGCCGGAAGTCAATATTTTCCAAACCGCGCCCGGCCGGGGCACTTGCCTGCGGGCGTGCTGTGGCCGCGGGTTGAGCCGCAGGGGCGGTCTGCGCCACCGCAGTGGCGGGCGCTTCACCGCCCGCGCTGCCGCCCAGGGTGAGATAGACACTGTTGCCCTCGATACGGGTTTCATACGGCGCCAACTGAACCAGATTCAACACGATGCGGGTGCGCCCTTTGGCCTCCACCGCGTTAATGCTGCGGGCGATGCCCACCCCGATCTGCTGGCTCTTTTGCGCGAGCCCCAGCGTGGTGTTGGGGAAGTCCAGGGCGATGCGCGCCGGATTATCTATAGTGAAGCTGATCGGCTGCGCCGGCGGGCCTGACAGGGTGAGCTTGATCTCAACGCGATCGCCGGGGAGCGATGTGTAACTGATGTCCTGCAGCGTGTTGGCGGCGGGGGTGGTTTCCTCCGCAAGCACCCAGGCGCTCGGCAGCCACAGGCTGATCAGTAGAGACACATAGTAGAGCACCCGGCGTGCCGGGCGGCTGTTTTCTGTAGCAGAATTATTCATATTCATTTCTTTTGCTCCCCTGCCGATTCTTCGCTTAAGGCCAAAGAGGCTTGCCGTTCTATCCAGCCCCCCTGCCCGTCTTCTACGATTTCAGTCAATTCGATGAGTTCGTCCGAGATGTGTGTGATCTTGCCGTTATTCTGTCCCAGATAATTGCCGGGCTGGACGCGGTAGATGGCCCCGTCGGGCGCTTTCACGATGGACCATTTACCCCCGCTGCGCTCCAGCGAGCCCACCAGGCGGAGGGCGTCGAGGGGGAATTCTTCCAGCGCCTCCTTGGGACGGCTAACATCCGGTTTGAGCCCGTCGCCTGCGGTCTGCGTCCGCGATTCGTCAGGGACCACCGGCGGTGTAAAGGGGTCGCGCAGATTGGTAACGGTGTAGGCGAAGGTCTCGTAAGGCTTGATGATCGGCATCGGCTCGATGGGGCCCTTGGGGCGCGCCTTCACCTGCTCGATATAGCTTTGCAGATCTTCGGTATTGTTACCGCAGCCCGTCAACAGCCCGCCGAGCAACGCGACACCCAAGGCGATGCGGCAACTCACGGGTTGGCCCCCTTGTTTTTATCTGCGTCGGTCGGGACGGAGCCCTCTTCGAGGTAGCGATAGGTCTTGGTGACGATCTCCATGACCAGCTTGTCGTTCTTGTCCTGATTTTGCTGGGCGCCTGGGGGATGTATGGCAATATCGTGCATCGTGACGATGCGCGGCAGCGCCGCCACACCGCTCACAAAGGCGCCAAATTGATGGTAATTGCCGGTGACGCGGATGTTGATCGGCAGCTCGGCGTAAAAATCCTTGGGCGTCTCGTCCTTGGGGCTGAATAACTCGAATTCGAGTCCGCTGGCCAGGCCCGTCTGGGAGATGTCCACCAGCAGGTCCGCGACCTCCGCCTTGCTCGGCAGTTGCCGCAGCATCAGGCCAAAGGAGGCGTTCATCTCATCCAACTGCTGCTTGTAGGCGTCCAGATTGACGGCCTTGGCCTGCTTGGTTTCGAAGGACTGTTTAAGCTCTTGTTCCTTGACCCTGGCCTGTTCCAGCGCCTCCTGCTGGCCTTTTGTATCGAACCAGTAGCCCGCCCCCAGAATCACCAGACAGATCACACCGATGGCGACACCCTTGGCAGCCGGCGGCCAACCGCCGATATTGTGGAAATCCAGATCATTGAAATCGGAAAGGTTCATGGCTTGGCCGCCTGATCCGCTTTGGCGGACTCTTTGGATTGATTTTCCTGGCCCGGCTGGGTTTGCGTCACCCGCAGTGTGTAGCGGGTGGTGCGTATCTTGTCCTTCTCGTTGGTCTCGATCACATCCAGGACCGGGTTCTCCAGCCACGGTGAATCATCGAGATTTTTCATAAGGGCCGATACCCGCGCGTTGGACTGGGCGATGCCCTCCAGGGTCAAGGCGGCGCCCTGCATCTTGGCACTGGTGTAATACACACCCTCCGGCAGATTCTTGATTAACTCGTCCATAAGATGCACGGTGAGTGGCCGGCTGGTCTGGAGCTGCTGGATAATATTCATTCGCGCGAGCAGGTTGGAGCGCTGCGTGTCGAGGCTCTGGATCTCCTTGATCTTGGTGTCCAGTTGCGCAATTTCCTGGTTGAGGATCTGGTTGCGGCCCTCCTGGTTGCTGATGAGGGCGCCGATATGGATATGCACGTACGCAATGATCACGCCGGTCAGCACCACGGCGCCGATGCCGATGGACATAAACTGCCGCTCGCTCTCTTTGCGCCGGGCCTCGCGCCAAGGGAGCAGGTTAATGCGCGTGTTCATGCCTCGAAGCTCCGCATGGCGAGCCCGCAGGCCGTGAGCAGGATCGGCGCGTCGCTCTTGAGGGCCTTGGCGTCCACCCGCGAGGCGACGGTCATCCCGGTAAACGGGTTGGCGACCGAAGCCGGGGTGCCGGTGGTGTTCTCAACCAGCGCCGCGAGCCCGGGCAGCAAGGCAGTACCGCCGGCCAGCAGGATGTGGTCTACGTTGTGGTAAGGGCTGGAAGACAAAAAGAACTGCAAAGAGCGGCTGACGTGTTGGGCGACGGCCTCCTTGAAGGGCTCCAGCACCTCGCTGGGGTAATCGGGGGGCAACCCGCCGCCGCCCTGGCGAACGGCCTTGACGGCCTCCTCCGGGCTCAGGCCGTAACGGCTCTGCACCGCCTCGATGAGCTGCTTGTTGCCGAAGCTCTGTTCGCGGCTGTAGACGAGCTTGAGCTTGTCGAGCACGTGGATGCCGCTGGTGGTCGCGCCGAGGTCCACCACGGCAATGACTTGGTTCGCGCCCTTGGGCAGGGCCTGGCCGAGCAGAGAGATGAGGTGTTCTGCGGTGTAGGCCTCGATGTCCACCACTCGGGTGGTAAGCCCGCCCAGTTCGATCGCCGCTACACGTGTATCCACGTTTTCACTGCGCGAGGCGGCCAGCAGAACTTCAACCATGTTGGGATCGCGCGGTGCGGGGCCTAATACCTGAAAATCCAGATTCACGTCTTCAAGGGGGTAAGGGATGTATTGACCGGCTTCCAGTTCGATCTGGGTGGCCATTTCCTCGTCGGTCAAGCCGGCGGGCATATAGATAGTCTTGGTGATGACCGCCGAGCCCGACACCGCTACCGCGGCATTTTTGACGCGAGTGCGGGCGCGCTTGACCGCACGGCTGATGCCGGCGCCCACGGCCTCGACGTTGACAATGTTTTTTTCAACGACGGCGCCTGCCGCAAGAGGCTCCACGGCATAGCTCTCTACCCTGTAACGATCCCCGTTGCGGCTTAGCTCTAGCAGTTTTACAGCGGTAGAGCTAATATCCAACCCTAGGATAGTTGGCGTTTTTTGAAAGAAGAGTGGCACCCGATTTTTCCTATGTTATACCCATAGTTACATGCCATATATAGTCTAATTTGTTAACTACCGTTCTTAACTATAAGCGATTAAAATAAAAAATCAACTAATTTTTAATACATTCCCGCAGCGTACTGCGGGCACAAAGCGATAGGGTTTCCAAAGGGGAGAAGCGCAGCCTTGTACGTTTTCGCATCCTGCTTCGCGTACAAGTCCAGGGCGGGCATCCTTGTCCGCCCGCTCGATGCTGCACATCTCGCCCCCTTTGGTCGCCTTCGCGGGTTTACCCCGCGAAGAGCGAAATTCCAATTAACTCTGCCATAATGGGTCACTCCCACGCGGCCATGCCCGAGGCTAGTCCTCGTCATTATGAACATATTCTTTAAGGCAGCCGGTTTTGTCCTCGCCACCCTGTTCGGGGTGTTTACCTTGGCCATTATCGCTGCGGCGCTCGGTTATTTATATCTGGAACCACAGCTCCCGCCCATCGCTCACCTGAAGGACGTGCGTATGCAAGTTCCGCTCCATGTCTATGCCCATGACGGGAGCTTGATGGCGGAATTCGGCGAAATGCGGCGCATCCCGGTGAAGATCGAGCAGGTGCCGCCGTTGCTCCTGCAGGCGGTGCTAGCCGCCGAGGACGACCGTTTTTATGAACACCCGGGCGTGGATTACCGCGGCCTGCTGCGCGCCTCCAGCCAGTTGCTGCTGACCGGCGAGAAAAAGCAGGGCGGCAGCACCATCACCATGCAGGTGGCGCGCAATTTCTTTCTCGGCAGCGAAAAGACCTATCTGCGCAAACTCAAGGAGATCCTGCTCGCCCTCAAGATCGAACACGAACTCAGCAAGCCGGAAATCCTGGAACTCTATTTGAACAAGATCTACCTCGGCAATCGTTCCTACGGAGTGGCCGCAGCAGCGCAGTTTTATTACGGTACGACGATAGACAAGCTGAGCGTGGCGCAGATGGCGATGATTGCCGGGTTGCCCAAGGCCCCCTCCAAATACAACCCGATCGTCAATCTGGTGCGTGCGACCGAAAGGCGTAATTACATCCTGGAACGTATGTACGGCTTAGGCTTTCTGAAGGAAGACGCCTACCGCTCGGCCCTCGCCGAAACCGAAACCGCGAGCCGCCATATACAGGCTATCGCCGTCGAGGCGCCTTATATGGCGGAGATGGTGCGCGCCGATATGGTCGCGCGCTACGGCGAGGAGGCCTATACCGGCGGCTATGCGGTCTACACGACCATGGAGCCTCGCCTGCAAACGGCCGCCAATGCGGCGCTGCGCGCAGCGTTGCTGGAATACGATGCCCGCCACGGTTACCGGAAACCGCTGCCGCATGTGGATCTGCCGGCGGGGGGCGGGCCTGCGCAGTGGGCTGAGATCCTGCAGGAACATGTGGAAATCGGTGGGCTGCCGGCGGCGCTGGTGGTTAAGGTCGAGGGTAAGAGCGCGCGCGCGTATCTCTCCAATAAGGGGGAAGTCGAGTTGCCTTGGGAGGCGATGTCATGGGCGCGGCCTTATGTCAACGAGAACCGCATGGGACCGAGCCCTAAGTCGGCGGCGGAGATCCTGGCGGTGGGCGACATCGTGCGCGTCCAGCCGCTGCCGGAGGGTAAATGGCGCCTGGCGCAGGCGCCCGCCGTGCAGGGGGCGTTCGTCGCGCTCAACCCCAACAACGGCGCCATCAGCGCGTTGGTCGGGGGGTTGGATTTTTATCAAAGCAGCTTTAACCGCGCTATTCAGGCTGACCGCCAGCCGGGTTCCAGCTTCAAGCCGTTTGTCTATTCCGCCGCGCTGGAGAAGGGGTTTACCCCTGCGACAATGGTGAACGACGCCCCGGTGGTCATCGAGGGGGCGAGCCTGGGCGAAGACTGGCGTCCCGAAAATTATGGCCGGGATTTCCTCGGCCCGATCCCGTTGCGCAAGGCCTTGGCGTTATCGCGCAACCTGGTCTCGATCCGGGTGCTGCGCGCCTTGGGGATCGAGTACGCCCGAGATTATGTCACCCGCTTCGGGTTCAAGTCCGACCGGCTGCCGCAAGGTTTGTCGCTGGCGCTGGGCAGCGGTGTCGTCACCCCGCTGGAGATGGTGAAGGGCTTTAGCGTCTTCGCCAGCGGCGGCTACCGCGTGGAGCCGTATTTCATCGAGCGTATCGAGGGCCCGGAGGGAAAGATTTTGATGCAGGCCCAGCCCCTGACGGCCTGTCAGGACTGCGCCAGCCAGGGAGGGCTTAGTGTCGCGGGAGGCAGGCCGCCGGGAGCGACTGACGTACAGGGAAGTACTAATGTCGCGGGAGGCAGGACGCCGGGAGCGACCGCCCCCGACCCCGTCGAGGCGACGCCCGTCGGCCTTGAGGATCAGTTGCAGGCGGACATCCGCGCCGAAGAGAGAGGCACGCCGCCGGCAACACAGAATGCCGTTGTTGCACCCCTGGCAGCGCCCGGTGCAGGCGGCCGCACCGCGCCCCGCGTCATCAGCGCCGAGAATGCCTACCTCATGACCTCGATGTTGCAGGATGTCATCCGCAAGGGCACGGGCCGCAAGGCGCTGGCACTCAAACGTGGTGATATCGCGGGCAAGACCGGCACCACCAACGAACAGCGCGACGCCTGGTTCGCGGGCTTTACCCCCAGCCTGGTGGCGGTCAGTTGGGTGGGCTTCGATAACCATACCCCGTTGGGCGATCAGGAGACCGGCGGCCATGCCGCATTGCCGATGTGGATGCAGTTTATGGGGGAGGCCCTCAAGGATATGCCAGAGAGCGCCTTGCCCCAGCCGCCCGGCATCGTCACTGCACGTATCAACCCGGCGACCGGACTGCTTGCCGCCGACAATGATCCCGATGGCGTCCCCGAATTCTTTATGAACGGCTTTGTGCCCCTGCAGCAGTCGGGCACGGGCGCCGCCACAGGTGGCCCGGCCGGCGGATCGGAAATTTTGTTTTAAGTGTGCACTTTGAAGATCAATAAAATATCACCATAGAGGGTGCAGAGGAACAACATGAAAATGGTTTGTTTCTCCTCCGGCCCTCAGCGGTGAAACTTTTCGGCGAATGGAATCACATCCCTGATTATGACTATCCATCAGCGCGACAAACGGATGCGGCAGTACATCGCCCTGGAGGCGGCGCGGCTCATGGCGGAGCACGGCATCGCCGATTATTATGCCGCCAAACGCAAGGCTGCACAGCAATTGGGCGCGCCGGATACCCGCAACATGCCGAGTAATCAGGAGATCGAAGAAGCTCTCCAGGACTATCAGCGCCTGTTCAAGGCCGCCAGCCAGCCACAGCGGCTGAAACAGCTACGCGCAGCGGCCCAACACTTCATGGGCATGTTCGAGGCGTTTCAGCCCCGCCTGGTCGGATCGGTACTGAGCGGCACGGCTGGCGATCATTCGGATGTCAATCTGCACCTGTTCACGGACAGCACGGAGGAGGTCGGTTTTTTTCTCATACAGGAAGAGATCCCGTTTCAAACCGGGGAGAGGTGGTTGCGGTCGGATAGTACGGCGTCGCCCCAGGCGCTTCCTACCTATAGATTCATGGCCGGAGAGGTCGCCATAGATTTGACAGTGTTCCCCCTGGTCGGGATCCGGCAGGCGCCGCGCAGCCCGGTTGATGGACGCCCTATGCGGCGGGCATCTTTGGCGGCGGTCATCAAGCTGAGCGAGGAGGGGGTCTATGAAAAGGGTTACTTGTCACTTTCCTAGCGGGCTGAGGCAAAGCTTGGCTTGCAGGCTCAAAAGCGAGTATTTATGCCCTTTCCTGAGGCTGCTCAGGGTTTGCTTGTACACAGTCTAACGTGTGCTTCACGTAATGATTACACGCCAGTGCAGGACGCCCGGTCTTGTATTTGTAACTCACTGATTTATATAATTATTATAGAACAGTATAAATTATGTCCATTTTGTTACAAAGTGAGGGATGGTGCGGCTTGGCAAAATATTACCCCATGTCATCCACAAAGTTATCCACAGTTTTTGTGGATAAATATTAATCTGTTGGTTAGACATAAACTTAGCTAATTTTGGTCACGAAATTCCTCAAACAAACCACTCAACTCGATACCCGCCCAGGGTGTCTCCGGGTGGACGATTCCGGCCGGTAATGCCTCGCTCGTTGACCATAATCCAGGTCGCCGTGCCTGCTCCGTTACGTCATACTTTTGACTATTTACCCCCGAAGGGGGGTGACTCTATGAGCTTGGTAAGAGGCATGAGGGTCAAGGTACCCTTTGGCCGCGGTACCGCGGTGGGTGTGGTGATGGCGGTCGTTCAGGGCAGTCGGATTGCCTCCCACCGCCTCAAGCCGGTGCTGAGCATACTGGATAAGGAGCCCCTGTTGCCTGCGGTTCAGCTCGATCTGTTGCAGTGGGCAAGTAGTTATTATCAGCACCCCATCGGCGAGGTAATTGCGAGCGCCTTGCCCGCGCCGTTGCGCCAGGGCCGCCCGGCAGAAGTGCGAGTGAGGCGTGAGGCGTTAGGCGTTAGGCGCGACGATGCCTCACCCCTCACCCCTCACGCCTCACCCGTTTCGCCACTACTGAACCCAGCCCAACGGCAAGCAGTAGAGGCCGTGAACGCCGCCCAAGGTTTTCAGGCCTTTTTGCTGGACGGCGTGACCGGCAGCGGCAAGACGGAGGTGTATCTGTGTGTCATCGAGCAGGTCATCGCCGCCGGCCGTCAGGCACTGGTGCTGGTGCCCGAGATCGGCCTCACCCCGCAATTGGTGGAGCGCTTCACCGAACGTTTTAACAGCGACGTACAGGGACGTACTAGTGTCGCAGGAGGCAGGATGCCGGGAGCGACCACGGTGGCGGTGCTGCACTCCGGCCTCACCGATCAGGAACGGCTCAAGGCCTGGCTGATGGCGCAGAGCGGCGAGGCGGCTGTGGTGCTGGGCACACGTTCGGCGGTGTTCACGCCGATGAGCAGGCTGGGGGTGATTGTGGTGGATGAGGAGCACGACCTCTCCTACAAACAACAGGAGGGGTTTCGCTACCACGCCCGCGATGTCGCGGTGCTGCGTGCGCAGCGCGCGGGTATCCCAATCGTGCTCGGTTCGGCGACCCCCGCGCTGGAAAGTCTCTATAACGCCGAGCAGGGCCGCTACCGGCGGCTGGTGTTACCGGAGCGTACCGCTGTCGCTCAACATAACGACGTCACGGTGGTGGACAGGCGGCGCGCGCCCGCCGATGGGGTGCTGTCGCAGCCGCTGCTGGCCTTAATGCGGCAACACCTGGAGCGCGGGGAACAGGTGCTGTTGTTTCTGAACCGGCGCGGCTATGCCCCGACCCTGCTCTGCGATCGCTGTGGGTGGGTGGCGCGCTGTGCGCGTTGCGAGGTGCGTATGGTTTTGCATCAACAGCGGCGCTTGCTGCGCTGTCACCACTGCGGGGCCGAGCGCGCCGCAGAACAGCAGTGTCCGGATTGCGCGGGAACAGCGTTGCGCCCCCTGGGTCACGGCACGGAGCGCGCGGAAGAAATACTGGCGCGGCACTTCCCGAACACCGGACTGATCCGCATAGACCGCGACAGCACCCGCCGCAAGGGTTCCTTGCAGGAAATGCTGGACGGTGTGCATAGCGGCCGCAGTCAAATTCTCATCGGCACACAAATGCTGGCCAAGGGCCATCACTTTCCGAACGTGACCCTGGCCGGCATCCTCGATGCCGATCAAGGTCTCTATGGTGTGGATTTCCACGCAAGCGAGAGGATGGCGCAGACTATTATCCAAGTCGCCGGGCGGTCGGGCCGCAGCGACAAGCCCGGCGCGGTGGTGATACAGACCCATCACCCCGATCACCCTCTGCTGCAAACCTTGTTGACGCGCGGCTATCACGCCTTTGCCACGGCCGCCCTCGACGAGCGCCGCCAGGCGGGTCTGCCACCCTATAGCGTGATGGCCTTGCTGCGCGCCGAGGCGGTGAGCCGCAGTGCGCCGGAGGCCTTCTTGAACCAGGCCCGCGCGGAAGCAGAGACGCTGCTGACCAAGGGCGTGCAGTTACTCGGCCCACTGCCCGCGCCGATGGAGAAGCGGGCGGGGCGCTATCGCGCCCAGTTGTTATTACAGTCCCCGCGCCGCGCGGAGTTGCAGCGCCTGTTACAGGCCTGGATACCCCTGCTGGAAAAACTCAAGCTCGCACGCAAGGTGCGCTGGTCGCTGGATGTGGACCCGATGGAGATGCTTTAGGGCGCCTCTAAAAATACGTCTTTTGCTTTTTTGGCCGACCTTCGTTATCACTCTAAAACAGCACACTATCACGCCTTGGTGTAGAATTCGCGCTTCCCGAAGTGACTAACCAAGGCGTATCTTGAAACACTCCATCCAGAACCTGCTCACGCGCGCTATTTCCACGCTGCAAACCGACGGCCTGCTGCCCGAAAAGAGTGACATCCGGGCGGAGGTCGAGCGCGCCCGCGACAAGCAGCACGGCGACTTCGCCAGCACTGTGGCGCTCGGTCTTGCCAAGACCGCGCAGCGCAAGCCGCGCGAACTGGCGGAGCTGATCGTCGGGCGTCTGCCGCACTCCGAGATGATCGCCAAGGTCGAGATCGCAGGGCCGGGCTTCATCAATTTCTTTCTGACACCGGCTGCGTTTCAGATTGTCGTTGGCGAGATCCTCGATCGCGGTGAGGCATATGGGCTAGGCACGCTGGGGCAGGGGACATCGGTGCAGATCGAGTTCGTCTCGGCCAATCCCAACGGGCCGCTGCACGTAGGCCACGGGCGCGGCGCGGCGATCGGCAGTGCGCTGGCCAACCTGCTGGAGGCCGCCGGTTACAAAGTCTACCGCGAATACTATGTCAACGACGCCGGGCGGCAGATGGATATCCTCACGGTCAGCATCTGGCTGCGTTATCTGGAACTGCTCGGCGAGCCGGTGACGTTTCCCGCCAACGGTTATAAGGGTGATTACGTCTTCGACATCGCGCGCGCTCTGCAAACTGAGCATAGCGCGGCGTTATGTCACCCGGTGAGCGAGGTGACGAAAGACTTGCCTCCCGATCTCGCGGCGGATGGCAGCGGCGATAAGGAGGCGCACATAGACGCCCTGATTCTGCGCGCCAAGATTTTGTTAGGCGATGAGACCTACCGCACGATTTTTGATCGCGGCCTCGACACCATCCTCGCCGACATCCGTGACGATCTCGCCGAGTTCGGGGTCAGCTACGATAACTGGTTCTCCGAACGCTCGCTCACCGACAGTGGCGCGGTGGATCGGGCCATCGAGCGCCTGAAGGAGAGCGGTCACCTCTACGAATGGAACGGTGCATGGTGGTTTCGCACTACGGACTACGGCGATGAGAAAGACCGTGTGGTGGTGCGTGAAAACGGCCAGCCGACCTATTTCGCCTCCGACATCGCCTATCATCTGACCAAACTCGAACGCGGCTTTGAGCGGATGGTGAATGTCTGGGGCGCCGATCATCACGGCTACATCCCGCGCGTCAAGGCGGCGCTCGCGGCGCTCGGCGCCGATCCTGCGTGTCTTGAGGTGGTGCTGGTGCAGTTTGCGATTTTATATCGCAGTGGCGAGCGCGCGCAGATGTCTACGCGCTCGGGCGAGTTCGTCACCCTGCGCGAATTGCGCAATGAGGTCGGCAACGACGCGGCGCGGTTTTTTTATGTCATGCGCAAGAGCGATCAGCACCTGGATTTTGATCTGGATCTCGCTAAATCGCAGAGCAACGACAATCCAGTATATTATTTACAGTATGCCCACGCGCGCATTTGCAGCGTGTTGCGTCTCGCTGAAGAGCGCGGCCAAAGTTGGGATGAAACACAGGGCCGGCCGCATTTGCATCTGCTTACGGAAACGCACGAGCAGAGTTTGTTGGCGACTTTGTCGCGTTATCCGGAGGTCATCGAGGCTGCTGCAGAGACCTATGAACCGCATCAGATCGGCTATTACCTCAAGGAGCTGGCCACGGACTTTCACACCTACTACAACGCCCACACTTTCCTGGTGGAAGACGCCGCTCTGCGCAATGCGCGGCTCGCGCTGCTCGCGGCAACACGGCAGGTGTTGCGCAACGGACTGGCGCTGTTGGGTGTCAGCGCGCCACAGGCGATGTAATGGGCATCTCTAAAAATGCGTCTTTTGTCTTTATGCTGCGTTGGAATTCTGCTCGAAATGCGGGGCCGCGAAGCGGCAGACTACCGTATACACTGTGCTGGGCAGGAAGCCCGAATGTCGCGCGCGCAGGGATGCGCAGGAGCGACCGCTTTCTCGCAGAATTCCGCCTTGCCTAAAGACAAAATCCACTATTTTTCGAGGTGCCCTAATGGCGCGTGATTATAAAAACGCGGGGCGCGGCAGACCCGCGCCGCAGACACCCGGCTGGGTGTGGTTGCTGATTGGCCTGTTGATGGGCCTTGCGGTCGCATTGGCTGTCTATCTGGGCGGATTCACTGTCTCTGAACTCAGGAACAGCCGTGCCACGCCCGTGCAAACAGAGGCAAGCCCGGATGCGCGCAGCGCGAGCAAGCCGCCCCAATCTCAACCTCTGCCCGAGGCGCCGCCGACGGCCAAGCCGCGTTTCGATTTTTACACCATCCTGCCGGAGATGGAGGTCGCCGTCCCTGAACAAGAGACGGCCGCCAAACCAGCGCAGGGCGAAGGCGCTGCTCCGGTTGATAAGCCGGGCGCATATATCCTGCAGGCGGGCTCGTTTCGCAGCCTCGAGGAGGCGGACAAGCTGAAGGCCAGCCTGGTGTTATTAGGCGTTGAAGCCAGCATCCAGACTGTCACCGTCAATAATAAAGACACCTGGCATCGCGTTCAGATCGGCCCCTATAATGATCTCGCCGAGGTCAATCAGGTCCGCGCACGGCTTAAGCAGAACAACATCGAGGTAGTACTGTTAAAGGTTAAGAGTTGAGCTACACGGAGTCAGCATGGCCTGATGTTTGCACGCTATTAGCCAGATTTGGGTGGCTGCGCGACGTGTCTTATACAAGGCCTCACCGCAGAGGACGCAGAGGGAAAATAAAAACCTAGGTATCTTTTTCTCTGCGTCCTCCGCGGTGTTATTTTGTAGTTGGCCGAATGAATTCGGCCCTACAATTATTAACAGGAGAGTCGGTTTTGCAAATACAAGAAAATTGGCGCGTGGCGGACCCTCAGGCCGCCTCGTTTGATCCATTGTTGGAGTGTCTGGTGCTGCTCACCAAGACGCTGCACCGGCCGTTTTCCGCCGAGTCGCTGTCGGCCGGTCTGCCGCTGGTCAATCATCAACTCACGCCTGAACTGTTTATCCGCGCTGCGGCTCGTGCGGGGCTCACCGCCAAGGTCGTCAAACGGCCGCTAGCCAAAATCTCCCGTCTGGTGCTGCCCGCCGTGCTCCTGCTCAATGACCGGCAGGCCTGCGTGCTGACTGAGTTCAAAGACGCTGGCACCGCCAGAATTATCCAGCCTGAAGCCGGCGCGGGCGTAAAGGAGATCGCGCTCGACGATCTGAATAAAGTGTATTCCGGTTACGCGATCTTCGCGCAGCCGGTGTTCCGGTTCGACGCGCGCACCGAACAGTCCGCTACCCCCAGCCCGCACCACTGGTTTTGGGGGACCTTGCTGAAATCCTGGAGCATTTACGGCGAGGTGCTGGTCGCCTCGTTGCTGATCAATATCTTCGCGCTGGCCTCGCCGCTGTTCATCATGAACGTGTACGACCGCGTGGTGCCGAACCGCGCCGTCGAGACCTTATGGGTGCTCGCCATCGGCGTCACCATCGCCTTTACCTTCGACATTATCATGCGCACCCTGCGCGGCTATTTCATAGACATCGCCGGTAAGCGCTCCGATGTGATTTTGTCCGCCCGCATTTTCGAGCAGGTACTGGGGATACAGATGGCGGCGCGGCCCGCCTCGGTGGGGGCCTTCGCCAACAACCTGCATGAATTTGAATCGTTCCGCGATTTTTTCACCTCGGCGACCCTCACCACGCTGATTGACCTGCCCTTCGCCTTGTTGTTCATCGCGGTGATCGCCCTGCTCGGCGGCCCCCTAGCGTGGATTCCCATCGCAGCAATCCCGCTGGTCCTGGCGGTAGGGTTTCTGCTCCAGACACCGCTCAACAATACCGTTAAAGAAACGTATCAGCACCTCGGCCAAAAGCACGCCACGTTGATCGAGACCTTGAGTGGCCTTGAAACTCTCAAGAGCATGGGGGCGGAGAGCCCCATGCAGCGGCGTTGGGAACAGACTACCGGGGTGCTCGCCCAGCTCGGTCTGAAGACCCGCTTCTTGTCCGCGTTGGGGGTCAATTTCTCCACTTTTGTGCAGCAGATGGCGACCATCGCGGTGGTGGTATATGGTGTGTATCTGATCGCCGCCGGTTCGATCACGATGGGTGCGCTGATCGCTTGCACGTTGCTCGCCGGCCGCGCGCTCGCGCCGTTGTCGCAGGTGGCTGGGCTGCTGGCCCGTTATCATCAGTCGGTCGCTACCCTGCGCACGCTCAACAAGATCATGGAACTGCCGGTCGAGCGTCCCGCCGGGAAGGCCTTTCTGCACCGGCCCACGCTGCAAGGCGGCATCGAATTTAAGGACGTGAGCTTCAGTTATCCAAACCAGCAGGTCGGCGCGCTGAACGGGGTTTCGTTCAAGGTCGCGCCCGGCGAGCGGGTGGCCATCATCGGGCGCATCGGTTCGGGTAAAAGCACCATCGAGAAACTGATCCTTGGCCTGTATCCCCCCGGCTCCGGGGCCATCCTGATGGACGGCACCGACATCCGGCAAATGGATCCCGCCGTGCTGCGCCGCAACGTCGGCTATGTGCCGCAAGACATCGTGCTGTTCTACGGCAGTGTGAAAGACAACATCGTGCTGGGCGCACCTTACGCGGACGACGGCGCGGTGCTGCGCGCTGCGGAAATCGCCGGGGTCACCGAATTCATCGCCCGCCACCCACAGGGTTTCGATCTCCAGACCGGCGAGCGCGGCGAAAATCTTTCCGGCGGCCAACGGCAGACCATCGCAATCGCCCGCGCACTGCTGCTGGAGCCGCCCATCTTGTTGCTGGACGAGCCCAGCAACGCGATGGATAACAGCACCGAGGAAAGACTCAAGCAGAAATTGGCCGCGCTGCTGGAGGGCCGCACCCTGCTGTTAGTTACCCACCGCGCCTCACTCCTTACACTCGTTAACCGCGTGATTGTAGTAGATGGGGGAAGGGTCGTCGCCGATGGGCCGAAGGAGCAGGTCTTACACGCCTTGAGTGAAGGCAAGCTGCAAACTGCGAAGAAGTAGCGCCATGCCGAGAGACAACACCCAAGACGATATCGAATTCATGCGCGAAACCAGCGCCGCCGCGCTGTTGGGTCCGCGCGTGTTCAGTCACCTGATCTTATGGGGCACGCTGCTGTTTGTGTTCGTGGCCCTGATTTGGGCGTATTTCGCTAGGCTCGATGAAGTCACCAGCGGCGAGGGTAAGGTGATACCGTCCAGCCAGGTGCAGGTCATCCAGAATCTGGAAGGCGGCATCCTCTCGGAGTTATTGGTGCACGAGGGCGAGGCCGTCGAAAAAGACCAGGTGCTGCTGAAGATAGACGATACCCGGTTTTCGTCGTCTTACCGCGAGGGCCGCTCCAAATATGTCGCCTTGACCGCCAAGGCCGCGCGCCTTGACGCCGAGGTCACGCAGACCGAGTTCGTGGTGCCCACCGAATTGGAAAAGGACGCTCCGGATCTGGTGCAGAATGAAAAGGCCCTGTACCTCTCCAGAAAGAGCGATCTCGAGACCAAGGTCAGCATCCTGCGGCAACAGGCCGATCAAAAGAGACAACAGCTCGTCGAGCTGCGCTCCAAGCAGGGGCAGCAGGGCCAGAGTTACGATCTGGTGGTTAAAGAACTGAACTTGAGCCGTCCGCTGGTGGAGCAGGGCGTCTTGTCGGAGGTGGAACTGCTGCGCCTCGAGCGCCAGGGCGCCGAACTCAAAGGCGATCTCGATGCCAGCCGGCTTGCCATACCCAGGCTGGAATCCTTGATCTCCGAGGCCGAGAAGAAGGTTGAAGATCTGGTCGCGACCTTCCGCAACGAGGCACAAGAAGAGCTAAACAAAATCAAGGCGGAGCTTTCCGGCCTCACGGAGTCCAACACCGCCTTGCAGGATCGCTTCGCCCGCACGGTGGTGAAGTCGCCGGTCAAGGGCCTCGTCAAGCAGATCAAGGTCACCACTATCGGCGGCGTGATCCAACCGGGCATGGATCTCCTGGAGATCGTGCCTACCGATGACACACTGTTAGTGGAGGCGCGTATCCGGCCGAAGGATATCGCCTTTCTGCGCCCCGGCCAGGAGGCCGTGGTGAAGTTCACCGCCTATGATTATTCGATTTACGGCGGACTCACCGGCACGCTGGAGCACATCAGCGCCGACACCATCATAGACGAGCATAGCCAGAACAAAGACAGCTATTACCTGATCCGCGTGCGCACTCAGAAGCGCGACTATCGCGGTGCGGAAAACAAGCCGCTCACCATCATCCCCGGCATGACGGTCACCGTGGATATCCTCACCGGTCAAAAGTCCGTGCTTGACTACCTGCTCAAGCCTATACTCAAGACCCGGGAAGTGGCGCTGCGCGAGCGTTGATACCTCTTAAAGGAATGGCCTACGCTGCCGATATGCTCTTAAGGTAGGACACCCAACCCCGACAACGCATATGATTCTAATCGCCAGTTCGATGACCGCAGTGCGCCGACGCTGGCGACAGGCCCTCCAGGGGCTGTTTCCCCTGCACGAAGTCGCCGATCTCGCCGCGCTCAAACAGGCGTTGCCCCAACTCAAGCCTGCCGTGCTGCTACTTGATCTGGACCTGACAGGCCTGCAACGTACCCAAGGCATAGCCGCACTACGCAAGCTGCATCCTGCGACCCACATCCTGGTATTCAGCGAAATCCTCGATGAAGACGAGGAGTTGTTTGCCCTTAAACGGGGGGTAAGGGGCTATTGCGCAAAGACGATGGAACCCGCCCTGCTCGTCAAGGCCGTGGATCTGGTGCAAAAGGGCGAGATCCGGGTGCGCCGCGACCTTATTCCCCGGCTTATTGCCGAGCTTAGCTCACTCAAGGCCTCTGCCGGCGAGCCTCTCACCGATCAGCACGATCATCATCTCAATACGCTCAGCCCTCGCGAACAGGAGATCGCTCGCCTGGTGGCAGCGGGCGCCAACAACAAGCACATTGCCGCTCAGCTCAGTATCACCGAGCGCACCGTCAAGGCCCATCTCAGCGCCGTGTTCCGCAAACTTGAAGTCTCCGACCGGCTGAAACTGGCCTTGGTGGTCAATCGCTATCGGGAGTCGGCGTAGGGCCGAATTCATTCGGCCTAGGGTGCGCAGCGCCCTATCTGCACCTCATTTCCCACCAGAAACTTGTCCGGCGCGAGCCCTCTCTATCATCCGCTTTATTTGCGAATTTACATGGAGAGCGTGCAGTTCGATAGTTGGGTGCTGCGCTGAGAATACCCTGAAAATTTCGTCGGCGAAGGCCTGGCCAATCGCATCAATGCCTGCAAAATCAAATATGACAATCTTGAACAACTCTACTCTGGCAAGCAGACGCTTGGCTTGCGAGCGGGAAATTAATTGGTCATTCCCATGCTGGGCAAGCCTTACCGGAACCACGGTCTTATTAAATCCGTAGTCATCGCCACCGGAAAATTTGTCGAATATCTTTTTCGGTGTTCTTGACGTGTGGTTATGAACCTTCATCCACACCCATGTTCCACTACTGAAGCGATCTATCTCAGATATCCAATCCTCCGGATCGTCGAAATCGTGGCTGAAGTATACGCCACCGGACAAGATGGCGAATGAATCGAACATTCTGGATGTAAAAAAGATTCCTTCGCCAGTGTGACGCTTAGGATCGGTGGTGAGTTTACCTTTCGATAATTCCAGAATCGCGTGCCGCTCGTCGAGCAAATTCAATTCTGTCTGAATCTTCCTGAAAATCCCGATTCCGTTGTCACTTAACAGCATCTCAGTGGTAGCGGCTGATTTCTTTACGTGGACTAGTATCTGCGAGCCACCCGAGTGATCTATCGCATTATTAAACATCTCGGTAAACCCGTAATGCCAAATGTTCAAGACGTTATCCGGCATAGGACCAATAGCGGAGCGTACATCGTTCGTCCATGCTACGTCTTCGGCCAGCCCTGGGGTGATGTGATAAGTCTTTCGCCACTCCGATAGTGGGCAGAGCTTATAAATCCGATTGCGTGTGCGCCCCGTTTCTGCAAGAGCATGTTCCGAGGTGAGTTTTTGAAGGTGCTTGTTAACCGCTTGGCGGGTAATCACAAAGTGTTCAGCGGTTACTTTGCTTATATCCGCAGGGTGCTTTTCAATATGCTCCAATATAAATCGGCGGATGTCTTCGCCCCTAGCCCTGACCCTGGTCATTTGGAATATTCTCCTACTGTATTGACAACCTTAGTGCCTATTATTGTCAACATTAAAGAAATAATTGTCAACCTTAATATGGAACTCACCCTGCTGCCACTACCCCCCCAGCCCCTAGACACTAGTCCCAAAGTACAATTATCCACCTCCAGCCGTTCCCCTACAGTAGCAGCCTAATACCCTCCCTCCGACTGCTCATAGTACCGAAGTACATGGTACTAACGTCCAATAGTCAGGCGCGGCGGAAGCGCGGATAGTAGCCCCAACAGTAGTAAGGGCACCTCTAAAAATAGTGGATTTTGGCTTTAGGCAAGGCGGAATTCTGCGAGGAAACGGAGTGTACACGGCAGTACATGAGTATTTCGACGTACAGGGATGTACTAGTGTCGCAGGAGGCAGGACGCCGGGAGCGACCGAGCAGAGTTCCAACGCAGCATAAAGACACAAAGACGCATTTTTAGAGGTGCCCTAAACCCTTAACCAAAAGCGAGTACATAGACATGGCCAAGACAACCTCCAACACCGGCAAAACCAACCCCCTTGGGCAGCAGATCGGGGTCGTCAAAATCGTCAGCGGCACCGTAACCGCCACCGGCGCGGACGGCGTGGCGCGGATTCTGAAAGTGGGAGATGTTGTTTACCTTGACGATGTCATCAAAACCGCCGATCTCAGCTTTATCCAAATCGCCTTCAATACCGGCGGCCATTTCGAATTGGGCCGGAACTCAGAGGCAGCGCTGGATAGTAGCGTGTTGCAGGGCCCGCTCCTGGCCCAAGGCGATACCGGCCAGGCCCCCGACGTAGACGCCATCCAAGCCGCCATCCAGGCGGGTCAAGACCCGACCAAGATCACGCCTCCCCCGGCGGCGGGTCCCGGTGCAGGCGGCCCCGGCGGTGACGATGGCCACAGCTTCGTGGTGGTCAACTTTAACGATCAACAGGGTCAGATCAACAGCGGCTTTAACACCTCCGGCTTGAGCTTCGCCGCCGCCGCTATTCTGGAAGAGACCACTCCTTTGGTTACTCCGCCGCCCGGCATTTCCGTTAACGATGTCACTGTGAATGAAGGCGCGGGCACGGCCAGCTTCACCGTCACCCTGGATGCCCCCAGCGCCAACACCGTCAGCGTCAACTTCACCACCGCCAACGGCAGCGCCACGGCGGGTGCCGACTACACGGCGAGTAACGGCATCGTCAACTTCGCCCCCGGTGTCACCAGCCAAACCATCACCGTACCGATCACCAACGATAACGTTTTTGAAGGCACTGAGAATTTCTTCGTCAATCTCACCGCCCCGGTCAATGGCGACATCGTAGATGCCCAGGGCGTCGGCACCATCATTGACAACGAAGCCCAGCCGAGCCTCACCATCAACGACGTCACCGTCAATGAAAGTGCGGGCACCGCGACCTTCACCGTCACCTTGAGCGGCCCCAGCGCCAGTCCGGTCACCGTGGACTTCGCCACCGCCAACGGCACCGCTACCTCTGGCCTAGATTACACAGGCCAGACCGGCAGCCTGAGCTTCGCCCCCGGTGTGGTCAGCCAGACCATCACCGTGCCGATTCTCAATGACGCCATCGTCGAGGGCGCCGAGACCTACACCGTCAACCTGACCAACGTCACCGGCGCGACCATCGCCGACAACCAGGGCCTGGGTACCATCATAGACAATGACGTGCCGCCTCCGCCGCCTCCAGGACCGGGAGTGCCTCCCACGGTAACCGTCAACATCGTCGACACCAGCCTCAGCGACGCCGACACCAGCTCCCTGGTCACCTTCACCTTCAGCGAAGTACCGCTCGGTTTTACTGCGGCCGACCTGAGCGTGACGGGC